>Ga0222712_10005770_pt1 | contig 12413 bp, 14 predicted proteins | sample C33_657DmetaG_FD_165043 | JGI IMG/M metagenome (GOLD analysis project Ga0222712, IMG submission 165043) | Estuarine water microbial communities from San Francisco Bay, California, United States - C33_657D | ecosystem: Environmental > Aquatic > Marine > Unclassified | place: USA: California...
TTCATTCTCTTTGGTATAGTTTGCTAATGCTGATACATCAAAAGCCATTGTTATTAAATTTTAAGTTTTTAAAAATTTATTTTGCGTAATTAGAAAGAAAACGAGAAATTTTATCGTTTTTAGATTCAAAATGCTTTGTGAATTGTTTAGGTTGTGTAGGGGCAACAGAAGGAGTTTTTGTTAATTCGATAACAACATCGGTTAATTCAGAAATAGCTTTTGAAAATTTGTCGCTCATTTCTTTGATGTTTTCATTCATTTTAACTTCAGCCTCTTTCTTTTTACCTTTTAGTTCTTCGATTTGTGCTTCCATTTCAGCTACCTTCTTCTTCATTAATTCAACTTCAGATTCAGGTGCTTCGATTTCTACTTCAACCTCTGGAACTTTAATCTCAAGGATTGTGCCTGTTTCATCTAAAACGATAACAGAACCATCAGCAAGAGTATGCTCTCCAGCAGGAGCAGGAACTTCATTTCCAGCTTCATCTAAAAGAGTAACCTTACCGCCAACCTCAAGTTTATCAACCATAACTTTTACACCACTCGCTAAAACGTATTCAGCGAAATTGGCAACAGCAACCTCGGGAGCAACAACTTCTTGTTGTTCAGCGAACATTGCTTTGATTTTTAATAATGCTTCTTGTGGAGACATAAAGAATTTACCCATAAATAGTAAACACTTACGTAAGTGACCAAATAGAAAAAGGGGAGTGTAGAAACACCCCCCTTCAAACAAAACTATGAAAACTAACTATGAAACCTGCTTTAGAATATCAATTATGTCTTGCATCATCTTTTCTTCCTTGGTATCGGTTTTGTAATTAAATATCCCTTCAACCGAAAACCCTTGCACTTTGCCATCCTTAATCATTTCCCAAACTTCATCATTTTCAACCTTAAAAGAACCAAACCAACTACCATCCTTCACATCTTCAAAACCTTTCATCGGATGAATACCCCTTTTTTCATCTACTATCCAACTCTCAAACATTGTTACCCCATCCATTACTTGACCAGAATCGTGCATCAAATTTACGTTATTTTGGTAACCTTTCTTGAAATATTTTTGAGCAATCTTTTTAATAGTGTCTTTAGTAAATACAACATAATATTCTCCGTTTGCATCATTTCTGTAAATAGGAGTATCGGCTAACATTAAAGGACCTGAAACAATCCTTTCCTCTTCATCTTGGATGGCAAACTTTTTCTTTTCTATTGAATTAATTTTAGCCTCTGCCCAACTTAAAGCACTCGCTCCACCCCACGCATCATACATCAATTGCCCACAACCATCTCCGTAACCCTTTGAACTTTTAGCGTTCTCTTTGTGTCTAGAAAGGAAAGAGTACATTCTTTTGATTGTCTCGTAACTAATAGGCTCTCCTTTTGCTAATTGGTTTGCTCTTTGCTTACCGACAGGAGTACCACAAGAACCCCATCCATTTTCATCTGCCCATTTTAAAGCCGCCTTTGCGTTATTACTTACTGATTCAGGATAATCGGAATAAGAATCTTGGAAAGCTAAAAAGGACTTTTCAATCGCAGGTCTATCTACTAATGCTACAAAATCAACTTCGACATTTGATTCTAAATCTTCAACTATATCTAATCGGTATATTGGTAATTCTTTTTCCATAACTATAAATAGATTTTAACTTAATCTTGCAGCTCTGTTAATTCTTGTTATTCTTTCTTGTGAGTTAGTAACATCACTTTCAAGCACATACGCTCTATTAGTTGCTGAACCAAGTTCTTGAATTGCTTGTGCATTTAATAAAGTTTGTCCTACTTCTAACGATTGTGCAGGACTTAAAGGAGCAGCACTTGTTCCAACAGAAGATGCAGTAGAACCAACAGAAGGTGTAATAGGAGTTGAACTACCGCCTGTTGCAGATGCTTTTGTTCCAATAATTCCTTTAACGTTTTTAAAACCCGTAATTAATGCAGAAACCATTGTAGCAATCTTAACACCTAAAGAAACAGGAGCGACTCCCGGTACAGGAGCAGCAAATACTTGAGAGGCTGCTTTATAGGTATTAATCGTAGCTTCAGCAATGGCAAATGCTTTTCCTGCTGCGGTACTTTGTCCTAATAATTGAGATATACTACCTGCTGCCGTTGCGTAATTTCCTAATTCTTCATTTAATGCGTTAATTCTGAGATTCTTTTTTAATCCTTCATATTGTTTTTCTAAAGCTATTTCTGCTTCCTTATTACCTTTAATTAATTCATATTTTTTTCTATAATCTTCATCTAACCGCGCAGTTTCTAATTGGTCTTGAGTTAATAATAAATCAGCTAATGTTTTATTTCTTTCTTTAGTAAATTCTTGTAAATTTTTAATTGTTTCTAAATTCCTTTGAACACCATCTTGAATAGTTTTATCTCTATTAGCTAAAAATAATTTCTCATTTTCTTCATCCTTTTTCCGAGCATCATCTTTTGCTTTTAAATCTTGGTCTCTTAAACTTTTAGCGAATTTAAGATTTTCTTCAGATTTTTTTCTTCGATAATCTTCTAATTGTTGTTCGTATTGTAATTCTGCTTCTTGTTTTTTTCTTCTTTCTTCAACCGCTTTTTCTTGTGCTGCTTTTCTTTTATCTAATTCTTCTTGTTCTGTTTTAGTTACTTCTTGTGTACCAGAAATAAATCTTTTATTGGCATCATCATATCTTTTACCAAAACCTGTAACCGCTTCCTTTGCACTATCCCAAGCACCAACAAAATCTCCTTGTAATAACTTTCCTACCGCTTGTCCTAAAGTACCAATACCTTGAATAAATGAAGTAATTGCTGAATAAGCTACCCCAAAACCTTGCGTAACATAAGGCAAAGCCTTTGTTGCTAAATCTATAAACGCATCAAAGACAGGTTCAATAGCTGCAAATATTCCATTAAATATCTTTTGAAACCCAATTAATAAAGGTTGTAGTTTTTGAGTTGCCCTTTCTGATTGAGCAAAAGCAGCAATTAAACCACCTAAAGCAGCAACAAATAAACCTATTCCGGTAGCCTTTAACGCACCACCAAAAGATTGAGTAGATACTTTTAATTTATTTAAAGCACCACCAACTTGACCAAGAGGACCGGGTGCTGAGGCTATTTGGTCTATCCAGTCTCCTGCGGCTTGTTTACTACCTTTGAGTTTATCTTCTAAATCATCAATCTCATTAGTAAGCCTTTTAAAGTCCTCTGAACCAGCAGCGGTTTCTTTTAACTGCTTTTTTAAAGCCTTTAGTTCACCAATAGAACCTGCAACATTGGTTTTTATATTGACATTTACGCCAACTGTCTCGTTTGCCATAATAATTTAATTAATTTAAAAGCATCTGTCCAAGTGTCGGGTGTAATATATTTTACTTTAACCCTTTTGTCTTTCAGTAGTAATGTATTATTGGTAGGCAAATATTGAGATAGTGCAACTTGGTTTTGTGATTCTACGATTGACTTTTCTTGCTTTAATAAATAAATATCTAATAAGGCAAATAAAGAATTACAACCAATAGAGATATTACCATTTGTGGTAATAAATTGTTGTTGTATATTTTTAATTTCTAGTTTCATTATGTATAACTTAATTCAATTACTCGTAAAAATTCACATTTGGTGCTTTCGGGGTTCGTAGGGTTATAGTCAATAACTTTATTTAGTCTCCATAAGGCTCCATCTATATATATAAGTTTTGAGAAATCTAAACCATATATATCGGTTATTTTTAAATATACATTACACGTTAAAAGTTTACTATCCTTATCAGTAATCTCTGCAACGTAATCACTCCAGAATCCATTAAATAAATTAGCTGATGGATAAGGATTATTTAAAGTATAATAAATTTCAGCAGGTACACCATAGTTAATATCTGCATTTGGAGTAATAGGATTATCTAAATGCCCACCATAGCCATATTCATTAAGGTGACTTCCAATATTTCCATTAGCATCTTTGATGTGCCAATTTGCTACTCCTGTAAGAGTACGCACTTGCATTATTCGAATATTATGGTCAACCGGGTCCTCTGATTGTGTATTCTGTGTATTGGACAACTTAAAGATTGTTGGGAATATTTTATCTTCTCCAGAATAACCAACTAAAGGAGTAGCTGAAAATATTACTTCAGAAGTTTGAATATCTTTCGCAAACTCATATCCTGTATCCTCAATATGGTCTCCATAACCCTTTGCGTAATGTTTTGCATAATCCTCATTGTAATAATCTGAATCACTTTTATATTTAAACTCAAAAAATCTTCCATTAAGTTCAGACATTGGCTTTAACTTGAATGGTTTACTTCTATCTACTTTTGCAGTCCAATCTAAATGCGAAGCAGTATAATCATCCAATAATAAAAGGTTAATATCATCTACCAATAACTCTTCTTCAAGGTCATTAACTTGTAAAAAGTTTGCAGTTGTAGTGTAATAATCAATATAGGGAACTATACGCAAATGCTTTTCTCTATCTGAATCTTCAATAATATATAGATTAAACATTTTAACTATCGAAGCAATAAAATCTCTTTGATAGTATCCTCTTGGTAAAGTGTTATTAATAAATATTTTTTCAGCATAAGCTAACGGAACAGATTGAGCAGAACTTGATTTGAATTTAACTTCAAATTCTGTAGTAGTAATTGTTAAAGAATTTGATAAATAAAGGTTCCAATCTAAAACAAATTCAATAGTATCATTAGTATTAACTGCAATATAAGAAGTACTTTGAGACTGAACATTAAATGCTCCTTGTGGGATTACAAGTTGTGTAGCCGTTGTTCCATTCTTTTTAACTAAAATATAAGTAGTATCCGAAGTTGTACCTACCGCAGTAAATTCGAAACGTAATTGTAAAGATTGGCTTCCTGTATAAGTAAATATTGTGTTGTTAAAGTTTGTAGTAAAATATCCAAGTGTTCTAATAGCTAACATATCTAAACTCGGTCTTGGTACAGGACTACCGGGATAGGTATTATTTCGAGGGAAAATTACTCCATAAAATGCGGTATCTGAATAATTACTTAATTGCTTTTGGTTATTAGGTACTACTATTCTTTTGAATAAATCGGTTTCAAAAAAGGGTGCTTCATAAGTATATCCTGCTGATGTTATAATTTTATGAATATACTCCTTAACAAATAAAGCAGGTCTAAATGCTTTAAATAACCAATCCTTTTTATTGTTTTGAGAAACCTGCCCATAATCAATTAAAGGATAATAATATCCCATACCTGAGGCGGTACTTCCAGATGCTTGAAGCCAAGAATCAGTTATGTTTCTTCTTGTCCATAAATGGTCATAAGCACTAAAATCTAAATCTTCTAATTTGTCATTATTTAATGCTGTTATAAAACCACCCAATTCCCCAAATACTGCACACTCGTATTCTATTGTTCCCCTATCAATAGTTATTTGTAATAGTCTTAAAATACCTTTAAATACTTGAATCTTATCTACATAAATAACACAACTTGCTGATTTGCCTGCGTTAAAGTTGTAACCCACGTTACTTGTTGAAGGCTTGTAAAAGTTACTTGATGTAAATTCAAATATATATCCGAATAGTTTATTGTTAACTGCATTACCGGGTAATATTATAGTTTTAGAAAAGTTAGTATTCCTTGAAGCAAAATCTTGTATATCATCAATAGCATAAGTAAACTCTGATGATAAATCTTTGCTTAAATCTAATCTATTGTTTTCTATGTAGATTTCAGTTATCATCTAAATTGAGAATTTATATCGTTTCCGATTGTAATATCAAGTTCTAAATTATAGTTCTTATCTGCGTAACGCTTTTTCTCTGCCCAAGTATTTGTTCCTATTTGTATAGGTATGAATTTATTATTTCTTTCTAAATAAACTTCAGGAGATGCAATGAGTTCTTTAATAGCCAAATAATCTATATAACTTAACCAATCGGAGATTAATCTATATGTTAATTTTTGTCTTGTGGCAAATTGATTACTACCGCCATACATTACACCATAAGAATTTTCTCGATTCATTGTATTGCTTCCGTACTCCCATTCTATTCGTTCAAATGAACTCTTTTCTATATTTCTTGTTTGTCGGTTTACTGCGGTAAAATCAAATGTATCGTAACCACCAAGAGCATTTAAGTAGTGTAAAGTAACTACATCATTTTGCGTACAATTTAAATAAACCCTTGCATTACTTCTTATATTTCCTGCAATCTTTATATAAACATCATAGTAAACAGTAGTCGAAGAAATAACCGTAGAACCTAAATAAGTATTTAATGCTCGTGGCGAAATATCCAATAAAGCAAAATCTTTGAAACTTAAACTGGCTCCGGTATATCCATTTGTTGAAGTTCCATTATAAACAGAAACATCTATAGAGTGACTTTTAGTAGTATTCTCTGCATCCGATAAAAAGGAAAGGAATAGATATCCTGTTTGTAATCTTTCTTTGTTAAAATAGATATTAGCATAATCTCTATTAGAAATAAATTCCCCTTGATATTGTGTTTGATATTCTAAAGGAGTAAGATACATTGGACTCGTTGGAGTATATAAATAATCTTGAACGTAATTATATGCTCTCTTTGTTGTCGTTGTTAAATTCGTATAAGTTGTGCTATCGTATTGTTCTCCAAACTTTAATTCATAATCTACATAGATATCAGAACCTGTATACGAAAAAGCAGTTGGAGTTGTTATATTAGGTTTAAAATAAGATGCCCAATAGTTACGAACTATCGGAGCAACATTAAATATACCTTTTGAAGAAGTAGGTTGAGGGAAACTTTTTAATCTTGCTACTAATGTGCCACCTACATAAACATCACAAACATATTTAAAGTTTGTTTGGGTGGTATTCGTAGAACTTAACACGAACCACAAAGGAGCGTGTAAACTTGAATAAATATCCGGTGAACTATTGATTGTTATTGCCATAATTTCCCCCTATTTGTAATGTTATTTGTTTGCCTATAATTTTTGCTAATCCATTAACGAAATCTTGACCAAAAGCGAATGCCATTGCATCATCAAAAAATAATGTTCTTTTTATTCCTTTGTTTTTTATTCCTGTGGCTATTGCGTAAGCTAACCCTCTTTTATTTTTAGCCTCACTAACCATTTTTGTTAATCCTGCTCTTTTTTTACCAAGTTTACTTTGATTAACATTAGCCTCATATTTATCTTTAATTCTATTTTTATTAATCCAAGAAAATATATTAGCCGCCATCTTTCTACTTGGATAAGAACTCTTAAATGTATATTTTGAATTTGGTGTTCCTGATTTAAAACCTCTTACCCCTTTATTTACATAATCATAATATTCTGAAGCTGGGTTATCTTTGCTATATCCAAGTGTTATAGTGTAACCATCTTTGTTTTCTGTAACACTATAACTTAAATCTTGTAAATTACCAGAACTAACTAAATTATATTTGATTATATTATCGTTGGCTCTTTTTAAAAATGCCTCAATAGATATACGAAGGTATTTATCAACACCAATTAGATTGACTTCCTCGTATTCTTTAGAACCGGGAATTACGTTTTCTAATCCCGCAAATACTTCATCTAAATTCTGTTTACTACTTTTTGGCATACGCTTTCTTTAATTGGTCTGCTTCGTATTCGCTTTTCGATTTAAGATATGCCAAGTCATTAAGGAATTGGAGCGTAGGTAACTCATAAGTCTCTTCAAGCGTGATTCTTTCGAATGCAGCAACCAGTTCGGTTTGGTATATCCATCCATAATACTGCATAAAGATTGATGCACCGCCTCGGCTTGATACCTCGTTAGTTTGTTCTCCATCATCTCTCGAATCAAATAATCCTTCGAACTCTTTATCCAATTTCTGTATACTTGATAAAAAAAAACCACGCTTCCAAGGACTTGCGTTATTGGTGCTTCTAAAATATCCTGTGAGTACTCTTCGTGCTTACTTGCATCATACTTAACCACTTTCCAACCGAATAAAGTTTTCTTCATCGGCATAACCATACAAGCCGCTATTCTGTGAAGGTTAGCGTTTACATCTTTTCCGAAGTGTTTAGTTTCTATGTAACGAGCAGCAGGAATCTTGCGAACATCGTAGATACACTTATAACGCTTTCCTTTGAGTTTTATGAACCTTTCGGGTTGTGGCTTGAGTTCTTCGTGGATAAAAGAAATAGCCTTTAAAAGCGGGTTTAAATCGCTTATAGGCAAAGAATCTATTTCGTGTTCCGTTAAGCCGGTACAAATAGAAGCAGCACTTATTGCCAAATCTAAATCAGTAACATCTTTACTTTTTAGGAAAAGGTCATTGAGTTGCTGCCATTGAAATACGTTAAGGTCTTTCCAAGTCATACCCTTAAATAGAAAAAACCTTTTGTTTGTTCAAGCAAAAGAATACTTACCCTGTACTGAATTTCGGGTGTAGTGTTGCCAAGCCAATCCCAAAGCTATCACACAATCATCGTGAAAGCCTTGCGGTGCTGAATAACGAACTCCGGTAGCGGTGTATTGGTATTCAAAGATTTCAAGTTCTTCAGTAATGTGTCCTTGTGGGAAGGTTATCTTTCTTTGTTGGATAGCCGAAGCCAAGCCTTCCATTAGTTGCTGCTTTGAGGTAGAACTAAACTTAAACCCCGATACATTTAAGCCATCCCTTTGTAAGTCCTCGAAGATTGGGTCTCCCGCCCCTGTCGAATCTATTAACATTGGAATTTTAGGTAGGTTGTTAATAACCTGCTTTGTCTGTCTCCAATCCTTTTGAAACCGCTCAAAGTAACTAACCGAGCCATTTTTATCCAAGCCTATAATTACGGTAAAGTCAACCGACTTCGCTAAATCCACACCAAACGCAATAGGAGGCTCGTGGCTGAGTTCAAATGTACACTGCTTGATGAATGCACTTCCGAATGGATTGGCTGCATTCTCGGAAGGATTAGCCATATACTCCTGCTCGAACACTACCTGAGGAATCTGAGTACGTGCATCGTCTATCTCGGTCTTATCGATATGTGGATTATCGTAGGTAGTAAACTTAAAGGATTCCCAATCAGCCTCGCCATTCTTTAGGTATAGAGAATAAAAGAAGTTCTTACCCTTAGGAGTGGACAGGAACAAAGCTCTACCTTTATAGTCCGTTAAGGTAGGTCGGATAGAGTTAAGCCATCCCTCCTCAAGATTAGGGATAAAAGAAGCTTCATCGATTACGACTAAGTGGAACTTACGACCACGAAGATTATCGAGCCTCTCTCCTGTAAAGAACTCTACTGAGCCTTCGTTCGGGAACTTAATGGATAGTTCGCTCTTATTCGATTCAAACGGAACTGCTTTAATCAGCTTCTCAAAGAATACCCTTGCGAGTTGATAGGTAGGAGTAATATAGGCTACGTTCTTACCTACTAAAGCATTGGTAATTATCTCTATCTGAGATAGTTCTGATTTACCGAACCTTCGACCGCACATAACAACTCTGAACCTCGATTGGCTATCAAGTATCTTCTGCTGATTGGTATGTGGCTGAGGAAGTTCAAGCCTCATAGAATAGTTTTACCCTGTACGAATACTACCTCGATTCGTGAGTCTGTACTAACCTGCTGCGTTTCTTTTGGCTTTCCGTATACACGAGTCAGAAGAGTTTCTACTGAATACAAGCTACCTTTCTCCAGGCTTTTCTTCATAGCGTTGGCTATGGTCTTTTCTAATATCGTAGCCTTCGGGTTATCCCATACCTCCTTCAAATCATCTAAGTCCATCTGCAGCATAACCTGTATAGTGTCGTTAATCTCGGATAGCTTATATCCCTGCTCTCTAAGTAGGGTTACGTACTTCTTAGGTCTCCCGTTAGGATTCCTTACCTCTCCCTTCTTAGCAGGTATTAAATTGTGTTCGTTTGCCATTTCTCTTTATTCCTTCTAATTTATCAAATAAGTAACCCATTCTTTTTGATTATCAAAGTCGGGTCAAGTTTCTTCATCCTGTCCACAATCACTTGGCAGTATTTAGGGTCAAGTTCCATACCGTAGCACTTGCGTTTAAGTTGGTGTGCTGCTACCATTGTAGAGCCTGAACCTGTAAATGGTTCATAAATTATAGTATTTTCTTTAGCAAATAATTTAATACCATTAGAAGGTAATTCAACAGGAAAACAAGCCTTGTGACTTTCTATTTGTGCTTTTCCAATTTTGATATCCCATACATTTGTTTCAAATGAAAATTTATCTTTGTATGTAAAATCTAATTCATCTTTCTGAAATAAAAAAATAAATTCAAATGCTCTCGATAATCCTATTGATAATGGAATAGGATTATCTTTTTTCCATATAATTGTCTCAGATAATAGCAATCCTGATTCTATAAATCTATTGACATTTTTAATGTATGATTCTCTTGAATTATTATTATACATTATATTCCAACAAATTATTCCTTTAGATTTCAAAATCGGATAAAATGAATCCTTAACCTCATCTAAGAAATTAAGATATTCTTCTTCTGTTTTATTATCTAATTCGTTGTTATTATATAATTTATTACCATTAACTGATGTATTACCATTGTAAGGAGGACTTGTAAATACCATATCCGCTTTCTCTCCATTCATCAGCTTCGCCACTTGGTCGCTATCCGTTGAATCTCCACAAAGCAACCGATGTTCGCCTATCTCAAACAAATCACCTAATACGATATCCGTTTCGATTCCTCCTTCAGGTGCTGCGAAGTCATCTTCCTCTGCTTCTAATACTTCTGCTTCAAACCCAGGTATATCCAAACCCCACTCTTGTAGCTTTTCTGTCTCCCAATTATTCGCAAGGTCATTCCAATCCCATTCCCCGAAGCCTACGTTATCCTTAATAATAAATTCTTTTTGTTGTTCTTCGGTTAAGTCAGTTGCTTTTATGATAGCTACTTCTTTTAATCCGGCTTCTTGACAAGCCTTTAAACGCATATTCCCACCGAGTACAATCATTTCTTCGTTTACTACGATAGGTCTAATCTCAAGCATTTGCGGGAACTCTTGGATTGACTTAACGAGTTTTTTAAACTTTTCATCCTTAATAATTCTTGGATTATTGGGATTGGCTTTTACTTTCGAGATTGGTATTAATTCAGATTTCATACTCAGATTGAAATATAGTATAATCGTTATTGTCTTGGTATTTTTGTGTTTCTCTTGCCCATAAGTAATCACACTTACTCAAGCCTTCATCTTTCATCTTTCTGTATGGGGTGTCTTGACCTACATCGTGTCCTATGTGTTCGGCTCTTAAATCGTGCAAATAATAGTTTATGTGTCCTGTCATCTTTAAACGATAAGCATAATCGGAATCTTGCATTCCATAGGGGTCATAAGCCTCGTTAAAATAACCAATCTTTTCTATTGCTGCCATTGGTATTAAGACATTTCCGAAAGAAGCATCTTGTGGGTGTATTTGTATTCCGTTAATTGTTTGTAAAGGGTTAATTCCTTCTACGCAATGTATTCCGCACATTCCTGTATTGGGGATATTTAAAGCCGCTTCTACCATTCTTAAAAGCCAATTATTCGGCATCAAAATATCATTAGCCATTGTTACTACCGCATCAAAGGCTTTGCTTCTTGAGATTCCGTAGTTTAAGGCTCTGGATATTCCTTTCATTCCTACTTGAGTAAAAGAAAAGTCATACCCCGCATTAGAGAAGTTTCGGTTCTTTACTTGCTCTGTAAAGGTGTGCCTTTCGTAATCTAAAAAGATAATATTAACGAGCATTGATTCCTAATTCTTTAACCGGAACACCGGCATATTTATAATAAGGTTCCAAGATAGATTTCTTACCTACAAAAGCCGACGCACCAATCATACAACCTTCCGGTACTCTTACTTTTTGATGGATAACTGCATTTAGTCCTATGTTACAAAACTTTTCAATTATGGAATGACCGCCTATTTTAGCACCGCAACTTATCGTTACTCCTTCAGCAAGGATAGAGTCGTGCCCTATGTGACTATGTTTCTGAAGATAACAATCCTTGCCTATAATGGTTCTTTTGTCCGTTCCCGAATCAACAGTTACTAATCCGGTTAATCTTGCTCCCGACATTATCAAAACCAACCCTTCGCAATCTTCTCTACCTTTCCATTCCGCAGGGGCACCTATAATACAATAAGGCCCGATATAAACATTCGGTTCAATTATAACTTTAGGATATATTATTGCGGTTTCGTGTATAAACATTAGTTCGCTACTTTGAGATAATTAAGTTCTTCCTTGCCCACGATAGTTACGTTCCTTTCTATTATGTTTATTATGTCCTTTATGAGCCTTTCCTTTTCTTCGCTTTCCGAAAGTTGTCTTTCCAATAGTTCCTGATTTAGCCATAACTCAACTACCATTTTTTTTCTTCTTAGAATACTTGCCACTTGCAAGAATTGCTTTCCACACCTTTTCAGCTTTCTCTTTGGTGTC
>Ga0222712_10005771_pt1 | contig 12413 bp, 9 predicted proteins | sample C33_657DmetaG_FD_165043 | JGI IMG/M metagenome (GOLD analysis project Ga0222712, IMG submission 165043) | Estuarine water microbial communities from San Francisco Bay, California, United States - C33_657D | ecosystem: Environmental > Aquatic > Marine > Unclassified | place: USA: California...
TTCTATTCGGGCCTTTTTTATTATATTAGTGGCACCAATGAAAAAAGCCACTCGATTCCTTCAGCTCATTTACTGTTTTTACGCAATACTTATATTTGCCCTATTGACTATATTTTCAGTGATTGCTATGGCAATAGTCCTCCCTTTTGGTAGGGAAAAATTAAGTCCTCGGATTTATAAAATATGTAGGTATTGGTCTCAAATATTATACTTTTTTTTAGGAGTAAGGCACGAAGAAATTTATGAAGCGCCACACCAATTTAACCAAGCACATATTTTCGTTGGTAACCATAATTCCTATATGGATATTCCGCCCATTGTTCAATTAAAACACCAACCCATTAAACCCTTGGGTAAATTTGAATCTTCAAAAATTCCCATCTTTGGCTGGATTTATCGAGAAGCGGTGATAATGGTTGATCGAAGCAACCCTGACAAGCGGGCCGAAAGCTTACGCAACTTAAAAAAAGCTTTGTTAAATAAAACTTCCATATTTATTTTTCCTGAAGGTACATTTAGCATGACCGACCAATACCCTTTAAAATCATTTTATAATGGCGCTTTTAAATTAGCCATAGAATTAAAGGTACCTATCCAACCTGTTTTATTAGTGGATACCGTCGAGAGAATGCATTTTAATAGTATTTTAACCCTCACCCCTGGCAGGAGCAGGGTGGTTTATTTAGAAACCATTCAAGTGGAAGGCTATACCCTAGACCAGGTGGAGGAGCTGAAACAAAAAGTTTTTAATTTAATGGAACAAGGCTTAAGAAGATATAGAAACTATCCACCTGCATAGCGTATTTTTGTAATCGACCCTTATGTACGCAGAAATTATCATACCCTTATCGCTCCCCAAAAACTACACTTGGATGATCCCGCCATCCATGGAGTCTGACGTCATGATTGGTATGCGTGTAGAGGTGATGTTAGGTGCAAATAAAAGGTATGCTGGTATCATTAAAAAGTTAAGCGTTGTAAAACCAGATGGCTTTAATCCAAAACCCATTATTGATATATTAGACGAGGAACCAATCGTTTACGAACACCAATTAAAGCTATGGGAATGGATGGCGGAATATTACATGTGTTCCGAAGGCGAAGTAATGCAAGCAGCGATTCCAAGTCACTTAAAAATTTCAAGCGAAAGTATTTTCATTTTACAAGAAGATGCAAATATTGATATAAAAAACTTGAGCGATTCAGAATATATTATTAGCGAAGCTCTTGAAATAAAAAAAGAATTAAGCTTAATTGAAATTCAAAAGCTACTAAATAAAAAATCGGTCTACCCTGTTGTAAATAAGCTAATTCAAAAAGGAATTTGTATCGTACAAGAAACCATGCGCGACAAATTCACCATCAAATCAGAAATATACATTACACTTCATTCTGACTATTGCGAGGAAGTAGCATTAGAAAAATTGTTAAATAGCTGGTCTAGAGCGCCAAAGCAATTAGATTTATTATTATCATTTTTGCACTTCCAAAAAACAGAAGGTGAAGTGTCGCAAAAAGCAATATTAGCAAAAGCGAATGCATCGCATGCACAATTAAAAGCACTCATTGAAAAAGGGGTTTTGGTTACAGAAAAAAGAAAAATTGACCGATTAGCGGTAGATCATACCAAAGGGGATATTCATTTTCATGCGCTTACCCCATCCCAATCAACTGCCTTAGAAAATATTCAAACACAACTTGAAACTCAAAATGTAAGTTTATTACATGGCATTACAGGGAGCGGTAAAACACAAATTTATGTATCGCTCATCAATGAAGTAATCAAACAGGGTAAGCAAGCATTATATATGCTTCCAGAAATTGCCCTAACTGCACAAATGATTCGTAGGTTAAAACAATACTTTGGAGGTAGTGTCGCCATTTATCATTCAAAATTTAACCCCAACGAACGCGTTGAAATATGGAACAAGGTAAAGTCGGGTGAAATTAAAATTGTGCTAGGTGCAAGATCAGCCTTGTTTCTACCTTATAAAAACTTATCACTGATTGTTATTGATGAGGAACATGATCCATCTTATAAACAGCAGGAGCCTGCACCTAGATACCAAGCAAGGGACACCGCCATTTATTACGCAAATCAATTAAATGCAAAAGTGGTACTAGGATCAGCCACCCCTTCCGTGGAGACATATTATAATGCAAAAAATAAAAAGTTTGGGTACACCTACTTGAATGAAAGATTCAGTCAGGCAAGTTTACCAAAAATTGAATTAGTTGACACCAAGAAGCAACCAGCCAATAGTGCAATTTTAACCCCAGTGTTATTAGCCGAAATTAAAAAAACGATTGAAAATAAAAAGCAGGTTATTTTATTTCAGAATCGAAGAGGATATGCACCCTATTTTATTTGTGAAACCTGTGGCTGGATTCCTCATTGCAAACACTGTGATGTTACCCTTACGTATCACAAAGCAAAAAACATGCTTTCCTGCCACTATTGTGGTACAGGATATCCCATTGTAAATACATGTGAAGCCTGTGGGAAAAATAGCTTCAAACAAAAAAGCTTCGGGACGGAACAAATTGAAGAAAAATTAATGCTTTCCTTACCGGGTGTTCATGTTGCAAGAATGGACTACGATAATGTAAAAGGGAAAAATGAGCATGATCATTTGATTCAACAATTTGAACAAAAACAAATTGATATATTAGTGGGGACACAAATGGTGGTGAAAGGACTTGATTTTGAAAATGTGGATTTGGTGGGCATCGTAGATGCAGATAGCTTACTTAACTTTAATCATTATCGTGTCAATGAACGCGCATTTCAAATGATGGAGCAAGTGAGTGGAAGGGCTGGGCGCAAAAACGACCATGGAAAGGTAATTATCCAAGTAAGCCAAACACAACACCCCATTGTGCAATATGTAAAGGAACATGACTATTTCGCTTTTTATGAATTTGAAATTCAAAACAGAAAACACTTTGCTTATCCACCATTTAGTCGATTAATGAGCATACTCTTTAAACATCCGGATAATAATATCGCCGAAGAAGCTGCATTGCATTTTTTCCAATCCTTAGGCCCAGATATACAAAAGACAGTACTAGGCCCTGCACAACCCAATATTAATAGAGTGCGAAATAAATATATTTGGGAAGTATCCATCAAAATTTCAAAGCAGCCCAAACAGCTTAAACTAGCCAAGCAACAGTTGCTTCATTTTATAAGATTGATACAAGTACACCCTCGCTATAAATCGGTGCAAATCGTTATCGATATTGATCCGAATTAAATTATAAAGGCGCAACTTGAATCTGGCTATAAAAAAAGATACCCCCGAAATTCGAGGGCATCTTTTTTATATCGGAAAGTTTTCCTATTTCAATTAATTATAAACAGCAGTTAATTCAGCTCTTCTATTTTGAGCTCTGCCAACTTTTGTTTTATTATCAGCAGCTGGATTTGTATAACCAAAACCACTTGTAGTGATACGCTTTGCATCTACTCCTTTCTTGGCTAAATATTTAGCTACTACATTCGCTCTGTTGATAGATAATTTAGAGTTTAATTTTTCAGCACCTGTATTATCTGTATGACCACCAATAGCAACACTCACATTTGTATATTTTGCAAGTACTGCAACAACAGCATCTAAATTAGCTAATTGCTTAGTAGATAAATAAGATTTACCAGTTGCAAATTTCAAATTTGCAGCTGCTTGTGTTAAAATGGGTTGCACATCAGGACAACCATGGTTTGCACTAATTCCGGATTCAGTAGGACAAGCATCCACCTCGTCATTGACACCATCATTATCTGTATCAGGAATAGGACATCCATTGTAACGGCTTAAACCTGCAACCGTTGGACATTTGTCTTGCTCATCATTAACACCATCTTTATCTGTATCAGGAATTGGACATCCAGCGTATTTAGCCAAACCTGCAACCGTTGGACATTTATCTTGCTCATCATTAACACCATCTTTATCTGTATCAGGAATTGGACATCCTGCGTATTTAGCTAAACCTGCAACCGTTGGACATTTATCATTTGCATCGATTACACCATCATTATCTGTATCAGCTGGTGGCGGTGGTGGAGGTAACACTACTGGTTTTTTCTCCTTTAATTTCAAAGGCATTGAGTAACTAACGCCATGATTAAAATGTGTTTTAGTTAAAGCAGACATCTCAGCTCTGAAAGTACTTAGGATGTTTATAAATGAACCATGATTTGCTTTAATTTGAATACCAGCACCCACTGGTGCATATGCCATATAGCTTGATCTAAATTTACCAACGCCAATACCTGCTGATAAATAAGGCACCACTTTATGATCGTCAGATAACATTTTAAAGTTAAGCCCTGCATCTGCAGCTGCATAAAAATCTTCCGTTGTAGCACCGCTAGCAGTACCCCTAGTTCTTTGTATTAATGAAGAAGCATAAAAAGGATAAGACAATGAAGCAAAATCCAAATTCACCATGAAATCCATTTTAGGTGTGACTCCTTTAAAATATTGAACCCCAATACTTTTTGTTGAATTACTCAATTTTTCCCAAGACTTATTACTTAAAACAGTACCTAGCGTATTCACTTGGATTGCTCTAGCTGTTGTAAAATCAAAGGCGGAAACTTTTAAGGCAATAGATGGTTTTTTCACATTCGCATCTGTTTGTGCAGAAACATTACCCGCAAAAGCTAAGATGACCAGAGAAAATAGTATTTTTTTCATAGTATTAAATAGTTAATATTTATACAAATTTAGTTCTAAATGATGAAATATTGAAATAATTTATAGATAAAGGATTTCCTACGTTTTTGGTGTGGTTTTTGAATAACCAATGGCCTCAATAGCTACTTTAATAATTCCTTTTGAATTGATAATCAACTTCTTAGACGCCACTTGACTTAAATCTATGATTCTTCCTTTTTGTAGCATTTTTGGATGCATTCGATCATTTATTCTTACTAACACATAGGACCCAGTTCTTAAATTAGTTACCCTTACAATTGTATTTAACTTGAATAAATTACATGCTGCGGTCAATTTTCTATTATTAAATGTTTCCCCAGTTGCGGTCAAAGTCCCGTCAAAACTTTTACTATAAAAACTTGCAATTCCTGTGATCCGATTTAATTCAATATGAATCCGAGAAGTATCGATCCATTTTTTATAGCGTTTTATGTTTGCGCTATCCAAATAATTGGCGTTGGTTAAGGTATTGGGATAAATATTTTGAGCAGATGCCACCTTCGGAGATTGCAACATCAAAAAGACGCAACCAACTCCTATTTTTATGAAATTAAACAACTGCATTTATTTTTACAATGAAATCACTTCCACTACTGAATCAATATTAAGCGAGCCATAAATATGCGGAAATAATTCATTCATATCGTGTGCTAATTCAAATAAAACAGGCCTTTGCACTTTGGCTTTTTCTATTTTAAGTTTCACTAATCCAGATTGGCCTTTGTAAAAACGATCTAATACTCCAGCGATTTGTCTTTCAATGGAGCAATGTATAAATCCATCCTGCGCGTAATGTAATGGCAAATATTCATTATTCAATAAAGCTTGTTCCCACTCCTTTTGTGTGGTGACATGGTATATAAATTCGCTTTCCATAATTTTAATTTTTAATGATTCTTGGAATTTTTTGATCTATCATCATTAAATCTGCAAGTACAATTGCAGTAACGGCTTCCAAGACAACCGGTACCCTAAGTGCTATGCATAAATCGTGTCTTCCTTTTACAGAAAAATTTTCTTGTTCATTGGTTTCCCAATTCAGTGTGTTTTGTTCTTTAGGTGTAGAAGAAGTAGGTTTTACGGCAATACGAAAAACCAAATCATTCCCATTAGTATAACCACCTACTACCCCACCTGCATGATTTGTTTTTGTTTTACCGGATGCATCAATAATTGCATCATTGTGTTCAATCCCAAACATATTAGCAGCAGCAAAGCCAGTACCAAATTCAATTCCCCTAATAGCTGGTATAGCAAATACGGCATGACTAATTAAAGATTCCACTGAATTAAAAAAGTGTTCTCCTAAACCAATAGGCAACCCCGTAACCACACATTCCACAATGCCACCCACACTATCTTTGTTATCGATCGCTCTTTGCAATCCTTTTTCTAAATCAGTTTCTCCACCAATACTTTTTAGGGTTGCTTTTACTTCAACCCCTTTTAATAACTTTTTAGCGACCACACCCGCACCCACTAATGCTGCAGTGAGTCGACCACTAAAATGTCCACCGCCTCTATAATCTTCAAAACCCCCAAACTTATGATGCGCTGTGAAATCAGCATGACCTGGCCTTGGAACAGCTCTTTGTTTTTCGTAATCACCACTTCTAGTATTGTTATTTTCAAACAACATCATGAGTGGCGCACCAGTAGTTAGGTCATTAAAAATTCCTGTTTTAAAAATAGGAATATCATCCTCCTGCCTTGGTGTCGTACCTTTTTGTTTGCCACCTTTACGGCGTTCCATATCTTCTGTGAAATCAGCCGCAGTTAATGGCAATCCAGCGGGACATCCATCAATAGTAAGTCCTACACATGCCCCATGCGATTCTCCAAATATCTGTACACTAAATAAGGTTCCAAATTTGTTCATGTTACAAAGTTCAATATTACAAGGTAAGAAATTTATTCAATATGCACTTTTGCCCCCAATTGTTGTAAATCAGTAAAGAAATCAGTATAGGATTTATTGATGGCCTCCGCTTCAGTAATTTCAATAGGCCCATTTGCACCTATAGCAGCTACAGCACATGCCATAGCAATGCGATGATCATGCTGCGAAAACACAACTGCTGATTTAATTTCACCGCCGCCATGTATTTCCATAACATCGCCCGCTAAAATTATATTTACGCCCATTTTTGCAAACTCTGCTTGCAGCGTAAGTCCGCGATCACTTTCTTTATGTGCTAACCGACTTACACCTTTTATTTCACTAACCCCATCACAATAAGAGGCTAATGCTGCCAGGGGCGGAAATAAATCAGGACAATCTGTTGCATCAAATTGAAATGCATTCAATTTTTCTTGTCCCCCATTTTCCATATTTTTATTAGGACCTATAATTATTCCATCCGATTCAATCGTAATACTTGCATTCGCACTAATTAAAGCACTAATGATTTTTTTATCCGCCTGTGTCGAATCTAATTGCAAGCCTTTCACTTTAAGAGGACCTGCAATTGCCCCAGCCACTAATAAAAAAGCAGCTCCACTCCAATCCCCTTCTACGGTATATTCAATCAATGGTTTTAATGGTGTATGACTATAAAATTTAAAAATTTCATAGTTGGTATGTTTTACATTCCATCCGAATTCATTTAATACCCCTAGGGTTAAATCGATATAAGGTTTGCTTTTTAAATCCAACACCTTTATTTCTGTGTCATATACTTCAGTGGCCGCATACGCCATTAATAAACCGGTTAAAAACTGCGAACTCAAGGATCCATCCACAGTGATGTTTGCTGGTTGCAAAGGCCCTTTTATTTCAATGGGCAAAAAACCTTGTTGCGATTTGATTGCAACCCCTAAGGAAGGAAAAATTTCATCAAAAAAATGCATCGGTCTTTTTACCAAGCTTCCTTTGCCTTCAATACTAATGGTTTGGTTACTTAATGCGGCAATAGGGGTAAACATTCGAATACCTAAGCCACTTTCACCACAATTCATTGCAGGACCCACAGGATTTACCCCATTGGAAATTACAGTGATCGTTGCATTGTTTAATGCTTTGTTATCAGCTTTGTTTATTGCAACAACAGCCCCTAATTTTTGAATGACATCTATTGCTGCCAAATCATCATTGGAATGGCCAGGATTATGTATGATTGTTTTACCCTTATGCAATAAGGCAGCAGCACAGGCTCTTTGCATACTACTTTTACTTGCTGGTGCGATTTGTGCCCCAATTAATTTTGATGGATATACTATTACACGCATCTTAAGAATACAACTTTATTAATTTTTCTAATGATTTCATGGGTACCGTTTCATATACCGCATTCCCTAATTTATTTAACAAAACATACTGCATACCCTTGGCTGCCTTTTTCTTATCCTTCTGCATTACTGCCATCGCATGCGTAATATCAAAACGCATACTAATGGGCAATCCATACTTTTTTAAAGTTTCGATTAAAATGCCTGTATCCGTAAAACCTTGTAAAACCTGAGATATTTTAGCCGCATATACCATGCCGATACTTATTGCATGCCCATGTAGTAATGCATGTTCATTTTCAATGGCGTGTCCAATAGTATGTCCAAAATTGAGCAACTTGCGATCGCCTTTTTCAAACTCATCCTTTTGAACCACTGTCATTTTTATTTTTACATTTTTTTCAATAAGTGCAATTAATTCTTTTTTATTTTTTTGATAAAAAGACAAATCATGGGCAGCCAATTGCTTCATCAATTTTGCATCCTTGATGGCTGCATGCTTAATGATTTCAGCAAACCCATTCTCCCATTGATGATTTGGTAATGATTTCAAAAAATCAAAATCGTATAATAAAAAGGAAGGTTGTTTGATGAGTCCGACCATATTTTTATACAAGCCTACATCAATACCATTTTTCCCGCCAATACTAGCATCCACCATGGCCAAAATAGTCGTTGGTACAAAACCAAAACTTACCCCACGCATATAAATACTTGCCGCATAGCCCACCATATCGGTGACTACGCCGCCGCCCACCCCTATTAGCACCGATTCGCGCGTTGCGCCTAAGTTAAGCAGGGCTTCAATAATAAAGTTAACAGTGGCCTGCTGCTTGTGCTCCTCACCTGCAGGAATGACAATGGTTTTTTTACCCTTGAATTTATTTTGATGCAAGGCATACACATTTTCATCTGTGATGTAAAATGCATTTGCCTTGTTGACCAATTTTTCAATAGCTTGAAACCTGCCATCTAATATAAATGACACTGTACTTGTAGCTAATTTAACTTTCCAGTTTTTCATGTATTTGATTAAGGATTACTAATTTATTAAACCCATTGTACCATCAATAATAAAAGTACAAGGCTTTAACGAGCTCGAAAGTTATTTATTCATTACTTTATTTTGGTGCTGAATACTTTCCATGTGAACTGCATCCATATACTTGGTAATAAAATCTTCACTTAAGCCAATTTTATTTCCCTTACCTACCGCACGCTCTAAAATTTCATTCCAACGATTGGTTTGTAATATAGTAATGTCATTGTTCTTTTTGTATTCGCCAATTTTTTCAGCCACCTTCATACGCGTAGCTAAAACTTGCAACAACTCATCATCCAATTGGTTAATTTGTTGACGTAATTTTTCGAGCGCAGCATGATATTCAGCAGAAGCTACATCTTCTTTTCTCCAACGAATTGCTTCCAACATCTCTTTCAATACTTCTGGTGTGATTTGTTGTTTGGCATCGCTCCAAGCATTGTCTGGATCAATATGAGATTCAATAATTAAACCATCAAAATCTAAGTCCATTGCTTGTTGCGCTACTTCTTGTAAAATATCACGACGACCGCAAATGTGTGATGGATCATTGATCATTGGAATACCTGGGTAACGACGCTTCATTTCAATAGCCAAATGCCACATGGGTGCGTTTCTAAATTCCGTATTACCATAAGAACTAAATCCACGATGTATTAAACCTAAATCCTCAATGCCTGCTTTTGCGATACGTTCCATGCCGCCAATCCATAATTCTAAATCTGGATTGATTGGATTTTTAATTAAAACTGGAACTTTCACCCCTTTTAATGCATCTGCAATTTCTTGCACACTAAACGGATTCACGGTTGTTCGAGCACCTACCCACAAAACATCAACATCAAAATGCAATGCATCTTCCACTTGTTTAGCAGTAGCCACCTCAATTGCTACCGGGAGTCCAGTTTCTTTTTTGGCTTGTTGCATCCAAGGCAATCCCTTGGTGCCAATACCTTCAAAACTTCCCGGACGCGTTCTTGGTTTCCAAATACCTGCACGCATAATATCCACTCTACCAGTAGCTGCCAATCGGATAGCAGTTTGCATCACTTGCTCCTCAGTTTCTGCACTGCAAGGACCTGAAATAATCAAGGGTGATTTTTTTAATAAAATGCTTACTTTTTGTTGTTGTTCAGTTAAGTCTCCCATTTTTTCCAATTTTAATATTTAAATGTTTTATTTATGCTTTACTTTTTTCAGAAGCGTTGTCTATTGACCTTCTTTTTTGCTGAATCCTTTTGGACCACCGCTATCTGCATCATTCATTCTAATACGACGGCCTTTGTAATTTTTACCATCTACTGCATTGATCATTTGTTTTGCAGCACCTGATACAATTTCAACCCAGCTATTCATATCGCGCATATCAATTTTTCCTAAAGCTTCTTTTCTTAAATCACTCATGTCTAAAATGAATTGTAAAAAGCTGGCTTTATAAAAACCATCCTTAGTACCAAGGTTTACAAACAAACGTGTATAGCCGCTTGCTCCTCTTTCCGCACCACGACTTCCACGATCTGAGGAACTACGATCTGATGAGCTACGTTCCATTCCACGATCGTTACTTCTTGTGCGACCACGATCAGCACCGCCAAATTCTTGACGACCCCTATCACGATTACGATCCTGTTGTTGCATAGGTTCACGACGTCCTTTATCTGCAGTACGAATATTTAAATCCTGTGCATTTTCATAATAACTTAAGAAACGATTAAATTCCAAAGCAGCAACACGCTTTAAGATTTCCTCCTTAGTCATGTCAGCAAATTTTTCTGCCAACATGGGAACATAAGTTTCATAATCACCATGACTCACATCTGTTGACATTAACTTATCCATTACATGGAAAAATTGCTTGCGACATACATCCTTACCACTTGGAATATCCAATTTATGGAAGGTACATTTATTAATATTTTCAATTTGACGTAAACGATAAGATTCACGCGCATGTACAATCGAAATACAAATTCCTTGACTACCCGCACGACCCGTACGGCCACTTCGGTGGGTATATACTTCCACATCATCCGGCAATTCAAAATTGATTACGTGCGTAATACCTTTTACATCAATACCACGTGCAGCCACATCCGTTGCAATTAATAATTGCAAACTTTTATCTCTAAATTGGCCCATTACGCGATCACGTTGTTGTTGCGTTAAATCACCATGGATGGCATCAATATCATAACCTTCTCGCGTTAATCTTTGTGCTACATCCTGCGCATCTGCTTTGGTACGTGTAAAAATTATTCCGTAAATACCTGGATTAAAGTCAATGATTCTTTTTAAAGTTTCATAACGATGTTGCGCAGATGTTAAATAATATTGGTGATCAATACTTTTGTTTGTAGCATTTACTTTACCAATAGTTACTTCCACAGGTTCCTTCATGTAACGCTTGCTTACCTTTCTGATTTCAGCAGGCATGGTTGCACTAAACAACCAAATACTTTCTCTGTTCGGTGTGTTTTTTAAGATAAATTCAATGTCATCCTGGAATCCCATGTTTAACATTTCATCTGCTTCATCCAATACAACATATTGTATCTTTTCTAAGTTAATCGCTTTTCTTTCGATCAAATCAATTAAACGACCTGGCGTTGCGACCACCACTTGTACGCCTCTTTTTAAATCTTTGATTTGCATGCCTATCGAGGTACCACCATACACTGCTAATACTTGTAAACCTGAAATGTGCTTTTTAAACAAATTCATTTCATTTACAATTTGCATACACAATTCCCTGGTTGGACAAACCACTAATGCTTGTGGAAACTTATCTGCAGTTTTAATTAATTGTAATAATGGCAAACCAAATGCAGCTGTTTTACCAGTACCTGTTTGTGCTAATCCAATAAAATCCTTAGTACCACTTATCAACACAGGAATCGAACGCTCCTGAATTTCAGTAGCGTGCGTGTATCCCAATTCTGTAACTGCCTTCACTAATTGCTCATTAATCCCAATCTCCGAAAAGGTTTTTTGAGATTTAACAGCCTCAATTAATTCATTGGTTATATTCAACTCTTCTTTCTTCTTCATTTTTAATATTTTTTGTAAAATCACTTATGGTGTTTTACTTTTTTGTAATTATTTTAAAATCCTTTTTATTTTATTCGCATTTTGAATCAACTCCAACAAATAGTCCGGATTTTCTTTTTCCAAACTGGCTTTGAACTTTCTAAGTTGACTAATATGCTCATTTAACACATCTAACACATTTTCTTTGTTTTGCATAAAGATGGGCACCCACATTTCCGCATTGGACTTTGCCAAACGAACGGTACTTTCAAAACCACCACTTGCTAACTCGAAAATTGCATCCGATTCTTTTTCCTTCTCCAACACTGTATTGGCCAGTGCGAATGAAGTAATATGCGATATATGACTTATGTAAGCCACATGAATATCAT
>Ga0222712_10005772_pt1 | contig 12410 bp, 11 predicted proteins | sample C33_657DmetaG_FD_165043 | JGI IMG/M metagenome (GOLD analysis project Ga0222712, IMG submission 165043) | Estuarine water microbial communities from San Francisco Bay, California, United States - C33_657D | ecosystem: Environmental > Aquatic > Marine > Unclassified | place: USA: California...
CGCAATCGAGCGCTTTGGGAGCGAGCAAATATCTACGAGCGGCAAGGGAAGAAATCACAAGCTCTGAAAGAGCTCGAGAAAATCGTCTTAGCAGATAGCAAGTACCCACAAGTCATGGAGCGGATCAAAGGGCTACGCACGACGGGAACTGGGTAGATCTGGCGTGTCAATCGCACAGGTTGAAGCGAAAAGAGTCGAGAATATGAGTGGCCCCTGGAAGTATCAGTTCCAGGGGCCTTAACTCTTCGCCGGCGCGCATCTCCTTCGGCATTCACCAAGCAATGTGAGCTGATCCTTACATCACATCCCTGGTGTAACTAGTCACCTAGTTACGCGCAATGGGCGCCTTCTACGGCTCGAACCTTACGTTCGCCAACTCCGCGATGATCAGTTGCGTTTTACATAAATAATGCTACTTAGGTAGCTATTTATGTAGTTGGTATCCGATCCGACCCCTCATTGATTTCCTTTTGTCTACTCTCAATGAAGTTAGCTAATTTCTACACCTGCCGATTTCGGCGCACAAGGGGGGTTCCCACACTTTTTTCTCAAGGAATACTTGAGAGTTTTGGGGGCGAGCCCGCTCATTTGCTCGATTTTTTACAAAAACCTTGACAGCTGCCAAATGGTGTGAGAAGGGGGCGATAATAGATTTTCTACAATCTAGTGTCACAGTTACATAAACTTATGCCAATTGGTAGTTAATTCATTGTTATTTAAAAGTCACTCAATTACCCTCATTAAAAATCTCGAAAGAGATTGCACACCAATCTGGGGGAAAATTGAAAAAGAACCTAACTAGTCGCAAAGTAGTTTCCATTGCGGCTGTTGCAGCTCTTGGTCTCAGCCTTATGACTGTGACTACAAGCTCTGCAGCAGACAAGACATGGAGCTGTAAGCCGACTAAGGCAAAGCCAGTAAAGATTCGCGTCATCGAATACTTCGCAGGTCCAGCTCGTACTCCACTCCTCAACGCATTTGCTCGTCAATTCGAGTCAACCCGTCCAGGAGTAAAAGTAGAAATCATCTCGCCATCACAGGCAGATTCACCAGCAAAGATCACGCAACTTCTACAAGCAAAGGCTGTAGATATCGTTGAGCCAGCTGGTGCCATCATGGGACAAGCTCTTTCAGCGAATCAACTTGCTGACATCTATCCATACTTCACCAAGACCAAAGCATGGTCTGGTCTCACCGAGTACTCGCAGCTCCAAGCTCAGATCAATAAGGGCAAGGGCAAGATGTACATGGTGCCAAACGGCTACTACGTCAAGGCATCTTTCGTTCGTACTGAGCCTTTCAAGAACGCAGGCGTCGCAATTCCTGTGACATGGACCGATATCCTCAATGCCAAGAAGATCCAAACCGATAAGTCATACGTCTATTCGATGCGTGGCGCTCGTGCTTCGTTCACTCAGGCAATCTTCGTCATCCGTGCCTATAACGCTCCAGATCTAAATGCTGGTGGTTATTACAACAAGGATGGCAAGTCCATGTTCAGCAATCCAAAGTCAAAGGAAGCGCTCGATCTTCTTATGAAGATCTGGAAAGACGTTTCACCACCAGCATCCGTTTCATGGGGCTACCCAGAGATGGTGCAGGGCTTCGTCGATGGAACTGCTAACTACTTGATTCAAGATAACGAAGTTATCCAGATCGTCGAAGACAAGTACGCACCATTCGAGAGCGGCAAGTGGATCATGGCGCAGATGCCAAAGGGTCCTGGCGGATATTCAGCTCAAGATGTGAGCGGTGGCGGATGGTCAGTCGCTGAGGCATCAAAGTGCAAGAACATTGCCTCTGATTTCCTTGCGTTCATCTCTTCGGATCCACAAGCATCAATCTTTGCTCGCGCCTATGGCGTTGGCCCAATCACTAAGACAGCTGCGAAGGATCCATTCTTCAAGACTGGCGCATGGGCTATCTACGACAAGATTGGTAAGGATCCCAAGGAAATCAAGCTTGATGGCAGCGATGTAGCAAAGCCTTGCTATGGCGAATTCTTCACTCAGGCTGATAAAGATATGGCAGCGATGTTCGCTGGCAATCTCAAAACTGAGGATGCGCTCAAGCAATGGGCTGCATACTGGGATGGACCTAAGTGCAAGTCCTAAGGGGCTAGCGCTTTTACAATCAAGTTAAAGTAATACAGATATAGAGTCAGTGGCCGGCGCAATGTCGGCCACTGCTCTCTGTTACAGGACAATAAGTCAGTGAGTGGACATCAAGCGATAGGGGGTTGACCATGAGTAGCACCTTCCGAATACAAGAGAAGCACAGCGGCAAGACGCGGAACATCCTCGCTCCACTCTGGTTCCTCTTACCTGCACTGATTCTGATCTGCATTTTCATCTATTACCCGGTTGTCCGAACTGCCGGACTTTCATTCCAGAATTTCAAGCTGTATGCACAAGATGAGATTTATTACGCCGGATTCCAGAATTTCTCGACGATTTTCAACGATCTCCATTTTAAGCGGATTATTGTCAACTCAATTATTTGGGTAGTGGTCTCACTATTCTTCCAATTCACCATCGGCTTCGTTCTTGCGCTTTATCTAAATACGAAATTTAGATTCTCTGGGCTCTACCAAGCAATCATCTTTATCCCATGGGCGCTCTCTGGTTTCTTGATGGGGCTAATCTGGAAATGGATATTTGACGACAACCTCGGAATCATGAATACGATTCTTGAAGGGATTGGCCTCATAGATAAACCAATTCCGTGGCTATCCAATGACAAATGGGCGATGGCAGCGGTCATCATTGCCAATATCTGGTACGGCGTCACTTTCTTCGTCATTATGATTTTGGCAGCTCTTCAGGGAGTGCCAAAAGAGATTCTCGAAGCAGCTGAACTCGATGGCGCCTCCTCCCGACAACGCCTCTTTCTGGTGATAGTTCCCTTTATCAAGAGCACCCTTGTGCTTATCATTTTGTTACGCGTTATTTGGATAACCAACTTTCCAGACCTAATTTTCGGTATGACTAGCGGCGGCCCCAATGAACAAACCCACATTCTCTCTTCATGGTTAGTACAGAAGATCACATACGATCAAGATTGGGGAGCAGGTTCGGCTCTTGGTATGTTCATCTTGATAATTCTCTTCATCTTCTCAGTCTTCTATCTTCTCGCCGTCAAAATAGAGGACGGTGACAAATAAGATGCTTAAAGGCTTCAGTAAAGGGACCAAAATCTCGGTTTTGACCATATGGTTTCTCTTCACAATCTTCCCGCTCTACTGGATGTTTCTCACCTCGATTCGCCCAGTGCGCGAGGTGACTAAACATTTCTTCTGGCCAAGAAGTAATTCGACGTTAGAGAGTTACCGAGCGCTATTTCGTGACTATGCTTTTGGTACCTACTTGAGAAATAGTTTTATTGTCGCGGTGGCTGCATCTGCCCTAGTAATTTTCATTGGAATGCTCGGTGCCTATTCCTTGGCTCGCTATCGCTTTCAAGGTAAATCCCAGGTTATGTTGGTCTTTCTGGTAACTCAAATGATTCCGGGGCTAATCGCGCTAGCGCCACTTTACTTATTGCTTTCCCGCCTAAATCTGCTCAATACATTGATTGCACTCGTACTCTGCTATCTCGGCGGCATGATCCCTTTTGCAACCTTGATGCTGCGAGGGTTCCTGCAACAGATCCCGCCAGAACTAGATGAGGCGGCACTAATCGATGGTTGTAATCGGGTATCTGCGCTATTCCGTGTCATTTTCCCAGTCGCGCTTCCGGGGGTAGCAGCAACTTTCATCTTCTCATTCGTCCAGTGCTGGAATGAACTTTTCCTCGCCATGGTTCTCATAGACTCGGATGCAAATAAAACCTTCCCAGTGGCTGAACGCTCGTTTATTGGGGCCTACTTCATCGAATGGGGCGGACTTGCCGCATCAGTAATGATTGGCATCATCCCGACGATGATCATGTTTGGTTTGATGTCAAAATTCATGATCAGTGGCCTGTCGGCGGGAATCGTAAAAGGCTAACAATGGAATTTGACCTACAAGAACTTAAGTCTGAGTGGAACCTCGACCCCGCGTACCACCAGGTCAACCATGGCTCTTTTGGTGCAGTGCCAATTGCAGTTCAGCAGGTGCAGTCTCAGTGGCGCGAGCGAATTCAGCGTAATCCAGTGAAGTTCTTCGCTCGAGAATTAAAGGATGAGGTAGCAAACGCACGCGCTCATGTCGCTCGGTTCTTGGGACAAGAGGGTGATCAAATTGCCCTTATTCGGAATACCACCGAGGGCGCGAGTACGGTTATGCGCGGATTTCCGCTCACATCTGGAGATGAAGTAATCGTTCTTAACCAAGAGTACGGCGCGGTCACCAAGGCGGTGGCCCGAGCTTGCGACGCTGCTGGAGCCAAGCTCGTTGAGATTGATGTCGACTACCTTGATACTGATGAACAAGTTATTTTGAAGATTATCGCCGGCATCACCAAGAAGACTCGGATGCTAGTCATCGATCACATCACATCGGCAACAGCGAGAACCTTTCCAATCTATGAATTGAGCAAGGTTTGCAAAGAGAACTCGATAGTTTATGTAGTTGATGCTTCGCATTCTCCGGGAACAATTGACACTGATTTAGATCGACTCGATGCAGACTTCTGGTTCGGTAATCTCCACAAATGGGTGTCAGCACCACTAGGCGTTGGTGTATTGCGGGTAGCGCCACGTTGGCAAGAAGTTCTGCGGCCACTTATCGTTTCGTGGCGAGATGATGAACCATATCCATTCCCTTGGGACATGTTAGGCACGGTCGATCCAACGTCGTGGTTGAGTGCACCGAGTGCAATCGAATTCTTCTCAAAGATTGGCTGGGAGCGCGTTCGTAAAGCTAATCATCAACGAATGATGTACGGCAGGGAATTGGTGATGAAGGAACTTGGCGTCTCTCTCGAGCAAATTCGAGTTGATTTTCTACCTCTTGGTGTAGTTCCGATACTCAACATGGCTGGTGGGCGGGATGGCTCGGCTGCGGTTCAGGCGAAGATTGCGGAGGAATATAAAGTAGAAGTTCCAATTTCGTTTATTGCGGATAAGTACTATTTGCGAATCTCTGGGATGCTCTACAACACTCCACAGGATTACGAAGCACTCGCTTTAGCTGTGCGAAAGACTTTTAATTAGAGGTAGTTCTTACCTTTTCAATGACGCTAGCCACAATATGCTCTTCGAGCAGTTGCGAGATTTCGTCGGGATCATTTGATAACAGGGCGTCAAGAAGCTTTTGATGTTCGGCAGCTTTATGTGATGTGTCATCCATCGGTCCCATGCGAGCGAACTTCATCCGAATGCGCGAGAGGATGCTGTTCCAGAGTTGAAGAGTATGTTCGCTGCCACCCACTTGCATGGTTATCAAATGGAATTTGGCATCTGCCTCTTCGGCCATCTTTGAATTTCCGGTTTCAGCACCGATTCGCATCGCAGTTATCTGCTCATTTAGCGAGGCCACCGCACTGGATGAAAATTTTAAGTTTGTATTACAGAGAGCGAATTTCTCTAACAAGAGCCGCATTGGAATGAGTACTTCGGCTATCTCATGATTGGAAACTTCGGCAACGAAGACGCCACGATTGGGGTAATGGAAGAGCAGGCCTTCACTCTCAAGCTCCCGGAGCGCTTCGCGAACCGGCCCTGGGCTGCAGGAGAACTGTTTGCAAATCTCTTCTTGTTTTATTTGGGTTCCAGGAGGAAGCGTTCCAAAAATAATAGATTCTCGAAGAATGTCTACCAACTGATTACGAGTAGGCGATAGCGATCCAAGGTTCAGGCTAGGCGCGCTTTTTTTAACGTTCATAGCCCGCTCCTCTCGCTCCTCACGGAGTCTAACTAGCAAGGTACCGCTTCGCTAGATTGTAGATTGTTGCAAAAAGATAACGCGTGAAAATATGTTGGATTACGGCCTTTATGGGGGCTACGCTCGGCTAAAGCCGGTCATTTCTTTGAGGTGGCGGTAACGGTATTTCAGTAATGACAGGGGAGTAGATGGCTCACATTCAGGGAGAGCAGCGCCAAGAGGTCGATGACCGTTCGACCGTGGGATTGCCCCACGATGAAATCAAAACCTTGGAGCGAATCCAAGAGCGTGTGCTCTGGTTGTCGACGCGGATGATTGATCATGCAAATCGCGAGCGTGAGAATCTAGACGGCTTGAAAGTAGGCGGCCATCAAGCATCGAGCGCTTCCATGGTCTCTCTAATGACTGCTTTGTATTTCAATTACCTTGATGCTGAAGATCGAGTCAGCGTCAAGCCACACGCGGCGCCTGTTTTTCACTCAATCCAATACTTGCTTGGGAATCTAGATAAGAAATATCTCACTCAACTTCGTACCGCAGGAGGGTTGCAGAGCTACCCATCACGTACCAAAGATCCCGATATTGTTGATTTCTCTACCGGCTCGGTTGGGTTAGGTGCTGTTGCACCACTCTTTGCAGCTGCTACCCGTCGTTATGTAGATGCCCACTTTGGACCACGCCCACATTCTCGCTTTGTCGCAATTATTGGCGATGCCGAGTTGGACGAGGGAAATATCTGGGAAGCATTGGCTGATCCAGCAACTGATGGACTAGGAAATGTCATGTGGATTGTCGACTTCAATCGCCAATCACTTGACCGCGTGATACCAGGTATCCGAATCTCACAATGGCGCGCGCAATTCGAAGCTGCTGGCTGGCACGTTCGAGAGATCAAATACGGCTCTCGTCTTGAGGAGATTTTCGCACTCAACGGAAGTGCACCATTTAAAAGCTGGTTCGATGATATTCCTAATGAGCAATACCAATCACTCTTTGGGCTAACACCTGCAGAGGCGAGGGTTCGCTTCCTTGAAGGAGCGCCAGTTGGAACTGATCAGTTCCTCAGCGCGTTCACTGATGAAGAACTGTTTGAGATATTGACAGACTTAGGTGGACATAATGTGGATTCACTCTTGCAAGCATTTGCCGAATGCGATGCGGTAACAGATCGACCAAGTGTGGTTTTCGCATACACGATCAAGGGATGGCATTTACCGATAGCAGGAGATCCTCGAAATCATTCTGCTCAGATTTCAAAGGTCCAGATCGATGAGCTGCGAGCCAGAGTGGGGCTAACTGTTGAGAACGAATGGGAACGGTTTGAGCCTGGCAGCGCTGAAGATGCTCTCGTTCGGGCTCGTGGAGTTGCGCTCGCCCGCCCAGAGCCATCAGTAGATAGCAAGATCTCGATTCCCATCACGACTGGAATAAAAGGGACGGGCAGTTCATCGACGCAAGAGATTTTTGGACGGGTGTTAAGTGAGATCAGCCGCGACGAACAGATCCGGCCATATTTAGTTACTACTGCACCAGATGTTGCCACCTCAACAAACCTAGGTGGCTTCATCAATAGGACGGGAGTCTTCCATCCTGAGCAGCGCCGTCGTTGGAACGAAGATCCAATCCTCAAATGGGCAGAAGGGCCTTCTGGCCAACATATCGAGCTTGGCATTAGCGAGATGAATCTCTTCAGTCTCTTGGGACAACTTGGGCTTGCCAAAGATCTTCATAATCAGGGATTGATTCCGATTGGCACTGTTTATGATCCATTCGTACTTCGAGGCCTTGATGCATTTATCTACAGCGTTTATTCGGGGGCTAAGTTCATCGTCACTGGCACTCCTTCAGGCATAACGCTTGCGCCCGAAGGCGGCGCTCATCAATCGACGATAACGCCATCAGTTGGCATCGAATTGCCAGGCGTGGTGTTAATCGAACCTGCTTATGGTCAAGCTCTTGATTGGCTCTTCTGCGATGCAGTTGCGCACGTTGCCGGTAGCAAGATTGATACCACTCCAGACTTGCGCCCCAATGAGTTAGCTTTCTACTTCCGGCTAACAACGAGGTCAATTGATCAGATGCCATTTGCAAACGCACGAGAGCGACTTGGTGAAGCAACCCTGCGAGCTCAAGTGTTAGCGGGGGCATATCGATTAGTGGATGGACGAGCAGCGCTTGCCAAGAGCGATGACTTCGCGGCACCAACAGTCCACCTTGTCGGATGTGGTGCGGTGATGCCTGAAGTTCTCGAAGCTGCAGCAGAGTTAGCTAATGAAGGAGTCATTGCCCATGTGGTCGATGTGACTTCGCCAGGACGGCTGTACGGCAGTTGGCAGCGAACGCTAAAGCAGGGAATTAGAACGGCGAATACGCCATCGTTCCCTGGCGCGATGCGTCCAATCTTCTCTGAGCGCGCACCAATTGTTTCGATTCACGATAGTTCTTCACACGCGCTTGCTTGGTTGGGTTCAGCGCTTGGTGCACCTCAGGTTGCCATGGGAGTCGATAGTTTTGGTCAGTCCGGAAACATCCCTGACCTCTACAAAATTCATGATCTCGATTCGGGCTCCATCGTCAATGGTGCGCTCGCTGCTCTGAGCCTCAATAGTTAGCTGATTCCTGGGAAATAGCGCCCCGGCGAAGGTGCCCCGCAAAGGTCGGTATAGTTGCGTTGCTCAATAGCCAATGGCGGGTTGCCCGAGCGGCCAATGGGAGCGGACTGTAAATCCGCCGGCTCTGCCTTCAGAGGTTCAAATCCTCTACCCGCCACCATTGCTATGATTTCAGTCGCAGCAACACAGTTACTTTAAATAGAAACAGGGAGTTCATGAAAAAGTTAGCAGCAATAGTCGCCCCGTTACTCGCCCTCTCATTAATCGTTACCGGATGCGGTGGCAAGAAGAATGCCGCAGATGAGTCCGCTTCCGATGCAGTTGCGGGTACTCAGGCGAACAAGTTGACTGAGGATCAAACTGACGGAGCGCTCGTCTCACTTAAGGGCGTATTTGGTGAGACCACCAATATTGAAGGTGGTATCGACGTTACCGTCTCGAATCCGATGAACTTTATGCCGAGCGCCGATGCGCAGAACTACACCGAGAACTTGACCGTAAACACGATGGAAATCACTATCAAGAACGGTTCTACCGAAGATCTTGATACATCGGCAATTGTTTTCTCTGCAGATTCTGGTGTTAACACCTGCCTTGAAATCGTCGATCCAGCAAATGGATACGAAGGTGTGCCCGTGGTCATTCTTCCAGTAGGCGAGTCACTCACCTTCAAGTATGCAACTGGTTGCGTGGGTAAGCCTGGTGACAACCTTGTTGTTAAGACTTGGTTCTCCGCAGCAAAGGTGAACTTCGAGGGAACAATCGCCTAAGAAAATAGATTGCAGAAGAAAGGCGGGTAACGGGAGTTACTCGCCTTTCTCTTTTAGTTGACGTTCTTCAATATCGACAATCTTTCGGAGGAGAATTTTCATCTCTTCCTGCTCTTCATGGGTGAATGCATCACGATTGACGATTAGCTTCGATGCAAACGAAGCTGTGATCATCGGAATTAAGAAGAGAATCATGATCAGTAAAAGCACGATAGCGGTGACTCGACCGCCCAGGCTCGCAGGGTAGAAATCCCCGTAACCCACTGTGGTTGAGGTGATCAACGCCCACCATAGGGAGTCGAGGAGATTCTTCTTCTCAAAGAGCGAGTATGAGATCGAAGCGACAAATAACAAGACCAGAGAGGTAAGCACGAGCAGTCTGGGCGAGTTCGCTACCTTTACGAAGAGGTTCGAGAGTGATTTCATATCGAAAATCTAGCCCGAGCCTTGGTGCGATGTCTATCCACTCGGTGCCGCCGGTATGCTTCGGGCATGGCGAATAAGTTGGCAAAGACTAAGGTCAAACGACGATTTCCTGGTTTCAAAGAGCTCGCTGGTTTGATGCGCTTTCGCAAGCCAATCATTAGCCCGAAACGTCGCCGCTTGTCCCGCGCCCTGACAATCTGGGACCTTCGCACAATCGCAAAGCGCCGCACCCCGCAGGCGCCATTTGATTACACCGATGGTTCAGCCGAGACCGAAAGTTCACTCGTGCGCGCTCGCGAGACCTTCGAAAATATCCAATTTCACCCCAAGGTCCTTATCGATGTATCGAAAGTTGATCTCTCAGTAGAGATGCTCGGCCAACGCCACTCAATGCCGCTTGGTATCGCACCGACGGGCTTCGCACGAATGATGCAACATGAAGGTGAACGTGCCGGCGCTGCGGCAGCTCAAGCAGCGGGAATTCCCTTCTGTCTCTCCACCTTGGGCACCACCTCTATTGAAGAGGTCGTCAAGGCAGCTCCCGAGGGTCGGAATGCATTCCAGTTGTATATGTGGAAGGACCGCGATCGTTCGATGGAGTTAGTGCATCGAGCTGCGGCAGTGGGCGTGGATACATTGGTGCTCACCGTCGATGTACCCGTTGCCGGCGCACGTTTGCGAGATACCCGAAACGGCATGACTATTCCTCCGTCGATCTCGACCAAGACCATTCTCAATGCAATTCCCCGTCCAGCATGGTGGATGAACTTCCTCACCACGGAACCGTTGAAATTCGCTTCCCTTGATTCATGGAAGGGCACCGTTGCTGAGTTAATGGATTTCGTCTTCGACCCCACGATTAGCTATGAGGATCTTCGCTGGATTAGAACGCAGTGGAGTGGCAATCTAGTCGTCAAAGGAATTCAGCGAGTTGATGATGCGATTGCAGCAGTCGAAGCAGGTGCTGATGCAATCATCCTTTCGAATCATGGCGGTCGCCAGATGGACCGCTCGGTAGTTCCTTACACGTTAATTCCAGAAGTTGTGGCTGCGGTTGGCGATCGCGCTGAGGTGCATATGGATACTGGAATCATGCATGGCGGCGATGTCATTGCTGCAATAGCCTCTGGCGCCACTTTCACCTGGGTGGGTCGGGCATACCTTTATGGCTTGATGGCCGGAGGGCGTGCTGGTGTTGATCGCGCGCTAGATATTTTGCGTTCACAGATGCTACGGACGATGAAACTCCTTGGCGCACGTGATCTCTCAGAACTCAATCCAGATCACGTTTCGTACCTAAGAAATATGTGACCACACCTGTAGGTCATGTAATCCATCTGCTCGCCCTTGGGCTTTACGAAGCGTTCCTTCGCAGATAAAACCGGCTTTGTGGAGCGCTCGTTGTTCAGCGACATTAGTGATATCGGTCGAGGCTTCGACGCGAACATAACCATTTCGATGGAGTTCTTCAGCGAGTAATCGTTGTGCGATAGCGCCAATCCCTTGGCCGCGAAACTCTTCAAGAATCCCGATCCCGATATTCATCGCTTTGGAAGATTCAGTAGGTCCATACCAAACGGGATGTGCCGAGAGATTGCCCACTTCAAGCCACGCTCCTGAGATCTGCGCTTCGATCAACCAACGGTGAATCTCCATCGCCTTTGCTTCGGGCGATATCTCGCCCCATTCATCAAATTCACTGGGCGCTCGTCGCACCGGATAATCGCTGGCGACCGCACGAATCCTTACCTCTAGAACCATTTGGTAAGTCTTACATAGTTCGCGAGATACTTGGCCTATGGCCAATCTTGGAAGGCGCTTCATCAAGCTCTTCACCGATCGCGCGGTCTGGGTACGACAGATAACTGTCACCGCAGCCGCAGCCGCGCTCGCCTGGGTACTTGGCGACCTTCTTATTGTTAACGGTGGGTTGGTAGCGGCGATTGTCGCGAGCCTTTCCACCCGAATCTCCGTACATAAATCGATCCGCGAAGGTTTTGGTCAGATTGTTGGCACCACTATTGGTGCCGGTATCGCTCTGACTGCCGTCTGGTTATTTGATTTCGGGTTTGTCACTGTCGCAATCACCGTTTTTCTCTGCGCGGTGGTGGCACGCGCGCTTCACTTAGGGGAAGTCGCATCCATCAACGTTCCAGTAACTGCGCTCATTGTGATTGGCCCGGGATTGAGTGAGAACACTGCGATTCACAGAACACAGTCGACTCTATTGGGAGCCGCGATTGCAATTCTCTTCTCGTACTTCTCGCATCCCAAGACTCCTGCTGGGCGAACCATCGATCAGATCTCGCGTTTGGGAAATAAGTGTGCGCTGCTGCTCGAGAAGATGTCGATTGGGGTAGCCCAAGGTTTTACCGAGAAAGATGCTGGTAATTGGTTAGCGCAGGCACGACTACTTGTTGAGGAGATTCCAAAGGTTCGCGCCCAAGCGTTAGAAGCTAAGAGTTTTGCTCGTTGGTTTCCAACGGCGGAATATGACGAAGCCGAAGAGTTATACGCACGCGGTGTTGCCGTAGAGCACACTGTCGTTCAAGTTCGCACTATCGCTCGTACTCTCTTTGATACCGCGGTGGAAGGGGGCATCACTGATGGAACGCGCGCGCAGATTTCACAGGCGCTTGCCACGGCGAGCAATGCGATTTCTGAGAAGGTGAAAGACTTTGCAACAATCGATGGACACGGTGTCGATAATTCAGTAACCGAAGGGGTTCGCCAGGCCGGTGCCGACCTAACTGAGCGGCTCATTGAAGAGGCGAGCAAAGCCGATCCAGAACAAC
>Ga0222712_10005773_pt1 | contig 12409 bp, 17 predicted proteins | sample C33_657DmetaG_FD_165043 | JGI IMG/M metagenome (GOLD analysis project Ga0222712, IMG submission 165043) | Estuarine water microbial communities from San Francisco Bay, California, United States - C33_657D | ecosystem: Environmental > Aquatic > Marine > Unclassified | place: USA: California...
AACATTCGACTGAAGCTTTGCTTCACAGCAGGGCTTCACCCTATGGAGAACGCTAGATAACATTCTGCAAAGCCCTAAGGCTTTACGCAAGGCTATCAAATAAGCTCTGCTTACACCACAAAACCAGTGGTATCAAGCTTCGCTTTACCTTTGGCATACAATCCGACAATGACTTTGTCATCAAGGTGACGAACATCAGAGTTGTCTCCAGAGACAACAGGGATTCCCATAAATGTCTGAGGGATATCCTTTTCCTTACGGAAAACAACTGCCATTCTCATGTTGTTAAGCAAAGCTTTCTCAACATAAGGTTGAAAACCCTCAACACCGCTATAACTGAAAGTTAAATCATAATTAGCAGGTAAATCTTTACGATTTACATCCTTGGTGTAGTCATAGAAGGTAACCTCAGGGAAAGCAGCAAATATGTTTACATATTCAATGCCATCAGTATCGGTAAAACCTATGGTTTCCCACCGAATGTCGCTAGTTCCATTCAATCTGACTAAAGGCTTTAAGCCTTTCTTGTAAGCTTTCCGAATGAGCTTTGCAATATCAACAACAAGTTGTTGCATGAAGTCGTTTCGCTCTGTAAAAAACCATTCGGTTTTGTTAATCCTAGCTTGCTGAACCGAGCTGAAAGCTCCACGACCTGCAGTGTTGAGGCAAGCCACATCACATTGAGCCTTCTTTGCCATAGGACAAGTGTTCCACTTGGTAGTGTTTGCCGGAGCTAAGTAGAGAATGCCAGTTAAGAAACCTAAGGTTTCTCCCTTGACAGTTTTGGCATCAGATGATACTGAAAGCAGAGCTTTAGACTTGAACATTGTGTTTCCTTTAGGAAAGTTGTGGCAACATTGCCGTTGAGGTTTCAATTGTAATCTTATCGAATAACCCTGTCAATTACAGGGCTTTTCTAGAGCCAACAAGGGTTTTACCCTTGAATAACAGTGCTTCATCGTAACAACCCATCCACTGCATTGCCTCAGCTTTGCTGAGTGTGTAATGGGATTTCTTGAATCCGACACCAGTTACTTTGTAACCAAAAGCTTTGCACAAAGCCAGTTTAATTTGATCCTCCCAAAGGAGGGCTAAACTAATAGTGCTAAGCACTACAGAGGTTGAAGTGAGAATTTGAACAGCATCGTAATTTGTCATGATAGTTCCTTAAGGAAAGTTAAAAAGTGTTCGGCTCAACCCAGAGCCACTAAAGCATCGTAACCCGCTTCTTCTGAAGCATACTCATATCCCTTTTGAGATTCGATATCTCTGAGGCAATCATAGAGCCAGCTTCTGAATTCATTCATTTCAGAGTCAGGAAATTCCCCTCTTGTTGAGAGAGTCCTAATGAATTTCTGAGTCTTTTTGCCGTTTTCGGGGTGAAACTCTTCGAGAACATCCCAAAGACTGTCGCCACAATTGTCCAAAACAAGCTTGGCAAGATTCAGGAAACGAGCTGTATCGATTTCAGTTTTCATCTTCATGTCTTTCATTTAGTTGAATTCAAGAGAAAATACCCTTTTTTCACTAACATGAAAAAGGATATTTTCTCTACTAAATGAAAGACATGGATTCAGGCATGTAGGCGCAGATCTTCCTATATTTAAACAAAAGAAGATGCCAACAAGTTGGCATGTCTTTTGTGATTATAAATATAGGAAGTAACAGCAGACTTATCCACAGTTTGTTATTGGCTCGGCTTGAGATGTTGTGGATAACCCAGTGTTGTGCTGTGGATAACTTTACTGATCGGGGTAGTTGTTGATAACTTTGGCTTTGCTGTGGATAACTTTACCGATTGGGGTATTCTCTTTAGAGGGTGATGGATATACCGACCCTTCTGTCAGTGGGGTTATGCAAAAAAAGCATAACCTTTTCCGGTGGTTTTTGAGATGGTGAACCGATTTTGAATCAGTATTCAAGATCTTCTAAGTCCTTGAATTCATTGAAGAATCTTTTCTTTGAGTTGACTCCCTTGAATATCTTTAGATCACCTAAGATCTGCATCGCATCGCAGGGCTGCTACGGCTGCAGGGCTGGGCGGCAGCGGGGCGGGGCGTGGGCCAGTGGGGGTGCGTACGCTATTGTATATGGCCTCGTCCAAAAATCAGAAAAATACACTCTGTTAACCAAACTCCATATTTGGCAGCTCCCACACCGCCATAAAAACAATTAGGGACAGATGAACACGCACTATGTTGCACCTTAACCGACATAAACTGTTGAGTATATTGAACAAAAGCTGATATCCAAAGATGCACATAAAGCTGCACAATGTGTTACCTTCCGTACACTTATATGTGTACAAATAAGAACTGTTCTCATTGAAATTTCATGCAACTTATAAGTATCTTATCAAGAAACATCTTGATAGCTATAGGTTAAGAAGACACCCCATATGGACCATTTTTCTAAACAGCCAACATATCTGTTATCTCCTACAGAAAAAGCTTGACATTGGTTTCAATATGTGTAAAACTACCCGTACCTGCACCATGTATGCTCTATGCATACAGGCGATACGAAGAAAAAGTATAGGCTACCTTCCGGCTACAGGTAAAGAAATGAGCTTGCAATCGGCTGCTGAAGAGAAAAGACTCGGAGAGAACGATAGAGGGGCCACTCTGTTGTTCTGCTCTGGATACTGGCAGTGGTACACCTTACACTGACCAGACTAGACTTGATGTGGGTACTTGTTAAAAGCTGTTGCTAAAAGGGTGGGCTAACAACAGCCATAGATGAACACATCCCTTATGGGCTTTCTAGGTGTATGTTCTAGATATTAGTGGTAGGTAGCTGTATTTCACAATGTGATATAGACAGATATCTACAGATAGTGGTAGTAGTTTCTTCACAGGATCTGCACTGTCAACGCTATAGACATACATTGGGATAGGTTGTTATGAGTAGCAATAAATGCTACCATACCACCTTAGCTAGGCTATGTGTGTTAGTATGAAGCATTATGAACTACTACACCCGACAACAGCTAGAAGACAGAGGTTTAACAAACACATATCCCTACAGTGTAGCTACACAAGCTTCACTAGCGTTACACAGAGGCTATGTAGATAAGATGCATTTATTTCATAGTGATGTCTATTACGTCAGAGCAGCTATGGAAAAACATACAGGATATGTATTTCCCTTAGACAAAGTAGAAGATGCTATGAGAGCTGAGGGATGGAAAGAGCATAGACACTTACCAAAGAAGAAACAACATGGCTACAAAGAAAAGTACAGTTAATGCTGCAGGTAATTACACCAAACCTACAATGCGTAAGGCGTTAGTTGCTAGTGTGAAGGCTGGAACTAAAGGTGGTGATGCTGGTGAATGGTCTGCTAGGAAAGCACAGCTTGTAGCTAAGAAGTATAAAGCTGCTGGAGGTGGTTACAAATGAAGCCTTCTCAGAAGTCTTTAAAGGACTGGACAGATCAGAAGTGGACTACTAAGTCTGGTAAGCCCTCTTCTAAAACAGGAGAGAGATATCTACCTGAAGCAGCCATTAAGTCTTTAAGCTCTGCTGAGTATGCTGCCACCACTAAGGCTAAGCGTGAAGGTACAAAAGCTGGTAAGCAGTTTGTTAAACAACCTAAAGACATTGCTAAGAAAGTGAGCAAGTTCAGATGATTAAAAAAGGTAGTGAAGAGTTTTCAGGGTATAACAAGCCTAAAGCAACTCCTAAGCATCCAACGAAGAGTCATGCTGTGTTAGCTAAAGAGGGTGACACAGTGAAGCTTATTAGGTTTGGACAGCAGGGTGTTAGTGGTGCTGGCTCTAGTCCAGACACTCCTAAGGACAAGGCTAGGCAGAAGAGCTTCAAAGCTCGTCATGCTGAGAATATAAACAAGGGTAAGATGTCTGCTGCTTATTGGGCAGACAAGGTTAAGTGGTAACTAAAAGGAGAAACTATGGCTACCGATGCAGAGAAAGTAAAGATGTACAGAGAGAAGGCGAAGGACACTTCCATTCCTCAAGAGGTGCGTAACACCTACTTGGACAGGGCTAATGAGCTAGAGCGTAAAGCTTTTGAAGATACAAAGAAGGCTCCTACTCCTCCTGTTAAGCTTGCTAAGGGTGGTATGCCTGTAAGAGGTAGCCGTACAGCCACTAACAAAGAGAAGAAGATGATGGGTGGTGGTTATGCTATGAAGACCCCGATGCAAATGAACAAAGGTGGTTATGCAAACTGTGGTGCTTCTGTACCTGCTTCTGGTGGAAAGAAAAAATAATGGCTACTAAGAAATCTTTTAAACCTTGTGAGGGATGTCCTTCTCCTGCTAAGTGTAAAGCTGCAGGTACATGTATGGCTAAAGAGGGTAAGGGTAAACCAGCCCTAGCCATCATGATTGGTATGCCAAAGAAGATGGCTAAGGGTGGTGCTGTTAAAGCACCAATGGCTAAGAAGAAATAAGCTATGGCTACTAAAAAGCAAACAGCTAAAATTGCTAAGGTGATGGGTGAGTTTAAGGACAAAGGCTTGCATAGTGGTAAAGGTGGCAAAGTTGTTACCTCCCCTAAGCAAGCCATTGCCATTGCTTTGTCTGAAGCTAAAGTGAAAGCTAAGAAGTGAACAAAGAGCCAAAGATTAGAAGTGTAGGGAAAGTGTTGACAGCGGGAACTGCTAACACCATCTACACTTGTCCTGATAATTTCATTGCCAAGATGAATTTGTTATTTGTTTCCAATCATGGAGGCAATAACAAAACTGTTTCTATTCAATGGACAGATGCTAGTGCAAGTGCCAGCTATTACATTGTTGGTGGTTATGTTCTTTCTGCCTACGGCTATCTAAAACTGGATGGTAGTTATCTTGCTCTCTATCCCGGTGACACCTTGGTAGTCACACCAGAGGCTGGTAGTAGCATGGACACCACTGTCACTGTAGAAGAATATTATGAACAAGGACTATTTTAATCATGGCTAAAAGAGAACTAAACGAACAACAGAAGAAGTTCATTGAGGTGTTATTTGCTGAGGCTGGTGGCAATCCAGCCAAGGCTAGACAGCTTGCTGGCTATAGCGAAGGCTATGCTACCAAGATGATTATGGATACTCTCAAGGAAGAAGTGATTGAGGCTACACAGCTATACATTGCTATGAACGCCCCTAGAGCAGCTATGGCTGTTGTGAGTGGCATTGCCGATCCCACAGAGCTAGGCTTGAAAGAGAAGCTCAATGCTGCTAAGGATTTGTTAGACAGGGCTGGCTTGGTGAAGACAGAGAAAGTTCAGGTGACAGCACCTAACGGCATCATGATTTTACCAGCCAAAGATAGCAGTGAGTGAGAGAGATTTAGGGGCTTGGATATTGCCTCAACCGAAAGCAAAGGAAACATATGTACCTATTCCAAAGATTAGAAACACTATACCATTTGGTTACAGACAAGATGAAGAAGACCCTAGCCTCCTGCAGCCAATACCTACAGAGCTTGAAGCGTTAGAACTAGCTAAGAAACATTTAAAACAATACAGTTCTAGGCAGGTAGCAGCTTGGCTTACCACTACCACAGGTAGAACGATAAGTCATGTGGGATTGTTAAAGAGAATAAAGACTGAAAGAACTCATGGACGAAAATCCACTACTTACCGCAACCTTGCCCGAAGGCTCCAAAAAGCCCTTGAGCAAGCGGAAAGGTACGAAGAAAAATCTAAGAGGCTCGGCAGGGAAGACCAAACAGGATACTTCGAATCAGAACAGTACAGCAAGCTTACCCAATATATCGATAGCAAGCTCGGAGGAGACACAGCTACCAATAGCTGATGACAGGGAAGTATTGTTTAAGCCCAATGCTGGGCCTCAAACATTCTTCTTAGCTTCCTCAGAGAGGGAAGTGTTATATGGTGGTGCTGCTGGTGGTGGTAAATCTTATGCCATGCTTGCAGATCCACTGAGGTATATGGTACATCCACAGTTTTCTGGGCTTCTGTTACGACACACTACAGAGGAACTTCGAGAACTTATTTGGAAGAGTCAAGAGCTTTATCCAAAGATTTATCCCGGCATCAAATGGAGTGAGAGAAAGATGCAATGGGAAGCTCCCTCAGGGGCAAGACTGTGGATGTCTTACCTTGATAGAGATGAAGATGTATTGAGATATCAGGGTTTGGCATTTAGCTGGATTGGTTTTGATGAGTTGACGCAGTGGCATACGCCATTTCCGTGGAACTATATGCGTTCTCGACTGCGTACAGCGGCAGCAGACCTACCAATCTTCATGAGAGCTACAACAAATCCGGGTGGTCCGGGTCATGCTTGGGTGAAGAAGATGTTTATTGACCCTTCTCCAGCGGGTAAAGCCTTCGATGCTACCGATATTGAGAGTGGAACTACCCTAGTGTATCCCAAAGGACACAGCAAAGAGGGGCAAGCACTGTTTAAGCGTAGGTTTATCCCTGCTATGTTGACGGATAACCCCTATTTGATGCAGACAGGTGACTATGAAACCATGTTGTTGTCTCTTCCTGAGCACCAAAGGAAGCAACTACTGGAAGGAAACTGGGATATTGCTGAAGGTGCAGCCTTCACAGAGTTTAATAGGCAGATTCATGTAGTGGAACCATTCCACATACCGAGTAATTGGACTAAATTTAGGGCTTGTGACTATGGATACGGAAGTTATAGTGCTGTGGTGTGGTTTGCTGTGTCTCCAAGTGAGCAATTGGTTATCTATCGTGAGCTATATGTTAGCAAGGTGCTTGCCAAAGACCTCGCTCACATGGTAATGAGGGCTGAAGAGAACGATGGACCTATGAGATATGGTGTATTGGACAGTAGTTGCTGGCATAAGCGGGGTGATACAGGTCCATCACTGGCAGAACAGATGATTGCAGAGGGTTGTAGGTGGAGGCCAGCGGATAGAAGTGCTGGTAGTAGGGTGTCTGGTAAGAATGAGCTGCATCGAAGGCTACAAATTGACCCCTTTACAGAACAACCAAGACTAGTTATAACAAGCAACTGTGTGAATACGATTGCTCAGCTACCCATCATACCTTTGGACAAAAGAAACCCAGAGGATATTGATACTAAGGCTGAAGATCACTTATATGATGCTATTCGTTATGGTGTGATGAGCAGACCTAGAAGTAGTTTGTTCGATTACAATCCATTAAATTCTGCTGGCTCTGGGATGAAGATGGCAGACCCCACATTTGGGTATTAAAGGGTATTTATGGCGACAAACAATTTCATGGATGATAAGTCCATTGGTTTAGAAGATAAAAAGCAGGGAGAAACTGCATCATTCACTGGTGATGGTTTATTAGTTTTTCTAAAAGACAGATATACAAAATCTGAAGAGAGTCGTAGACAGGACGAACAGCGTTGGTTGAAAGCCTATCGCAACTATCGTGGCATCTATGGACCTGAAGTAAAGTTTACTGAGACAGAGAAGAGTCGTGTATTTATTAAGGTGACAAAGACCAAGGTGCTTGCAGCATATGGTCAAATCACTGATGTGTTATTTGCTAATAACAAGTTTCCTCTGAGTGTTGATCCCACTGTGCTACCAGATGGTGTAGTAGATACAGTACATATCGATCCCAAAGCACCAGAAGGTGCAGAAGCAGAGATTGCTTCACCATTTGGGTACAAAGGTGATGGTAAAGACCTAGCACCCGGTGCTACACTTTCTTCTTTGATGGAGCGTCTTGGTCCATTGAAGGGTCAGCTTGAAAGTCAAGAAGGTTTGAAGGAAGGTCCGGGTGTAACACCTTCCTCCATCACATTCCATCCTGCTATGGTAGCAGCTAAGAAGATGGAGAAGAAGATACATGACCAGCTAGACGAAAGTGGTGCTAATAAACACCTGCGTTCCACTGCCTTTGAGATGGCTCTGTTTGGTACAGGCATCATGAAGGGTCCATTTGCTAAGACCAAAGAATATCCAAGTTGGGATGAAGAAGGCACTTACAGGCCTGAGATGAAAACAGTACCAGAGACATCACATGTGTCCATCTGGAACTTCTATCCCGATCCTGATGCTACTAACATGGAAGAAGCTCAATACATTATTGAGCGTCACAAGCTAAGTGCTACACAACTGAGGGCTTTGAAGAATCGTCCTTTGTTTAGAAGCAATGTCATTGAAGATGTTATTGAAATGGGGGCCACCTATACTAAGAAGTATTGGGAAGATGACTTGAGAGACTATGCTCCCAATTTGGGAGTAGATAGATTTGAAGTGTTGGAATATTGGGGCAATGTTGATATTGACATGCTCAAAGAAAACGACATTGATATTCCTGATGCTTTGTTGGAAGCTAAGGAGTTGCAAGCCAATGTATGGTTCTGCAACAATAAAGTGATTCGTTTAGTATTGAATCCGTTTAAGCCAGCCAACATTCCGTATTACGCTGCTCCTTGCGAATTAAACCCCTACTCTCTATTTGGCATTGGTGTTGCCGAAAACATGGATGACACCCAGACCCTCATGAATGGTTTTATGCGTATGGCTGTAGATAATGCAGTGTTGTCTGGCAACCTTGTGTTTGAGGTTGATGAAACCAACCTTGTTCCCGGACAAGACATGTCTGTCTATCCCGGTAAAGTGTTTAGGCGACAGGGTGGTGCTCCCGGTCAAAGCTTGTTTGGAACTAAGTTTCCTAATGTGGCTGCTGAGAACTTGCAACTGTTTGATAAAGCTAGGCAGCTTGCTGATGAGTCTACAGGTATGCCATCGTTTGCACACGGACAGACAGGTGTGAGTGGTGTAGGAAGAACAGCCTCTGGCATTTCTATGTTGATGAATGCTGCATCAGGTAGTGTTAAAACCATCATCAAGAATGTGGATGATTATTTGTTAGCTCCTTTGGGTAAGGCGTTCTTTAGCTTCAACATGCAGTTTGACTTTGATAACTCTATCAAGGGCGACTTAGAAGTTACAGCTAGAGGCACAGAGAGCTTGATGGCTAATGAGGTCAGAAGCCAACGCTTGATGCAGTTCTTGCAAATTGCAAGCTCTCCTGCATTGATGCCCTTTGCTAAGTTTCCTTACATCATTCGTGAGATTGCTAAGAGCATGGACCTTGATCCAGACAAGGTGACTAACAACATGGATGAAGCTATGCGTCAAGCATTGATGATGCAGCAAGCTACAGCACCAGCAGAGGGTGCTCCACCTGTTGCTGGTCCTGAAGGTGGTCCTCCTCCAGTGGCTGATATGACTGGTGGTGGTGGTGGAAATATCGGTATTGGTGCTGCACCAGTTCCGGGTGAACAAGGATTTGCTGGTAATGTCCAAGCTGTACCTCCCCAAGCTTAAAGGCTTTGTAAACACTCATGTGACATGGGATGCGTTCCTAGATTTGCTTGATGCTGAAATTGAAAACAAGCAAAGAGATTTGGAACAAGCTTCAGATATGCGTGAGATTGGAAAGGCTCAAGGAGCCATTGCTGCTTTACGCAGATTGAAATATCTAAAGGATGAAGTTAATGTCGAAAGATAACTTTACTGATAAAGGGGTTGCTCCTTATGGGATGCGGCATGGGTCTATCTCACCTAAAGGTAAGGGATTTTTTGGTGACTTAAAAAGACCTGATGGTGACAGTTCTACAGAGCTATCATCTGAGTTTGAATACGAAGGTAAAAAAGTAGAATATCCATTAATTGTTCCAACTCTGTCTAAAGCAGAACTTGATATTTTATTAAAGGGTGAACAACCCACTGATGAAATTTATGATAAAGCTGAATCATGGGCAAAGTTCAGAATTAATAAAGGTATGAGTCCATTTGCATCTAGTGCTGGTAATGAGAAATTTCCAGCACCAGAAGCTTCTAATAAATTTGCAGAGGGTGGTATGGCATCAAACGATATGAATAGATTGTTCGCTGAAGGCGGCATGAATGATCAAGGCGGCACAGTAGATCCTGTGTCAGGTAATGATGTACCTCCGGGTTCTTTACAGAACGAAGTGAGAGATGACATTGATGTAAAAATAAGCGAAGGTGAGTTTGTCATTCCTGCTGATGTTGTTCGTTACATTGGTCTTGAGAGATTGATGAAGCTTCGTGATGAAGCTAAGCAAGGCTTGTCTCGCATGGCAGAGATTGGTCAGATGGGTAATTCACAAGAGGTGGCTAACCCAGAAGCTCTACATGAAGATGAAGAAGGCTTTGATTCTGAGATTGATGACATCATGAAAGAAGTTGAGGGAGAGCAGATGGGAGAGAAGAAGTTTGCTGCTGGTGGTTTCAATGAACCCGGTGTAGACCTTCTTAATAAATATAACATTCCTAGAACATCTCTTACCAATCCAGCATTAGATGTTAGAGCTTATAAGAATAAAGAAGGCAGAGTGATGTATATCACCTTCTTCAATGATAAGCCTTCCATAGCCATCCCTGCTGGTTATGAGTTTGCTGGTTCTGCTGGTCAATTTATTGCAGAGACTAAGAAGACTGATGATAAGAAAGAAGTTGTTACAGCTACAGGGATAGTTGAGTCTGGTGGCGATGGTCCAACAGGCCCAACTGGGGGTGCTGATGTAGGAACAAGTACAGGTATCTCTGGCACTGCTATTGGTAACTCTGCTATTGGTATTGCCATTGGAGCCATTGCCAATGCTATTGATGGTCTTACAAATGCTAATCCTTCTTCTGTTGCTGTAGGTACAGCCAACGCTGCTGGTATTGATTCTTCTACACCAGAAGGCTTAGCAGCTAATGCTGCTGCATTAGGTATTGATGATGCTTCAATTTCAGAGGGGGTTTCTGAAGGTACTTCAACAAATGGTATGGGTGTAGCTGGGTCTACTGCTGCTACCGCTGCTGCTGATAATAGTGGTAATACAAGTGGAGGTAGTGATGGTACAGATGGTAGTGGTAATACTGGAGGAGGTCCCGGTACTGGAGCAGATGGAGATAGCGCATTTGCTAAAGGTGGCTTAGTTGCTAAGCGCACAAAGAAACCAACACTTGCTCAAAAAAGAGGCATTGCCTCTAAGAAATAATACTATATAATTAGCATACTCAAACCAGAGGTGGGCTGGTGAGTGTCAACAATTTCCCACCATATGGCTACCTATCTCCCTGCTATGCAGCTACAGTTAGCCCCAACTTAAAGGTATGTTATGACAGAAGCGGTAATTAACCAGAATCAACAGGCTCAGGCTTTCTCTCCCTTTGGTAAGCGTAATGCTAACAAGGATAGGATTGAACAAGAAGAAGCTGAGTTGAAACAATTGGCTGAAGATAAGAGCAATCCACCAGAAGATAATAATGGTGATGATAGCAACTTAAGCGCAGAAGAGAAGAGCTTTAAAAAGCGTTACGGAGATCTGCGTAGACATTCTCAGCAACAACAAACCACTTTGCAGAAGCAAATTGATGAGCTTCGCTCACAGCTACAGAGCAGCACAGAGAAGCAGATTAAGCTTCCTAAGAGTGAAGAAGAACTAAGTGAGTGGGCTAGAGCCTATCCTGATGTTGCAAAGATTGTTGAAACCATTGCAATTAAAAAGGCTAAGGAACAAACCCAAGCGTTGGATGAACGATTTAAACAGCTAGATGAGCGTGAGCATCAGACATCTAAAGACAAAGCAGAAGCTGAATTGATGCGTTTGCATCCAGACTTTGATGCTATTCGTGATGATGATGAATTTCATAGCTGGGTTGATGAACAACCTAAGTGGGTACAGGACGCTTTGTATGATAATGAGAGTGATGCTAGGGCTGCTGCCCGTGCTATCGACTTATACAAAGCTGATAAAGGTATTAAGACTAAGAAACAAAGCAAAGATAGTGGTGCAGCAGAGAGTGTTAATACACGGGGAAGTCGTTCTGCACCTACAGGTGAAAGCAAAGATGGTGTCTTTTATGAGTCACAGGTAAGTAAAATGTCTACCTTTGAATATGAAAAGAACCAAGAAGCTATTGCTAAAGCATTACAATCAGGTAAGTTTGTATACGATATTAGCGGAAGTGCTCGTTAAGTATTGACAAACCTGAAACAACTGGTATAACTTTAAGCAGGACTAGGTATCTAGTCTTGCTCCTATAGGCCGTAACAATGCTAGCTACCCTACCCTATAGAGTTATCTGTCACGCAAAACAATAAACTGTCAGAACAACCTGAAGTTTGTTGGCCTGTATAGACAAGTGGAGGCATCCCTGTTCTATACACACCCATCAAATACAGCCTCTGTGGTGATGTTCAGCGTATTTAATTATATGCCTAACACATATCTAGGAGGATATTAAAATGGCTTTTCCAAGTGCATCCGGTCACGGAAATTTACCTAATGGTAATTTCTCGCCCGTAATCTATAGCAAGCAAGTACAGCTTGCATTCCGTAAAGCGTCTACTGTTGAAGACATCACCAATAATGATTACTTTGGTGAAATCGCAAACATGGGCGACAGTGTCAAAATCATTAAAGAACCTGAAGTGTCTGTTCAAAGCTACGCCC
>Ga0222712_10005774_pt1 | contig 12407 bp, 8 predicted proteins | sample C33_657DmetaG_FD_165043 | JGI IMG/M metagenome (GOLD analysis project Ga0222712, IMG submission 165043) | Estuarine water microbial communities from San Francisco Bay, California, United States - C33_657D | ecosystem: Environmental > Aquatic > Marine > Unclassified | place: USA: California...
AGTATCATAGCATTGGTTGTTTTTGCCACTTTGGGAGATGGCTGGGAATTACCGAGGAGTGAAAATAAACCTAAGGCTGCGGCACCAACTGGGGGTTCGGGAAATGTAGGGGATGATGGGGGTGAAGAAAATAATGGCGGCGGAGGGTCGCCTGTAGTATCAACGCTTGTTGTATATCTCGGAGATGTTAACGAATTATATAAAAAATCGATATTAACTGCAGAGGATATAGAAACTATGAATCGTTCCGCTAAGAGTCAAGGTGTAGTTTCTGTTGAATGTCCGGCACCTTATAATAAAGTCAAAGTCAGTTACGATTCGTCTAAAGTAAATAAAAGTGAAGTGATTTCATTTTTAAAAAATATTGATATACCTGATTATAGGAACAAAGATAAGGACAAGATTAAGGACAACAGTAAGGATAAGAGTAAGAGTAAGGATAAGAGTAAGGATAAGAGTAAGGATAAGGATAAGGTTAAGGTTAAGGTTAAGGTTAAGGCCAAGGATGATGATTTTAGATAGTGATATATTTCAACACGGAGTGTAAAATATTTAAAAACCGAATAATTATGAATAATTCTTTAAAAAAAATAATTGCATTTATAAGTGCCTCTTTTGTGATTGGTTTGCTCATTTTTTTATTTTCTGGAAGAGGTATAGTTGATGATGAATTTGTTATTGATTCGTTTGCTGTAAAAGAGTTCAAGTTAAAATGCGATTCTTTAAGATTTAAAAAATGGGATCAAGAAAAATATAAAAATCTTAATTCTGCTTTAGTTGCAATGAATGCACAAGAAATATTTAATGCACAAGAAGTTTCAAATATAAAAATTTATTTAAATCAAGCATATGCTAAAACCCTTAAGGATTCATGCGCAAGTTGGTTAACCACAAGTGGAGATGATTGCGATAGACAATTATTTTCTGAAATGCAGCTTCTTGCTAAAAATTCGGAATGCTCAAAAATGCTTTCATCTGAAATTCAGACCATGAATGCTTATTTTTCTGCTTTGCAGATTCCTGGGAAAATAAGGAGTTTTATACAGTCGAATTATACTTTAGAGAAATACAATAGTTTAATTTCGGAAATCAATTCAACTGCAAAAAATACAGAAATAAAGAATTTTTCTTCAATGAAAAAAGTTGCAACAAATGGCATTTCTGAACTTAATGATTTTCAAAAATATTCCAATAATTTTGAAGGGGCATATGATTATTTCTTAAAAAATAATGGCGAAGGAAATTCCGTGGATTATCTTAAAGCACTTTGCCCCGCAAATAATAATTCAAAACCATATGTTTATTATTTTCAGAAATTAAATAGTTTAGTTGAAAACCTATGCGAAACTTTATAATTCTTTTTATTGACTAAATTTTTAAAAATGAAATATTTTCTGACCCTAGTTATTGTTGCCTTTAATTTTTATTCTTCATTAAGCCAAGTAAGTGAGTCTAAACTCATTGATAGTGTATTTAAGAATATAAGAGAGATTAAAACAATTTTGGATAATTCTGAAACGCATAAAGATGAAATAAAAAAATTTAAATACCAATTTGTTATTGACTCTTTAGATTTAGAGAAAAACAAAAAAACAATACAAGATCTAACTATCGCTTTAGAAAAATCTAAAGACGACAAGGTTGAGTTTAGTAAAAAAACACGTCAGCTTCAAGATAGTTTAAAGAATTTTCAGGTTGAATATTCTGTAATAGCTGATAGTCAAATCGAAACCTTATTAAATCAGCAATTCGATAAAAATGGAAGTCTACCTGTTACTAGAGATATTATAATTACCATGCTAAGTATAGCACAAAAGTCGACATCAAAAAAAGCAGATCAACTCAAGGCGTATATGGATATTTATGATTCTGTTACTTCTGTTCGGAAAATATTTGAAAAAGAATTTGATATGGCATCAGTGCAACAAGCTAAAAAAAATATTAATTTAATTGAAATTTCCATCAAGAATAAGTTGTCAAATACTAATGCCATTGCAATTGAGAAAGAGGTTAGTAATTTAAAAAAACTAGTTGATGGTTATTGTCAAAATACTTATGAATTATTTTTTTCTCTATATAAAAAATCTGGGATGAAACCAACCATGCAGTCAAATATAGATCCGCACATCGAAAAAACAGCCTTTAGAGTTGAGTTAGAAGGTGCATATTTTCTTGCTTTTCAATATCCATACCTACTAAAAGTACTTAATCAGTTTAAAGATGATCCTGCATTCAGGGAACAATTTAAAAATAAACCACCTTTTACCTGTAATTAATATACTTATTCAAATCTCATGAGAGACGCAATCACTTTTATTGCCAATTCGGGTCTACAGTTTTATCATTTTGACATGAGACTGGATAGTGCGGCTCAAAAGGCAAACAAATTTCGTTACGTAGAACGTTTTGATTCAATTAGAAGAAAGTTTTGGCTTGATGAAGTAATAGCACTTCCTGGAGATGATGATCTTTATGCTCGAAAAGGGGAGCTTGAGCAGTTGGGATTAATTTCAGCTACTGGCAAAATCACTGCAGATTCCGATTTTTCGGCAGTTGAAAAAATTGATGAAACAGAATTTTTTGAAGTCGGAAATTTAAATCAGGTATTACGATACTTCGAAAAAAAGTGGATACCTGTTCCTTTTTTCAAAAAAAATAATATCAGTAACCAGTTTTTTGGTCCAACAGATTGGGTAAGACTTTATTTTGAGCGTTTGGATGAGACAATGATTAAAGTTGTGCTCGTAGTTGATACTTCTACCTCTAATGACCCAAATGATACTGTTAGTCCTTTTGTTCACGAAAATCCAAACGAAAATATTTTTTCCATTTGTTCGGATGATAAATCTGTTCTTGGTTTTTTAGATAGCCTTAATAATTGTGAATGGGTGGAAGATTATATATCTAAATTATTTTACGCACGTCAAACCGAGCTTGAACAACCGTTTTTACGCCATATCGCCAACTATATTTATTTTGTTCGAGTTTTACGATCGATGGGTGAAGTGCCCCAGATTCATTTGTTGTCAGATCAGGTAGGATTTATAGATGTAGACTTGGTGCTTGATGTTGGTAACAGTAAAACTTGCGCCATTCTTTTCGAAAATGCCTCTGGACAGGAATTTAATTTCAATTCAGTTAAAAAACTGAGTATTCAAGACTTTGGGAATCCGCATCATATTCATCCAGAATCTTTTTCAACCCGCTTAGTATTTAAAGACGCTACATTTGGTGCATTTAATACTGAGCTTAATCAAAATAATAAATTTCAGTGGCCTAGTCCGGTTAGAATTGGAAATGAAGCGGAGCGAATTGTAAATGACTCGAAAGTTGAGTTACAACTTACTCGTGAAGTTAAATCGTATAATTCTAGTCCCAAACGTTATTTATGGGATAGCCATGAATCTTCGTTTGAATGGGAGTATCATTCTGATGATATTAATATTCCTCCTTCTCGTGTTTATAAGAAAGGAATTTCTGAACAGTTAAATTCTGACGGTACATTTTGTTTAGATAATGTATTTGGCTCAAGGTCTGTTTTTTCAAGAAAGTCTTTGTTAACTTTTGTATACCTCGAAATCTTTTCACAAGCTTTCAGACAAATAAACTCTATGGAGTTTAGGAGTTTGCACGGGAATCCATCCATGAAAAGAAAGCTTAGAAGGATTATTATTTCATGTCCTACGGCAATGATTAAAAAAGAGCAAGTTGCTCTTAGGGAGTCTGCAAGTCAAGCAATTACAATGATCAATCGTTATCATGGATTGATAGACGCAGTACAAAATACCCAAATAGATGTCTATGACCACACAGTTGAGGTGATTCCATCTGTAAAGGATTTAAATCTTGACTTATACAACCTTGATAAAAGAAAAGATTGGATTTATGATGAGGCAACAGCCCCCCAACTTGTTTTTATTTATGGTATGATCAAGCATAAGTTTGATGGTAATCCTGATCTTTTTTTCAATTTATATGGGAAGCTTAATCCCAATTCATTAGATAAAAAATCTAAAAATAGAACAGTTACAATTGGTTCTGTAGATATTGGGGGCGGCACTTCAGATTTAATGATTTGCAGGTATAGTTACAAGTATGATGAAATTACTGAAATTACGCCTGAGCCACTGTATTGGGAAAGCTTTAACTTGGCAGGAGATGATCTTTTAAAAGAAATTGTTCAACAGATAATTATTGAAGGAACAGCCTCTAATGACATAGACCGCGATTGTTGTGGTGTAATTGAAAACTATGCAAGATCAATTGGTATTCCTGAAGTTGCAAAAAAGTTAAATGGATTTTTTGGAAAGGATAGTAACAATATAGGATTTAAGGGGAAATTGATGCGAATCAATTTTATTAATCAAATTGCGATACCTGTTGCACTTCGTTATATGGGGCACGCAAATAAAGAAGAAGACCAGTATTTGTCCTATTCTGATTTGTTTACAACGAACCTTCCAGGTAAAGAGTTGCTAGATTATTTTGAAAATCACTTTGGATTTCGTTTTGAAGAAATTAGGTGGAGGTTATCTAGCCATAAGGTCAATGAAATTATCCAATCTGTTTTCTCAAAATTAATTCGTCAGATTTCTGGTTTAGTTGGCTTGTACAATTGCGATATTGTAATTCTTTCAGGTAAAGTAGGTTCTTTTCAATCTTTAGAAAACCTCTTTTTAAAATATCATCCTGTAACGCCAAATAGATTAATTAATCTTAACAATTATTGGATTGGAAGATGGTTCCCATTTGCTGACAATAATGGCTACATTACTGATTCTAAAACGGTAGTTGCTGTTGGAAGTCTTATTTCTTATATGGGTGGTACTGCTCATAAATTAGATAAGTTTAAAATTAATAATAAACATCTTTGTTTAAAATTAGTTTCAACTGCAGATTATATTGGTCCTGTAAAGCAAGGTGTTATTCAAGATGTAGTTTTACATTCAAAAAACAGCGACGGTACCCTTGTGGCTCATAGCTTGCCATTTCAAATAGGGTTTAAGAATATCGATTCTATTCATTATCCTTCTAGAAATATCTATGCAATTGATTTTAATGATCAAAAAATTCGTGAGACATTAAGTAGAAAAGGTACAACTGATGCTGGCAGATTAAATGATGCAGTAGAAGCCTTTAAACATAAGATTAGATCAAGAATGCCATTGAAATTTACCTTAACAAGAGAAGTTGAAAAGGATAAGGAGTTCGTTGTTATTTCAGAAGTAACAGATGTCGAGCAGGATGACGTATCAAAAAGTTATTTTGAGCTTCATACCCAAACCCTACCGGAAACAACTGGTTATTGGCTTGATTCTGGCGAATTCACTCTTAATATAAGAAACTGATAGTAATGCAAAATATAGAAAAAGCAAAGGTTGAAGATATCAGAAATAATTCTGACAAACTATATTCACTTTTCAATGAAACCGATAAGTGGGTTTCTCAAAATTTGAAATTTGAAGAAGGGGAAACTTTGTCAATTAGGATTAAGGACGGCAGAAGGGTTGTAAGAAAGATAAGAAGATCTTTAGACTCTAAGCCTGTTTTTGCACTATTTGGGGCAAGTCAGGTTGGGAAGTCTTATCTAGTTAAGAATTTATTAAGTGTAGATGGGCAGCCCTTAGAGATAATGCTGGATGGTAAGCCCTATGATTTTTTAAAGCAAATTAATCCTCCGGGTGTTGGTGCAGAAAGTACTGGTGTTGTTACAAGATTTTCGATAGATTCTTTAGCAATTAATAATGACTTTCCAATTCGGATAAAGCTCCTAGATGTTAAAGATATCATTATCATTATTTGTGATGGCTTCTTTTCGGACTTGAAAAAAATAACAGATTATCCAACAGCTGATGGGTTAAATGTTTTTCTCGATAATTTAGAAAAAAAATATCAAACTCGTGCAGATGAGCAATCGATACTTACAGAGGATGATATACTAGATATCAAAGATTATTTTTCAAGACATTTCTTTAAGAGCCAGCATATTTTAGATAGTATCGAAAATTCTAGATTTTGGTTAAGAATTTGTCGATTAATTTCTAAGATCCCCGAATCATCGTGGGCCGAAACTTTCTCAATTCTTTGGTCTAATCAAGTGTCTTTAACCGCTCTTTTTGCACAGATGGTTGATTGCCTATCTAATATGCAATTTTCACAAGTAGTATTTGCACCAAAAGAAACTGTTTTAAGGGGTCATGGTGAAATTTTAGACGTGCAGCGCTTAAAAGAAATGCGTACAAGTAAGAGTACTACAAAAGTTACCCTCCAAAATGGATCTATTGTTGATGTTCATCTATGTACACTAAGTGCGGTGAGTTCTGAATTGACACTTACTATTTCAAAAGATGCAGGGGAACAAAAGCAGTTTTTGAAAAATACTGATTTATTGGATTTTCCTGGAGCTAGAAGCAGACTTGAATTAAGTATAGATTCAATAACAGAAGACTCTGTGCCGGATATGTTTTTGAGAGGAAAAGTTGCTTATCTTTTTAATAAATACTCTGGTGACTACGAAATAAATAATTTGCTTTTTTGCTTAAATGACAAGCAGTTAGATGTAAACGAAATCCCATCCATCTTGTATGAATGGATCTCCAATAATATTGGCAATTCGCCTGATGAGAGAGAAAAGTCAACAAATAAATTGCCGGTATCTCCTTTGTTTATCGTTTTTACGTTCTTTAATAATCAACTAAAGTATGATACTACAAACGACGACAAAGAAAATATTGACTATAAATGGAAAAACAGATTTGAGCGCTTTTTTGAGCAAGAAGTTGTAACCTCGAGTCATAATTGGCATTTGAACTGGACGAGTAAAGATCCTGTATTTAAAAACTTTTATTTACTCCGTGATTATAAATATTCATCAGATACTTTTTATGGTTTTGAAGAAGTTGGGATAGAAAAATCTGTTAGAGAAGATAGAATAGCCTTTGCAGATAAGTTGAAGGAAAGCTTCGTCAATTTCCCGTTTGTCCAAAGAAGTTTCGATAATCCAATAGAAGCTTGGACAGAGTCTGCGCAGCCTAATGCTGATGGTAGTTTGAGAATTATTCGAAACCTTGATCCAGCTGCAAATAATTATGTAAAAATGCATAATTATTCAATTCAGTTGTCGAATCAGCGAAATGCAACAGTTTCAAGATTGCGAAAGTATTATCATTCAGACAATCTTCATGAGAAACGGAGAAACTCACTTAAACGCTCAACAGAATTACAAATTGAACTAAATAAAGTTTTTGGGAAAAATCCAATGTTATTTAGTCTTTTCATGAATAAAATATTGTTGTCTGAAAGTGATGTATATAACTATTTTCATGAAAATCTTTCTACATCTCGATCTGTAGAAACTTTTGACGAATACAGTTTATTTAAATCTCAGTATCCGATGCTTAAGGCTGAGAATTCAAGAGAAAAAAATATTCAATTACTTAAAGATCAATTGTTTTACGATACGGATGTTGAAGTTGAAAGGTTTTTACAAGATAATGGGATTAATTTAGATAAATTATTTGGTTCAAAGGTTAATACAAGTGCATCATCTTTAGTTTCAGGACTATTTGAAAAATGGAAAAATAGTATTCAATTTGAAAAGTTTGGAGAGCTTGTTAATGCAGGATTAACCCGTTATATGTTTGACTTTTTAATAGAGTCTATAGTAACTACGATTGAGCATTTGAATTTGCAGGATTTCTTAGTTTCAAATGTTGAAAAAAAGACGCAACGCTTGCATATGGGCAGAGATGCAGAAGAATATCTTGCATCACTTTGTACGAATTATATCAATGATTTTGTTATAAATGTTGGGTTTAATTACATGAGTAGCGAAAGGCTGGAGGAGCTTAAGCAAATAGCTTCAATTTATAATATGAATTTAGAATCTGTTACTGAGGAAGCTGCTATTCCAGATAAATCATCACTCAAAGATTTTTTTAATGCAGATAAAACTACAGAATCTACAAGTACTGCAGACTTTACCTATATGATTGGTAGTTATAACCGCTTTTTACTGAAATTAAAACTAGCTATATTAAGCAATTGTGGCTTTGTTAATTATGATGTAGAAGCAAATGATCAGTTGTCAAAATTAATTGAGCATATGGATGTTCTGAATTTCAATCTAGAATAAATTCAATATGATAATAGTTTATAAAATTGAGACAAACAAATACGATCCTATATCTTATGGGACTAATTATTTGTATAATGAATTTGATAGAATTCAAAGCTTTTTGATTAAACAAAACGCTGAACGCTATAAAAACATTTTAGCAAAACCCGTTTTAACAAACGGTTCTGTTCATTGGTATGCTAATTTTAATCAATCATTTTCAAGAATCAATGAATTAAGTGCTGATGCTCAAGTCTCAATTAAAAAGCAGTATTGGGAGTTTAGGCAAAATTTAGATAAAGAAATACAGCAATTGTCACAATCACGTGAAACTGAGAAGCAAAATTGGGGAGGGTTGTTAAAAGAGGTTTTTAATGAAGATGATAATGTTATTCTTTCTGACGGAACGGATTGGTGTTTACTTTGGGGTTGGAAGTTTAGGAATACGCAAGAAAATTATCTTTCTCCCGAATTTATGCCAAAGACTGTTGTGCAAGAATCTACTAATACAGCATCTATAATCAATACACCCTCTGCTGCTGGACTTACTCCTTTGGCTGTTCCTGTTTCAAGAGATCCGAAAGAGGTTAATGACACGGCAAATTCTACAGTTAATGCTGTGAAAAGAGTAAAGCCTACATTTTGGGATCGCGTAAAGCGATTTTTACGAACATTGGTTTACAAACTCTGGGGATTGATGTTCTTAATAATGTTTATTTTGTTTTTAATGTGTTTGTTTAAAACATGTAATAACAAAAGAATGGAAGAGAGGTGCAAAGAACTTGAAAAAAACAATAAAAGTTTATTAGAGTTACAAAAGAAAGTACAAGAAAAATGTATTGAGAAAAAGAAATGATAAAAAACAATACACATATAACTAAAGTAAATAGGAGAGAGAAATTCTGGTTCCATAATATTAGGGCTATGAATTATTTTGCCTTTAGGTATTGGTGGTTGCTTTTATTGCTTTTCCTTTTATATATTATCTTTTGGTATTTTTTCTGTTTTAAAGTGCCCTATAAAAATGATTGCGATAGTAATTTCATTCCAACAGTTGAAAGTATAAAGGCAAGGTTAGATAGTTGTTGTGATTGTCCAACCTCAGTAGTTGGTCCTCCTCCTCCAGATACTACAGCACTTGGTCCTCCTCCTCCAGATTGTCCAGATAGATTGCTGGTTTTTCAAGTGTGCAATAGTAATTCAGATCGAGATGACGACTTTTCTGTTTTCTTGAATGGAGTCAATATTGGTAAACTTGAATTAAATTCTAATGATCAGGTAGGATCAATATTTATTGCCTCAACAAATACATCTACTAAAATTGTTAGAGCTGACTTTTCATGTCCAATAAGTAAAATGCAAGTTTACTATTTTGATCCAAGGAATGTTAGGTATGGTATTAACAAAATTGAATTAAGAAATATAAAAAGAAATGGAAATACTAACAGGGGTAAAATTGAAATTAGAAATTATTTAAAACTTGGGGATGACTTAGCAGATCCTTGTACTGTCCAAAATATTGAATTTTCTGGAGGAGATGGCGTAAGTTTTCGAAAATCTTTTAATTATACAAAGTGTTGTGAATAGTAGATAAAAGAATTAGTATGAGTCAATTACAAAAAACAGAAGTAAACCGTTCGTGGTGGTATAGGCTGCTTAGATCTATAAGTATGTTCTGCTTTCGTTTTTGGTGGGCAATTTGGTTGTTTTTTATCCTCTATTTAGTTCTTTGGTTAATATTTTGCTGTTGTTCAAAACCTTATGCTTGTGATTTAGATAATAAAATTGGTGATCAAATCGCAGAGATAAATCGAAATATTGATAGTTGCTGTGCTTGCACAGAAAAATCAATAAGTGATATTGATAGATTAAGGGACAGTTTAGGGGGACATGTTGGCCCCATTACTATAACACTTAAATGGGAATCTGTAGATGATTTGGATTTGTCACTTGTAGAACCAAATGGAAATATTATTAATTATCAAAGAAAGGACTCACCTTCTGGGGGGCATCTAGATATTGATATGAACGCTGGTGGAAATGCTTCTTATAATCCAATCGAAAATATTTATTATGGGGCTGAACCTCCAGCAGGAAAGTATCGAGTAGCCGTTAAATTATTTTCTAGAAAATCAGGCTTAAGAAGAATTCCATTTCGTGTTTATGTCAAATATCATGAAGAAGTCAAGGTTATAGACCAAATTGTTTCAAGAAATGGAGAAAGCATAAATATTATTGATTTTACTTATTAAGTACATGAATCTAATTGATAAAATACCATTTTCACATTACAAGGCATTAGCTTATCGTAACGAAGAGTTGTGGAAAAGCTATGAGCAGTTGAATGGGTTCATATCTAAAAACTTTGAGAGTGATTTCGTAAATATTCTAGCAAAGCCATTTTATTCCGATAAAACAATAAATTGGTATAGTGACAGCGCAGAGTCTTTCAAGCCTCTCGATAGTTTTTCTATTGCTGATAAGCAGCGATTTTTATTACATTATCATTATTTGTTGCATCAAATAAATAGTAAGGTTTCAGAACTAAAGTCCTCGGCCAATCAGGATAATTATATCTGGGCCGACTTACTATCTCTCACATTTGCTCCAGATAGTAATATATTATATTCTGATGGACAAAATTTAAAATTAGCCTGGGGGTTTAATTATCAAAATGAACAAGAAAATCATTTAGATCCGCTGCTGATTTCTTCTTATATAGACAGCAAGTTGAATATCCCCACCGATTTACCTATTGAGGAGAGTGTTGCAGAAATTGATATCGTTGAACCACCAAGCAATGATATAATTCCTGAATCGGACCAAATAGTTTTCAATAAAAAAATAATTGTTAGGAGCAATAAAAAGCAAGAAGCCAGAAATTCTTTTTTTCGCAATTATTGGTGGATATTTTTATTTATTCCACTTTTTATTTTCTTATTGCTCAATTTTTGCAATTCATCTTCAAGCTCTTCAAATAATAGCATACCTTCAAATTTACTAAAACGTCCTCCAATCGATACTAGTAAACTAGTAAAAGGAGATAGCGGTATTTCCTTAATCGTATCTGATATATTTAATATTGCTTTAAAAGAGAAGTCAAAAGATCTATCTGTTTTTGCCACCGAATTAAAAAAGCAGTTTCCGGACTCTGGTTATCAAATCATTTATTACGACACAACTACATTAAGAATACAGTTCAAGTTTCCAGATTCAAATCGTACAGCACTTAAAAGTAAGATTAAAGAAAAAATGGACGACTATCAACTCCTTATTTGGGATGAGAGCATTTTTATGTCCTCTAGAACTTTTAATGACCCGGCTTTGTCGGATAACGAAAAATCTTGGTATCTAAGTGCTATTGGTGCTTATGATGCTTGGGATAGGACAACGGGAAAAAAAGATGTAGTTATTGCGGTTATCGATGATGGCTTTGATTTAAATAACAAAGATTTCGTAAACAAAATTGTTAAGCCATATAATGTTAAATCCCGAAGTTCAATTGTTAATGCTGATAATGATCGCATTCACGGAACGCATGTTGCTGGACTTGCTTTGGGTAATGCAAATAATGCTTTTGGTATTTCTGGGATAGCTCCAGATTGTTCATTTATGCCTATACAAATTTCTCAATCGGGGGATGTGTTTTCATCTTCTGATGTTATCGATGCAATTTTGTATGCAGTCAAAAATGATGCTGATGTTATTAATCTTTCATTAGGTAAATATTTTAATGATGAAGTTACTACCTTGCCAAAAGAAGTTCAAAAAGAATATGCAAAGAGTCTAGGCAAAGATGAGGAGGAATTTTGGAATGAGTTACTAACATATGCCGATAAAGAAAATTCAATTATTGTTTTTGCTACTGGTAATCAAAATATTATAGTTGGCCTTGATCCTATGTTACGTTCAGACAAGGCTATTAAAGTAGCAGCAGTAAATAGGAGCTTAGCTCGTACATCCTTTTCTAATTTTGGTGATAAGGTTACAGTTTTTGCACCCGGAGAAAAAATTAATAGTATCATACCAGGCAATCAAGAAAAAATTATGGATGGAACAAGCATGGCTTCTCCAATTGTTGCCGGTGCAATTGGTTTGATGAAATCTATCAATAAAGATATTTCTCTAGAGAAAGTTAAAGAATTACTGAGATCAACAGGCGATCCAGTTCCTGGGGAGCCATCGGGTTCAAAATTTTTGAAAATAAATAAATTAATAAAGTCAATATAATCTATAAAACATTTAATAATAACTTATGAGTACCGAAAATATACCAATGTATTATTATTCT
>Ga0222712_10005775_pt1 | contig 12406 bp, 12 predicted proteins | sample C33_657DmetaG_FD_165043 | JGI IMG/M metagenome (GOLD analysis project Ga0222712, IMG submission 165043) | Estuarine water microbial communities from San Francisco Bay, California, United States - C33_657D | ecosystem: Environmental > Aquatic > Marine > Unclassified | place: USA: California...
TAAGACGCGAAGCTGGTCTCGTACCAATCAATACAACGTCAACATCAACTATCAAATGCAAAATATTGAAAACGTTTCCAGATTTGACAACACTCAGTTTGGGATAGACAACAAACTTCTCAAACAAACATTTAAAAACATAAAATCATTTAAATAACATTCAGCTTATTTGCTTAAATGAGCGATATCAATCTTGTTGCTATTCCTACCATGCTTGTCTGTTCGTTTGTTAGCGGGTTCCTTCTCAGCTGCTGCCCAACTCGTTACAATGTTCGACGCGTATCTGAACTTGAAGAAGATTGTGATGACCTTCAATGGCAAATAAGCAGACTCGAAAAACTACTCGAAGATGCAAATAATAAACTTCTCTCTAAAGATACAGACGAAAACAAAGATGAGTATTAAGTAAAATGGGCCAGTACAATCTAGCTTACAGGGTATTCCATATAGGAATTTTTGCAGTTATCATAGTTGCATACGGAATATTGCAATACTATATAATCCCAGATGTCATTGAAGACAACAAGAAAGAGATGGTTTCAAAATATACAGGTTATGCTTTCACACTCGCCGGCGCAACACTAACTGTTGGGTCAATGGTAACCGAATATATAGATAAACGTATGGAAGCAAAAACATTAAAGGGTGGAAGAAGATAATAGAAATGGTTAACATAACATTTCCAGAATTAAGCGAAACTAAAGCAGAACCATTGCCGCCTGCTTCAAAAGATACACTAACACAATTACGAGAAGAGATGTGTGCACAAACAGCTTCTCGTGATTTCAAATTGCAAAACTATCAAAGATTCTTACGCAGAGTTATATCTCCTGATTCGCCAGTCAGAAATCTTCTTATGGTCCACGGAACAGGAACAGGAAAGACCTGCTCGGCCATCCAAATAGCAGAAGAATACATCATTCGACCCGAATTTCAAGACAAAAAAGTTCTCATCCTTGCAAATCCAGCAGTTCAAGAAAATTTCAGTAACCAAATATTCTCAATGTCAAAAATTACACTTGACCCAGATGGCCTCCTTCTCTCAAAACAATGCACAGGACGCAGATATCTAGATATGCTTCTACGAATTCAGAACAATCCACTAAAATGGACAGATAAGTCATCAAGAGACCGAATCAATACAATTGCACAACGAATCATTTCCGAATTCTATGAATTTCAAGGGTATCGCGTATTTGCCAATTCCATAAATGAACATGACTCCAAAGATAATCTAGATGAATGGATTCATAAAACATTCGATAATAGACTCATAATCATTGACGAAGCACACAGCATCCGTAACACTGAAGAAGGCTCTCCAACCAAACTCGTCAGTATGGCACTCGAAAAGATAATCAAAACAGCAAATAATATCACACTCATCCTTCTTACAGCAACACCCATGTTCGATAGCTATGATGAAATCATTTTTTATTTCAATCTGTTCTTGTGGAATGACCGAATCAGACCTCTAAATAAACCTCTTCAGGCAGATATGGTTTTCAATAAAAATAGTGATTTTCTCCCAAATATGGAAGAACAATTCCGGAAATGGTGTCAAGATTATGTAACATATGTTCGTGGCGATAATCCTTTGACATTTCCTTTCACACTTCCTCCACCAGAAAATATGACAGCAACAATTGCTACACGCGACTTAAAAAACAGAGCAATCCTCCCAAAAGACAGAAGAAGTATCCTCAAATTAACTGCATCATTCGTTCAAGATATTCAAGCAGAAACTTTAAAATCAACAAAAGAAACCAAACTCGGCATATCAGCTGCTCCTCCAACTATCTGCGTATTCCCAGAAAACGCCAGCTTCCGTAACACATTCAAGAAATCACAAGATGAAGATTCACAATTCGAATACGATAATAAATTTTTAGCTCCGTCCAGAATAGCAAACCATAGCTCAAAATTTGCACTAATAACCAAACTTATCACCAAATCTAAGGGCATCGTTTTTGTATACTCCAATTTTGTCGAATTAGGAGCTCAACTCTTTGCTATGTGCCTAGAAGAACATGGCTATGAATCAGCTACAGGCAGACGCTTGTTAAAATCAACAGCAAACGAAGTCGAAAGAGGGTCAGCAGGCAAGTATATTCTCTTTACATCAGATATTTCAGAATCAGAACGACGCAAAACAATCGAACGCCTTAAAAATCAAGACAACAAAGAAGGTGAAGATATCAAAGTAATTGTTGCTTCTCCGTCAATATCAGAAGGTGTAGACTTGTCATTCATTAGACAAATACATCTACTTGAGTTCTGCTGGAATATGAGCAAAATCGAACAAGTTATTGGTAGAGGCATCAGAACATGCTCTCACCAAGCTCTTCCGTTTGAAGACCAAAACTGCACTGTCTATCTACATGTCTGTAAACTTCCCAATTCTGAAATTGAACTAATCGATGAATATTATTATCGTGTTGCCGTAGAAGCCAAAGCAAAATCTATCGCCAAAGTGAAACAAGTAGTCATGGAATCTGCAATGGATTGCCCACTTCAAGCAGATATTAATAGCCTTCCAAGTGATTGGAGAAATCTAGAAATAACTCAACGACGTTCCCAAGATGAGACCAACGTAACACTTAAACTCAGAGAAATGTCATCACCAACTTCCTTGAACTCAGAAATCACTTGTAATGTCAAGGAATCTCCCGAAGATAAAGAACATGAAAGACCACTATCGTCTTACCTTGATGTCCGCGATGAACTACTTGATAAATTCACAAAACTATTCCTTAAAAAACCAGTATGGAAACTTGAAGACCTATATACTTCCCCACAACTCAAAATGTATGATAGGGATGTCGTTCTTTATATTCTACAAAATGCAATTGAAACAGGTTTCCAATTAAAAGATAAAAATGGCCGCATAGGCTTTCTTGAATCTAAGGGGGGCATGTACTCTTTCTCACTAAAAAATTTCGGCTCACTTCAAGAAAGATACGTAAAGGAAGACAAAGGAAAACAAGAACCCCTAGAACAACAATCATCAATAGCCAAACCCAAACTATCCAATATCAAAGAGAAACTTAAGACTGCAAAAATTAACCCCGATTTCAAATCCAGATTTGATGACATAGTAATCGAATGGTACTTAGTAGACCATGAAATGACTCCAGAAGAACGCATAAAACATATGCTTTCGCTAGACTGGAATAACCCACCAATATACGCCAAAGTTCTAAAAGTTGGTGACCTCAAAATTTTAGGCTCAAAACAAATTTATAATGAAAATAATGAACACATTACACCTATCGCCAAACAAGCAGACGATTACTATAGATGGGTAAAGCAAAGAACAGACTTATTCCTGCAATCTAAAACACAAATTTTTGCTGCAATGCAAGACAGTCGCATTGCCTTCAATCTCGACGAAAAAGCATCAGAGGTAAAACGCGTAGAACGATTCAAGGTTATTAAAGGCCGCGCATGTGGCTCATACTTAGAACCTCTCCTCCAAAAGTTCTCAGAGTGGCTGGGATTTCCATTCCCCGAGTCAGTAAAAACAAAAGTTGACAGATGTCAATTTTTGGCCTTAGCAGTCAGACAAACAATAGTAAACGAAACAAAACCAGATTTGATGTGGTGGACAACACAAGAGTGGGAAATACTAGATGAAGAATCTATCCGCAAAGATATCATATCAAAACTTAAAACCCTCTAACACCTTGGTAATTTTATACAAAGTTGCCTCGTCCTTATTATCAATCCTTGCAACAGAAAATTCCTGTGTGCGACGATTGACGTATACATCAACCATAAATCCAGGCTTTCTTGCCTTCTTCGATTCACCCATAATCCTAATCTCAGTATGCGTAATACCCCTACGAACATAACTAGAAATATTCGTAAATCCAGGCAATACATCACTTATAGCAGAATCCATTTACAATCATTTACGGATAATATTGTTAAATAACAAACAAATGCAAGCCTTGCCCGAAAGTCCAAAGAGTGAAGCCTCCGCCGTCGACCCCGTATCCGCCGTAACAGGGCTAGTAGAAAGCCCCCCAGAAACTCTTCCTGAACCCGTAAAAACCGTAGTTGCCAGCCTCGTGCCCGAACTATTGAGCCACCTAAGCAAGGACCAAGCTGCTCTCGTAAAGATGGTTACAGACCTAGTAACCAGCAAACCTAAAACCAAAGAAGAAGCGCTTGAACTCTTCCACGCTCTTCAGCTTCAACTTGGAACTTGGATTGTATCCGAGCTTCCCCCCAGAGAAGGTAAGGCCCTCCTTATGGGTCTTTGGGCAATGGAAGAACTCCAGAAATGTAACGTATTCTCTTGCTTCGGCAAAAAGTAACCCTAATCGGCTACGACAATCCAGTAAAACAATAAAATGAAGACTGGGGGCAAATTGGGCTCGTGTATTCCCACAAGAAGTCAGCAATCTCACGGTGTCCCTTCTTCCGGGACTCGCATGCCACATACGGGCAAGGAAATACACAAGCAGTCTCAATGAGGTATTTGACAACCTTAAAGTGCCCATTCAGAGCAGCAGCCTTAAGCGGGGTAGAGCCCGTCTGAGGGTGGCGGTAAGTTGGGTCCCCGCCAATTGCAATCAAGCGTGCTACTTCGGAAAGGTTTCCAATCGAAGCAGCAGTCAACACAAACCGACCAACGTGGTCAGTAAAATCAGTGCAAACGTCTAGGGGGACAATATACGCCATACGAGCAATGGATAATCAAAAATCTATAATGTAAGATTCCGTTTTGAACTATTATTCTACATAGAAAGAAAGCTCGCTTTTAATATGCTCTTTAGATTCTTCAGTTAATTTACCTAATAATAGGATATTTAAAGGTTTATCAACACCTGAATCATCAGCATAAGAAACATATAATTTACCAAATGTTAAAGTTCTATCTTCCTTTTCATCAGACCCAAACAAATAACATGAATATTCTTTACAATAATCAAGAAATCTTTTTATTGCTTCCTTTTCATCTTTAATTTCATGCTCAGTACCAGCATATAAAGATTGATTTTCAAATACAATAACTTCAAATGCCATTTTGCTTATTAACCAATGAATTATTAAGATTTCGTTTTGCTTTTGACTCAGAATGGTTAGAAAAACGAATTAAATACTTATTACCTTTTAATAGTAAACAAGAATGGACCCACTATTTGAACGTCGCCAGCTATCTAGCAAGGTTCATATTCATTCTAAATATATCCAGAAAAACATGCTTCCCTCAATTCTCGCACAACTAAAAACCACAATGGAAGGTCGTTGCATCTCTGAAGGATATATCCAAAAAGATAGCATAGCCGTCATTCAGTATTCGCTTGGTCGCGTAAATCAAACCAAGGGAGGTGTCGACTATGACGTAACTTTTCAAGCAGATGTTTGCTTTCCTCATCCAGGTCAAGTATTCAAAGCTACCATGTCTCTTCGCTCAAAAATTGGAGTTCACGCAGATGTATCTCCTCTCAATATCCTGATTCCTCGAGACCTTCATATCGGTAATCAAGAATTTGAACAACTTGAACCCGACCAAGAATTTGAGTTTGAAGTTATTGGTCCTCAATTCAAGCAACAGGATAGAGTCATCGTTGTTGTCGGACGTCTTCGCACAGCACTCAAACCAGCACCCCTACAGCCCTTGCTTTATGCAGCAACAGACGTCGTACTTCCTACGCTAAAACAAAGCACAGATTCCACTCCGGAAGAAAAAGTTGTGACAGTTGTTCAAAGCGAACCATCAACTAAGAAAACAAGGAAGTTAAAGAAACCAAACGTTCTAGATATAAATGAACCGCCAAAAATTGGAATGGATGAAGGATACAATTGATAAACTTGATACAAATGAACATACACAACTTCATAGCATCATTCAAAAGTATACAGAAAATATCACCAAGTCACCAACCGGTATTTTTGTCTCATCTGAACACCTTCCACTAGATTGCCTTCAGGAGATGGAAAAATATGTTCTTTTCTGCATAGACCAAAAAGCAAGGATGGATGAAGACCTAAAAACTCGCAAAACTTATGAACGTATGGTCGAGTAAGCAATTTTGTATAATACTATATAATACAGCTATAGAATGAAAACACGCAAAATAAGAAGAAACAAGACGATACGTAAATTTTTATTTAATCCCGATAAACCCAATAAAAGTTTCGATGTGTATATCGATAAAAATCCCAAGGATACAATACGCATAAAGTATACGACTATCGATGATGTTAAAAATACGATACATACACTAGAACGACTCTATAAATCGAAACAGTATTCGCATAAACGAATATGGCAAGTAGGAATGATATTGTATGTTCGGTTGAAAGTGCTAAAAAACATAAAACCAATGCATTACCAACTTGCATTAAAATACTTTAATTTTTTAAAGCATCGTACTTCGCTTCCAAATGATGAACGATACAAACTATCAATTAAGATACAGTAGTTGTTACAGGTATTCCAATCATACCCATATTAGCCGTACCATTTTCTCTGAAATGTATCTGAGCACTCAGTGTCATTTGAGAGGGTTTGACATCAGCCGAAACACCCGCTACTGGAACTAAAGCCCGTTGCTGCAACCCCGTCATCTCATGAGAATCCAATGGTTCATCACCCATATCGTCTGACACCGACTTACCATCTACTAATACTCGAAACTGTATCGAATAAGACTTAGAAGGAGGAACAGAACCATTCGGCAAAATCTTATAATCAGCCTGTATATATTTGCTTACACTATCGTATTTAGCACTCATTAAAGTCAATACAGGGTTAAACTTATCATTCTTTGGAGGCTCGGAGGTTACTGCATCAGAAGTTGGAGGCTCGGTCTTAGGTTCAGTACCAGACTTGTTCATAACAGATAAAGGACCATAAGCATGAGAAGCCCATGGGTCAGGACCCCAAGGACCGGGTCCCCAACCGTGAGGTTCAGGTTCTGGAGCCGGCTTAGAAGGAGCAGGAGGAGGAGCTACAGGAGCAGGCTTAAAGTATTTGCTATGTATCCAAAATCCCAACCATAAAGCTCCCAACACAGCAACTACAAATAATATCGTGTAAAATGTCGAACTAACAGTTGAAACTACCGGAGTAACATCAAGAAATGAATCGTCCATTTCTTTATAATTACCTAAGTGAAAAATGGACTTACCAATTTCCAAGTTATAAGATAATAGAAATGGATACAAAACCTATCCATAATTTTATTGATATAGCTAAAAAAGATAAGAAAACAGAATTTGAATGTTCTGTTCTCCCAGGAAGGATTCAAACAAAAGATGTTGCAGATAGAATTCTAAATGCCATCAAAACTATTTCCTTAGGACAGCCCAAAGAATCAACCCTACTTCGAATTGCATATCCAGATAATATTCGCGTAGAAGTTGAAACGCCCCAACAAATTCATAGAGTCTGCTCATCTTCATCTTTTAAAGGCATTCCCGTTCTCGTTCAACGCAAATCTATCTATCAAGGCCTGAAAAATATCGACCTTCCCGATATCTATTCCAGATTCAGGCTTCGTCTCGAAGAAAACGTTCGCAAAGACTGGGAAGCATCTCCAAATGACCCACGAGTAAGCTCCATACGACTTCTCAATCGTCGTACTTTTACTTCTATAGACGAACTCTTCCATATAGACTTCTCAATGGTCAAAACACGCAAAGATAAGAAACAATCCTTGCGCGATGTCCTAAAAGAACAACATATCTATGAACTCGAAATCGAATTTGTTAACAAAACAACCACCACTACCCCCGAAGCAATTACTCAATCACTTCTCAAAATTGTTAACACCATCCTTCAAGCTTATCAACAATCTGAATTCTTACTCACACCAACCGAACAAGAACGTTACATACAAGAGTTTCGTATGTCCAAACTTACATTCTATAATCCAGTAACTCTAGAACGTAGAACCCTAAAAAAAGAACGCCCACACAACATTTGGTCAGACTATACTGTAACAGTAAAAGCAGATGGAGAACGCTACGGTCTGTATGTTGCACGCGATAAACGGGTTTTGAGAATCAATAAGCAAAATAATGTTGTCTGGACAGGTCTGCGCACAACTGATGATGCATATGTCGGTGACTTTCTTGATGGCGAATATATCCCTCAAAAAAACCTATTCTGCATCTTCGATATCTATCGTTACAAAAACAAAGATATCCAATCATTGCCTCTAATGAAAGGCGAGGAACCATCTGCTTCTCGACTTGGCTGCGCTGGCCTCTTCGTCAAAGATATATCAACCAAATTTATCACAGAAGCAACTACCAATCCCATCCGTATAGAAACCAAACTATTCTTAGCAGGTGATGGAAAAGTTATGGAAGATTCCATTAAACAACTTCTTTCGGCAGAATATGAATATGAAACAGATGGCCTCGTATTCACTCCAAGACTTAGCCCAGTAGCCCCAAAAGCTCTTCTAAAAAGCAATACGTGGACAACTGTATATAAGTGGAAACCTCCACACCAAAACAGTATCGACTTCCTACTCAAACTTAGCAGTGAACAAACATATGACCCCGTCCAAGATACGACCGTAAAGAAAGGAGAACTTTATGTTGGTCGTTCGTCATATGATTCGATTCTATACCCATGCGAAACTCTTACAGGAGAATACGTTCCTAAAGCTTTGCCAACCGACCTCCAAAAATTAACAGAAACCAGCACATACATTCCTTCTCTGTTCCAACCATCCAATCCTCGTAACCCAGAAGCATACAAAATTATGGTTCCTGTCGACGACAAAGGCCTTGCATTTGACTCTACCAATATAAGAGTTGAAGATAACACAATTGTAGAATGCTCATATGATACCGAGAAGCAAAGGTGGAATATCATGAGAACCCGTTATGATAAGACTTATGAATATCGAATCCTTAACAAAACTCAGTACGGAAATGAACGTTCAGTTGCCGATAACATTTGGTCTTCTATACATATTCCTGTATCCGAAGATATGATATCCAACTTTGCTTCAATCCCAGTAGATGACTCTCAAGAAGATGAAGTTTACTATAAGGAGGATATCAATCGCAAAGCACGCATCTTACAACCCTCCTATGAATTCCACAACAAAGTAAAAGATGGCCTGTACTCAGAAGCAGTAAAAGAGAACTCAACCTTGCTTGAATTTGGTGTTGGCAAAGCAGGAGACTTCCCAAGGTGGAAACGTACGCGTGTCGGGAAAATTGTTGGTATTGACCCAGCCATTCGCGGCCTCAAAGAAGCATGCACACGTTACCTAAAAGACAAAACAGACCACCCATCCGACTATAGACCCGCTGTTCTCTTCATCGAAGGAACTATGACAGAACCCCTATACGAACAAGAAAGTCAGAAATATAAAATCCTTTCAGGCGAAGAAAAAGCAACAACCAAATATCTTGAACAATTTGAAGAACTCAAAAAGTTCGATGCATCTTCTAGCCAATTCAATATCCATTACGCTTGCGAATCCGAAGAAACGTTTAGGTCATTCGTTAGAAACATCGATACGCATACCAAAGAAACATTCTTTGGAACTTGTTTGGACGGACAAACAGTTTACTCTTTGCTTCTTGGGAAACAAACACATATCTTCACAAACGGCAAAGATATTGGTGGCGAATTTACGAAAGAATACGACGACAAAGAAACTTGGGTAGAAGAGTTTGGTATGCCTATTAAGGTATCTTTGGAATCACTTGATAAACCTACCAAAGAATATCTTGTTCCTTTTGGGAAAGTTCAAGAAATCATGAAAGAACATGGATTTGACCTAAAAGAATCTAATATGTTTTCTGAACTCTATACTCGTCAAACTAAAATTGTATTGACGCCTGAACAACAATCCTATTCGTTCCTAAACAGAACTTTTATCTTTGTTCGTGGAGAGAAACCTAAAAAGGACGAAGAACCTTCTCCGCCTCCACCCAATGACGATGCTCCTCCTCCTGCAGAAGAGCCAGTAAAGAAAACACGCAAACTCAAAAAGGCATCAGATTGTCCTTGCGAAAAACCTGTATTGTTTAGTCAACCAGGTGAAGATAAGGGCGAGTTCAGAACCTTTAGTAATCAAGCAGAATATCCTATCCAAATCAATGATATCAGGTATCCTTCTGTAGAGCATTACTTCCAAGCCCAAAAAGCAAAGGAATTTGGCGATGACGAAGTATATGAAAAGATTCTTAAAACTCCTTCAGGAAAAGCTGTAAAGGCACTCGGCAAGAAAGTTAAGAATTTCCATAAAGAAGTATGGGATGGTAAACGAGAAGAAATCATGATGAAAGGAGTCAAAGCAAAATTTGTTCAACATCCAGAATTGCAGAAACAATTGCTGGATACTGGAATTAGACCAATTGGGGAAGCAGATGCCCGAGATTCTTTCTGGGGCATTGGAACTTCCGAAAATACAGATAAGTCAAAAGATGTATCAAAATGGAAAGGTCAAAATAAGTTAGGTAAAATCATAATGGCTTTGAGAGACGAGTTTAATCAATAAATAATTCTCCAGTCACGGCATTGTATTTTACAACAGCAGCCGTTTGTGTATAATCTTGAGTAAGACTACGAATAGGTTTAACATAAAATGACCCGGTTTGTCCTGATATACCACCTAACAAACGTCCACTAGCATTCAAGATAATTGTGTTAGCCGCCTGATAATTGGTGGGTGATGTACCTGCGCTAGCACCAATGGCTATAGAACAAGCGCCTTGTAATGTACCGGCCATATGACCAATAGCTACACCCATAGTACCTTGGCTATCACCTGAACCAGGACCAATAGTTACAGAATTAGCACCTTGGGACCAACCTGCTCCAGTACCAACAGCTACAGCATTTTCGCCTTGGTTCATACCTGATTGACGACCAATAGTTACAGAATTAGCACCTTGGGTTACTACGGCTGCTCCCTGTCCAATAGCCACAGAATATTCACCTTGTCTTTCATTTCCTGCATCACTACCAATAGCTACAGAAAAGTTACTTTGACCGGTATTTCCGGCTCGACGACCAATGGCTACTGCATACTCTTTTTGATTTAGGTGGCCTGCTGCATCACCAATAGCTATAGAAGATTGACCTTGGCCTGTACCACCTGCATTAAGACCAATAGCTACAGAAAATCCACCCTGGCTATTTTTTCCTGCTCCCCAACCAAGCGCTATAGCACTTTGTTCTTGATAATTTGCACCTGCATCCCAACCAATAGCTATACAATTTTCAGACTGTTTAGTGTTCCCTGCTTGACGACCAATAGCTATAGAGTTCATATTCGGACCCGTATAGCCTGCTCGATAGCCTATAAATACACCATATTCTGCAGATTCACTAGAGAAGCCAGCTTCACATCCTACAGCTACAGTATAGTTCCTTTGATTTATATAACCTGCACTAGCACCAATAGCTACAGCAAATTGACCTTGGCCTGTATAGCCCGCTTGATTACCAACAGCTACAGACTGAGTGCCTTGGTCAGTGCGGCCTGCAAAAGTGCCAACAGCGGTAGAATATTCACCTTGTCCTGTTTGACCTGCTAGAGCACCAATAGCTACCGCTCCTATGCCTTGGTTCATTTGGCCCGCCGTAGAACCAATAGCCACAGAACTTGCTTTTTGACCTGTCTGGCCTGCAAAATTACCAACAGCTACAGAGTCAGCGCCTTGATTTGTGCTGCCGGCTAAATAACCAACAGCTGTAGCATAAGCACCTTGCTTTAGCGCTCCTGTAAAAGGACCAACCGCTATAGCATATTGACCCTGTCCTGTAAAACCTGCATTTCTACCAATACCTATACCATATTGGCCTTGATAAAACTTGCCTGTATCATAACCAATAGCTACACCATAATCACCCTGTCTTGTTTGGGCGGCTTGAACACCAGCCGCTATACCATACATGCCCTGGGTGTCATTCCCCGCATTAAGGCCAATCGCTATAGCCTGTAGCTGTTGATTAAAACTGGCCGTATTATTACCAATAGCTATAGTGCCTCCACCTTGGCTTGATTGACCTGCAGCAGCACCAATAGCTATGGCATTTGAAGCTTGAGATGAATTGCCCGCACTAGCACCAATAGCCACACAACTTGCTCTTTGACCAGTTTGACCTGCATTAGTACCAATAGCTATGGAATCCGAAGCTTGAGATGAGTTACCTGCAGTAGCACCAATAGCCACAGCCCGTATGCCTTGACCTGTACCACCTGCAGAATATCCAATTGCTACAGAAAATCGCTGCTGTAGGGTAGCACCCGCACCAATCCCAATAGCGATTGGGTCAATAGTTCTGTCAAATACGCCAGTAGCACCTGTACCACCTGTAGCACCTGTAGCACCTGTAGCACCTGTACCACCTGTAGCACCTGTAGCACCTGTAGCACCTGTAGCACCTGTACCACCAGTAGCACCAGTATCG
>Ga0222712_10005777_pt1 | contig 12404 bp, 1 predicted proteins | sample C33_657DmetaG_FD_165043 | JGI IMG/M metagenome (GOLD analysis project Ga0222712, IMG submission 165043) | Estuarine water microbial communities from San Francisco Bay, California, United States - C33_657D | ecosystem: Environmental > Aquatic > Marine > Unclassified | place: USA: California...
ACATACATACATACATACAGGTTCGACGATACAGCACAGTCACCGAGCACTCCAGATTCGCGCACGCGAAAACGCGACACCGGAGACGGGCGATGCACTGGTCCGCCGCGAAACGTAAGACAACACTTAAATATATGTTTCTGCAGCCATTACAAAATCTACAGAGAACCTACAGTATGCCAAAAGGCATTCGCATAAGTAAATAGGCGAATACAAAAAACACCTCACACCGTCGCGCCGTACGCAGATGGATGCTGCGGCTGCTGCTGCTTCGCGCCGCCGCCGCCGACGCGCGATTCGCTCGCAGATGCGCCATCGCCGACACGGCGGCGGCGAATCGCGAGCGCTCCGATCGCGGCGAGCGCGACGCCGACGACCAAAACGCCGAGAACGATGTGAGAAACAATTCGTCTCGACGCCCAAATATCTAACTCATCGATTCCCGCAACCGAAGGCGCGCCGAGTCGAACGCCCAACGACGACGAGGTCGCCGCCAACGAGCAGTGCGCGTCGGCGGTGAACGTGAAATCATACGCGCTGTTCCCGGCGACGTCACGAACGCCTTGAACTTTGACGGTGTGGCGACCAGGCTGAGTTGAGGGAAATGCAACAATCCATTTGGAACCAGCTGCGTGGTTTGTGCACGTGAACTCAAACGATTTCTTCACTTCGTCGCTCAACACTGTGTTCACAACGGTACCTGTACCTAAACACTTGGTGTTCGATTTCGTGATCGTGACAACATGTGCGGAGCAATCGATTGCCTCGCTGAAGTCCAAACCGAAGAAGCGATCGCCAGATGCGAATCTTCCCACTTCCATAGGTCGCTTCGTGTCCACCGTAAGCGTCAGACGCTGGTCGCCCACGAATTCGTGCACCGAAGGATCGGCCAAGGAAGGACCGCCAAAGCAAAAGTTCTTCAAGCGAAGTTCGTACACGTTATCCTTGAAACCACTCAAGAGTTTCTCGTACTGATTGTTCACGATCCATTTGAACGTGCACCCTTCGGTTCGCGAATCGCCACACATGATATTGAACTTTTTATCCGTCTCCAACGAGCCTTCATCTTTGGCGGAGATCCATTCGCCACCAGAAACTGGGCGGTACTGCAGGCGAACTTTGCTCAACGCCGCGTTCATCAGCGGACTGGTCAAATTCGCATCCGGCCACAAGACGTACTGATCTGGGTTGTTCACCTTGAGATTCAACACGCCCGTCGTGGAAGGCGACTGACTCGAGTACAGATAATTCGCCACCGTGGTCTCATCAAACTGCACTTTTGGACAAGACTGACTCCAACTCATCGCGTCCACGTTCTGCGTGTACGAAATTGGGTCGCGATACAAATTCACCCCTTCCCAAATCTGCGTCTCACACAGACTTTGTAACCGTAGCTGCAAATACCTGATGCTCCGCGTCGCGAAACCGGGCTCGACGGCCAAGTTCAAATACTGTTGCGAAACGAACTTTTGACGGTCCAACGCATCGCCGCCGACAAACTTGAACGGCATGTAGTCGCCGATCGAGAGCTTATTACCGTTGATCGAGAACGTGCTGTCGCCGAGTTCGAACGCCTCGCGCGGTGAAGTGCTTGCGGCGGTGTACACCGCGCTCGCGACGGATCGCGCCGTGCTACCAGAGGCGGCAGCGGCGCTCGCCGCGGCCGTCATGACTCGCGCCACGTCACTCGAATCCTTCGCGATTGTCTTTGCCGCAACCGCGTCGACTTGCAACTTGACAGAAGCGCCGGTGGATGACGCGCTCGAAGCTTCAGCGTACGCCGCGGAGACGATGTCGTTCAGCGACGCCGCGAGACCGTCCACCAATCGCAACGCGAACGCACCGGCTTCTCTGTACGGCGACTGGTTCTTGATCACGACTTCGAATATAGCGCGCTGGCCGGGGTTGAGGTTCGCGGTGCTCAGCTTTGTCGCGAGAGGAATCTCTAAACTGACGCCCGATTCGCGAAACACGGTGCCAAGTTCACCCGGACACATGCTTCGACCACCCTTAGTGACGAACACTGGCGTGCCGAAACGCTTGTCCGATCCGACACTCACGACGAATTTATCGCCATACTCGGGATCGCCGAGAGAATACTTCGTGGTCAAGTGGCCGTGCTTGCTCCAGACGAACATTCGGTCGTGCGCAAACTCGCGTTCCCATCCGTAGATAAGACCAGCCTTGTCGTCAAACTCAACTCCGCCCGCCGCGAGTGTGATTTTGCCATCCTGATAAAAGCCACCCTTGAACTCGACCTCGCCATTGATCTTGAACGTCACATGCGAATAGGCATCTACGATGGCCTCGTTCGATGTGAACGAGAATTCCAAAGCATGCCCGCCACCGCTGAACGAAAGCAATATCTGCGCGTCGGGCGGACTCGTGTTCGCTCCTTGATCCATGCCGACTGGCCCAGTACCGCCGGTGAGAGACGCGATGACACGCTTCGTATTCGTAGGTTTCAGCGGAGCGGCCCCTTCGCTCACCTTGCTCGCCGTTCCCGTAAACCTCGCGTCGCCAACGGCCCATGCGTCCATGTCCTCCGCCGCGACGCTGTTCATGCCGAACGAATACATAACCTCACCCGAGTCATCCTTGAAAATGCTGTCGTAGTCTGGCTTTAACGTGTTCGAGCGCGCAATGGGATGGATGATCGATCCCGAAGTGTACGGGAAACGCCCCGGACTAGACGACCCAACAACGGGCTTGTCGTCCTGGTCGCTTCGAATGTACGGCAGCAATCGAGCCTCTTGAACGTACGATGAGACGCCAAAGAGCGCGGTCTGAGCCACCAACAAGGCCGCGGACAACGGAAACATTGTGGCGTACGCTACGGCGTACATCGGCGCTGCTTGCGCGAAATCGATGCCAACTGCTGAGGCCCATTCATTCGCCAAATCCGTCGCGACTGTCGAATAATCACGCTCTTGATTGAAGAGTTGGTTGTATCCGTAGCCGTTGTTGTCGCTCATCTTCTTCTTGAGGTTCTTGCCGTAAATCGAATCGCCCCCCGTGAGCGAACCTTGAATCGCAGAGGCGTCTAAGGGTGACGACCACGCCAGCGTGCGCTCCCAAGACGCAATCTTACCAGATAGGTAGTCTGTCCAGCTCACGCTCGATGGTTTACCCGACGTGTCGCTCGCCACGCCGTTCGCGCTCACAGAGGCAAGCAAGAACTTGAGATTTGGAACGACCTGGGCTTCAATAGAGTGCGCCGTCATCACGTACGTCGTCGGCTTTCTCGGCAACCACGTGATGATCGACTGCACGTCCAAGCACGTTTTTGTTCCAGACACACGCGTGAGATCAAGAACATCCGACAACTTGTACACGAGCTCAATGCCGCCGCCGAGAATGGCGTCGCCGGCTCTCCCAGGAAGCGCCGGGTCTTCGCTGCTCCGAACGACGCGGTCCGTCGTGAGCGTCAGATCCCAACCGGACTTACTTTCCGACTCCGCCGAGAAATTCGGTCCGTCGACTTGAGCCTCGCCATGTTTTCCAACTTTGCTTTCAAACTCTACAAGATCAGTGGCAGCTTCAGCGGTGTACCCGAGGTTCAATCCAAACTTGCCCTCTGCATCGAAACCGAACTTCGATTCAACGAACGTGCCGCTCTTGACGGTCATCGCCCGAGTCGACGCGAGCGCCCACTCCATGCGGACTTCCGTTCCCGAACTCAGCTCTGCGTACGAATTCCCTCCTGGGGGGTCGTGAACCACGGTGTATACCAAACCATCCAGCGGAACGGTGGCCCAAAACGTGTTGTCGCTCAAGCCATCGCTGCCTCGTGGCTTCGCGCCGAGAGGAATCAATTCGCGTATAGCAGTTGCGGTGACCGATCGGTACAAATCGTTGCGCGTCACGTCCACGCGGACGGTGCGCCTGAAATTCCCCGCGAGATTCGGCTGACCCGCAAGAATATTCATAGCTGAACTCTTGTCCGGAAACATCAAGTACTCGTCGTCGCCCAATATGACCTGGAAGTCGCACGATTCCCCGCCGCCGCGGTTCGGATGGCACTCTGAATCGCCCTCATCGCTCACGTCTTGGCGAATATTGATCAAAGTGCTGCCGCTCGCGTTATCCTTGTTTGGCAGCGTTTTATAGCACTTTTCGAACTTTCCATTCATGAGATGGAGTTCAAAGACTTTGAATTTGACAGACTTTTCTACTCTGAGTGCGAAGAGATTACTCGCCGCAGTACCCGTACCGAGGAAATGCTTCGACGTGAGTCCGCCGGCAGGTTCCGCGGGATCGCGGCACGTATCCGACGCTGAGCTGATTTTTGGTATGAAAGCATCGGGAATGTCAACGCAGATGTACCCGTGGTACTTGTAGCGAATCTGCTGCCAGTCATTGTTATCGCGCATCAAAGCCAATCGCTCGAGCGCATCGCGCCGACGAAAAAAAGTCACCATGTCGCCATCTTCGGTCGCGCACCCGTCTTTCCAGGATTCATTCTTGATCAAGTCGCCGATGCCTCCGACGCTCGGACCGGCGTCAAGCATGATGGAATAATCCATCGCGGCAAACGCCCAAACGCGAGCGTTGGTTGGAACAAGTGTCGCGTCGTTAAATTTGCCTTCCGGTAAGCCCTTCACACTCGTCATCCATCCGCCTACTTGTGCAGACGTGACGAAAACCGGAGCGTGGCACCCGTTGATGGGCGTCACTTTAAATCGCGCTCCCGTATACAGCGCTTCACACTGACCTTGATATACCCCAAGATCGATGTTCCCACGAGTGACGTCGGTGAAAAAAATGTAGTTGCCGTCGCCGACGCGGTTCAAAGTCACCGTTTGAGGCGCGCCGTCGCAAGTGATCGCGTCAGCAGCGTCGGCGATGGTGCTTCCAGTGTAGCAAATCGTGTGCTTCGGGAACGACGCGTTGAAAACGAAAGATTTTCCTCGCGTCAACGCCATTTCAAACCATCCAGACTCGTCGGTCTTGTACTCTTTCGGCTCGCCCTGGCCGTCGACTTCGCTCACTGTGATGAGAGCGTCGAATAATCCGCACCGAGTCGACCCCGCGGTCCAATCCTTCGGGAAGAGCACGGCGCCGCGCACGATTGCGACGGTGTCGTCGGCGAAATCCTTGTTCATTAATGCTCGGTGTCGAATCTCCACGACGGTCGCGTCGACTGTCGCCTTGGTGGAAAATACAAGATCTTCATTCCCGGACTGTGTACCTCCGGACGCAGAAGTCGTCTTGTCGAACGCGTGCACGACGTCATGATACCGCTGCTTCGCGTACAAACTTGTTTTCGGAGTCACGCCTCCAGCCTTCATCACGCTCTCGTACACCTTCTTCTCGTCCGCGGCGGCGTTCGCATTTTGAACGAGCGAAGTGACCTTGTTAGACACCAGCATAGGAATCGCTTTCGTCATCGTCGCGCCGCTATTGAAGACCGCGGCGGGAACCTCGGCGGCACTCGAGCAATTTGAAAATGTCGTCAGCGAGCTCGGGCCGCCGGAGATCAAACCGGCGTAGAACGTGTTCCACGCAGAGTAGTTTGATGGCACCGTTGCATCGCCTCGACGAGCGAGCACGAAGTTCTGACACGAACCGGTGCCCACTCTCGTCGTTCGAAACTCGGTGAGGTACTTGACGTCGACAACGGGATACACGAGGAAAGTATCGGCGACGAGCGCGCCGGCGTTCATCTTGGCGACGGTGTAATCAAATTCAACCAAGCTTAAAGCGTCATCACCGTTGACGTCTAACGCTTTCCACAGCGCGTCGGAGAAGACGGCGCGACCTTTGCTTGGAAAACCGGCGACTGCTTGCACGAAGGATGAAAACTCCTCCTTTGACACGCTCGCCGAGCTGTCCAAATCTCTTGATGCAAACAGTCCTTGTGTGGTAACGGACGAAGGTTGCGCCACCGTAACGCTCGTCTGTCGCACAGCAAACAAGACGGTATGCGGTTGATGCGCCGACTGAGCGCTCGAAGAGTCGATGACGATCTCATTCGTTTCGGGAAACGTGTCCTCTTTGTACGCGCCCACAGCGACGCTCGCCTTGACGGGTACGCGACCGCTCGTATCTTTGAGATCGATTTCATACTGACCATCAGCGTCGCTGACTGCGGAGAACTGGCAGCTCGTTCTCGAGCCAAACGCGCTGATTTCGGTGACATAAACTTTAGGTTCGAGAACAACAGATTGCAAGTACCGCGTCACTTGAAGCATCTCGTCAGCCGACAAAGAACGCGTCCAAGTCATCACCTCGGCGACGGCCCAGTCGGAAACCTCGTTCGGGCAGCACGCATCTTTTGCGTAATTGATGCCCAAGTACTTGTTGCCCGAGGCACCACTCCTATCGGCTGTCGCGATGTTCACGCCGTCGACGTACGCGCGCTGGCCATTGTTTGTACCGCACATCACGAGCCAGTCGTCGACCACGCCGCGATTTTCGGACGGCGTTACCCAACCTTCGTAGTGCGCCACGCCGCGCCTTGCATTCCAGTGTCCGTGCAAAACGTTGCCGCTACCCTGAATGATTCGCCCCTTATTAGAACCCGTGTACCGAGACAGCGTGCACAACGTCCACGTGTTCCCGGGAAGGGCGAGCCCGAAATCAAATTTGGACGCCGTATTCCCGTACAGCGCGCGCACGGGTTGATTGGCGCCGCGCCCGGACTCCGCTTTGATCTCAACCGTGCCACCTACTACGGTACCAACGAGCGTGCCGACGGAGCTCGGCCAAGACTCGCCAGCGTTTTGGCTCTCAAACCACGCGTATAATCCAGCGGTGGGAATTGGCGCACGAGCGGCGATGATCAGCGACTGGAGATAACGCGTCACTTGAAGCATCTCGACGTCGGACAACGAACGCGTCCAAGTCATCACCTCGGCGACGGCCCAGTCAGTAACATCCGCATCATTCGCGCAACACGTCATATCTTTGGCGTAATTGATGCCCAAGTACTTGTTGCCCGAGGCGCCATTCCTGTCAGCTGTCGCGACGTTCACGCCGTCGACGTACGCGCGTTGACCTTTGTTTGTACCGCACATCACGAGCCAGTCGTCGACCACGCCGCGATTTTCGTACGTCGTTACCCAACTGTCGTAGTGCGCCACGCCGCGCCTTGCCATCCAGTGTCCGTGCAAAAAGTTGCCGCTACCCTGAATGATTCGCCCTTTCGTAGCGCCCGTGTACCGCGACAGCGTGCACAGCGTCCACTCGTTCCCCGGAAGGGCGAGCCCGAAATCGACTTTGGACGCCGTATTCCCGTACAGCGCGCGCACCGGCTGATTGGCGCCGTACCCGGACTCCGCTTTGACCTCAACCGTCCCACCCACGACGGTGCCGACGAGCGCGCCGACGGAGCTCGGCCAAGACGCGCCCGCGTTGCGGCTCTCGAACCAAGCGTATAATCCACTCATTGGAACGCCGTTGGGCGCAAAAGCGGCCGCAACGGTGACGTACTGCCCATGAAACGCCGTTAGATTTGTTCCTTTGCAATCGTACGAGAAGCACGATTTGGCGTCGCTCACGGAAGCTTTATTCGCGTTCACTTTGCACTCACGCCCGTGGTCGTCGCCAAAGTCGTAATCCTGAACGAAAGCCCGCATCCTCGCGTCCTGAATGCTTCCCGCGACGCACAAATCGACGCTCTCTATGGCGCTCCACTGCGCGAGCTCGACGCGAAGGTATTCACCAGCCTTCACAACCGTCGATCCAGATGACGAAGGATCGCCGTCGGTGACGACGTACGTGTCTAGCAGCGCCGTCTTCGTCATGTTGCTCGTGTGCTGCGCTCGCATGTACAGCGCCAAGTTGGTCTTCCCCGTCGACGGTTGCGACATGAGCGCGCCGTCGAGGACGAAATCCGCGCACACGCGAACGTTCTCCACAGGAGTCGTCGTCGATCCGGCGTGAACCGCGCCCTCAAGCGTGCCAATCCAGGGCGCTTTGAAATAGTGCGTCGTCGACACGAAATCACTCGCGCCGACGGTCGCAATCTTCGTGCGCACCTTGTAGTACCACTTCAAGTTGGGTTTATACCCAGCCTCGCGGTCAAGATACGAAATCGAGCTGAACTTGTTCACGCACCCCTTCAAGTCACCGTCCATCTGAATCACCGTGACGTAGCTCGAAGCGGCGTCGTTTGCACCCACCGGTTTCCGGAGCATCTCAAACGACGCCTCCTCCCAAGAAGTATCGCGGAATGTAAAAGTCACCCCAGCCGTGTCGAGCGCGGCGAAGACATCGATCGCCGAGCCGTCGTAGTACATCGCCGCAGTACAGAAGTAGTTTGAATACGTCGACGGGGATTTGTTGATGATGACAGCCGACGTGCACACAACTCGACGCGACGACGGCGTCGCGTGAGCGCGCCTCGCGCACTCCGGGCGGTGACCGCATCGGAACGCGTCCAGGAATGTCGCGCGCGACACTTGACCGGTGTACACGCGCGTGTCGTCAAACTCGACTTCGACGGCGCCGAGCATCTCAAACTGCGTCATAACCATTAAAATCTGCCGCGGCATGTCAGATGCCATCGAAGAGTCTGTTTTATACGTCGTCGCGCTCGGCGCGTCTTTCACACCGCCTGTGGGATTAGCAAAGAGCACGAGCTTGTCTCGCTTGTTCAACGCAAAGCCGACGTACCGCCATGAATTGCAGGGCACCTGACCCGAGATGGTCAAAGCGTTCATCGTCGTCGAGTCCCGTACGTAATCGACGATTAAATCGTACCCCGTCGAGACCGAAACGAACTGAAGATAGAAGCGAAGATAGTGCGAGCGCCCACCGTTTTGACCGGCGAAGTAGGCGATGGACTTTCGGCGAACGTCAGCGCCCGCCGTGTTGGCGCACGAACCGTACACCCATGACGTCACCGAGACGTCGTCTGAGAAAGCTTTCCCCGAATACTTGTAGCCGTACTGAGCGTTCGCGACTGGACTCGCGACGGCGGACATGCACACTGCACCGCTTCCAGTACTGCACGGACCAAGCGTTCGCGAAGCTTCGATCGGAACCAGCGTTGGACGCGAACCACCTTGACCGTGAACAACGGGAGACGCCGACGTGATGTTTTGCGCCGCGTCGGCATCAAACAAGAAATTCGCGACGAGGCTTTGCTGCACATCCTCAAACGTCCCAGAAACGGGGCGAATGTCAGTCAACTCTGTCGGCGCGTAAAGTCCGTTTACTAGAGTGTACTCGTTAGAGTTTGGATTCGTCGATGACACTGAAACTTTGTCGTAGAGCATACCGTCGACGTACGTGCATGCGAAATCCCCCGCCGTGAGCTGCGCGTTGAACCTCCACTTGACTCGCATCGCTGTCGCGTTCGCCGCGCACTGCATCAAATCGGTCTCGCGACCCGGACTGTTCGAAGGATACACAGCGCTTTCGTAAATGATGGTACCAGAACCGCACGGGTCGACGTCGTTAATAGTCGCGCTCATCACTTGCGAAAGCTTAAGCTCCAATTTATCCCCAAGCGCGGCGCTCCAAATGTTGGTGATGTACGCGTCCGCGCTCTGCTTCGTGAGTGCCGCAACGATTTCGCCGCGCGAGAGCACGCCGTCGGTGGGATCGTTGTCGTGACGCCTGAAGACGGCTTCTTTGGCCTTGTATACTTGAATTTTATCCCGACAATCCGCGACGTTGAACTCGTCGGCGGTGAGAAGTAACTGACGCGCCACATTTTCGAGCTTGTTGGCCGAACCAACGGACTGATTCTCCTGACATCCGCTCAACAGTTTAAACGTGTGCAAGGTCACCCAATTTCCAACCGGATCCGGGACCCGCGAGCCATTCGATAGCTCAAAATAGCACGAGTAAGAAATCGTATAGTCACCATCCACAAGTTTACCGCTTGAATCCGTCATCTCCAGCGCCTTTGGGAAGAAATCGTCCCACTGACGGCACGGGAACTGGGCGCCGAATCCACTCGAACACGCGTCGCCGACCTTTTGCACCTTGACCTTGCATCGAAGCCCGTTACTGCGCCTGCCGACGTCCGCGGCGCCGATGATTTGAAAGCAATCATCCACGGGCGAGCACGCGCTGTGTTTGACTTTGACGCCAAAATCGAAAGCGTAGGACGAAATGATTTTAGCCGCGTTCGAGATCGATACTTGCGCCGCTTGTCGCGCTCCGGGCGGCGGATTCGGTGGCGGAGGCGACGGTGGCGGAGGCGACGGAGGCGGAGGCGACGGTGGCGGAGGAGACGGAGGCGGGGAAAAGTAATTCACGACGCCCATGTATGAGCCTCCACCATTTATCGGTTTCACGCGTCCGCTGAGCACCGTGAGACCGCGCGCGCACGAGAACGCGGCGTTTGCGTACGGACTAGCGTCATCCTGCCATTTTTGATTGCTGAGCGGAAGCGGATTAAAGACGCCGGTGGCGGTGGCGAACACAATCCCCGAAAGCGAGATCCAATTATGTTCGTTTACGCCGCCGGCGTGCTTAACGCAACCATCCGAGGATTTGATGTCGATGCGAAAATCGTATTCGTGGTGATTTGTCGCAAACGACAAATCGCCTCTCGGTCTGCACCCTTCTGGGAGAAACGCGACGCAGCTTTGCAAAGTGCCCGATCTTATGAGACCGCTGAGAATGACGAGACCGTCCACGCACGAAAAGTACGCCTGCTCCCATACGTCGCCGTAATGCACCCAATTATTCACCAACGAGAGACTGTTGAGTTGCGCGTTGGCGAATACAATTCCGCTGAGTGAAATCCAGCCGTACGCCGCCTGACCCGCTTCGCGATAAACGCAACCGTCGCTTCGCCTGACTCTCACACGAGAATTTCGGTCGTGCGTGTTCACGGAGAAAAGCAAGTCGCCATCCCGCGGGCGGCACTGCGGCGGCAGGAATCCGATGCACCAACCCCAGTTTCCATTTTTCACGAGACCGCTCACGGTGACGACGCCACCCTGACAGGTGTACTCGAGAGGAGAGTATACGTCGGCATAATTCACCCAACCGCTACCGGATTGAAACGGCATCGATGTGCGAACGTCATTGGACCACTGGATGTTGGATAAGCTTTGCCACGCGTTTGTGTTACCGGCCACGATGTACAATCCACCCGCGACGTCGACGTCGATTCGCGAAATCTGGTTCCGCGTGGTAAAACTGTCGTGGCGAACTCCGTTGAAGATTCTTTGTGCGCCAAAATTTAGCGCGCACGTTTGTGTGGGCGGCGACGGGATGCGGAAAATCGTGTAACTCGAGCTCCACCCGCTTCTCGTCACGAGCCCCTCGACGACGACGAGCCCGCTCGCGGTGCACGAATACGCTGCTGGATTCCAAACGTCGCCGTAGTTGCCCCAATCCAAGACGTATCCGGTGTTTTTCGCTTCAGTTCTAAACGTCACGCCGCTGAGCGAGATGCGGCTGTTCGTTTGACCGCCGCCGCTCCACCAAATGCAACCGTCGCTCAGGCGCACGTTCACGCGCGACTGACCTTGCTCGTTGTTCACGGAATAGAGCAAATGGTTACCGATCGGGCGGCAGTTTGTCGGCAGAAAAGCGATGCAATTCCCCCAGGATCCCGCTCGTACGCGTCCGCTGACGATGACGAGACCGGCTTCGCACGTGTAACGAAGAGGCGCGAACCCATCCGCGGTGTCGTCGCTCCACGAGTTCGCGAACGTCAACGACGATCCAGCGCTCGTGGAAAACGTCACGCCGCTTAGTGAAATGATCTTACCGATCGCGCTCGCGCCTGACATCCAACGCACGTTGCCGCTCGCGTCGACGTCGACGCGCGCGGTGCCGTCGGCGTCGCGCGCCGTGAACGCGAGCCGCCCGTTCCTCGGTCGACACCCATCCGGCAACGTCGCGATGATATCACCCTCGGCGCGCGCGGTGCTTTTCTGCACCACCCCCGTCAAGCTCACCACGGAGTCCGCGCACGAGTACTCGGCGGTTTGATATTCGCCCCCGGTGTTCGTCCAACCGCTCGCGAGCGACAGCGCCGTGCGTCCGCGCGTGGGATAGATCACGTTGCTCACGCTCACCCAATTATCTCCGCTCTTCGCTCCGGCGCCGTACGCGATCGCGCCGTCCGATCGCACGTCGATCTGCACGTTCACCTCTTGGTTGTTCCCGACGAACAATTGCTTTTTGGTGTTGGTGTGGTAGCACCCGACGTCGGGAACGGCCTCGGCGAGTCGCGCGATCGAAGCGAACGCGAACGCGAACGCGAACGCGAACGCACGCATCGCGATCGAGCGCTTTGTCCTTCGATTCCACATCGTCGATCGCGCGCGCGCGCGCTCGTCGGTGTGCCGTCGATGGGCAGCGCGAAACGAAAACCTCTCCCTCGGCACCCGAGGACACGGGCGAGCCGAGGAGGTGCGCATAAACGCGCGCGCGCGACGTGCGCGCACAGGCGTATACACAGTCCACTACGAGAATGAAACTGCCTG
>Ga0222712_10005778_pt1 | contig 12404 bp, 11 predicted proteins | sample C33_657DmetaG_FD_165043 | JGI IMG/M metagenome (GOLD analysis project Ga0222712, IMG submission 165043) | Estuarine water microbial communities from San Francisco Bay, California, United States - C33_657D | ecosystem: Environmental > Aquatic > Marine > Unclassified | place: USA: California...
CTCTTTATCTTTATTTGAAAGTACAATATGGCTCATAGTCTTACCAGCCTTTGTTACATATGGTGTAAAGTTTACCACAGTATACTCGTCTTCTTCAAGGTCATATTCTTTGCGATATAAATAGTCGACAAATAAATCATTTGAGTTTGGATCAATATCGCTTACCTTGATGTATCTAGCAATACGATTATCTCCTACCATAATAAAATACATCTGATTAGTTTCAATTGGTGTTTGCTCATGGTGAAATAATCCAATTGATCCCGTCTCGTCTACTAATTCTACTCTTGCCCAACCAGTTCCACGCTTAATAGACTTAACCATTCCAAACATAACAAATGATCCCAGGTCATCAAACTCTTCAATTGGTCTAGCCTGAGCTTTAATTCTTGGGGGTATTCCTGCAAGATTAAATGTAGGTATACCTAGATACTCATAGTAAGATTCTTTTTCTTTACCGCTTCTTGGGTTATCCTCAAATGCCGCTCCACCAATTGCGTTTAATGCTGATACCGCTCTACTGTTAATTCCGCTACCTTTTGTAGAGGCTTTCTGTATAAAATCAGCATAGTCGATATAAGGTCTTTTGTCTATAATCTTATTTGCAATGCTGTCAGAAATAAACTTAACTTCAGCCAAGCCGAACTGGATTCTATCTTCCTTTAATGAGAAGTAAATGTCTGATTCATTAATATGTGGTAGTGATACACGAAGGCCTAGTCGCTTTGCTTCAATTAAATATTCTGTTCGGGCGTCTTTGTCATTTTCGTTTTTAAGAATTGAAAACATGAATTCAAGAGGGTAATAAGTTTTAAGCCAAGCAGCATAATAAGAAAGCATAGAATAAGCAACAGCATGGGACCTATTAAAAGAATACCCAGCATGAGCCTCAAAAGTATGCCAGAGCGTTTCGGCTTGCTTCTTAGAAATGTGTTTTGAAGCCCCAATAATAAACTTATCTTTGAATTGGTCGAACTCTTTTGCATCTTTTTTCTTTCCAATAATCTTGCGGACCTTATCAGCCTCTGACCAAGTCATACCACCCAAGTGTACGCATGCCTGCATAACCTGCTCTTGATATATAATAACACCATATGTGTTCTCGGTAAACGGCTTCATAATAGGATGAATAAACTGTACCGCTTCGTCTCCGTGCTTACGCTTAATATATGAAGCACCCACGGTATTCATAGCTCCTGGACGTACCAATGCGTTTGATGCAGCAAGATCTTCAAACTTATCTACACCCATTTTAATAAGAAGGTTTGTATAAGGGGTTGCTTCAGCCTGGAACACACCCTTGGTATATCCATCGCTCAGCATCTTGTAAACTTTTGGGTCATCTAAAGGTAGGCTAGAAAGATTAATATCCTTGCCAGACCTTTCTTTAATAGACTTTAGTGTGTCTGACATAACAGACAAAGTCTTAAGTCCTAATGCATCTAGTTTAATTAGTCCTATGTCTGCAACTGTGTCCATGTCATATGCAACTACTGGAATTCTTCCAGACACTTTATCCTGTGCATCTTCTCTTGACTCAACTGGAGCAAACTTTCTAAGATCATCCTTTGCTACAACAACTCCTGCAGCATGCACTCCAACTGATCTAATTCTTCCACGAAGTCTGTCAGCCAACCAAGTCACTTCTGGATATTTAGTTCTAAATTCTTTTGTATTAGGTGAATCCATGTAGTCTTCAAATGTATCTACTTGCTTAAGAGCTCTGTTAACTTCTTGAAGCGGCACCATAAATACACGAGCAGCATCTCTAATAACTCCCTTATCTTTAAAATAAGTATATGTTGAGATGGATGCAACGTGCTTAAATTTCTTCTTTAAATAATCTTTAACTTCTTTTCTTCGACGGTCTTCAAAGTCTGTATCAATATCAGGAAAGTCATTACGCTCTGGGTTAATAAAGCGGAAGAACAGTAGGTCATATTTAATTGGATCTACATCTGTAATCCCTAGGGCATAACAGACTAATGAACCTGCTGCAGACCCACGTCCTGGACCCACCCTGATATCATTATCCTTGGCCCAGCCAATCATATCTGCTACAACCAAGAAATATGAAGCAAATGACTTATCTTTAATTACAGATAACTCTTCCTCAAGCCTGTCGGTGTAGACCTTATCTTCTGCCACACCTAGCCTTTTAAGGCCTTCAGAGGCCATCTGGGCCAGTTTCTGGTCAGCATTGGTCTTAGGGACAGGGAGTAAGTCTAAACCACTGTTAAAATCGTATTCTCCAATTTTATCAGCTATCTCCATAGTATTGTCATATATATCTGTACGAGTAATACCAGCCTTTTTAAAGTCCGCCTCAATCTCTTCACGGCTTTGAATAAATAGATTATAGTCTTGGAAAGATATTCTTCTGTCAGGATAAAGATAATTTAATCTTTCATTAACGTCTTTAATCTGTCTAGACATATCGAAGTCCGCATCCTTGTCCATCTTAGGGGATGTTGATAAAATCAATAGGGCTTCTTCTAATACACGATCTTCTTCTTTAGCAAAGTGAGCATCTCCTGTTGCCACCGCTTTAATTTTAAGTTTGTCTGCTAATTTTAAAAGGGCGGAGTTGATCTCCACAGGGTTATGTGACTGCACTTCCACGTAAAAATCTTGTCCGAAAGTTTTCTTAAAGCCGTTGAGAAGAATCTCAGCCTCTTCCATTTCACCTTTATCGATAGCTTTACTAATGAGTCCATTAAGACATCCGCTGAGAACGATAATACCTTCGCTATAATCATTTAAAACCTCTCTGTCAATTCTTGGCTTATGATAAAAGCCTTCGTTCCAAGCAAGCTCTTGGAGAATATTAATATTTTCTAATCCCTTTTTATTCTTTGCTAATAGGATAATGTGATTGTATGCCTGAATTGATTTATCTGTTTTAGATGAACGATCAAATCTATCTGTGGGGGATATGTAAGCCTCAACCCCAAGTATTGGCTTAATGCCTAATTCTTTTGCAGCAATTTGCATTTCCCTGTGTGAAGACAATGTTCCATGGTCTGTAATTGCAATTGCAGTTTGTCCAGCATCCAAAGCTGCCTGACATAATTCTTTTGGTGAGTTAAGCCCATCCATTAAGGAGTAGTATGAATGAACGTGCAGGTGCGTAAATCCCATTAGTAACCACCACAGCATTCATTTCTAGTATGATAAAGTCTGATCTTAGTCATAGTCTTCTTGTTTGGTGCATATAAATCTTCTTTGCAGCACCCGCATTTCATATGCCATTCTTTTGCAAAGAAATCATATACCGCTCCCACGTAGTTTTTATATTTGTTTGAAACAAATGTTTCAAATGGGTCTGGTATATCGTATGTTCTCATATTTATATTTTACTAAATAATGTAGGGCCAGTCAATGACTAGCCCTACATTTATTTATATTACCAGTCTACGCTGCTACTTGATGAGGACTGCTCTTCTGAGTGTCCTCCTTCGCCCATGTAGAAGGCTTCTTGTTCTGCATATGTAACGTGTCGCACTGCAGTTTTTTCAAGGTCAAACAATTCTAGACCTGATGCATCGAATGGAGTTTCATCCTTTGCTAGAGCAATGATTGTGTAGCTTGTGTCTGTCTTTGATCCATTACGCTTAATTCTCCACATTAAGTTAGTAATGCTTCCCATTTCACCAGCGTATTCAATTAAGGTAGGAGTAATTGTCTTACCGCTAGTTCCTTGTGAAAGAATTGCAACGTATGGCTCTTCTTTGCCATCGTCAACCAATACGTTAATATAAAGACGTGTTCTAGCCTTCCAGCCAGCCTTTGGGTCTTTACGATGTTGTTCTTGTGCCCAGTCACGCCCTTCTGATTCCATGGTGTCTAGCGCTTTGCGGCGGTAGTCCTTTGGGTTTGTGTGCTCCAATGCAATGAATCCGCATCCAAGCTTATCGTTGTAGTTTGGTGAATCTGGATCTAATTCCTGAAGGAATCGAATCTTTACGCTTTCGCCGTCTTCAATCTTTAGCCAACGGCCTTTGTTTTCATCTCCGCCACTATAGCTAGGTTTATCTAGCGCTTTGTTTAGGTCCTTTAAACCCTTTACTATACTCATATATTCTCCTTTGTAGTTGATGGTATAAATCCATCTGTATTTTTTATTATATCACGAGTTCCAGGATCTGTATTCTATATCGGATACAGAGTTTTTAATGCAGGCTTTAATTTCTTCATCAGTCATATCGCCTGCATCTTTTGCATCATGAGGATATATCTTACCATATTCGTAAGAAGCCCACAAGATGTCTTTGTTCTTTAATCTATTGGCTATGCTCAAGCCTAGCTCTCTGCCAGCCAAATCTGCGTCTGTCATTATAGTTATCTTATTAAAATATCTATTTAGCAAGTTATGTTGATCTGTAGATAAGAATCCTCCAAGCGTAGCAACTACGTTAGGAAATCCTGCCTGATGAATTCTAATGGCGTCAAAGTTAGACTCTACGACTATTACATTGTCCCCTATCTTTTTTGCACGATGAACATTAAATAGAGTCTTGCTCTTTGGAAGGTTGGTGCTATTTTTAAAAGTCTTACCTTCAATAGATCTACCCACTATTCCGATTGGAATTCCGTCTGGGCTATGCACTGGAGTAACAACCATATTCATAGAAGATGAATACCCTAACTTAAAATAATCATAGGCTTCTGAATGAATTCCCCTTGACTTTAAGTAGTCTTTAGCTGGTTGGCTAACCGCAAGATCTAAATGAAGTCTGTCTATTGTCTCTTGTGAAAACTCTTCGAATGCTGGCTTATCTTCAAACATGCCAGCCATCATCTCATCGAAATTGTTTAGGACTTCTGTTTCTTGTGCTGATATAAATCTCATTGCTTCAAAATCATTTTTGTGCAGCACACGCTTTACTAACTCAGTTAAGGTTCCCGTTTCTCCGCAAGATGGGTTAAAGCATAGCCATGCACCAGAGCTTTTGTTTATGCAGCAAGATGCGGTGTGTCTATTGGAATGAAAAGGGCAGTAGAACATAACCTCATTACCTGGTTCCGAAACAATATCTAGCCCTAAACTTTTTACAATTGACTTGATATGGTTTGGCGCATACTGCGTGGAACTAACTTGCCTTGAGTTATTCCCTCTGATAGCCATGCCTTCTTCTTTCCTACATATACTCCGTAAAGTGTCATTAAGAACACCCACGTCTGTCCATCAAATTCTACCGAAAAGCTAGTGTCTATGTCAAGGACTCTGACATACCCTTTGCTTCTCATGTCGTGAGTCAACATGCTTTCGTACTGATATTTTAATCTAGGTATACCAGCATCGTCAGCAAACTCAACCCTTACTTGAAATCTTTTTATCTGTTTGTGATTCATCTTTTTGGAATGGATTCTCATAGATTTCCTTGACGATACCACGATTGATATCCCAGTCTAGATAGAAGTTAAAGTCGTGTCCGTGTCTATTTTTACGAGAAACAATTTCAATCATATTAGTTTGAGGATACCTGTGAACGGCAAGGGCCATATCAGCATCATACTCAATTGCTTTTGACCAAGCAACTTGAGACATCATTGGAGGATTGTCTTGATCAGATATATCATCTGCTGTTGCAGCAGTAATATCTATGATAGGTATGTTGTTAGAAACTGCAAGCATTTTAAATTCACGAGACACGTTTCTATTTCTTTCTACTTCAGAGTTGCTTCGCTTATTATCATTAAATAACTGGTGGTAATCAAGAATAACTAGGTCTGGCTTATGTTGATCAATCTTACCTTGAATTGTTGCAGGAGTTACTTCTGATGCTCCCTCATTTGAAATCAATACAAAGCTATTCTTTCCCTCAAACTTTTTGTTTCCCCAATTGCGGAAGTCATCAATATTAATATCACCCTTTGACAAATCGCTTGCACGGAATATACCAGAGCCAAGCATTGTAAAGATACGGTCACGCATATTCTCAGGAGACATTTCAAGAGATACGATCATTGGCTTAAATCCTTGCTCCCATGCTTTACACGCTAGATAAGCAGTGAACCAAGTCTTTCCTTTTCCTGGCCAACCGATAGCAACAATCAAATGTCCTGGTGCCATACCTGTGGGGTATGCCTTATCAATTGCACTGAACCCAGTTAGGATTCCTGGGGCTCCGCCCATAACAGATGAACGCTCTTTAACTGATTCATAATGTCGTGCTGCGCTTTCAACATCAATGATGTCTAAGTCTCTTACGTTATTAGTAAATCTACTTAGTCCCGCCAAATCGCTTTGTAGTCTTGCAAGAACTCTTGATGCAGCATCTTCTTTAAGGGCAGAGCCTCCACGAATTAAAATCGACTTTAGCTTGTTAGATATAAACTCATTCTTTAATTGGTCTAAGTAGTACCCTGTTTCTGCTTTTGCATCAACTGGCTCAAAATCTTTATGTCGCTCTACTAATATACCAGCTTCGGGAACTGCTTTAAACTTATAGTAATAGCTTTTAAGGCTTTCCCAAATGTCTCTATGGGATGTAAACAACTCATCAACATTGTCGGCAAGCAGGGTGCTAATATCTTTATTCTTACATACGGCAGAAATTAATGTTGCTTCTGTATTCATTCTTCGCCTTCTACCATCTTCTTAGTCTCGTCTAGCAATCTGCTGCGATTAATCTTATCCTTCTGTATCTCTTTATTAAGAGCATCTATTTTGTCAAAGTTATTATAAAAGAAATTTAAAGGATGCCCGCTTTTATTTGTTGCAAAGTAGTATACCAAAAGTTCTTTAGCACGATCAAACCCTACGCTATCTATAACATCTTGCATAGCCCACTTTTCACGAAACTTATTAATAGTAATAGACTTATTGTATTTTTCTTTGTGAAGCAAAAGATACAAGCTAATTAGCATGTATGGCTGTTTTTCATTTGCCACTCTTTAGCTCTTCTTCCACCTCACGAGTTTTTTCAATAAGCTTATTCTCTACAAACTTATAAACTCTTTCTGTAGCAGCATCGACAGTTTCTCCAGATCGAAGATCATCTTCAACTCCTACACCAATTTTAATGCTCTCGTAATTACCTAGGTTTCTAGTAAACGACAAGTCCACCTTAACTCTCGTTGTCATTTGTGCTCCTTCATATGTCTAGCAAGGCTATCATGGGCAAAGATGCCCCACCTTAATTCCCACTCTTTACCACATACCGTGCATTTTATTTGCCTAGTCATTACTCCGCCTTCCACACTGGTATAAATCCGCTATCGGTCTTAGTATACAATATAATGTTGTGTTTGAAAAGACCCAGTAGTTCTGCTCTTGAGGGTACATTTTTAGAGTGCCCTGAGTCTAATATAAACTCGTGCAGAGCAAGAACGTCTTTTTGGCTAAACATATACTTAGACCAGTTTTTATTTTCTGGATCCCCAATAGGGTATATCTTTGAAGGAGCCTGTATCTTACCCTCTAGTATATAGTCATGCAGAGTAACTGTATGCTTATTAAGTAATCCAGACACATCTTTCATGCTGTAAGCATTCTCCATATTTTTTTCAACTAAAGAATAGGGATACATAACTCTTTTATGGTCAGGGTAGCACCAAGCAACTAACTCATCCTTTGCTCTGGATGAACGCAAAACCTTATGGACTTTATCGTTTAAGAAGAAATACCGTAGTTTTTTGCGTTTGCTGTCTCTCTTTTTTCTAACCATTTACCGAAAGCACTCGTCTCTTTATTAATCATACTTCTTTTTCCGCATAGAATGCAGAACACCTCTACGTGAAGCTTTTGTGAGAATACTCTATCTACAAATACTCTTCCACCGCATTTTGTGCACCACATTATAAGGTAAAAGTCTTCCCGTCAACAACGCATGAATAATCAGGTGCAACATGGATCATTTGAATATGCGGATAGTCGTTAACAATATGAGCAATAGCAAATCCTTTTTGCCAGTCGTGATGTTGCATATACTTCATTCCAGGACCTTTTTCATCACACATGTGACCGAGTTCGTAACCACGGATTGTTTCGCCCTCTCCGCCATTTCTTAATTCATAAGTAACAAGGTGCGCTGCCATTCTGTGAGAGTGGCCACGAATTAAAGAAACTTGAAGGTCTTCCATGTCTTTACGAACGGAACCTGTTGCTGCAATTGAAATTCCATGGTGAACGTGTATGTCTCCAAAGCGACGCTTAGGAAGTTCGTTGTAATGAATGTACTCATACCCCAAAGAGTCTAGTCCCCACAAAGCCTCTGGAGTTACTTCGTTAATATAGTCTGGAAGTTTTGCGTCTACGTAATTAAAAATTCTAACATCGTGATTCCCAAGGGCAGAAAATAGCTGTGCATCTGGTAGCATTTCTCTTGTCTTGGTGTAAAAATCTCTTGCGCCTTTTGCTTCATGACGCATCATGGGAACAATAAGATCTCGACTATCTGTCTTGTGTAAGTTCAAGAACTCTGCTGATCTTCCTTCAGTATATTTGCTGTAGCAAGCTTGATCGTCTGTATCTCCTAGGTAATCAACTACGTCTGGCTTAAACCATTTCATAACCTTAAACCATAGGGCAATCATCTTATCATCTTGATACGGAAATTGCTGATCGGATGATAGCATCCATTTTAAATCGTTACTCATTTAATCCCTTAATATGTAAAAAAGTCACGGGTACGTGACTTTGATGTTACAGTAATTGTAACATATTGGTTTAGATTGTCAATACCCTATGCTTCTACTGCAAAGCAATGAAAATCAACTTTAGCTGTTGCTGCGCCAGATCCGCTTCTGACTTCAAATGTCATTTGTGTTGTGCTTATAGATGTGACTACTACGTGCATTCTTAATTGAGCTTCATCTAATGCTGCCCCGTTAGTATTTACTTGAACCCAGCATCTAGGTGCACTACTAAATAACTTATCTGGGAATTTCCATGTCTTGCTAGCGGAAGGCGTTTTTTTGGGATTAACTGTTACTCCACCAATTACAGTGCTGTATACTGATTTAGACTCTGCATCTTTGCCATCTTTTCCACCTGTTTGAGTTAAATTTAAATTAAATTTAGCTGCAGTTGTTTTGTTTAATTCATTTAGATCTGAGATTATATTATTAATAATATCATAAGTTACTGGGTCTCCAGAATTAACGTTGGTTGATCTTAGGGTTGCCATATATTACTCCTTTGGTTGTTCCGCTGGAACTTCCTTTGATTTATCTTTTTCCGCCATTTGTGTAATTTCTGCACGAAGTATGGCAATTTGAGTCTCATATTGTGAGACAATTTCGCCTATACGCTGTTGCAGCGCAGCTATTACTAGTTCTATTTTATCCATTATATCTCCTTAGTAGATTTACAGTATACCATTATGGCGCATTGTTGTCTAGGCCGTGTAAGGAATTATACGACTCTGTTGTCATATCTTCATCTGTAATATCTTGTTTTCTAGAATATCCTTCTTTTAATTCCGCTCCGCAAGTAGGACAAGTTGCATAGGCTAAATAAGGGTCTATTCTAGTTGCATAAAGATCCTTGTCGTCTAAACAAATTGAGCACCAAAATCTAAACATTTGTTGTCTCCAGTTCTAGTATTCTTGATTCAAGTGTATCTATTTTATCTTTCATGTCTTTAACTAAAGGTATTAATAAATATGTAAGTTTGTGTTCATTTCTTAAAGCTGTAGGCTCCCCATTTAAATTTCTTTCAACAAAGAATCCTAGGCCAGCTTCTTCAAGCTCTTCTGCTATTGGACCCATTGCACTTGTTCCCCACAAAGACTCATCTGTTTCTGGGTGATTATTTATATATGTATAAAATGCTGGTTTCACATTTAATATCCTGTTGTAATAGTTTTCTGGCAAATAAGTTATATTTTCCTTAAATCTTCTAGACGAGCTATCGTTTATTAGTCCTGTAATGTATCTTAAGTTAGTTGCTCTTAAAGTATTTCTAATTTCTGCTGCGTATGCTCTTGCAGAAGAGTCTGCTGCAAATCTAAATACTGATGTTTTAGTATTTACATAAAAAGATGAGCCAGCTACTGTTGTATCTGTTCCAGCTATGAAGGCATAGGTTCCACTTGAATAGCTACCGCTTTCCCAACCAAAATGCATTATTGTATCGTTATTAGAATTTTGAAATAAAATTCTAGGGCCTACCGATGTGTCCGCATATAAATCTGATACTGTGCTAATATTAAATCCAGCTATTTTGCCAGAAGTTGCAGTTACTCCTCCTGAAAATGATCCTGTTGCGGCATTTAGTGTTCCTGCAAATGTTGCGGTTCCGTCTGAAAGAATAGAAAATGTTGGAACTGAATTTTTATACCCATATAGTCCAGTTCCAGTAAACTTTAAGCCGCTGTTTGCAGTTCCACTAAATATTTCAAGTCCTGTTGCATCCGCAGTGATTTTATTGTCTACTGCGCTTTGAACAATATACGTACTTGCATTCAGTTTGGCATTTAAAGATGTTGTTGTAGCAAATGTAGTGTCTCTCCTGCTAGTCCATGAGGAACCTGTCCAAGTTTTTAATTCATTACCCGCATCTGTATCAATCCATAAATCTCCAGCACGGTTTGCTGTTGGCTGTCCGTCTTGAACAAATGTTGTGTTCTTGGAATTAAGCCCCGTATTTAGGGTTGTGGAATTGACGTAGTTATTTTCTACAGTAGTTAATCTAGTATTTACTCCAGTGACTGTTGCTGATGTTGCATACCCTTCAACTGTTGAACCAGCTCCTAGAACCGCTCCCGTTGCATAAAGTTTTCCTTCTTTAGTAACAGCAAAATAATTTGAAGCAGCTGTCGATCCATTTTGTGACCCTACCCAAATTCTATATGTTGGGTCGGTTCCACTTAATCTTACAATCGACCCCAATGTTCCCGTGGTGTCTCCTACTGTTATATTACCGCTGCTATCTAGCAAAGTGTTATTTTTACTAATTGTTCCAACTGTTTGTGCGGTTCCATTTATTGTCCATCCGCCAATATACCCTTTACGTGCATCAATTAATCCGTCAGAAGATTGAATAACAACGCTTTGTGTGCCATCAGCAGCATGTGCATATAAACCATTTGTTTGCATAACAACTCTGGCTCCTGACACATTTCCGCTTTGATCAAATGTGCCTCCAGCTATTATACTTCCAGTAGTTACACGGAGGTTTCCTGTAATGGTTCCGCCTTTAGCTTCTATATTCCCTGCCAAGCTTAATAGAGATCCGTTGTATACAAGGCCTCCTTCTCCTAAACTAAATGATCCGTCTGACTTAATGTAATCACTATTTGTAACGGTGCCGCTTTTATTAATTACAATTCCTGTTAAGCCGTTTACTCCAGACTGGAGTATGCCAGAAACCCTATAAGGAACTTGCTTACCAATACCTATGAATGTTGAGTTTGTTGCACCAGATACAATATAACTAGAGAATGTGCTAGCACCTGTTACGTCTATTGTTCCTATAACATTTAATGCTCCTCCGCTCCATGTTAACTTATCTCCAAGGGAAAATCTTCCTAGGTTGTCTGCATAGAATGGTGTTCCATTAGAATTATAAAGTCCTACTGCAGCGCTACCGCTTGTTTCTGGACCTCCAATATAAATTCTTCCATTTGTAAGCAAGCCTCCAACTGTCTTTGGATAAGCGCTTAAATGAACATCGTTAGCACCGCTTGTTCCGCCTACCTGAAATTGATTGTTTGCTAAAATAAAATCTGCCTGAATATCTGGTGGCTCAACTGCTGTTGGAACTAGAGGGCCATACACAGAAGATAAAGCACCAGCCACTGGTGTGGCGCCAGACGTGTAAGCCTGAATTGTAACCCAGTACTGGGACCCTGTAGTAAGCCCAGCAAATGTTGCAGAGTTTGAGTAACAAGTTTTTGTTTGTAACGGAGTCCCAGTTGCTGCGCTGCTAGAATATAATTTTGCAATGTAGTATCCGCCTGATGTAACTAAATCAGCATTAGATGATGGAACCGTCCAAGATAGAACTATGCTTTTGGGAGTGCCAACTCCTGAAATTGTAACTGCTCCAGGGACTGCGGTGTTTCCAGGAATAGTTACTGGATAATTTAATGCTGGCGGAACCCACGCTGAAGGAGTATTAAATGCACTAAGAGATTTGACTTGAATGTAATAAGATTTCCCAACAAATAATCCATCTACTTTTGCAAAAGTTGCGTCAACCTTAAACTCTCTGTTTGGAATAGTTGTGCCTGGAGTACTTTCCCATACTCCAACGTTGTACCCTTTAGCACCCGAAGCTGGGGCAGTCCAGGTTACATTTGCATACCCCGTGTAATTAGAAGGATCTGAGGTTTCATTAAATCCAGCAACTACTACATTTGTTGGAGCTCCTGGAGGAGTAGTTGTATCTACTTCAGAATTAAGAGGGGTAACTGGACCTGCTATTAAATCTGTTATATTAAGATCATCCCAC
>Ga0222712_10005779_pt1 | contig 12399 bp, 8 predicted proteins | sample C33_657DmetaG_FD_165043 | JGI IMG/M metagenome (GOLD analysis project Ga0222712, IMG submission 165043) | Estuarine water microbial communities from San Francisco Bay, California, United States - C33_657D | ecosystem: Environmental > Aquatic > Marine > Unclassified | place: USA: California...
CGGTGAAAATCACCTATGATCCGAAGGCTTCGCAGTTGTTCGTGGTGGAGCAATTGATGATTGATTAACGAGTTAGCCTCCTTTTACGCGGATTCATTTTATGTAAACTTGGTCATATGTCTTTCAAAAAAATAAGTTTCCTGTTTTTTCTGCTCGTTTCATTGACCTGCCTGGGTCAAGATCAGGCAAAAATTCGTGTGGATGTATCCAAAACGAAGGATGCAATGAAGCCCATATATGCGTGGTTTGGCTATGATGAACCCAATTACACCTATATGAAAGACGGCAAAAAATTGTTGTCTGAAATAGCTGCCTTAAGTCCGGTGCCCGTATATGTACGGGCGCATAGTTTATTGGTCACGGGGGATGGGGTTCCGGGTTTAAAATGGGGCTCAACAAATGCTTACACTGAGGATGCCCAAGGAAATCCCATCTATGATTGGACGATTATCGACAAGATTTTTGATACCTATGTCCAGCGGGGCATGAAGCCCTTGGCACAAATCGGATTTATGCCGGAGGCCCTTTCCACGCATCCGGTACCGTACAAACATTTTTGGAAACCGGGGGATAATTACAATGACATTTATACCGGTTGGGCCTATCCGCCCAAAGATTATCAAAAATGGGCAGAATTAGTTTATCAGTGGGTCAAACATAGTGTGGCTCGCTATGGTCAGAAAGAAGTGGAAAGTTGGTACTGGGAGGTGTGGAATGAACCGAATTCGGCCTATTGGAAAGGAAGCCAATCGGAATTTTTTAAATTATACGATTATTCAGCGGATGCGGTGAAAAGGGCATTGCCAACGGCTAAAATTGGGGGGACTGATATCACGGGCAACGGCATGAAATTCCAAGATGCCTTTTTAAAACATTGCTTGTTTGACACCAATTATGTCACCCATAAAATAGGTTCGCCGCTGGATCTCATTTTATTTCATGCCAAAGGTTCTCCGAAATTAGAGCAAGGTAGGGTGGTCATGAGCGCAAGGGCCCAACTCAAAAACATTGAGGATAATTTAAAGGTAATCCAAGCCTATCCACAATTGAAAAAATTACCGATTGTCATTGGGGAATCAGATCCAGAAGGGTGCGCCGCCTGCGGCATGGCTACGAATCCTCAAAATGCCTATCGAAATGGAACGATGTATTCAAGCTACACGGCGGCGACTTTTGCGCGGAAGTATGAATTAGCTAAAAAATATGAGGCGAATTTAATGGGTGCGGTGACATGGGCTTTTGAATTTGAAAACCAGCCATGGTTTTATGGTTTTCGGGATTTGGCAACCAATGGCGTGGATAAGCCGGTATTGAATGTTTTTCGGATGTTTGGGAAGATGCAAGGGGATTTTGTGGAGTCGAGTTCGGACCATGCCTATTCCTTGCAAATGGCCTTGGATTCAAGCTTTCGAGGGGCAAAAACTGATATCGGAACGCTGGCTACTCGGCAAAAAAATACTGCCTCGGTTATGGTTTGGAATTACCATGATGTGGATAAAAAGGGGGAATCGACTCAGGTGTCCCTGGAAATAGCGGGCTTACCCGTGAGCACGGCTACCCTGATGCATTATCGAATTGATGATGAACATAGCAATAGCTATGAAGTTTGGAAAAAAATGGGTTCGCCGAAGGAACCTTCGGCGGGTCAGATAGCTGAGCTTGAAAAAGCGGGGCAATTGACCCCATTTAGCAAGCCCCAAAAAGTTTCGATTTCAAAAGGTCGATTAAGCTTATCGACCGATTTACCTCGGCAGGCGGTGGATTTATTTCAGGTGACTTGGTGATTTATCGACCTAAAAAATTTACTATAACCCCCAAAATTAGGCCTATTTGCTTTTCCAATAATTGGCCAAGCTAGAACCATTTATATTCATTACTGGACCAAAAATGGCAGCAGGTAACCCAACTGTTGCCACTTTTCCCATGGCCATGGCCAAGCCAGAAGCTAGTCCTGCATTTTGCAAACCTACTTCTATGGCAATTGTTCTACAATCTTTTTCGGGCAATTTGGTCAGCCGTCCACCCCAATATCCTAAAATAAAACCCATGATGTTTTGAATAAAACAAGCTAGTACTAATAAAGGACCAACAGATATTAAAGCATCTCGTCCGTTTGCTGTTATAATAATGATAATTAAGCCAATGCTAATCATGGAAATGATGGGTAATTTTTCTTGAAACCAGGGCCATTTGTCGCCTATGATTCGTTTGTAAGTAACCCCTATGACGATTGGAATCAAAACCAATTTGCTAATTTCCCAAATCATGGCATAAAGGTCAATTTCAATTAATTGACCAGCCAAATTTTTCATTAATAAGGGCGTCAGAATGGGAGCAATAAACGTGGCGACAGATGTTAAGGTTAAGGAAAGGGCAACATTTGCCTTGGCTAAATAGGACATCACATTCGAAGCTAGGCCACATGGCATGCATGCGACGAGAATGATTCCTGCTGAAATTTCAGGGGGGAATGTAAATACTTTTGTTATCGACCAGCCGACCAAAGGCATGATGGAAAAATGAAAAAATACGCCTAAAGCAACTGCTTTAGGTGATCTTAATACTTCTTGGAAATCGCTTACCTCCATCGTAGAACCCATGCCAAACATGAGTAACTGTAGGAGCGGAATGATGAATATTTTAAATTTGATTTCACCATATCCAATAAAAGGATCGGGGAATTGTAAGGTTAAAACGACGGCCGCAACAATCCATAGGGTAAACGAGAAGCCCTTTAATGATTCTTTTAAATGCGTAGAAAGGGCAAGGAGAGAAATGCCTACAACGCCCAGAATGCCCGCCCACGAAAAATCTGCACCAACTATTCCTGCTAGGATAAGAATTGATCCAGTAATGGATAATAGCTTAAAATTACTTTTCATTGTAATAGGTTTTACGGTATTTGTGCGGACTAATACCCGTCATTTTTTTAAAAGTTAGAGAAAAATGTTGAGGGGAATAAAATCCTGTTTCATAGGCGATATCACCAATTTTATAATTGAAGTGGGCCATCAAATTCATGGCAATGGTAATACGAATTTTAATTAGAAAATTGATTGGACTTAAGCCCGTTTCCATTTTCATTCGATCACTAAATGCTGTCATGCCCAATTGGACTAATTGTGCCATTTCAGCTACTGTCCAGTGATGCAATGGATCTCTTGTGATATTTTGTTCAATTACTTGACTAATGTTCTCCTTGGCAATCAATTTCATGGTAGATTTTTGAGCTTCTCGAGCATATAAAATGATGATTTGGTCAATGATGTGAATGACCATTTCATTTTGACTCATTTCATATATAAAAATCTCATTCGTCAATTGAACAAATAATTTTGCCAAGAAATCTGATTTATTGATTTTGAACTTATGATAATTTTTGAAAATTTCACCAATTTCTAATTGGTCGTACTTAGAAATTTTCGACCAATAACCAAACTCTAAATCTTGATCTGCATCGAAAAATTTTGTTCGAATAATCAAATGAAAAAAAGTTGATCGCCTGATTCGGTTAGGTATGATTTCCACATTTTCCCAAGGACATACAACCAAGCAATCACCCGGAAGCATGGTTTGCCGATTTCCGTCGATACTAATTTCAAAAATACCATCCTTGAAATAAAACATCCTGATACCAATACCTTGTGGGAGGTAAACAGGTGTTGATTTATTCGAATCAACAGTTTGAAAACTAAAGTGTTCAATGAATGGAAAATGTGCGCTGCAATCATTAAATGGAAATGTTAACGCAAAATTTTTCATAGAATTTAGGTTTCAGTAAATCAGATTTTAAATTATCGTCAAAAAAAATGACGAAGTATTTTATTATCAGCTTAATTATAAAAGTTATCAAGATGAAAAACCGGTACAATACAACCGAAAATTTATAAAAAAAAATTATATAAATCGCCAACGGGGAATTATATAATTTTTTCTCAATTTAATTAAGAAAATTAGCGACATAAACTTAAATAATTATGATAAAAAATTACAAAAAGAGGCTAACAAGGATATTGTTAGGTTTGGCACTAGTCTTGCCAAATTTGATTTTTGCACAATCCAAAATCTCAGGATTGGTTACTTCTGCTAAGGGAAATGAAGCGATCGCGGGTGTTTCTGTAGCAGTAAAGGGTACCGCACAAGGGACTACAACCGATGCGAATGGAAAGTATTCAATTACTACATCAAGTAATTCCACTCTTGTTTTTTCATTTGTTGGCTACGTAAAAAAAGAAGTTCTCGTGGGTTCCCAATCAACGATAAATGTTTCTTTATCGGAGGAGACTACTTCGTTGGATGAGGTGGTCGTAACAGCCTTGGGAATTAAGAAGGAATCCAAAAAATTGGGTTATGCAACAACCACGATTACACCAGAGGCCATTACGGAAAACAGATCCCCCAATTTTATGAATGCCTTGCAGGGTAAAATTGCCGGTGTCAATATTTCTGCTTTGGGTACAGGGCCTGCGGGTACCTCTAAAATTCGTATTCGGGGCCAGTCATCATTTTCGGGACAAAATTCCCCTTTGATTGTTATTAATGGGGTGCCTATTGATAATACCAACTTTGGTACTAATCCTGGAAACTCCGCTTCAGACAATTCAATTGGAGTGCGTGGTGGTGGAAATACGTCTGACGGCGGTGATGGTTTGTCCAGCATAAATCCAGATGATATCGAGACAATGACCGTTTTAAAAGGAGCAACAGCGGCTGCTTTGTATGGTTCTCGAGCGAAGGATGGTGTTTTAATGATCACCACAAAAACAAGGGGTAAATCCAAGGGGATTGGTGTTTCTTACAACATGAATTATACCAATGAAACCCCCTTAGATTTTACGGATTACCAATATGAGTATGGCCAAGGAGAAAGTGGGGTTCGACCAACCTCTGCAAATCCTACCTCAGGTCAGTGGTCTTTTGGTGAAAAGTTTCAGCCTGGAATGACCCAAGTATTATTTGATGGAGTTTCTGTTCCATATGTACCCGTGTACGATCGAATTAGTAAATTTTTCGTCAAAGGAATGAACTTGACTAATACAGTTAGTATAGCCAGCAATGGGGATAATGGTGGTTTTAATATGTCCATTTCCAATATGGATAATAATGGAATTGTATCAAACAATACCTTCAATCGGAAAACAATAAATGTAGGATTTGCCTATGATCTTTCATCTAAGCTTTCTGTTGCAGGTAACATTAATTATTCTAATGAATACAATAAAAATCCACCCAACATCGCGAATCAAGATAACTCGATCCCAACAGCCATTTATAACATGGCGAATTCGATGCCTTTTGATTTGTTAGAGCAAAAAGCGACAGATGCGAATGGGGATGAATATGTATATTCTCGATTTAAAAATAGAACGAACCCATACTTTACTTTAAAGAAGCAATTTCAAAATATTCGAAGAGATCGTCTTTTCGGTAATATTTCTGCGAAATATAATATTTTACCTTGGTTATTTATCCAGGGTCGTTTAGGTCAAGATTACTGGTCGAGGGATCAAGATTATAATAATTTCCCGACGGGTCAAGCTTCGCTTGGACCAGCTCCTGCTGGATTTGTGAATGGAACATACACTCAGGAATCTAGAAGATTCAGAGAAACAAATGCGGATATCTTGATTTCGGCATCTCGGTCATTTGGAGATTTTGATTTTAATTTAACCGCGGGAGGCAACCAAATGTACCGTCGATCCGACTTGAATAGTACCCAGGTTGTTGACTTTGTTGTTAGAGATTTATACACTGTCATGAATGGCCGTGTGAAGGATCCAATTTATGGATTAAGTGAAAGATCAGTAAACTCGGTGTATGGATCTGGTGAAATTTCATTTAGAAATTATTTGTTTTTAAATGTTACGGCACGTAATGACTGGTTTTCCACCCTTTCCCCTGCCAATAGAAGTATTTTTTATCCATCTATTTCAGGTAGTTATGTGTTCTCACAAGCGTTTGACAACATGCCATCGTGGTTGACTTTTGGAAAATTAAGAGCTGCCGTTGCGGAAGTGGGATCTGATACAGATGTCGCGCCTTATTCCAATAATTTATTTTACGGGATCAATTCGAATCTTTTTGCTAATCCTTCGGGTGCCTTGCAACCAATTGGAGGTGGCCAAGGAAACGTGGTACCTAATGCAGGTTTGAAACCAATGAGAACTCGCGAATCTGAAATCGGTTTGGAATTAAAAATGTTTAACAGTCGAGTAACCTTAGATATGGCTGTTTATCAAAAGTTGACTAGCGATCAAATTGTATCCGCACAAATCTCGGATGCTTCCGGTTTTACCAACTCCTTAATTAACAGTGGACAAAGTGAGAATAAAGGTTTTGAAATGTTAGTAAATGTAGTGCCGATCAAAACAGCAGATTTTCAATGGGATTTAACTTTGAACGGTTCATATAATACGACCAAGGTTCTAAGCTTGTTAACGGATAAGCCTGGGGAAAGAATCACAGTGGGAACTCACGTGTTTAATGGTGAATTACGTCAGGTGGTAGGTCAAGAAATGGGCCAGATTTATGGTTTTGGTTTTAAGCGTGATGCTAATGGGAATAAAATTTTTGGAGCCAACGGTATTGCCATTAGAACTCCTGATTTAATCTCATTTGGAAGTGCCATTCCTAAATATGTAGGTGGTTTTACGAATACATTTAATTACAAAGGAATATCTCTATCTGCCTTGATTGATTTCAAACTAGGCAATATGATGTTGTCAGGTACTAATTTCAATGCAGTTCGCCATGGTCTTCATAAAATGACTTTGGAAGGCAGAGAAGGGGGTGTTGTGGGTGTTGGTGTAAATGATCAGGGAGGACAAAATACAGCTAAAGCAGGTGTTCAACCCTTTTGGGAAGTGGTTCGTTCGCAAGCACTCATTGAGCCTGTAGTTTACGACGGAGGATATTGGAAACTACGTCAAATTACCGCGGGCTATGACTTCACAAAGCACTTAAATCCTAAATCACCAATCAAAGGGGTTAAATTAAGTTTTGTGGCCAATAATGTGTTAATACTAAAAAAATGGGTGGATAACATTGATCCTGAGTCGTTTGGATATTCTTCAGATAACTTGGTCGGAATGGAATCAACTGGTCTGCCTACAACGAGAAGTTTAGGATTTAATTTAAACATTAAATTTTAATTGGCTTTAAACGAAAAATATTATGAAAAAGATAGCAATAATTTTAGTTTCAGCATGTGGGTTAATTGGCCTAAATGCTTGTGATTCGGGATTTGATGAAATGAATGTAAACAAGACAGCAGCCGTCGCCATCAATCCAGTTTTTGCCTTAAATAATGCCATTATTAATGCTACCCCTCCATCAGGAACCGTGGTATATGAAATGGGAATTGTGCAACAGATTGTTTCACCTAACTCAGGTGTTTTGACTGGGGCAAATTTCAACCAAGATAACCGAGACAATACACAGCAAATTTGGCAACGTTATTACCGTTCTGTCATCCGAAATACATATGATGTGATTACAACCACGAAGGATCCTGCAAGAACAAACTTGGTCAATATGGCAAAAATTTTACAAGCCTACGCCTTTTTAGTATTAACGGATTCATATGGAGACATTCCTTATACCGAAGCAGGAAAAGGTTATACGGATCAGGTGGTTTATCCAAAATATGATAAACAACAAGTAGTTTACACAGGTATCATCAAGGAGGTTTCCGATGCAGTAGCTGCATTAGATGCAAATAAAATCAAAGAATCTGCAGACGTATTATATGGTGGAGATGTGACAAAATGGAAAAAGTTTGGAAATTCCCTATTACTAAGAATAGGGATGCGATTATCAAAAGCAGATCCGACCCAAGCGCAATCATTGGTAGCCAAAGCTATTGCAGGAGGTGTAATCACAAGTAATGCCGACAATGTAATCATTCGCCACGATGCGAATTATTTGAATAGTATTGGACAATTATTGAATTCCACGGAGTCAAATAACTTTTATTTGGCGGCTCCATTTGTAGATTATTTAAAGAAAACGAATGATCCTCGATTAAAGTCAATCGCCGTTCGATATGTAGGGGCATCTTCTGGAACTCAGCAAATAGCCTCTCGAGCGATTACTGATCCAGCGGTACAAATTGGCATGCCATTGGGCTATGATAACTCTTCGATAAGTGGACCTGTCAAAGCGTTAGGATTAGCTAGCTTTTATGATTTTAGCCAGGCGGATAGAACGAGGATGAACAAAACCACTGCAAGAGCCTATTTACTTACCGCATCACAAAGTAATCTATTAATTGCTGAAGCCATCACCAAAGGATGGGTATCCGGCAGCGCAAAAGATTACTTTGAGGCTGGAGTAAAAGCACATATGGATCAAGTGAGTGAAATGGATGCGAATACAGTTGTTTCGTCAAGTGCTGTTGATGCTTATTTAGCTGCAAATCCATTTAATGCAGCGACGGCCTTGGAACAGATTAATACCCAATATTGGATTTCAAGTTTCTTAAATGGACCTGAAGCATTTGCGAATTTCCGTAGATCTGGATTCCCTAAATTAACAGCAAATCCATTTCCTGGAAAGGCGATCAAAGGAGACTTCATTAATCGTTTGACCTATCCAAACTCTGAAATTTCAGTCAATTCTGTGAATGTAAAAGCTGCAATTGCAAATCAAGGGGCAGACGATTTAGATACCAAAGTTTGGTGGCATAAATAATGTACCAATAAACCTTTAACCTATATGAAAGATTTTATAAAACGATTCAGGGCTGAGGATAAAGCCAAAGTCCAAGAAAACTCAAGGAGAAATTTCCTTCGTAATTCAGCGTTAGGAGGATTATCCTTAGGTATGATTTTTGATCATGATCCTCAAAAGGAGATGGAGTTTATTACTCAAAAAGTTAACAAATCGAGTAATCCATCTGCCCTCAAAATCACGGATGTTCGAATCGCCGTGATTGATAAGGCTCCGATGGTTTGTCCGTTGATTCGAATCGACACGAATCAAGGCTTAGTCGGTTGGGGTGAGGTTCGTGACGGAGCAAGTCCTAAATATGCCATGATGCTGAAAAGTAGGTTAATAGGACAAAATCCATGTAATGTGGAGAAAATTTTCAAAATCATCAAGCAATTTGGCGGTCAAGGTCGAGCGGCTGGGGGAGTTTGTGGAGTGGAAATGGCGCTTTGGGATTTGGCAGGGAAAGCCTTTGGCGTACCAGTTTATCAAATGCTTGGAGGAAAATATCGGGACGATATTCGTATATACGGAGATACCCCCGAGGTAGAGGATCCCGCTGAATTTGCTAAGAAAATGAAGGAGCGTCAATCCTTAGGACTTACGTTTTTAAAAATGGATTTTGGCATTCAATTGTTAGCTGATATCCCAGGGGCCTTAGTTGGCGGTAAAAATTGGGATGTGAAAAAACAATGGGGAAATAATCCATCGGTGAAGGGAAATGCTCGCTCGTACAGCTGGACAAAGCATCCATTTACCCGTATTCAAGTGACGGATAAAGGCATTGAGTACTTAGCTGATTATGTGGGTAAAGTGAGAAGTGTTATTGGCTATGACACTCCACTCTCTGCGGATCACTTTGGGCACTTTGATGTGAACACAGCGATCCGTTTAGGTAATGCCTTAGAGAAATACCAATTAGCTTGGTTAGAAGATATGGTGCCTTGGCAATATACGGATCAATGGCGCCAAATTACGGAGGCAATTAATACCCCAACGTTAACAGGTGAGGATATCTATCTGAAAGAAGAGTTCATCAAATTAATTGATGCGCATGCCGTGGATATGATTCATCCAGATTTGGCTAGTTCCGGAGGTATTTTGGAGACGAAAAAGATTGGTGATTACGCCGAAGAAAAGGGCGTCCCGATGGCCATGCACTTTGCCGGATCTCCGATTTGCTTTATGGCAAATATTCATTGTGCTGCAGCCACAGAAAATTTTGTAGCGCTTGAGCATCACTCATTAGATGTTCCTTGGTGGGAGGATTTAGTAACCGGTATTGATAAGCCAATTTTTAATAAAGGGTTTGTCAAAGTTCCAGATAAGCCTGGCCTAGGTGTTGAATTGAATGAGGAGGTGGTGAAAGCACACTTAAAATCAGGTGAAATGTTTTTTGCCCCTACAGATGATTGGACGAAGATTGATTCATGGGATCGTGATTGGTCCTAAACTTCATAAGGGTGGTGTTCGCATCACCCTTTTTTATCACAATTTAAACCTATTAATATCATGAAAATTAAAGCAATACTTTTTAGTTTTTTGTGCATTATGATTTCCATAATGACTTTCGGGCAACATATTCAAATGCCCAAAGAACTGATATTAACCTATTCTCAGCAGTGGAAAGGGGAACGATTTCCAGATGGTCGACCAAAAGTTCCCGATGCTTTAGTGAAACGATTAGCCAATATTTCCATTGAAGAAGCTTGGGGAGTTATGCGGGGCGAAGGGTATGAAAGTCAATTTGAAGGGAATTGGCATATCATTAATCCCAATAAACCGTTGGCAGGTCGGGTAGTTACAGCACAATATATGCCCTTGCGTCCAGATGTGAATACACCCATTATGGAAAAGGGGAAATCAGAAAATCGAAAAGGAGCATCTAATTCTTGGCCCATTGATTTATTACAAGAAAATGATGTGTATGTAGCGGATGGCTATGGGAAGATTATTGATGGAACATTGATCGGGGATAATTTAGGTAATTCAATCTATGCCAAATCCAAAACAGGTGTTGTTTTTGATGCAGGAATTCGTGATTTGGAGGGTCTTGAGGAAATTGATGGATTTGTTGGTTTTGTGCGGGGTGTGGATCCTTCTTTTATTAAGAATGAAATGCTTACGGGAATCAATTACCCCATTCGAATTGGTCGTGTGACAGTATTGCCCGGCGATTTGATTTTAGGAAAAAAGGAAGGGGTCATTTTCATCCCGGCGCATTTGGCAGAAAAAGTAATTACAACCGCGGAGTTTATTGGTATGACGGATGCATTTGGTCATCTACGCTTGAAGCAGGGAAAATATACGCCAGGTCAAATTGATCAAAAATGGACGGATGATATCAAAGCAGACTTTGTGAAATGGATCGATGAAAATCCTGATAAACGACCGATGTCCAAGGAGGAATTGGCCAAGATTTTAAAAGACAAAAATTGGTAATTCTATGAAAAAAATAATTGGAATATTCTTTCTATTAGTTGTTTCGGTATCCGCCTACGGCCAACAAATTTCTAAAGATGAAATGCTTTTTTTGACTCCTTTATGGAAGGGAGAACGCTTTGCAGATGGCCGGCCAAAAGTACCTGATGCCTTATTGCAAAGGCTCAAATCAGTGACATTAGAAGAGGCCTGGGCGGTACTGAAAAATGCTAATTTTAAGCATAATTATGAAGATGGCTGGCAGACAATTAATCCAGATAGTGTTTTAGTCGGCCGAGCATTAACTGCTACCTTTATGCCGGGTCGGCCTGATATCCAACGGGTTATAGATGAACGCGGACATACCAAAGATGGAAGGATTAAATCGCAAAATTCATGGCCCATCGATATGCTGGTCAAAGGCGACGTCTATGTCGTAGATCAATTTGGTGCACATGAGGATGGACCCACGATAGGGGATAATTTGGGTAATTCTATTTTTGCCAAAACAGGAAATGGTATTGTCTATCATGGGGCTGTTCGAGATATCAATGGGCTAAAAGAATTAGGCAGATTTACTTCCTTTTTTCGTACCTATCATCCTTCACATCATTTAAATAATCCTGATGGTGAATTGAATACCACTTTAGTGGGCATAAATACACCCACGAGAATTGGCAAAGCTACGGTACTGCCTGGTGATGTGGTGTTAGGCCGAGATGGGGGAGTGATTTTTATACCACCTCATTTATTGGAAAAAGTAGTTAAAACCTCTGAAATTGTTCGCCTGAGGGATATGTTTGGTCATCAGCGTTTACGTGAGCAGAAATATACACCTGGACAAATTGACAATCGATGGAGTGATGAAATCGAAAAAGATTTCTCCAAATGGTTAAATGACAAAATTGATAAATTACCAGTACCCAAAGAGCAAATTCAAGAATATCTGAAAGGAAGGACTTGGTAAAATTAAAATTCGTATGAAAAATAAATCAGATAGAAGAGAATTTTTTAAAAATGGATCCCTGGCTGCGACGGCCTTAATGTCCGGTTCAATGTTTCACTGGGGTGGTCGCTACGAGGAAGCAATCCATGATAGTCCTAAAATGTCAGCACCAGCTGACCTGAAAATTACTGATATAAAATGTGGATATATCCGAGGTGGTTACCACCTATATGTAAAAATATTCACGAATCAGGGTATATATGGCGTTGGAGAAGGTGCGGATGCAACTCCAGGAACTTATCATTTGGTTAAAATGATGGGTC
>Ga0222712_10005784_pt1 | contig 12391 bp, 9 predicted proteins | sample C33_657DmetaG_FD_165043 | JGI IMG/M metagenome (GOLD analysis project Ga0222712, IMG submission 165043) | Estuarine water microbial communities from San Francisco Bay, California, United States - C33_657D | ecosystem: Environmental > Aquatic > Marine > Unclassified | place: USA: California...
TGCTGGCCGATCCAAGACTGCGCGCCCAGTGCCTTGGCATCGCCTACGAGATTCAACTGCGCGACTCGATTCCCTGCGAGGCGCACGACGCCTGCCTGAAGTGGATCCTCACCGAAACCCGATGCCTCGAGACCCACAGCGCCGCCCAAGCCTGAGCCATCAACCCTGATCTTCAGGGCGCGGGGAGCGGCTGCGCCTTGGGAGCTGCCGCCGCAGGACTGCGGTAAATGACCTCGTCCATGGCCTGTTCCAGCACCAGGGTTTTGAGCAGAGGCTCAAGGCGCGCATCAGCTGCCGCCTGCGCCACCTGACGCATTTGCATGAGGCCGGCCACATTGTGTTTTTCAATGGCCAGACGCACCTGCGCATCGCTGCCGAGCTCAAGGATGGCCGGATCATTGAGCATCCGCGCCAGGGCCTCATCGCGCTGGGCCAACTCACGCCACACCCGGCCATCGGGCCAGAGCACCAGCAGCCGCGCCAGATTGCTGCGCGCGCGCAGATCAAAGGGATCGAGGCTTTCCATCCATGACCCCAGGGCGCTGCGGTCCCACTGCTCGCTCAAGGCGGCCAACCAGCGACTGGGCGAATGCGCTGAGGGTGCAGCTGCCGCCGTGGCTGCGCCCAAGGCATCCTGCAGACTGGCCACTGCCGTCCAACCGCGCATCACAAAGGCCCCAAGGCCCAGAGCGAGGCTGGAAGGAAGCAGACTCAGCAGGCCTGCCTTCCAACCCGTCAGCCCCGCCAAAAAAGCCAGCAGTCCCAATTTGGCCATCAGACGCAGCAAGGCGCGCGTCAGAAAAAACACCAACAGACCGGCCAAGGCGGCCAGCAACATCAGCTTGGTGGTGCTGACCTCGGCGGCATACGAGCCCAGCAGGCGCATGCGCTGATCCAAAACCAAGGCACCAGCCGCCACAGCCAGAGCCAGACTGCTGACCACGATCACCCATTGCAGCAGGCCGCGCAACATCACCAGCACTGCCACCAACGCCATCAGGGCCAGCGCCCAGCCGCCAACACCGGCCTGGGAACTCCATTGCAACAGGTCGCTGAGCACGGCACCCCAAGAGGATGGAAGCGTCGCGTTGGGATCGGTCATGCGCTCTCATCAAGAAAGCAGCCCGGCCCGCCTGCAAGCCCTATCTTGAGGGCGGCGCAGGCTGCAGGGATTTACCCGCCGAAAGATAAAAGGCTGCCTTCCGCGGCGATGACTCCACACCATGAACCGTCGTCACCTGCTCGCACAAGCCACCTGCCTCGCTGCTTTGCAAACCCTGCCGCGCCTGCGCGCTGCGGACGCCGCCGCCAAAAAGGTGCGCGCTGCGGTCATCGGCCTTGGCCGCGGCATGGGCCATGTGCAGGCCTTGCTGAAATTGCAGGGGGTTGAGATTGCCTACCTTGCCGAAGCCGATCCCACCAGGCTGGAGCGCGGGTTGAAGGTCGTGGCCGATGCGCAGGGCACGCCACCGGTGGGCGTGGCGGACTTCCGCAGGATTTTGGAGGACCGCTCGGTGGATGTGGTCTGCGTGGCGACGCCCAATTTTTGGCACACGCCAATGGCGATTCTGGCCTTGCAGGCCGGCAAGCATGTCTATGTGGAAAAACCCGGCAGCCAAAACCCTGGCGAGGCCGAGGCCTTGGTGGCCGCAGCCAAGGCCAGCGGCAAACTGGTGCAGATGGGCAACCAGCGCCGCACCTGGATGAAGGAAGCCATCACTGCCCTGCATGAAGGCGCCATTGGCGAGGTGCGCTACGGCCGAGGCTTTTACTACAACAGCCGCCGCGAGAGCGGCAAGGTCACCGCCGTGCCCGCTCAACTCGACTGGAACCAATGGCAGGGTCCGGTGCCTGATGACGACAAGCACGACATGAAAAACTTTGTGCACTACGACTGGCACTGGCTCTGGCACTGGGGCAACGGCGAAATGGGCAACAACGGCATCCACACCCTGGACATCCTTCGCTGGGGCCTCAAGGGCCGCTACCCCAAACGCGTCACCTACAACGGCGGGCGGTACTTCTTCAAGGACGCGCAGGAAACGCCTGACACCGGCAATGCGGTGTTTGATTTTGGTCACGCCGGTTGCGAGTGGGTGCAGAGTTCCTGCCATGCTCGCGCCGCCGACAAGCCGTTGGCCGAGGTCGTCTTTTACGGTGACGCCGGCACCATGGCCATCAGCAGCAACACCTGGACGCTGTTTGACCCCAAGGGCAAGGAAATGGGCAAGGGCAAGGGCGCCGGCGGCGGTGATCCCGCGCACTTCGGCAATTTCATTGAAGCCGTGCGCGGCAATGGCCAACTCAACAGCCCGATCGAGGAAGGACAAATCAGCACCATGATGTGTCATGTGGCCAACATTGCCTACCGCACTCAAAGCGTGGTGCGCTGCGATGAGCAAACCGGCCGCCTCATCGACAACCCGGAAGGCGAGAAGCTCTGGAAGCGCGCCTACCGCCCAGGCTGGGGCCTCTGAGGGTAAAGGCCCAGCACCTGCTGCAAGACCGCAAGCATGTCGCCCACGCGCCCGCGATAGGGCCGTGGGGGCAACAGCACCTCGGCCCCAGGCATGACTGCCCTCAAGGAGGCGCTGGGGTGCACCAACACCGCATTGCCGGCGAAGTTCAACAGCGGCAAATCCGCCGCACTGTCACTATAGGCCCAGACCTCGGCGCTGCCCTGTTGGCCTGCGAGCTGAGGCAACAACCTCAGCATTGCCGGGATCTTGGCCTGACCCTTGTTGTTGCCAAGGGGCAGGGGCATCCACAGCGGCAGACGCGCGCTTGGGCTCACCTCCGTGGCCACACAGGCATCCATGCGCAAGGCATCGGCAATCTCTCGGGCATAAAGGCTTGGGCTGGCCGTGTTGAGCACCAGCAGCGCGCCCTCGCGGCGGTGCTGCTCAAGGCGCTCGAGAACTTCAGGATAAAGACGGGGCATCACCTCCTGGGGCACAAACTCGCGCACCAAGGCCTGCAGCCGATCCGTGGGCATGCCGCAAAGATAGGCATGAAAGGCCTGCTTGGCCCTCGCCGTGCTCACCAAGCGCAGAGCCTTGGCCAGACCAAAGGGCAAGAACCACAACAAACCCAACCGACGCCAAGGGTGACGCTTGAGCACGAAGTTGCAAAAAAGCGCCTGGGTGTCGAAGGGCAGCAGGGTGTGATCGAGGTCAAAGAGGGCGTAGCGCAAGCGGAAGCCTTTACCCTGCGCCCCGGCCCGGGGCGAGGCAAGCGCCCAAAGCGCAAGAAAGCGCGTTTTCGCGGTTGCATCTCTCTTGAGTGCGGGTCACTGTACCGGCCTACCAAATCGCGGGGTGGAGCAGCCCGGTAGCTCGTCAGGCTCATAACCTGAAGGTCGTTGGTTCAAATCCAACCCCCGCTACCAATTTCAACTCAAACCCCGCAATGCTCAGCGCGTGCGGGGTTTTTTGATGGCCAAGCCTCAAGCCATCAGGGCGAGGTCAACCAGTGCACCTCTTCCGCAGCGGCTTCTTCCTTGGATTGGCCGAGGCGCTTGAGGTAGTTCTCGAGGCTCTCGCTTTCCATGGGGCTTAGGGCGCGACTGCGCGGATCGGCCAACAGCCAATCCGCAAACCGGCGCAGGGATTGCGGCGCGGCTCCGTCCGTGTGGAGCTGGGCCAGCTCACTGCGGGCCTGCAACAAGGCGTCGATCTCCAAATCCTCGGATCTGGAATCCGCACTGAGCCGACGACGGCAGAGTGCCTCGGCGAGCTGCAAAAACCAAGCCGGCAGGGCCTCGGCATCGAAGGCCGGCAAGGGCAGGGAGTACCAGCCCTGCTTGTCGACCTTGAAGAACAGGCGCTGCGCCGCCTCATCGAGATGCATCGCCGCCACCTGCGCCCCCACGCGAATCGGCGGCGAGAGACTGGCGCCACTCTGCGCATCCCAGAGGCGCAGCTCGCCCTCGTCGCTCACCGTGGCCAAACGCCGGCCCGCTCCATCAAAGGCCAAGGCACTGATGAACCGATCAAAGCGCAGGACCAGGCCGGTGGGTTGAGCTCCGCCCTCCTTGCCCAGGCGCCAGAAGCGCACTTCCTGATCGCGCCCCGCTGTTGCCAGCAAGCCGGCTTTTGCAGACATGGCCAGTGCTCCCACGGCAGGCGGGTGCCTAAAGCCACGCCCCCATGGCAGGCCACTGCTCCAGTCCCACAGTTGCACCTCACCCTCAACGCCGCTGGCCACCGCGGCGAGATTGGAGTCCGCATCAAAGGCCAGCAGGTTGCCCTTGATCCTCGGATTGACAGGCTTGGGGACGGGCTTGTCAAAAACCGCAAGGGAAGCTCCCTCGAACCGCCGCGTCGTCATGCGTGAGTGGACCCGCCAAGCCTGCACAAAACCCTGATAGCGCGGCGCCATGACCAACATGCCCGCATCCGCCGTGAGGCCAAGCGCGGAGAGGCTGTGGCGCAAACGCTGCGAACGCACCTGGCCACTGCGCATGTCCCAGACCTGGAACTCCCCGTGGCGCGAGACACTGACCATCAAACCGGCCTGTTGGCTCTGCCCAAGCTCGATGATGGCGCCATCGTGGGCGCGTGCCGGTATCCGCGGCTTGCCATTGCTCATGTCCCAGGCATGCACAAAACCGCCGCCGTCGCCGACCACCAACATGGAGCCGCCGGCCTCAAAACTCAGACGCGTCACCGCCGAGGGATGCTTGAGTTCTCCAACCACCTCCTCCATCTGCGTGTAATGCACGACATGGGCACTGCCACCGTTGAGACCAAAGGCCAGCCACTGCCGCGGCGCCTGCACGGCCAACGCGCTGATGGACTCTTCGGCTTGGATCAAATCGCCAATGATCTCACCGGTCTGCAAATCCCACACCGCGGCCACGCCGCGCACCCGCAGCTGATCGCCGCCACTGGTGTTGCTGCCACTGGCCACCACGCTGCCGAGATAATCGAGCACGAGATGATTGATCGGCGTCTGCACGCCCTTGGGCGCGGGATGATCCAGAACCTTCGCCGGCTCCTTCGGCTGGCCCAAATCCCAAATCTGAATGCGGCCATAATCACCACCGGCAGCCAGCGTGCGGCCATCCCCTGAGAGCGCAAGACTCAGGGCCGATTGAGGTCCTCCCTTGGGGGCGGGAGGCATCACGGGCTCAAGGCGGCTGAGCTTCTGCGGGCCCTTGAGCGACCAGCGCATCACCGCGCCATCGTCACGCGCCAGATACACCTCCTGACCATCCGCACTCATCTGCATGGCCGTCACCAGAACCCCATCGGGCAAATGCTCATCCTGTCTTGTGCCGCCCTCCAGTGGCCAACTGCTGAGAACCTCATGCTGGCCAAGACGACTGACGGCAACCACGGTGGACTGCGAGGCGCTCATGGCCACCAACCGCGCCTCCTGCACACCCTGCGGCAATCGCAGTTGCGGGGAAATGGTATGCATCAGGCTGCCGTGGGAAAGCAGTGAGAGCAAATTGGCCGAGGCCTCCCTGTTGTCCGGGTCAGTGCGCAAGGCACGCGTCAGCAGCGCAACCGAGCTGGAAAGGTCGGCGGCCGCTCCCACCTGCAACTGCGCCGCCATGCGCGTGTCAGAAAGCGATGAGGCCTTGAGCGCCGCCACCCGATTGCGCTCGGCGCGGTAATACATCGCCGTGCTGGTGATGCCGCCGATCAAGACGGCGGCCAACACCGCCGCAGCGGCCGCCACGGCAAGGCGATGTCGCCGCACAAATTTGCGCAACACATAACCGCGGCTCGGAGGCGTCGCACTGACAGGCTCATCCTTGAGGAAATGCTCAAGATCTTCGATGAGGTCATCAGCGCTGCCATAGCGGCGATCCGGCTCACGCTCCAGGGCCTTGAGAATGATCCAATCCAAATCGCCCTTGAGGGTGGGCTCAATGGACGAGGGCTTGGGGGGATCGTTCTCGGCCTGATCGCGCAGGATATGATGCAGGGGCCTTGCGCTGAGCTCGGCCTGGGTAATCAGCGGCCTGCCGGTGAGCAATTCAAAGAGAATGGAGCCCAGCGCGTAAACATCGCTGCGGGTGTCCACCTTGGAGCTGCCATGCTCAATCTGCTCCGGGCTGATGTAGCCTGGAGTGCCCACGATCTGCTCGATGCCCGTGGCCAGAGTGACGCTGAGCTCCTTGTTCTCGAGCAGTTTGGCAATCCCGAAGTCAATGACCTTGGGCACATCGCGACCGGACTCGTCACAAACCAGAATGTTCGAGGGCTTGAGGTCGCGGTGAATGATTCCCTTTTGGTGCGCGTGGTGCACCGCATGGCACACCTCCTTGAACAACTCGATGCGCGCCCTGCGATCCAGCGACTTGAGTTTGACATGGCTGGTCAGCGAGCGACCGCGCACCAACTCCATGACAAAGAAGGGCAGGCCCAGGTCGGTCTCGCCGGCATCCAGCACCTTGGCGATGTTGGGATGCTCCATCATCGCCAGCGACTGACGCTCCAAGTCAAAACGAGCAATGACCTCACCGCTGTCGGCCCCGGCCTTCAGAATCTTCACCGCCACCAGGCGGGCAATGGGCTGCACCTGTTCGGCCTTGTAGACCAGGCCAAAGCCGCCCTCGCCAAGCTTCTCGAGCAGACGGAACTTGGGATCAATCCAGCCGTCATTGTCCTTGAGCAGATCGCTGCTGCGCGGACGGTTGCTGGGCATGCTCGGCCGGGTCACCGGATGCCGCGTCTGGCGCGCTTCCACGCTGGCACTGCGCAGGCTCTCCACCACGATGGTCACATCGCTGTTCTCAGGATCAGGGAGCTGGTTGGTGCTGTCGGACAAGGTCTAAGGACAGAGTGCATGATTTGCCCCGGCGCTGCAATGCTGGAAAATCCGCCGCCAACAGGGCCATGAGACCTTGCAATTGGACGCAGAACGGATTCTGTTGTCGGACTATGCGCCTTGCGTTGCTTGTTCTCCCAGCCCTGTTGCTGCTCAGCAGTTGCAGCCAGTTCAGAGACCGTCCTCCTGTTCAAGTGGCGGTGTTCTCCCAGGGTTCCGACATGGATCTGCCCAAATCCGTTTTCCAGCGTGAGATCGGCGGCAAGACCGTGACCCTCAAGGTGATCCCCGAATTCACACAGGACAGCATTGTGGCCTTCCATTCCTTCGCCGCCGACGATGGCACTCAGGGCATTTGTCTGCAGCTCGATGTCAAAGGACGCAACGCCTTGGAGGTCACCACCCGCCTGCGCCAGGGCGAAATTCTCGCCAGCATGGTCAACGGTAGCGTGGTGGATTTCGTCAAGATTGACAACACGGTCAGCAACGGATTGTTCACGATCTGGCGCGGCATCCCCGCGGAGCTGGTGACAAAAATGGATGAGTTCTATCCCCGCATTCAGACTCTCAAACAAAGTGGGGGCGACTCCTCTGCGAGTTCCATGGACATGACTCCCAGCACCAGCTCCGAGAAGAAGGAGGCCTTCCGCCGCAGCCGCGAGCGAGCCAAGCCCCAGGAAGCGGTCAAACCAGGAACCGCCGTGCCGCTCTCCAAGGCGCTGCAACTGCAGTAAATCCTCAATCTGCGCAGTGCATGGATCCCACAGCCCTATGTCTAGGGATATTTCTAGGGTTTGTGGCAACCCTTGCGGCCTCACTGGCATGGCTTCGCCCCCAGGCCAATGAGGCCCCCTCAACGCCCCCCTCACCAAGTATTGCGCTGGACCCCGGCCAAGCCTGCGTAGTCCAATGCCCAGATGTCGCGGAAGAACTCGGCAAGCTGGATTCCTCGAGCTATCGCCTCTTCCATCAGTTCCAGCTGCCGCGCCTCAATGGAAACGGCAAGACGCTTATTCATCATGTGGCCGTAAGCCGCTTCGGGGTGTTCGTGATCCATGTGCAGGAGGAATCGGGCAAAATCCACGGCACCGACGAGCAATATCATTGGCGTCTCAGAGAAGCGGAATCCGACCAGCACCTGATCAATCCCCTGTTGCGCTGTGCCTATCATTGCCGCTGCTTGGCAAGGCAACTGGAACTGGACGAAGCGATGCTGTTGCCGCTGGTTTATTTTCCAAGGTCCTGCCAGTTCAGCAACCCGCATGCCAGCAATCTGATCACCGAATCTCTCGCCTTAAACATTGGCCTCCACCAGAGCGTGCTCATGAACGACGACGAGCTCGCGCGCATTTGTGCCCGCCTGCAGGAAACCGCCACCCCCGCGCCGCCACCCATCATCCGTGAAGGCAATTGGCTCAGCAGCGCGCGGATTCTCGCCATGCATGATCCAATGAAGGTGCGCCGATTGCAGCGCGGGGCCCCTGTAGACAGCAGCGAGACATCAGCCAAGGTTTTCTAGGACGGCAGCCTCAATGTCGCGCACGAGGGCCTGCAAATCCACGGTTTCAGGGCCTTCGACAAGGATGCGCAGGATGGACTCGGTGCCCGAATAGCGCAGCAGCACACGGCCACAACCCTCGAGCTGTTTCTCCGCGCAGCGGACCCATGTCATCACACCCTCAACTCCATCCAAAGCCGGCTTGCGGCTCACACGCACATCGCGCTTCACTTGAGGGAAAAGCCGCAGACAGCGCCGCAGCTCACTCAATGGGCGACCCGTCAGGCGCATGATGCGCAGCACCTGCAAGGCGGCAATGAGCCCATCTCCAGTGGTGCACCAATCGCCAAAAACAATGTGACCGCTTTGTTCACCGCCAAGGTTGAGGCCCTGCTTCTGCATTGCCTCAAGCACATAGCGATCTCCCACGGCCGTGCGGATCACGCTGCCACCCAGCTCGCGAACCATCGCGTCCAGGCCAAAATTGCTCATGATGGTCACCGCAAGGGTGCGTTGCTGGAGACTGCCCTCGCGCAGCATGAAGTCAGCGGCGATGGCCATGAGCTCATCGCCGTCCAAGGCGACTCCACACTCATCGCAAAGCACAAGACGATCCGCATCGCCATCATGTGCCAAGCCGACATCGGCGCGGCCGGTCTTCATGAGGGACTCAATGATCTCGGGGTGCGTGCAACCACACTCCTCATTGATGTTGTAACCATCGGGCGCATCGTGGAAGCACTGCACCTGCGCTCCCAGTTGACTCAGCGCACGCGCGCTGGCCACGCCGGCGGCTCCGTTGGCATTGTCGAGAATGATCCGCATGCCATCAAGCCTCACGCCGCGCATGCTTGCCACCGCATGATCCACAAAGGGCTTGGCTGCATCTTCAAGGCGCGTCACCCGACCAATGGCCTGCCCACGGGCGCGCTGCGCATCCCCCAACGGGCGCAAGGCCTCCTGCTCAATGGCCCACTCCGTGGCGTCATCGAGTTTGCGGCCATCACCGCGCAAAATCTTGATGCCATTGTCGGTGAAAGGATTGTGCGAGGCGCTGATCACCACCCCCATGCAGGCCCCCATGTGCGGACAAAGCAAGGCAACCGCCGGCGTTGGCACCACCCCCGCAAGAGCCACATCCACGCCGATCGCATTGAGGCCGGCAATCAAGGCAGCCTCAAACATTTCTCCCGAGGCCCGGGTATCGCGCCCAATCACACAAAGGGGACGCCGCCCATCGTTGCCAGCGCCTGCCAATACATTGGCTGCCGCCTGGCCAAGCCGCAGCACAAACTCTGGCGTCATTGGCGCCACATTGGCCTTCGCTCGCACTCCGTCGGTTCCAAAAAACTGCCGCTGGTTGGACATGATGATGGGCTTTAAACCAACGCCAGCGAAGCTTCAACCGCAGATGCCGGCAATCTCATCAATGACGCGCTGCATCTCCCCCAGTGTGTTGTAATAGTGCGGGCTGAAGCGCAGCAGCGCCGAGCCATCATGACCGTGGCGCAGACTCGTTTCAATGCCGCGGGCTCGGAGATGCGCGCCGACTTCAGCCATCGAAGGCCCTTTGCCGGAGCCCTGCCGCATGGTCACAATCCCCGAAGCGAGAGGATCCTCTGCTGGCAGCAAAAATTCAAAGCCCAACGGCTCCAACCCCTGCCGCAAGTGCGCCCCCAGTCTCAGCAATTGGGCGCTGATGGCCTCCAATCCTACAGCCTTCAACAGCTCCATGGACGCTTTCATGCCCACAACCCCCACCAAATTCAGGACCCCAGGTTCATAGCGCCTCGCCGTGGGCTCACAGTCAATCTGTGGCTGGGCGATGAACTGGGGGCTGCGAACATTCCAAGCCCCCAGCAACGAGGGGCGCAACTGGTCCTGCAACTCCTCGCGCACATAAACCACTCCCGCGGCCATCGGGCCCAACAACCACTTGTGGGAGTCCGCACTGAGAAAGTCCACATGCTCCACAGAAGTGGGAAAAGCCCCGAGGGTCTGAATGGCATCCAGGCAAAACAACACGCCGCGTGCGCGCAACATGCGACCAATGTCATCAATGGGCAGGCGACGGCCAGTGAGGAAATGGCAGGAGGAGAGGGCGACCATTCGCGTGCGCGGGGTCAATGAGGCTTCCACCAAGTCCACCGTGATTTCGCCGGGCCTGCGCGTCGGCAGCGCCTTGAGCCCCACACCCTCGCGCTGCAGATTCAACCAAGGGTAGACATTGGCCGGGTAATCTTGGGCATGATAAATCAGCTCATCACCCGCGCGCCATTCCAGGCCATTGGCCACCAAACTCAGACCCAACGAGGTGGGGCCCAAGAGGGCAATCTCCGCGGGCTTGGCACCAATCCACTGCGCGCTGAGGGCCCGCGCCTCCTGCACCATGCGCCACACCCCCTCGTGCTCCTGCTGCTGCAGGGCGCAACGATGCAAATACTCCTCCATGGCCTGCACGGCCACCGAAGGCAGCACACAGACTCCGGCATGCGCCAGAAACAGGCGATCTCGCAGCACGGGAAACTGCTGCAAACGCGCCTGCTCGGAGGGAAAAAAGTCCATCCCCGCATCCTTGAGGCACGCGGGCTTTTCGTCAACCCATCAACGGCACACGATGCCCATCCTGATGCGCAGACGCCAGACAGGCTTCCAATACCCTGGCGGTACGCAGGGTGATTTCACCCCAAGCCTCATCAATCCGAGCGTCGAGCACGGCGCGGGAGAAATGGGCGAACATCGCCGACTCCTGCGAGCCTGGAGCGTTGTTGGAGGGCTCTGCAAAGACCAGTCTCTGGCGCCCGGCGTGCATGTTCGCGCGGCAGCCATCAACCTCAAACTCGCTCTGCCACAGAGTCGCCTGGGTTTCGCAACCGTGAAAGGGCAGCACAAAGTCATCGAGCCGCAACAGGCCCCGCTGCCCGCTGAGTGTCGCCCACTGGGCGTGGGCCGCTTCAAAACAGCAATGAAAGGAGGCCTGCACGCCACCCTCAAAAAGTAGCCCACCAGTGAAGGAAAGCGGCACTTCTGCCGCGCTACCCTGACGCACGCCTCGATGAATACGCCCCCACGCCTGCTGCGGCAAACGCTCCTGCATGGCCCAAAGAGAGAATCGCAGACAGTACCAACCCAAATCCCCCAGACAACCCAACGGCTCCAAATCGCCGCTGGCTCGGATGTTGGTCTGTGCAAATTCATCATCGGCGCGAAAACTGAACTGCGAAGCGATGTGACGCACCGGACCGACCTGCTCATCAACCACGGTGCGCAAGGCCGCAAGCCGCCGTCCATGCATGAACATCACCCCGTCCATCCACTGCAACCCCGCACGCCGCGCCGCCTCGATTTGCTGCGCCGCTTCCGCGGCATTGCAGCCCACGGGCTTTTCCACCAGGACATGCTTGCCAGCCGCAATGGCGCGCAGCACCCAAGGCCCACGGGTGGCTGTTGGCAGCGGGATGTAAACGGCATCAATGTCCTGTCGAGCCAACAAGGCCTCGTAGCTCTCAAGGGGCTCCGGGCAGCGAGGTTGAGGGTGGCTCTGCTGGCACTGCTCAATGAAGGCTCTGGCCCGTTGCAGGTCGCGACTGGCCACCGCCACCAGGCAGGCATTGCCCGCATCAGCAATGGCCTGCCAATTCTTGCGTGCAATGAAGGCAGCTCCGAGAATTCCCCAACGGCAAAGGGCTTGTGTCATGGGCTCACATACGCGGCGTGCGCGGTTTTGTCTCCATGGCCTTGCCAAGCCCCTGAGTTTTTGGCAACCTTGATCTTTTCCCCCCATGAAGCCCACCGCCTCTCGTCGCCGCCTCCTTCAGCTTGCCGCCAGTGCCCTTGGGGCCGGCGCCGTTGCCAAGACCTCCGCCCAGAACCGGGAGGCGCCGTTCAAGGTCTCACTGGCCCAGTGGTCGCTCAATAAGCAGATGTTGGGTCGAGGCAAGGCGCCCAGCCTCGATCCGCTTGAATTTTGCAGGGTGGCCAAGAGCCTGGGCATTGGTGCGGTGGAGTATGTCAATCAGATGTTTTTTGAGAAGGCCGAGGACAAGGCCTATCTCGGAGAAATGCTCAAACGCCAGCAAGGCGAGGGCGTTGAGGGCCTGCTCATCATGT
>Ga0222712_10005787_pt1 | contig 12384 bp, 13 predicted proteins | sample C33_657DmetaG_FD_165043 | JGI IMG/M metagenome (GOLD analysis project Ga0222712, IMG submission 165043) | Estuarine water microbial communities from San Francisco Bay, California, United States - C33_657D | ecosystem: Environmental > Aquatic > Marine > Unclassified | place: USA: California...
TTATACCTTTTGTGAAAGGAACACCTCGCTATGAAGAATTATATTTAAAATTTGCGAACTCATACTACTTTGATAAGGACTATGAGAATGCAGAAAATTTATTTAAAACTTTTGTGGAGTATTTCCCTAATAGTCCAAGAACGGAAGAAGTGGATTATTTAAGAGCTTATACTTATTTTAAGCGTTCACCAAAAGCAGAATTAGATCAAACCACAACGAATAGAACCATTCAATTAATGCAACAATTTATTGATGGGCACCCTACAAGTGTTAGAGTCAAAGATGCCACTGAAGTAATCGATGCCTCAAGAGCTAAGCTAGAATTGAAAGATTTTAAAACGGCTACCTTGTATTCAGAACTTGCACTTTACAGAGCAGCGGCTATTTCTTATGGTTTATTGTCTGATGGTTATCCTGATTCAAAAAATGCAGATAAGTACAAATTACTTACTTTAAAAGCTTATTATCAATTTGCTGAAAACAGTTTTGTAGATAAGCAAAAAGAGAGATTCGATAAAGTGGTAGCAGAGTATAATGATTTTGTAGACCGTTATAGCGACAGTCCCTTAATGGCTGAAGCGAAAAAAATAAAGAAACAAACAGATAATTATTTAAATTTAATAAAATGAGTAAACTAAGAAGAAATATGGGTGCCAACACCCCTTCTGTTGTAGAAACAAAAAGTTTGAAAGCTTTAAAAGCGAAGACAGGTAACTTGTATGAGTCTATCTCTATTATCTCTAAAAGAGCCAATCAAATAAGTATTTCTGTAAGAGAAGAATTGCACAGTAAATTAGAAGAGTTTGCTAGTCATACCGATAGCTTAGAAGAAATTCATGAGAACAAGGAACAAATTGAAATCTCTAAGGCTTATGAGCGTATGCCGAATCCTGCAATTTTAGCCACTGCTGAATTCATCGATGACAAAATATATTACCGTAAAAACGAAGAAAGCGATTTATTCCGCTAGTACTTGCTTTTACAAAATTAAAACGTCCCATACTATTGAGGTATCGGGACGTTTTTGTATTTTAGGGTTAATTAGGTAGACTATGCTTAAGAAATTATTATTGACCGTTTTTATTTTTACAATTTTTGCCCCTTCATTGAGTGCGCAAGAATTGGCTGCCTCTATTACTATACAATCTAGTAAAGTAGACAACCAAGTCGATCCTAAAATATTCCCTCAATTACAAACTCAACTAAAAGATTTTATCAATCAGCGCAAATGGTCCAACGACGCATTTTCCAATGAAGAGAAAATTGATTGTAGCTTTTATATTACTATTGAATCGGTGGCTGGATCAAATGTGTACGATGCCAAATTAAGTATTGTTTCCAATAGACCTGTCCATAATGCGAGTTATAGCAGCGCTGTGTTAAATATGCAGGATGCTAAATTTACTTTTAAATATCAGCTCTCTCAACCTATTGAATTTAATGAAAATAGAATTCAAGGAGTCGACCCCTTAGAGTCTAATTTAACTGCCACACTTGCTTATTATATTTATATTATTTTAGGTTTAGATTATGATTCTTTTGCGCCGAAAGCGGGCATGCCTTATTTTAATAAAGCACTCAATATTGTATTCAATGCGCCAGAAGGTAGTGGTATTAGTGGTTGGAAAAGTTACGATGGACAGAGAAATAGATATATTTTAATAGATAACTTAACCAAGAGTGGAAACGACAAAGTACATGATATTATCTATAGTTATTATAGAGAGGGTTTAGATCAAATGGCAGACAAGCCAGAACTGGCTAAGAGTAATATCTTAAATGCTTTAATGAATTTACAAGAGATGAATGAGGGGGCTGTGAGTGGAATGCTTATTCCAATTATCATGCAGGCTAAATTTTCTGAAATAGTGGGTATTTTTAATAAATCGGATAAGGCCACCAGAAAACAACTACTGACTACTTTATCTTTATTAGACATAGCTAATATTAATAAGTATAAAGAGAAACTAGAATGAAAAAGTTAATCATACTGTCTTGCATTATACTGGGCTGTTCGACACCAGCAGCCAAGGATAAACGCGTTGATATGAAAACCATGCAAAGAGTGGTTTGGCAGTTAATGCAGGCCGATGAGTATTATACTAGGGTGTCTGTGGTAGACAGCAGCTGGAAAGCTGACAAAAAAAACATTGAATTTTACCAGCAAATATTCGATTTAAATAAGGTAGACAGGGTGGAGTTTTACAATACCATCGATTATTTACAAAGACATCCCATTGAATTCAAAGAATTAATGGATTCAGTCAATGAGCTTTCGAAAAGAGAAAAAAAATAATATAATAACATAGGCTTTAAACTAGAATTCAGTAAAGAATTTTACTTTTGTGTCCTTAGTATTAAAACAAAAAAATAAAATAAATATGAGCAATTTAATGGGTAAACCAGCACCGGCATTTACACTTTTTGATACAGAGAAAAAAGCGGTAAACTTAGCAGACTATAAAGGTAAAAATGTAGTCGTATTATTTTTCCCTTTAGCATTTACAGGCGTTTGTACTGCTGAATTATGTAGCATTAGAGATAATATCGGAACTTACAATACTGCTAATGCAGTGGTATTAGGTATTTCTGTAGACTCTTTATTTACTTTAGGTAAATTCAAAGAAGAGCAAAAATTAAATTTCTCTTTATTGAGCGATTTTAATAAAACAGCAATTGCTGATTATGGTGTGAAATACGATGTATTCCCTGCTTTTGAAATGCAAGGTGTAAGTAAGCGTGCAGCATTTGTAGTAGACAAAGACGGCGTTATTCAATACGAAGAAATTTGTGCAACTCCTGGTGACTTACCTAATTTTGAAGCCATTCAAACTACTTTGAATAAATTGAACTGAAGTTTGTCAAACTGTTAAGGCTTAAAGAAATATAAGCCTTAAAGTTTTCAACTCTTATGATTTTAAAAAGGGTCCCGAATCATCGGGGCCCTTTTTGCTTCGTATTAATTTTTATAGAATATAAAATTATCGATCGCAAACTTCTACAATCAAAAACTTTAAATAGTGTGTATTTTCCATACCCCAAATAATAGGGTGGTCACTTGACTGTGACTGATAAGTCACTTGACGAATTCTTTTCTTTGCATCCCAGGCAGCCATTTGTATGGTCTCTAAAAATAATTCAGGGCTTACCAGGTTGGTGCAACTTGATGTTACCAAAAAGCCCCCATTACGTAGCATTTGCATGCCTCTTAAATTAATTTCTTTATAACCTGTAACGGCTTTATCTATATTATTTCTACTTTTTGTGAATGCTGGAGGGTCTAACATCACCACATCATATTTTCTACCTTCTTTGCCCCATTTTTTTAATACATCAAATGCATTCATGGCTTCAAATTTTACTATATGATCTAGTTTATTTAAAGCAGCATTTTTATTGGCCTGTGCAACGGCGCTTTCTGAAATGTCAATACCTAATACCGACTTTGCTCCATAATGAGCAGCATGAATTTCAAAAGTACCCGTATAGGTAAAGGCGCCTAATACATCGGCTCCTTTTACAATATCTTTTATGGCTCTTCTATTATCTTGTTGGTCTAAAAAATAGCCCGTCTTCTGTCCTGTATCAATATTTACATAAAATTGTAAATCGTTTTCCTTAATAATAATTTCAGTAGGGAAGGGCTCTGTTAAAAATTCTTTTACTTGTGTGAGTCCTTCTAATTCTCTAACTGGCACATCATTTCTTTCATAAATTCCTTTGGGTGAAAATATTTTTTGTAGTGCATCTACAATGGCGGGTTTCCAAATATCAATACCTAAGGATAAAGTTTGCAAAACAAAATAGTCATTGAATTTATCAATAATTAAAGCAGGTAATCCATCTGCTTCTCCAAATACTAATCGGCAGTTCTCTACATAACCCAATTGTTGTCTGTAGGCCCAGGCTGTTTTAATTTTCTCATAGAAAAATGGAGCATCAATTTCTTCTCTTTTTCGGGTAAGTAATCGAATAATAATCTGAGAATTGGGATTGATATAACCCCTGCCTGCTAATTGGCCATCAAAGAAGTAAACTTCCACTATATCTCCGGGTTCTATGGGCCCTGCAATTCGGTCAACTTCGTTGTTGTAAATCCAGGGGTGGCCTAGTGCAATTCTGGGGTTAATTTTCTTGTTTAAATACACCTTTGTCATGGCACAAATATAGCGCCCAAATGAGTGACAACTTGTGCCTATTTTAGGTCTATTTCTGTCAATTTTGCTCTATTTCTTGATTTGGCAATATTTTTGGGAGATATTTGTAACAATATGAAAACTATGGAAGATAAAGAAATGGAGAACACGGATCAAGCCATTCCTGCTCAAAATGAGGCTGAAAACAGCCCAGAAACTACTCCCGAAGTCGAAGAGGCACCTCTAAGTGAATTAGACCAACTAAAGGCCGATTTAGCCGATCAAAAGGATAAATACCTACGTTTAATGGCAGAATTTGAGAACTTTAGAAGAAGGACTGCTAAGGAAAGATTGGACTTAATTCAAACAGCTGGAAAAGATGTTATTGTTTCCATGTTAGAAGTAATGGACGATTGTGATAGAGCAGAAAAGCAATTGAATAGCACAGACGATATTTCCCTACAAAAAGAAGGTATTCAATTAGTGTTTAATAAAGTGAGATCTACTTTACAATCTAAAGGAGTTACTCCAATGGAAAGTTTGCACAAAGATTTTAATGTGGAGTTACATGAAGCCATTACAGAAATACCTGTTACCGATAACAAACAAAAAGGTAAAGTAGTGGATGAAATTACAAAAGGTTATTTCTTAAACGATAAAATTATCCGCTTCGCAAAAGTAGTGGTAGGCAAATAAAAATCGACTATGTCAAAAAGAGATTATTACGAAGTATTAGGTGTCACTAAATCTGCGTCAACGGATGAAATAAAAAAAGCATACCGTAAGGTAGCTATGCAATTTCACCCAGATAGAAATCCGGGCGATAAAGCAGCGGAAGAAAAATTTAAAGAAGCGGCTTCTGCATACGAAGTATTGAGTGATGCGGATAAGAAAGCAAAATATGATCGATTTGGACATGCAGCATTTAGTCAAGGTGCTGGTGGCGGTGGCGGATTTAGCGGAGGTGGAATGGACATGAATGATATATTTAGTCAATTTGGAGATGTATTCGGAGAAGATATGTTTGGTGGATTTTTTGGTGGAGGAGGAAGTCGTTCAAGGTCTTCAAGATCAAGAGGGCAAAGAGGAAGCAACTTAAGAATTAAACTTAAGATGAACTTTGAAGAAATTGCAAATGGTGCCAATAAACAAGTAAAAGTAAAAAAACATGTTTTATGTACTACTTGCGGAGGCAATGGTGCAAAGGATAAAAACAGTGTACAAACCTGTGGTACTTGTAATGGTGCTGGTCAAGTGAAAAGAGTCACCAATACTTTTTTAGGACAAATGCAAACAGTAAATACTTGTCCTACATGTAACGGAGAAGGTAATACAGTGACTGCAAAATGCGCTCCTTGTAAAGGAGAAGGTCGTGTATATGGAGAAGAAACTATTTCAATAGACATTCCAGGGGGTGTGCAAGATGGAATGCAATTAAGTATGTCGGGAAAAGGGAATGCAGGAGAAAGAGGGGGAAGCTCAGGTGATTTAATTATCATGATTGAAGAAGAAGCACATGAGAGTTTACATAGAGATGGTTTAAATGTTTCATTTGACTTATATATTACCATACCAGACGCGGTATTTGGAACAAGTGTGGAAGTGCCTACTATTGATGCTAGAGCAAAAATTAAAATTCCACCAGGTACACAAAGTGGAAAAGTATTCAGATTGAAAGGCAAGGGTTTCCCAGAAGTACAAGGCTACGCAAAAGGAGATCAACTCATTAATGTGCATGTTTGGACACCACAACAAGTCAGTGCGGAGGAAAAGGCTATTTTAGAGAAGATGCAACAAAGCCCTAATTTCCAGCCAAAGCCAATTAAATAATTTATTTTAATTGGTAGATATCTTTCGAGTTTCTACCTAGCCCATCATAGTCAAGGCCATAGCCTACTACAAATTTATTGGGTATTTCAAAACAACTGTAGTCTACTTGTACAGGAAATTGTAAAGCCTCTTTCTTATTCAATAACACAGCTACTTTAACAGAGGCAGGGCTACTTGAAATTAATTGAGGTAAATAGTGGTGTAAGGTTTTTCCTGTATCAATAATATCTTCTAAAATAATAATGTCTCTTCCACTTACATTGGCTTCAAGACCAATGGCTGTAATTACATTGCCTGAAGAAGACATGCCTTTATAAGAGGCTAGTTTAATAAAGCAAACCTCGGCTTCAATAGTTATTTGCTTAAATAAATCGGCAGTAAATAAAAAGGAACCATTTAATATAGATAAAAATATGGGTCTTTTACCTGCATAGTCCTTGTTTAACTGATGCGCAAGCTCGGTAATTTTTTCTTGAATTTCTTTTTCACTTAAGTAGGGAACAAATTCTTTATCTAATACTTTAATACTATTCATACTTAATTATTTTTTTTACGCTTTAGAAAGCTAGGGGTGTTTATACTTTTTAGGGGAGCAGCAGTAATTTTAGGTGCTTCATTGGTTTTAAATAAAACCAAGGTCGACCCCACTTGTAAGTTTTTATCTGTCACTCCAGTATTGTAAGCTTCTAAATAATTTAATTGAATGCCTTCATTTTGACTAATATCATATAAAGTTTCTCCAGCTGCTACTAAATGCAGTTTCTTGCTTATTTCTTTTCTTTTAGGAACTAGATATAAAATTTGGTCTTTAGCAAGCAAATCGGTTTCTTCTAAATCGTTGTAGCCGTATAGTTTGTATAAGGCTATATTATAGGTATTGGCTATATCTAAAAAGGAGCTTCCTGCTTTCGCCCAAACGGCAAGTAACTGGTTGGCCTTGAATTTTCCTTTAGGGTATTCAAATGTAGCAGCACTGTTTTGCGTTTTGGTTATTAGTTTACTTGTATCTATAAGACTAGCTTCTTTAATAGGTATCTCTTTATTATTCTTGGTAGTATCTGTGGCAAGTACAGTATTTATTTTTACTGCACTGTCTTTTACTTGCTCAATAGCTATACTGCCAATGCCATTCATAGCCTTAGGTGCAGTAATTTTTATAGTATCTGAGCTACTTATTCCTTTAACACTTGAAAGCTGTATGGTGTCTATAAGGGCATCTTCTACTTTTTTAACAGAATCAATTTTAATAGTATTAATTTTTATAGAATCAATCTTAATTGAATCGGCTTGTACAATAGGAGCCATTGGTTTACTAACTTCTATTTTTTTACTTGTATCTAATTTTTGAGTAGGGGTATCGTCATCATCATAAAAAGCAAGTTCTGGAAAATTATATTGAGAAAGTTCAAAATCATTAATGACTTTAAGTAGTTTTTTAGGATAATCTGAAGCTGTAGCGTAGCCTGCTTTTTTAAGTCCATAAGCCCAGGCAGAGTCGTCTACGGGGTCGAGTTCAAATAAAGGGGCGTAATTAGGTCTGGCTTTTAAAAAGTTAGAATGGTCAATAAAAGAAGCATTTGAATTGGGGTAGACCCTAAAACATTCTTGTTTAGCATCATCATCCTGGTAAGTTGTTTCTCCTTTCCAATCGCTTTTGCATTTAATACCAAAATGATTTTTATAGTTCAATGCTAAATTGCTTTCACCGCTATTGGATTCAATTATGCCCTGCGCTAAAGTGATAGAGGCGGGTATGCCTGTACGCTTCATTTCGCTAATGGCAATATCCTTATACTGGTCAATATATATTAAGGTAGCAGTTTTTTGCGCCTTGGTGGTTAGGGGGATTGTAAATAAGAAGAGAAAAGCAAGTTTGCTTATATTCATGCTATTATTTTTTTCTAATCAAAGTTAAGCCATCTCTTATTGTTAACATCACTTGTTCGGTTTTTTGATCTAAAAGCACATGCTCGTTAAATGCCTGAATAGCCTTAGCGCTTTTGCCTTTTACGGAATCTTCCAATACTTCTCCATGAAACAGTACATTGTCAACAATTATAATGCCTTTATCGTTTAAAAGAGGTAGTACCATATTATAGTATTCAATATAACTGGTTTTGTCTGCGTCTATAAATACGAGATCCCATTTTTTATTCAGTGTTGGAATAATATGTTTAGCATCTCCAACATGCATATGTAGTTGTTTTTCTTTTGTAGCATTATTAAAAGCGGCTTTTGCTTTTTGGGCATCTTCTTCTCTTAATTCAATGGTGTGTAATTCACCTTTATCGGAAAGCCCTTCTGCTAAACATAAGGCGCTAAAGCCTGTAAAGCTGCCAATTTCTAATATATAAGTAGGTGCAAGTATTTTGCTTATAAAACTTAAGAAGCCGCCCTGTGTCCAACTGCTTTGTAAATGACCATGTTCATGGGAGGACAAAGTTTCCTCGTATAAACTTTTTAAATAACTAGGAGTAGCATTAGAATATGCTTCCGTATAATGGTTTGCCAATGGGTTAATAAAATCCATGCAGCAAAGGTCTAATTTTTTTCTGTATTTGGCCTTGAAATTACCCAAAGACCTATAAAGGTGATTAGACCATTGATAATGAGTAGCTCTTGGCCAATTCTAAAGCTCCCGAATAGGAAGGGTTGTGCGTAATCTAGTAACAAACATAAAATAGGGGATAAAAAGCAAGGGATAAAGGACCATTTGTCTACTAGCTTTCTTTTAGTAAGTATACCAAAGGCAAATAAACCTAATAGGGGCCCATAGGTATAAGAAGCAATTTTTAAAAGTAAATCAATAATACTTTTATTATCAATCCATTTAAATACTAATACAATGATTAAAAATAAAAAGGCAAAACTTAAATGCACTCTTTGTCTTATTTTTTTCTTTTTAGCTTCATCCCAGTCTGCATTTCTTTGCATGCCTAATAAGTCAATACAAAAACTAGAAGTTAATGCAGTTATGGCGCCATCGGCTGAAGGGAATAATGCAGAAATTAGTGCTAATATAAAAATAATAGCAATATAGGGAGGCATATGATAAAGTGCAATACTTGGAAATAAGTCATCACCTGTAGCGGTAATATTATTTTGTGCCGCGTATAAATTTAATAAACCCCCTAAGAACAAAAACAAACTAATCACCAGTAACATTGTAAAACCAATAGTGACCATATTTTTTTGCGCATCCTTTAAGGTTTTAACTGAAATATTTTTTTGCATCATTTCCTGATCTAGACCAGTCATGGTAAGTGTAATAAAGGCCCCTCCAATAATTTGTTTTAAGAAAAAGGATTTACTATTTACATCTGTATTAAAAACGGTTGCAATACCTTTTACTTGCATAGCCCCTAATGCATCTGTTACAGATAAATGCATATTGCTTAAAATATAAATACTACAAATAATAAGGCCCATTAACATACCAGAAGTTTGTAAGGTATCGGTCCATACAATGGTTTTTACACCACCTTCATACGTGTAAAGTAAAATCATTATTAATATTACCAAGGTGGTAGCCCAAAAAGGAACGCTCAAGCTATCTAAAATAAATACTTGTAAAATTTTAACTACTAAATAAAGTCTTGCAGTAGCGCCTAAGGTTCTAGATAAAACAAAAAAGGAAGCCCCCGTTTTGTAAGCATTAAAACCCAGTCTTTGTTCTAAATAATGATAAATAGAAGTAAGGTTCAGCTTATAATAAATGGGTAATAAGACATAGGCAATAGTAAGGTAGCCAATCAAGTAACCAAGGGTGATTTGTAAGTAATGGAAGGCATCTTTTCCAACTGCACCAGGTACACTCACAAAAGTTACGCCACTTAAAGAAGTACCAATCATACCAAAGGCGACCAGCATCCAATTGCTATTTTTATTACCAATAAAAAAAGACATATTGTTACTATTCTTTCCAGCAATCTTAGCCACCCCAAGTAAGACCCCAAAGTAGATGATTACAAAGATAAAAAGTAAAGTAGCGCTCATAGAGTTAGGTTGAGTCGGCAAAGTAATAAGAATCTTTGAAATAATTAACTAAATTGCTTCTATATTCAAGTTAAAATTTGTTTTTATGAAAATCAAGGCCCTCACTGTTTTCTGTGGTTCAAAATCGGGCAATAATCCTAGTTTTTTATCAGTGGCGACAGCCTTAGGTTATTTATTGGCTCAAGAAAATATAGAATTAGTGTATGGAGGAGGGAATAAAGGTTTAATGGGGGCAGTTGCCAATGGATGTCTTGGCCAAGGTGGAAAAGTTATTGGCATTATGCCCAAGTTATTATTAGAATGGGAGGCACAGCATACTGGACTCACTGAATTGGTTATTACAGAGAATATGCATGATCGTAAAAAAATACTCTATGAAAAAGGAGATGCAGGTTTAGTGCTTCCTGGTGGAATGGGAACCTTAGATGAATTATTTGAAATGCTTACCTGGAATAATTTGAAAATACATAATAAGAAAGTTTTTATTTTAAATATTGAAGGCTACTACGATGCGCTTATTCAACTCTTAGAAAATATGGATACAAATGGATTTATGTATGATAATTGGAAAGATAGAATAATAGTTTGCTCTTCTATAGAGGCGCTTAAGCCTCTTCTGTCTTAACTTAAACCTCTACTGACTTAACTTAAGTCTCTTTTATTTTAACTAGCTAGTTTATTAATCTGCTTTTTTCTTTTTCCTAAAAATAGGAAAACCCGCACCTGCTCTAATAATAGGTTGCGCTCTTGTTTGACCAATTTTATAAGGAGATTGGTCTGCGTTTAATAAGTCTATCATTACAGAAAAGTAAGACATGCCATTTGCATTATGTGTGCCATACCCAATGCCGCCTAATATACTAGTGGCTCCATAACTAGTGCTAGCACTTACGCCACCGTTATAGTCACTACTATAATTCTTAGAAGAGGTCCAGGTTCTATTGTATTCTGGTTGTATTTGAATAAAGAATTGTTCTATAGGCCAAACCCTTGCAAATACACCCGCGCCTAATTGAAAGTTTTTAATTTTTTCATTAGAACCAAGCGATATACTAAAAGAAGAATAGTAAATATTGGCAATAACACCTGCGTCAATATATTTATTATAGCTTTTTAAAAGTTCAGGGTTAAGGCCTAATTGAAAAGAGTTGCTTCCACCACCTAGTAGTAAACCTCCCCCAAATAATATGGGCTTTTCTTCTTCCAATACTTTTTGGGTTTGAATAATATTTTGAGCTTGGGCTAAATGACTTATTAAAGTAAAGCTTAGTATAAGTAGGGTAGTGTATATTTTTTTAGATCTTTTCATAAAGGGAGTAAACATTTAAAGAGCAGTGCGCATCTTATTTTTTAAGATCAAAAATTTTACCAGCGTTTAAAATATTATTAGGATCAAATACTTTTTTGATGCCTCTCATTAATTCCATAGTTACATTGTCAAACATGACTGGCATAAATGATTTTTGAATAAGACCAATGCCATGCTCTCCACTAATAGTACCTCCTAGAGATTTCACTAATTCAAATATTTTAATAAGAATACCTTGAATTTCTTCATTCTCATAGCTCTTTTTGTACTTAGGGTGGTTAATTCTAATATGTAAATTACCATCTCCTGCATGGCCATAAGAAACTACTTTAAATCCATTTTCAGCAGCTAATGCTTTTACCCCTTTTATTAATTTAGGTAACTCAGCTCTAGGTACCACAGTATCTTCTTCAATGGTATAACCTGCTGCAACCGATGCCTCATTAGCCTTTCTGCGTATTTTCCAAAGTTCATTTTTTTGTTGGGCATCATCGGCAAAATACAATTCACCTACTTCGTAATTTGCTAATACTTCTGCAATGGCTTCCATCTCCTTCATTAACACCTCCATATCGTTTCCATCTACTTCTATAATTAAATGCGCTGCTAAATCTTCGGTAATAGTAATTGCAGTGCTCTCGCACATTTTACTAGCTAATTTAATAGATTCAATTTCCATGAGCTCCATAGCGCTGGGTGTAATACCTGCTCTAAATATAGCGCTTACTGCTTCACTTGCTTTTTCTAAACTATTAAATGGCGCCAGCATTAATACATCAAATTTCGGATGCGGTATTAATCTCAAAACAATTTTTGTCACAATACCCAAAGTGCCCTCGCTACCTACAATAAGTTGCGTTAAATTATAACCAGTTGCATTTTTTAAAACATTAGAGCCTGTCCAAATAATTTCACCAGTAGGTAAAACTATTTCTAAGTTTAAAACATAGTCTTTCACTACACCATATTTTACTGCCTTTGGACCGCCAGAATTTTCTGAAATATTACCTCCAATAAAACAAGATCCTTTACTAGCAGGGTCGGGGGGATAAAACAAACCTTTTTCTTTGACTGTATTTTGTAAAACTTCTGTAATCACACCTGGCTCGGTAG
>Ga0222712_10005788_pt1 | contig 12378 bp, 7 predicted proteins | sample C33_657DmetaG_FD_165043 | JGI IMG/M metagenome (GOLD analysis project Ga0222712, IMG submission 165043) | Estuarine water microbial communities from San Francisco Bay, California, United States - C33_657D | ecosystem: Environmental > Aquatic > Marine > Unclassified | place: USA: California...
AAGTTTTGGTCTAGGTATGGATCTGGATAAAAAGTAAATGGAGATCCTGTTAAGTTCTTCTTCAGAATTTCACCCATCGACGACTTCTCGTAGCCCGTGATGTAGGCGCTATTTTTGCCCCATTTACTTTCTGTGCCAATCATTTCCAAATTAAACATGGCCATCACTTGGTCTGGATTAAATTGCTTAGAGAAATAAGAACTTCCGTGGCCACCACTTTCCTCAGCCGTAAAGGCCGCAAAAATTAGCGTGCGCTCGTTATCATGCTTTTTAGCGTAGTATTTTGCTAGCATCATCATAGCGGTTGTTCCAGCAGCATCGTCATTCGCCCCGTTGTAGATGGAATCCCCTTGCACGGCTTTTCCGATCCCTAAATGATCATAGTGGCCGGAGAAAATAACGTATTCATTTGGACGAGATTTTCCAGGAAGGATTCCCATGACGTTAGCTAATTCGAGACGTTCTACTTGTTGGGTCGCGGTGAATTGATACTTCGCAGGAATGGCATTGGCAATGACGAAAATAATGTTGGCTTGCGTTTCTCTGAGCACTCCTCGGCTTGACAGACGCGGAATGTATTTAGCAAAACTTTCGTGCAAGAATGCGATGGTGGGTTTTTGGGCATTCATAATCTGATAGGCTTTTTGGCCAAAATTTGCTCCTTCCTGAATATTCACCACCTCATAACCGGATTTTTCGTCAAGTTCAATCGAAGATTCTTTGGAAATTATTGCCATGTTTTTAGCCTCTAAAGATTTTTCATCCATATTTCCGGAAGCGGAAATTAGTGAAGATTTAAACATAGGGAATACCTGTAAATACGTCCCGTTGGTCTTTTGTAATTTTGCCTTTTTGAATTCCCCTGCAATGAAATTCGCTGCCTTTTCAATGCCCGGCGTAAAGGGTTTTCTGCCCGCTAGCTCGTCTGAAGCTAAATAGGTTTCGATTCGCTCCGTTTCAGCGCGCGTAATGATTTTGTCAATTTTCTGCGCCTGAGCTAGCAAGGGTAGCGCTATGAGGAGTATGATTTTTTTCATTGGAAAATGTTTAATCTGGCAATATTTCAAAATTACTTAAAGAATGCGTGTGGTCGTTTGGGAAAACGAATGAGTTAGGCTGACTCGACAGGTTTACGATCAAATATAAATCTTTAGCAAAATTGGATGGATATTAGGTTATTTCCTATGTAGTTCATTTTTATTTTAAATATTCTAAAGATAATAGCATTAGTTTTTCGGCGGCGGTCTTTGATTTTAAGATCGTAAAATCACGGGAAGTGTTATCGCCGACCTCGTAAACCAAAGCTTCAGCATTAAATTCTTTGTTAAAAAATGCCTTAGAAATTACGCCAGATACAGGTTTGCTTCCTCGTTCGTTCACTTTATAATTTGGAATTGCCTGCTCCAACGTCTTAAACCAACGTTTAATTAGCCCGTCCATATGGGTTGGTTTTTCGGTTATATTCGTGTAAAAAATATCATCCCAAGTTGAATGAAAGTCGATTCCAAAATAGAGTTTACTTTTTGTGTCATTGAGTTTTTTTCGTAGAAAATCACGTACAATTTGAGTTTCGGGTTGATTGAAGTCCGCCCAATCACGATTTAGGTCGATACCCCCTGTATTATGTCGCCAATGACCATTATCAACACCATCAGGGTTCATCATGGGCACCACATAAACCGTATATTCTTTTCTAAATTTCTTAGCAGTTTCAGAATCCATACATAGCGTTTCTACAAATGCCTGCAAAGCAAATTGCCCCGTAACTTCAGGCGGATGCAAACGCCCGATAACCATCATAATCTTGGAGTCAGACTTATCTTCGCCAATGCGCAAGCATTGAAAAGATCTATTTTGGGGAGATTTACCAATAATTTCGCTCGATACAAATTTATTTTTTAAAATACCTTTTGACCAATCTTTGACAATCGTCGAAGTCATCAATTCTTGAGCAGCTATCCAAGTCGTTTTATGATCTACACGAACGCGCACATATGCAGACTCCGAAAGCGCATTTTCTTGGAAGCTTCGGTTTTTAGCTTCGGGGTCTTTCATTAGAATACAATCGGTGGAATCAACGACTTGCCAGTTTTTTCCATCACGACTGATTTTTGGAAAATAGCGATGTTTTGCATTTAGATAAGTTAGATGTACCCAAATTGTCCTTGGTTTTTCACTTGTTAACTTAAAAGCATACCAGGGACTCGGATTAATGGGGTAATTTTCGGCAGCGATAATTGCCGTATAAAGCGTATCGTCGTTTTGTGTGATTCCGTTGAGTCTTGCCCCATCAAAATCATTATCAAAAGTAATGTTCCCTAATGTTTGTCGCCCACGCCACTGCGGAATAATGGCATGGTTACGCGTATCTACTTTTTCGGTACTGGTCGTTGCTTGGCCTTCAAATTTGGGTTTTATGGTTTGAGAAAACCCCGAAAAAGCAAAGAGAAATAGGAGAATGGAAAATATTTTATTCATTAGGAATTAAAGTATGGAAAATAATTAGGTAAAATTTCAGTTTCAAAAGTATTCATTTTGTTTTTAAAGTCTTATTTCTTGCATGTTTTTTATAGAGATTTAATATCAAAAACCGTCAAAAAATATTTCACAGGATTAAGCTATTTTATTTACTAAAATCTTTAGTTATCAATTAGACGTTTTGAAAACGAAAAATTAATTTTAAATTTGAATTAATCTATTATTTTCTCGAAAACAATTTAAACATCAAACCCTAAAATTTATGAATTTAAAACTACCTATTTTACTTCTTTTATTGTGTAGTGCATTCGTTGGTTTTGCACAAAAGACAATCAAAGGACAAGTAAGAGATGAAACGACTAAGGAAAATCTTCCTGGGGTAACTGTATCCATAAGAGGTACCAGTGTGGGTACATCAACAGACGGAGGAGGAAATTTTTCTATTTCGATTCCAAATAATGCCAAAGAATTAACCTTTAGTAGTGTGGGCTACACTCCAAAGCTGATCTCTATCGGGAATCAAACATTTTTGGAAGTAGCATTAGTTACTGATGTGACTAATCTTCAAGAAGTGTTTGTCAATGCCCTTGGTTTTAAAACTAAAAAAGATCGATCAGGTTCTACTTCTTCTAGTATTTCCTCAGATGCGATTAAGTCAAGTGGGGAGGCAAATATCTTAAGTAGTCTAGCGGGAAAGGCTTCAGGTGTTAAAATTGCTCGGGCAAACGGTGACCCAGGGGCAGGTGTGAACATTCAAATTAGGGGAGCAAATACCATCGGAGGATCTTCTCAGCCACTCGTTATTGTAGATGGTGTTCCCTTATCAAATGACAATTTATACGGTTCGGGAAGTACAAGGTCTGGGGGCGTATCTCAACAATCAAGATTAAATGATTTAAATCCTGAAGATATTGAATCTACCCAAATATTGAAAGGTGCTTCTGCTGCGGCATTGTGGGGCTCAAGAGCAGCCAACGGTGTTTTGGTCATTACGACCAAGCAAGGTAAGTTAAATCAAAAAATGAAAGTTAGTTATTCCGCTAGTTATTCATTAGATGAAATAAACAGAAGACATCCTATGCAGACTACTTATGGGCAAGGGGCAGCGGGTAAGTTTAATCCCACGGCAACCAACTCATGGGGCGATAAAATTTCTACTAGACCCGGTGGAGCAGATGTTGTGAACACAACAGGCGAATATTTCTTAGGGGACGATGGAACAAAAATATACCCTATCCTTACTAAAAACTCTACAGAAATATTCGAACAAAGAAACTTTGATCAAGTTTTTCAAAAGGGTTCGTTTTTAGATCATACGTTAACTATTTCAGGGGGTAGCGGAAAAACGACCAATTTCTTTAGCTTAGGTTCTTTAAACCAAGAGGGAATTATAAGAAATAGTAATTATGATCGATATACATTGAGATTTAATAATCAAACATTTTTTAATAATTTTATTAGCCTCACCACAAAAGCCAACTACGTAAAAACCAACAGCAATAGAATTCAACAAAATTCAAATTCTGCGGGATTGTATTTAGGTTTACTACGTCAACCACCAGATTTCAACCAAAATCCTTATATAGGTACCTCTTTTTCAAGTACGGGTATAGGTACTCCTTTAAGACAAAGATCCTATAGAAGATATCTTGGTAACAACATAAATCCATTGTTTAATAATCCATTATGGACTATACAAGAGCAACAAGCCACAACAGTTGTTGATCGATTTAATGCTAATTCCAACCTTAATATTAATCCATTAAGTTGGTTACAATTTGACCTTCGTGCAGGTATAGATACGTATGTCGACAAAAGAGTTTATTTTTCTCCAGTTGGATCAACTAGCTATAATAATGGTCGACTAGAAAACGAAAATTTTATTAATTCTGAGTTTAACATCGATGCCATTGCTAGAGCAGATTTTCCGGATTTAATTAAAGATAAAGTTGGACTAAATGCAACTTTAGGCTATAATATAAATGATAGAAATAGAAGTGTATTATTTACTGCTACTCAAAACTTTTTAGTTAATAGTAGGATTCAATCATTCAGCAATGGTGTTGCACCTTTTGATGTTACTAACAGCACCAATCATATTCGTTCCAATAGATTGTACTCTATCTTAGCATTTGATCTATATAAACAAGTATTCTTGAGTGTGTCGGGTACTCAAGAAGCCGCTTCAACCATTAAAGGAACTTACTTTTATCCTTCAATGGATTTGGCTTGGCAGTTTTCGCAATTGCCCAATATGACCAATAAAATACTTTCTTTCGGTAAAGTTAGATTGACATATGGACAAGTTGGGGTTCAGCCAACGGCTTACAAGTTTGGCACTACCTATGAAACATTTACTTACTCTACTTATGATGATGCGCTAGACATAAACGAATTTGGAGGAGGTTTTAGACTTAACGATGACCAGGGAAATAGCACCCTAAATCCAGAAATAAAAACTGAATTTGAATTGGGCACTGACTTGCGTTTCTTTAATGACCGTTTAAATGTAGGTTTTACATATTACAAGAATGAAATTGATAATATACTTCTTGCTGTTAATTTGTCTCCTTCATCAGGATTCCTTTCGAAGTATTCCAATGCAGGTAAAATGCAAAATAAAGGTATAGAGCTAGATTTAGGGTATAAAATTTTAAACAAAACCAATGTTGGTTTAGAAGTCTATGGAAATTGGAACAATAACCAAAATCAAGTTTTAGATTTGGCAGGTGCTGCCAGAGTAGAATTAACTAACCAATCTATTACATCTAATGCAATTGTTGGGCAGCCTCTGGGTACACTTTTCTCAAGTAGGGCCGAAAGAAATGAAAATGGCGCCTTGGTTTTAGATGCCAATGGTTTTCCAAAATTGGCACCTCAACAAGGTATTATTGGTAACCCTAATCCAAATTGGAGGGGTGGATTTGGACTTAAAGGATTTTTCAAGAAATTAAATTTTAACGTATTATTTGAAACTTTTCAAGGGGCAGATTTTGCAGAAAGATCTCGCTTTGTTTTAAACTCTTTTGGAACTTACGATGACACAGGTAACGAGGTTACTTTAACAAAAGATCTAAAAAACTCAGCAGGAAAAGTATTCCCAGCAGGAACAACATTAAGAGGCAATATCTTTAATTTTGGTGCGGGGGATGTATTGTTGGATGAAAACTGGTATACTACTTTGGGTGGTGGATTAGGTGGTTCTGCCATCAATGAATTCTCAATCAGTGATGGTAGTTGGACACGCCTACGCGAAATATCCGTTGGGTATAATTTAGGAGGAGATAAATTTAAAAAATTAACTAAATTAAATTCAATAGATTTTTCTATTTCTGGGAGGAACCTTATGTTGTGGACCAAGATCAAAGGGATCGACCCTGAGGTAAATCAATCCGGAGTCGATAATGGCTTTGGCGTTGAATATTTCACGAATCCTAGTACGCGGTCATGGGTGTTTTCGGCTAAAATTAATTTTTAATTCTTAAATTAAAACAAATGAAAAATTTAAAATATATAGCGCTTTCCCTCATGCTTGTAGTTAGCATGGGTTGTGAAAAACTGGTTGAAGGTATAAATGATAATCCAAACGAAATATCATCTGATTCTTTTGAGGCGGGTGTTTTACTTCTAAAGGGAATTGAACTTGCCAATGTCTCAGTACAAGCAGGTCATGAAACTAGGATAGGTGGAATGTGGTGTGGGCAAACGAAAGGATTAGTTTTATTGTATAAAAGTTTAGCAGAATACAATATCTCTGCGGAGGAAACCAACGGAATTTGGCAGAATGCTTATCAGGGAGTGGTGAAACAAGCCCGACTAATGAGACAACAAACCGCTACAAGTCCGAAAGCAAAACAATATTCAGGGATTACAAAGGTTCTTGAGGCCAACACCTTAGGTACGATAGCTAGCTTATTTGGAGATATTCCTTTTACCGAAATAGCTAAAGACGAAATTGCCGATCCTAAATTTGATAGTCAAAAATTTGTTTTTGCACAATTACAAATTTTACTAGATGAAGCGATAGCTGATCTTAATGCGGCTCCCAACACCGCCATTCCTGAAGATTTGATGTTTGCTGGAAATACCGTAAAATGGATTAAAGTAGCTCGTACTTTAAAAGCTCGCATATATTTATACACGGGTGAATACGAAAAAGCATATCAAGAGGCTTTAGTAGGAGTTTTGACTCCTTTAGATGCTTTAGTATTTACTCCACCTGCCATTGGTAACGGTAGTCAAAATCTTAATTATAAGATGATCAATCAAAGAGGGGGATATTGGGGATTTACAGGTTCCTATCTTGATGTTTTATTGGGAACAAAAAGAAACAATAGTAAAACTCAGGAAAACGCTCGTTTAGCCTATTATCGATTTGATGGTGCTTCAGCTACTAACAACAAAGGAATTGCGGCAGTGAATACACCCATAACCTTAGTTGGTTATGAAGAAAACACATTAATATTAGCTGAGACCGCAGTTAGAACAAGCAAAACTGCCATTGGGCTTACTCAATTGAATAATTTAAGAGCCTATTTGGCAGGAGGAAAGGCATTTATTAAATTGAACGCCGGTGATGCCTTAAAATATGATCCTTATGTATTGGCTGATTTTGAGAAAAATGGTATTGAAAATAAGGAAGGGTTAGTGACTGAAAGAGCCTTGCTACGTGAAATAATCGAAGAAAGATATGTATCTGGCTTTACTGGATTATTAGGCTTTGACGACTTAAGAAGGGTAGGATCAAAAGAAAAGGATATTGCGGTGTTACCTCCGTTTAATTCTCCTACGATCTCTCAATATCCCCAAAGATTCATTGTGGCACAATCAGAGTTAAGTGCAAATGAGAAAGCTCCTAAAGATCCAGGAATTTTTAGTGTAACCGAAGTAAATAAATAGGAAAGCATTTGTTTAAATTACAATTTCAAGAAAAATAAATCAACAAAGCCCTCCAAGTTAAAATGCTTGGAGGGTTTTGTTTAGAAACTCCAAACCAATGAAATCACTTCTTCCATGGCTAATCATTAGTTTTTTTATTCCCATGTTCGGAAATGCCCAAGATGAAAAGCCACAAGCGATCGAAAGAGCATGTCCTTCTATCTTTTCTTTTAATAAGAACAATAAAACCTATTCGTTCCGCTATGCCAGTAACCATCCCATCGCTGAAGCGAATAAAAAAATCAAGCAATTGGTCATTTACATTCACGGAGCAAGGAGAAATGGATTGGACTACTACGAATGGGGCGAAAAAGCAGTCAATGCTGCCAATAAACAGGAAGAAACCTTATTTTTTTCTCCCCAATTTAATTCAGAAAAAGATCTAGAAGACCACAAACACGATGCGACGCATTTATTTTGGGAGAAGAATAATTGGCGGATCGGTGATGAATCGGTATCTAGTGTAAAACGTGTGATGACAGATGCATTTAGTAGTTTTAGTTTGATTGATTCGGTCATTGCCAGAGCTTGTAATAAAAAGCTTTTTCCAAATCTCAAACGAATTACCGTCATTGGCCATTCTGCGGGTGGACAGTTTGTTTCCCGTTACGTGGGTATGACGCCTTTGCCTAATACCTTGAAAGGGTACAAATTCAATTTCATCGTCATGAATCCATCTACCTATTTGTATTTGGATGACCGGAGACCGGTGCAAACCGACAAAGGCCTTGCCTTTGTTAAACCAGATGCAGCGGGTTGCCAAACGTACAATGATTACCCGAGGGGAATGGAGAAGTTAAACCCGTATGCTGAGAAGGTAGGCGTTGAAACGATCAAGCAACAATTTTTGAATCGGGATGTCAGTATTGTTTTGGGTGAGAAAGATGTTAACGTGAATGATAGTAGTTTAGACAAGTCGTGTGAAGGAAATATGCAAGGTCGTTTTCGCTTGGAGCGGGGGCAATTTTATTACGCATACCTCCAACTTTTTGCCAAGAAAAAGAAGGTCCATCAAATCGACGTGGTGCCTGAGGTAGCCCATGATGGCGACAAAATGGTCAATTCCCAAGCGGCACGCAGGTTTTTGTATGGGAATTAGCTATTACGGTCCATTTGAACGAAAAACGAGGTAAATGAATTTTTTCCAAATCGAAAATGATGCCATCCTTGCGGGTCTATTTTTGATCCTATTGACTGGGCTATTTTATAGCACGGAATCCAATCATGGATTTTGGAAAAAATTATATGGCATCCTTCCGCCTTTATTGTTTTGTTATTTGATTCCAGGTTTCCTCAATAGTTACCACATCATCCAGGGCGAAAATTCTGGCTTGTATGGCTTTGCCACTAAATACCTGTTGCCCGCGTCCTTGATTTTATTGTTATCGACCGCAAATCTGAAGGCGATTTTGGGCTTGGGAAATAAAGCGCTCCTCATATTTTTTACCGGGACCTTGGGAATCATCATCGGGGGTCCCATCGCCTTATATGCGGTATCTTTTTTTTCAGATAATTTTCACTTGGCAGCCCAGCAGGGAGGTTATTGGAAAGGCTTGGTGACCATCACGGGATCTTGGATTGGGGGCAGTAGTAGCCAACTAGCCTTAAAGGAGATTTATGGATGTTCAGAGGAATTATTTGTCATCATTTTGGTCATTGATGCCTTGGTGGCGAATGTATGGACAGCCTTGTTGTTTTATGGAGCTGGAATCTCGCAAAAAATAGATGCTTGGCTTGGTGCTGACGCCACGTTGATCGAGGATGTCAAGCGAAGTATTTTCAAGTATAAGGAAACAAAAGATAGGCCTGCCGACTTAAAAGATCTGACCTTTATTTTGGGCGTGGGTTTTGGTGGGACGGCAGTTGCACATGCGGGTAGTGGATTTATTTCAACGCTCTTTGCTCCACACCGGGATTGGCTGATAGCGCATGGTTTAGAACCTTTTGCTTCTTCGTTCTTGTGGTTAATACTCTTGTCAACGACGATTGGGATCCTCTTGTCGTTTACCCGCGTTCGAAAAATGGAGAAGTTGGGCAGCACTGATTTTGCCACGCTCTTCATTTATTTTCTCATTATGACGATTGGGATGCGTTTGGATTTATTCCACATCGGTGCAAACATAGGTATACTCGCTGTGGCGATTATCTGGATGTTGATTCACATCCTATTCATGTTTGTTGCTGCCAAAATCATTAAGGCACCTTTCTTTTTTGTGGCGGTAGGTAGCCAAGCCAATATCGGTGGAGTCGCAACGGCACCGGCTGTGGCTGCGGCCTTTCATCCTTCCTTAGCTCCCGTCGGGGTTTTATTGGCCGTTTTAAGCCATGTTATAGGTACTTACGCAGGCATTATTTCAGCTTGGTTGATGCGATTTGTTGCATAAAACGGGATGCGTTAATCTGCTTGTTGCGTTAAGAGCGCGATGCACATTTTAATGCCCTCTTCGTAGTTATTAATTTTAATGTTCTCATTCGCTGCGTGAATGTTATTATAGGGATTTGGAATACGCAGTGAGACCGCGGGAACATGTAAGGTTTCGATGAATGAGGCCATAGGTTGAGAACCACCTGTAGCGCGTACTTTCAAAAATTTACCCACGGCTCGTTCGGTGGCTTTGGATAGCCAAAGACCGATTTCGGAATCCATGGGGGTCCGGAAGGGTAAGGATCCTTCTTTTTGTTGGAGCGTGGCCAAGGTTTTGTATTTGGCTCTTTGTGCGTCTGTAGGTAGGCTATCAATTAACGTGACGCCATGTTGTATCAAGTAGTTTTTGATTAAACTTATCTGCCGAGGGCCCGGAGTTTCGGGGACTAATCGTAAATCTAATTCGGCAATAGCCATATTCGGTATGGTTGTGGTTACTTGCTTTCCGATGTTGGATGCGCGCAAACCGCGGATATTCAAGCTGGGGTATTGCATGGCTTCTTGATAACTTGCTCCCACTTTTTCGGCTTCTGCTATGCCGATTTCCGCGTTTATTTCCGCCATGTTTTCGGGTATTTCGGCAAATGATTTTTTGTCGGCCTCGGTTATGTTCACTCCCTCATAAAAGCCGGGGATTGTTACTCGACCGTCATCGTCTTTCATACCACCTAGGAGTTTGGCTAATTTTAATGCGGGGTTGGGGGCGTAGTTTCCATATTGCCCGCTGTGCAGGTTTTCTTTTGCGCCGTATACGGTCAGGGTTAGTGTGGCAATACCTCTAGCTCCAAACATGATGGTGGGGATGTCGGATATGTGTCGTGTTCCGTCCATGATCACCAAGCGGTCTGCCGCCAAAAGTGCACGATTTTTTCGAACTAAATCAGCGATGGTAGGGGAGCTTAATTCCTCCTGAAAATCCATGATAACTTTTACGTTGAAGGCAGGTGCGATGTTTCGTTTTTTCAATGCGCTAAGGGCAGAAATTAAACACATCGCTGGTCCTTTTGAATCCGATGCTGAGCGAGCAAATATTTTCCACTCGGGGTCTATTTTCGTTTCAATTTCCTGCCATGAAACTTCATTTCCGGCTTGGTTTTTAATGACAGGTTCAAACGGACTACTTTGATTCCAAGCCGCTTTGTCCACTGGTTGGCCGTCAATTTGTAGGTAAAACAATACATTTGGCTTTTTGGGATTCACTATATATTCAGCATATAAATGCGGTATTTTTGACGATATGATCTCGGTGGTCTTAAACCCTAAATTTTGAAAAGTTTTTTCACACCATTTCAGGTTGGTTTCAATTTGTTGTGGATAATTGCCATCATTGGGTATTTTTAGAAATTCTTTGAATGTCAAAAGCGAGCCTTTTATTTCCGCTTTTTCAGTTTCATTTATATCGAGTTTGGTTAAGTTTTGACCAAAAACTGACGCTGAGGTAAAATAAAGAAGGACAAAAAGAATTCTCATCTGCTTGACTGGTTTTTTAAAAAGTGAGAGTGAAAATATACAGAATCCTGCAAATAGCATAAATATTTTATGTTAATACTTTCGATAAAACTATCTAACGTTACGAGATTGGTCTGAAAGAAGTATATAAGCTTTTAAAAGGGATGAGTGATGCATTTATTATTTATGGATTTTGATTGAAAACCCCTTTCGCGTGCTATTCATTTTGCTAAAGTTGCTATAAAATAAAAATACCACCTCAACGGAGGTGGTATTTAATTATTACGATAGGGATCTATAATCTCCTTATTTCGCTGAAGGCGCTGCAGGTAAATCTGAATTATAGATGTCTCTGTGGAACATTAATTTCCCATCCACTCTTTTCCAAAGAATTAAATATTTTCCTTTGTCAATTTCTTTTCCATCTTTTGCGAAAAGTTTGTAATTACCTTCTTCGGTTACATAATTTTCGTCACCCCAGACTTCTGCAGTGGTTAATTTTGCAGAACCAATACCTGCCTGTAAATCTTGGGAAATTTTGCTGACTAATGCAGTTCTTCCTTCCACTGCAGGCGCATTTGGATTCATCCATTTGGTATCTGTGGTATAAAGGTTTGCTAACCCAATGGAATCGGATTTACTAACAGCGGTTTCAAATGCTAAGTTAGCCTCAGCAATTTCCTTTTTTGCCGCTTCTAAATCAAATGCTTGTTTGGTTTCTGCTTTTTTCTCACAGGACGAGAAAATCAAGGTTCCCATTAGTAGGGGTAAGATTAGTTTTTTCATTTTTTGATTAGTTAAGTTTTTTAAATTTATATAAATAAAATAATATTTTAAAATGAAATAATTATTTAATTTATGATGTAATTTCTAACATTTCACCCGAAAACCCCTCTCGTGCTACCTGTTTTGCTACCAACCCTGTAAAATAAAAGAATCCACCCTTTTGAGGTGGATTCTGGTGGTGATAAAATTTTGAAATCGAGTTTATATAATTAGAATTCTTTTTCTCCGAATTCACTTGAAGGTAATTTTGGTTTTTTCTCAGTGGATCGGAAATTATAGGATAGGTTTAACAGGATCATATT
>Ga0222712_10005789_pt1 | contig 12378 bp, 19 predicted proteins | sample C33_657DmetaG_FD_165043 | JGI IMG/M metagenome (GOLD analysis project Ga0222712, IMG submission 165043) | Estuarine water microbial communities from San Francisco Bay, California, United States - C33_657D | ecosystem: Environmental > Aquatic > Marine > Unclassified | place: USA: California...
TTACATATCTAATGGAAAATAATCGTAGATCATTTTTTAAAGGACTAGCAACATTTGTTAGTGGAGTAGTAGCCGCTAAAGCTGCAACTTATATTCCAAAAAAAGAAGAAAAGAAAGAGGCTGTATTCGTACCTAGTACTCTTACAATTTATCATGAAGGAAAGGAATTTCATCCCTTAGTAGTAGAGAAAACATCTTTTGATAAAGTACAGTTTGTTCCTACAAATGTAAGCCATTCCTTTGAATTACAGAGAGTTGAAACAAAACAAACAATCAGAAAAGCAAACATTTAATTTATGGATGTACCACAACAAGTAGAATACTGTGTATCATGTGGGAGCATAACACCCTACACTATTGATACCCATATTGATTTTAGAGAGGGATATATTAAAGGAGTAGGGCAATTATGTAGAATCTGCTTTCACAGTGCTCCACAAGAAAAAACACATCTTTCTATTCCTAAAAGTATAATACGTGATACACCTAATAATGCCGAATTAGGAGCAAAAGTAAGACATTTATACCATGAAAACAACAGCTGAAAGTTTTTACGAGGCAATTAAACACATAGGTGCTGGAAGTCTTTATTATTTAGTTCGTAAGAAAGGTTCGAGTACTGAATTTATTTTTGAACCTCTTATGATAGACACTACCAACAAAGACTTAACAGTAAAAATACTTCAAAGAGCTATGAACGAACCTAATTTCATAGCTTTCCCTGGAACATCAGAAGCTTATGACTTTATGAGAGAAACAGTTGCTAATTCAGAACAAAAATAGTATCTTTATAGTATGACATTTACAATAAGTTCTGAACACGTTTATATAGCTATTATTCTAATACTAATGGCTATTCAGGTATGGCAGTGGAGATTAATCTTCAAGTTTCAAAAAGAATGTGATCATATCTGGACTCAACTCGGAACTTTAGCAGCTAGTCTAGCTACACAGATTATATCTATTCAACAAGAGCTTACTAAAAAAGAAGATAAAAAAGTCGGTTAAAGAGCTAATCGATCAATAAAATAATACGCTCTATACTTTAATTATTTTTAAAATGAAAAAACAAGCAGTTTTAAGTCTCAGCGGTGGGATGGATTCTTCGTCTCTTTTGCTGCACTTGTTAGCAAATGGTTATGAAGTTACAGCACTTAGTTTTGACTATGGACAAAAACACAGAGTAGAACTCGAACGTGCTACTGAATTAGTCGAGTATATTAATTGGAACCCAGCAAGAGTATTTCACCATGATCATGCTCCTGATGGGTTTGAACAAAAATATCCGTTAGTAAAACATCAAATCATTAAGCTAGACGGATTACAGAAACTACTTAATTCAGCCTTAGTTGAAGGCGGTAAAGATGTCCCTGAAGGACATTACGAGCAGGATAACATGAAAGAAACTGTTGTACCTAACCGTAATAAAATTTTTAGTTCCTTAATTCAAGCAGTTGCTTTATCCCTAGCTACAAAGCCTATAGGTGATGATTGTACAGTAAGACAAGAGGTAAAGATTGCATTAGGTATTCATGCCGGTGATCATGCAATTTACCCTGACTGTAGACAAGAATTTAGGGATGCAGATATGGAAGCATTTAAGATCGGTAATTGGGATGCTACTTTAGTTGATTTTTATACACCTTACTTGGATACTGATAAGTTCGGTATTTTACAAGACGGAGAAAAATGCTGTGAAGTGTTGGATTTAGATTTTGACGAAGTATATAAGCGCACAAATACATCTTATAAACCAATTTGGATACCTAAAGCTCAAACATTAGATGGAGACGTAGTTCTTTATCAATCGAAAGAAGGATATTGGTTTAGTGATTATAAATCAGCAGCATCAGTAGAACGTATTGAAGCGTTTCTTAAGCTAGGTCGTCCTGATCCGGTAGATTATGCTGATGAAACTGGTCCTGTAGGTTGGGAAGTAGCAAAGTCTCATGTAGAGAATGTATTGGCTAGTCATAAAAAAGCAAACGTATGATAAAAATCAGTCACGAAATACCGAAAGCATTATTTGACCGTCATGATTCTATTTCAGACTATCCTTATGTATTAGGTCATTTGTTAAATCTAGATACAGAGTATGCTGATTTTTATAAACAAAAATTACAGACAGTAGATTATTCTATACTAGATAATTCAGCGTTTGAATTAGGTAAATCCATTCCAATGGAAGAACTGTATGAGTTGGGTAGGGAGTATAATCCTACTCATCTCGTACTTCCTGACGTAGTAAATGATCATAACCAGACCTTAGATAATGCTAAAGAGTATTTAGCTAGGTACGGTGAGGATAAGCAAAAGCTTATCGGTGTCTGTCAAGGAGATACTTTTGAGCAAATTGCTGATTGTATTGATTTTTATATGCAGAAGGATGTGGATATTATTGCACTACCTTTCGATCTAGTAAAAGATTCAGACTACATTACTGTGAGATTTAGATTTTTAAACTGGTGGTATAGTAATAGGTTTAAGTTTACAGGAAGAACTCCTAAATTTCATTTACTGGGTTGTCAGAATCCTGTAGAGTTTTCTCTCTTTAAGTATAACCAGAAACATATTTCAAGATTTATTTACTCTTTAGATACAAGTTCTCCTGTTATAAACGGGTGGATAGGTAACGAATTAGGTCCTCACGGGTTAATTGTACCGAAACCAAAAGCTAAACTTGCAGATAATCTTGATATTACCCTAACACAAGATCAAGTTGATCTTATTTATAAAAACGTAAAAACCTTTCGTCAATATGTCAATTAATAACATGTCAGAAGCCGCCGCTAGATCTCTAGGTTCGGCTAATAGCTACGCAGTTTATACAGATAAGTTTGACCCTAGTCAACTCAATCCCATGCCCCGTATTCTCGCTCGTCAAGATTGGGGTATTACTGGAAATGAATTTACAGGTTATGATACTTGGCATTGCCATGAAGCTACGTTTCTTCTTAGCAATGGATTACCTGTAGCAGGTACTTTAAAGATCGTATGTCCATCTGATTCGGAATTTATGGTAGAGTCAAAATCTTTTAAGCTCTACTTAAATACTTTCGATATGTGTAAAATGGGAGATACGATTAGTGAAGCAAGTAGAAACTACGAAAATCAAGTTAGAAAGGATATTAGCGATTGTATTAAAGCTCCAGTAAAAGTTACTTTTTTTAATTCTGGAGAAGATGAAGAATTGCAAGCAGATCCAGCACAGGGTTTTATCGATCTTTACAAGTCTATTTCCGACGAAGCATTAGCTACTATGGAAATCACTGATTATAATGCTTCAGGGAAGTATGAAATTATATTGCAGGACGGAGAAATAGGAGAAGATGCTTCTTATTTTACTAACGTGTTAAGATCTCGTTGCAGACATACTAAGCAAAAAGATACCGGTGCTGCTTACTTTCGAATTATAACTAAAGAAGGATCTGTAAGCCAAACAGAACTTTTAAAACTTGTTATTTCTCTAAGGGAAGTAAATGAATTCCATGAGTTCTGCGCTGAAAAACTCTATACTGAGATTATGTCTAACCCTTTAGTACAGGATTGCTGTGTGATGCTACTCTATGCACGCAGAGGGTCTTTGGATATTTGTCCAGTTCGAGCTAGTAGAGAGTCTTTAATTCCTGAGGCTTTGAGTTCTGCAAAATATTATACTAAAAAAGCAATGGGACAATGATAAAAGTACAAGAAGACTGGGGAGTACTAGTATCACAGACTGGATCGGAGATTATTGCGATAAGTAAAAAGATTAGGTTTCTCCCAAGTCTTCTTGTAACTAATCATCTATCTAGGATACCTCAAGATAACTTGAGATTCTTTGGAGAAAACGGTGTGACAATAAGATCGACACCCTTTAGACCTACTCTCGAAGATTATCTTATTCCAGAATTGCTAGAAAAGAAGTTAATTACCTTACACGGCTTTTTGAGAATACTACCCCCTGCTTTCTTTCAGCAATATGCCGGAGAGCTGTATAACGGTCATCCTGGACTAATCAACCACTTTCCAGAGCTTAAAGGAAAAGATCCTCAGGTTAGAGCCTGGGAAGGAAATTACGGTATAGTAGGTTCGGTAGTACATAAGGTAATAGAGGGTGTAGATGAAGGAGAAATAGTCAGGTATGCTGCTACCCCTAATACAGCTCGAAGTTTAGACGATATGTATGCCCTACTTCGAGAAACTTCTCTCGATGCCTGGGAGAGATTTTTTAAGAATAATTGGAACTTTGAATAAAAGTACTTACTTTTAAGAAAACATCTTCATGAAAATACTCATTGGCTCTCACGGAACTGGAAAGACTACATTACTAAAGGAGGTAGCTACTCGATTTCCGGATTATTATGTTACAGACGGATTCTCTAGACCCGTTTCTAAGATTGCTAAATATTTAGAGTTTTCAAACAACGAAAAGCAGTTTGTAATTAATGAACTATCTGCTTGGGCTTATCAAAACTATCTATCTCATAAAAATGTAATAAGTACCCGGAGTGTTGTAGACTGTATTATATACTCTCAAATAGTAGCTCCTGATGTAGACGTTAAAGCAATGTTAGACTTATTCCAACAAACTAAAGAGCAAGTAGAGTATTTTTTCTATATTCCTATCGAGTTTGCTTATGTAGTAGATGATGAAAGACCTGATGGTGTGTGGCAAGAGTTACAAGCTAAGATCGATAAAGTTATACAAGATTTTATCAAAGAGTATATTCCTGCAGAAAAAATTATAACTTTAACAGGAACAGTAGAAGAACGTTTAAACCAAATATCTTTATACCTATAATTTATGAGTAGAGACAAACATATTGAGATTGAAAAGTTAGAACTAGCACAAGCTGGTCATGCAAATGGTATTAGTCTTCAGTTGAAAGAAGCTATTGAGAATGGAAGTCATAAACTAAGTGATTATGACAAGCATCAGATTATCGAAGAAGCTGCACTTTACTACGGTAAGTTTCTTACTGCACTCGGTGTAGATTGGGAAAATGATCCTAATAGCTCTAATACTCCTAAGAGAGTTGCTAAGGCTTACGTAAACGATCTATGGAAAGGTAGGTACGAGCAACTAGACTCTGTTACTAGCTTTCCTGCCGACGGCTACGACGGTGTAGTTTTCGAAGGAGGTATTCCTATTACAAGCATGTGTAGTCACCACCATCAGACTATTAACGGACTATGTCATATTGCTTATGTACCTACCCTAGAAAGTAGGGTAGTAGGTCTAAGCAAGCTAAACCGTATTGTAGAGCATTTTAGTAGACGAGGTGCAATTCAAGAGCAGCTAACTGTAGCTATTCATAACGCTGTAGATAAGATCTGTGAAGGTAATATTGGTGTAGCTGTAATGATTGAAGCAACCCATAACTGCGTAAGCTGTAGAGGGGTTAAACATCAGGGTGCTAGCATGAAAACTTCTAAACTCTCAGGATGCTTCCTCGAAGAAGATGCAGCTAGAGCTGAATTTTATGAGTTTATTAAAGGGTATCCAAGAAGATGAGAGCAGAGGGATTAGGAGATACGGTTGCTAGAGTAATGAAGTTTTTCTATATTGATAGACTAGCAGAAAAGATTGCTCATATGTTGGGTTATGAAGATTGCGGCTGTACTAGAAGAAAGACTTTATTAAATAAATTATTTCCTTATAAAAAGAAAAAGAAATAGATATGTTAAATGCACAGCAAATCCTTGAAGAAGGACTTCTTAAGCTTGATGAAAGTAAAGGTAAAGTAGCTCAAGTAGGTTACGATCTAACTTTGAAAGCGGTAAATATAGTAGGAGATCCGAACAATGACGGAAACCTTGTTTACAGAACATATAAAATAGGTAAAGTTCTAAAGGATAAAACTGAGCTTACTACCTATACTCCTATTGAAACTAAAAACGTAGACGGAATAGAAGGGTGGCTCTTATATCCAGGTACATACGATATAGAATTCTGGGAAGGATGCAAGATTCCAGACAATCGTGTTGCATTTATTAAGCAGCGATCTTCTATGTGGCGTAACGGCACATTAATTAATAGTCCTGTATTTGATCCTGGTTTTCAAACAGATAACATGGGAACCATTATGCTGGTAACCGAAACGATATTTATTGAGAAGGATGCTCGTGTAGCTCAGATATATTTTCATGAATGTATCTCTGCTGAAAAATACGACGGTCAGTGGCAGAATGATAAACAAAGAAGTAGCCTATAAAATATTTAATTATGCAACCTAAAGAAAGCAAAACAAACTGGCATTTTAGAATTAGTATAATCAAGTCAGTAATTAGAATATTTGCTGGGCTAGCATTACTGTATGCAGATCAATGGTATTTTAATACTGCAGGCGGATTACTGATTGGAGCTGAAATACTAGGTATCCTAGAAGAACTTTAAATGCGATTAGACAAGTACAATAAGTTAAAGCTTAAATTTGAAATATTTAAGTTAGAGCAGAATTATTTTACCCTAGATAAAATTTTATACTATTTTTCTTTCTTAGGTAATATCTTTTTGATCTACTTCGGGTATTTCTTTGTTAAGTCTATTACTAATAGTATACCTACTCTTTTTCCATTTCAGGATATTTTTTTTACTATTTTTATAGCCCTATTTTTAACAGGTTATGAGCTAACAAAAAGATTTGCTTTAGAACAGCTATCTTTTAGCGTTTTGCAAATTAAAAAATTTACTGCGTCTATTTTTATTGGACTTGTAGTGTGTACTGTACTAGTAGCTGGAAGCTTTTACTTGTCTATTAAAGGAGCTCATAGATTAGTTAGTAACATAGAATCTATTGAAAATGTAACAGACTCGGTAGTTGCCCGTAGAGTAGATTCCGTTGCTAAGTACTACGATAAAGAAATTCAGTTTTACCGTACACAGTCGGGAGCTAGAAGGGAAGATAGACGGTACAGAGATTCTGTTGTGAATGTCTTAGAACAAACTAAACAGATTAAGGTTGAGCAGATAGAATCCAAGACACAGAATAAGTCCGCTAATAAATTAGAAGAGAATAAAGAAAACTCACAGGCATTTTTGTTTATAACTATTTTTCTAGAACTATTAATTCTAATAGGAGTAGGGTTTGATGCATACTATACTATAGGAAGTTACGAAGAGACAAAAAGATTAATGCAAACTCCTAAATTTAAACAGTTGGAATTGCATTTAAAACTTCTTAAATTGTACTATCAGAACGGTAAGAAAACTGTAGGAGATCCTACATTAGCTTTCAGTAAATTTAAAACTCTTGTAGAAGCTCAAGGTATTTACTGTAGTCAAAAAGAATTAAAAAACTTTATTACTATCTGCCAAGAATTAGATATTACTAGAGATTATAGAGCAAAGAAAAAAGAGTTTATACTCTCCTATCAACAAGCTAGAGAATTAATAGAGAATCAAGAATTAGTATGATACAACAAAAAAGTTATGTAACTGTCAACAGTAAAGAAACCTTAAAAGAACTAATTCAACATATTAGAGAAAGTGAATACATAGCTTTCGATACTGAGACCGATAGTCTGAATATGAGAAAAGGACAGATTATCGGTTTTTCTGTATCGGGAGAGATAGGTAAAGGTTTCTATATGCCTACAATGGTATGGAATGTAGAAAAAGGAAGATTAGAAGAGGTTCAGATTGAGAGTAAAGGCGCTCACGAATTAGCTAAATTTGTGATTAACCAACTTACTAGTAAAAAGCTTATCTGCCATAATGCTTCGTTTGACTTACGTTACGTAAAGAATTTCTACGGTATCAATTTACTTCCCTCCCTTCACGCAGATACTTCTCTCTTAGTACATACGGTAAAAGAAGAGGGGGCATTTGGTTACGGAACTCCTTTCGGTTTGAAATCAATCGCTATAATGGTTCAAAAAGAGATTGGATTAGACGTAGAAACTGAAGCTAACGAAGAACAGCTAGCTCTTAAGGATAGTATTAAAGCTAACGGCGGGTCTACTTCTAAAGATAATTATGAAATCTATAAAGCAGATCTAGAGATTTTATCTAGGTATGCTGCAGCTGATACTGACCTTACCTTACGTGTCTACAATCATTTTCTTAAAGTTTTAATTGAAGAAGGACTTGAAAAGTTTTTCTTTGAAGATGAAGTAATGCCAGTGTATAGGGAAGTTACTATACCGATGGAAGAGCACGGTATTAGGCTCGATATTGCTTTACTAGAAGAGACACGAGGTAAGATTACTATTGATCTTGAAGAACAGGCTACCTTGGTAGTTCAAGAACTTTTAAAAGAGCCAAAAGTTAGAGGTTGGATAATAGATCAAGCTGTAGAGGCTTATCCGCCTAAGAGTAAAGGTGCTTTTGCTCAAAGGTTGCTAGAGCAAAATAACTTAGAGTTACCTAGATCTGAAAAGACAGGTAAGTTTACTATTAACAAAGCAGCTTTACTAGGATTACCAGATTCTTCTATAAAGGATTTCTTAATAACAGGTGAGATAAATTACTTAAATAAAGATCAAATAGTAAGAACTAGCTTATCTCTTTGGAAAGAAGATAACAGTGGGCAGTTCTTTAATATTCAATCTAAAGATCAAATGGGTAAGATAGCTTTTGATGTAATGGGAGAGAAACCTATCTCTTCTACGACTAAAGGCAAGCCTCAATTTGACGAAGATATGATACAGTCTATTAAGGATAAGTATAGCTGGGCAAAGCATCTACGACTCTACAACAAACTAACTAAGATTAAGACTGCGTACGTAGATCGATTTTTAGATGCAGCAGAAGGAGATAGGTTCTACCCGTACTTTAAGCAAAACGGAACTGTATCAGGAAGGTATGGTTCAGATATGCAGCAACTACCTAAACCGTTAGAGCCAGGCCAAGACGAACAAATTATTATAGACTATGCTAATTTAGTTAGAGCATTTTTTATTGCTGACGAAGGTACTAAAATCCTAGATACTGACTATGCATCTCTAGAACCGAGAGTTTTTGCGACTGTAGCAGGAGATCAAGGATTGAAAGATATCTTTAATAACGATCTTGATTTTTATTCCCATATTGCTATTAAGACTGAAAAGCTGGAAGGTGTGAGTGCACATACAAAAGCACCTAATTTTCTTAAAAAAATAGATCCGGTCAAGAGACAAACCGCAAAAGGATATGCATTAGGTGTACCGTATGGTATGTCAGGTTATGCTTTAGCTATGTCGCTTGGTATCGATAGGAAGGAAGGAGAAAGACTTGTAGAAGGGTATCTTAGTGGATTTCCTGAACTAAGAAAGTGGAGAGAGGATTCTCGTAAATTTATAAAAGAGAATGGTTATATTAAGAATAAGGTAGGACGTGTTAGGCATTTACCTCGAGCAAAAGAGATTTATGCTGCACTGGGGGACAAGTTGATTGAAGATTGGAAATTTAGGAAAGAACTAGAAAGAGAGTACGGAGTAGAGAAAACAACCGCCCTATACCGTGATTATAAGAATGCGCTTAATAACTGTTTAAACTTTCAAATTCAAAGTTATTCAGCAAGTATAGTAAACCGTGCAGCTTTACAAATAAACAGGAGATTTCAAAGGGAGAACATTGTAGGACAGGTTATTTGTCAGATACATGACCAGTTAATCTGCCAAGTTAGGGAAGAAGACGTATCGAGGGCTTGTGAGATCGTTCAGGACTGTATGGAGAATACGACTAAACTAGACGGAGTAGAGTTAATTGCGATTCCAGAAGTTTCGGTAAATTTTAGAGATGGACATTAAGTTGTTTTTTTAATAGAAAACTTCTATCTTTAGGATGTTAAAGAGTATAGAGACCAAATAGTCAGGTGGCGGAATTGGTAGACGCTTAAGGCAGGGCAGTATCTCAGTTATACATAAGTCCTATCCATACAGGTTCGAATCCTGTCCTGACTACAAATTAAAAATAAAAGTTATGAAAAATAAAGTATGGCATAAAGTTGAAATTGTGACAGATGAGCAAACTATTGAAATTTACCCAATGGAGATGTACGAAGGTATCATTGTGGAAACAAAAGAATTGGACGGCAAAACGGCAAGTCCAAGATTGTATCTTAACAAAGATGAGATGGAATTATTGATCGAAAGAATGATAGAGATGATGAAATATGTTAAACAGTAATAATATGAAAACATATAGAAAAATAGCAACAGTACAAGCTAAACTATTTGAAGAGGGTGATGAGGATGGCTTTGTACATGCAGGTGGAATGATGGGAATGTTAGAAGATACTCACTGGGGAATAAAACCAACATTAATTCCATTTGTTAAGACCTTAGAAAACGATAACTATAAAGGAGAATTTGGTAAGAATTATCTATGTATTGGAATTAAAGGAGAGAGATGGTTAGTTGAGAAAGAAATATTCGAATCAACATACGAAGAAGTAAACAGATAGTCAGGTGGCGTAATTGGTAAACGTCATTAGTGTGGGATTAAATGTATGCTCTGTCAAGCCAATGACGTAATTGGTCACATCCTACTACGGGTGCATACAGCTAATACAGGTTCGAATCCTGTCCTGACTACAAAGTATGGTGTAACAAATGCCTGAGCCAGAATTAGCTACAAAAATCAGGGATATGTAGGTCGTGACTTACCACGAATATAGTCAGGTGGCGTAATGGGAAACGCACCAAGTCCGAGACACGAAAGTGGAGTAGGCATCCAAATGGGAGAGAGCAGGTTCGATTCCTGTCCTGACTACTAAAATTAAGTTATGGAAAATAACCGAAGATCATTTTTTAAAGGACTAGCAGCATTTGCTAGTGGAGTTGCGGCTGCTAAAGTAGCTTCGTACGTACCAAAGAGAGAAGAACCAAAAGAAGAGCAGATGGTAACTAACTATCTTACTATTACGCACGAAGGAGTAGAATATCATCCGCTTGTTGTAAAGAAGACAGACGCAGATAGAATGATACCCGCCGAAAAACCAAAAAATGAATTCGGCATAGTAGGATATAAAGCAACAATTAGAAAAGCAAACGTATGAACAACATAGATCGCCAATATAAAGAACTATCATATCATATTCTGAATTTTGGAATAGATAAAGCAGACCGTACAGGTACGGGAACCAAATCAATCTTCGGTTGGCAGATTAGACACAATATGAAGGATGGATTTCCATTACTAACTACAAAGAAGATGGCTTGGAAATCAATCGTAACAGAATTGATTTGGTTTTTAAGAGGTGATACTAATATCAAATTCTTAGTTGAGAATAATTGTCATATTTGGGATGGTGATGCTTATAAGAATTACTTAAGAGCACATTCTGAATGCGTTGATGGACTGGAATCTAAAGAAGAATTTATCAACAAAATCAAAACAGATGATAAGTTTGCTAAGAAGTGGGGTGAATTAGGGCCAATCTACGGCAAGCAGTGGAGAGAGTGGAGAAAGAATAGATGGGACAGAATTGATATGGAAAATCATATTGAATATATTGACCAAATAGGTGATTTAGTAAAAGAACTTAAAACAAATCCAGATAGTAGAAGATTAATGGTTAGTGCTTGGAATGTAGGTGAGTTAGGTCAAATGGTACTTCCGCCATGTCATTATGGATTTCAAGTTTATACGAGAGAGTTGAATTTATCTGAACGACGTAATTTAGTTACTCCTGAAATGCACCGACAAATTTATACCGGAGGAGATTCAAGCACGCTATCACATTCAGAAATAGATCAGTGGGGTGTTCCTAAACGAGCTATCTCATTAATGTGGAATCAACGTTCAGTAGATACATTCCTCGGTTTACCATTCAACATAGCATCTTATGGTTTATTACTTGAGATTATTGCTAAAGAAGTAAATATGATACCTGAAGATTTGATTGGCAATTTAGGTGACGTACATTTATATTATAATCATATTGAACAAGCTAAAGAACAACTCAGCAGAACACCTTATGAGCTACCTAAACTAAATATCAATACTGAATGGTGGGATAAACCATTTACTGAGGCAGTTATGTCGGATAATTTCTGCAAATGTCTATTAGAAGAAGACATTCAGCTGTCTAACTATGAATCACACCCGGCAATTAAAGCCCCTCTAAGTAATTAAGTTATGACATATGAAAGATTTTTAAAAATAACAATGCAGCTTAAACAGCAAGATGAATTGTTAAGTGAATTGTACACAAAGCAAGTTGATTTGCTAGACTTTGTAGATCCATACCACGCTGTAATTACCGAGTTAATTAAAGAAGTGTATGGAGACGAGGGATATGATTGGTGGAGTTGGTTTTGCTATGAAAATGAATACGGTACTAGAGGATTTGAAGCTTGGGACGAAAATAAAAACTTAATTTGTCAGAGTTTTGAGTCTTTATGGGAGTATTTGGAAAAAATTAAACCCGAGAAAAAATAAATGTTTTGCAGAGTTCTATATATTTATCA
>Ga0222712_10005792_pt1 | contig 12376 bp, 10 predicted proteins | sample C33_657DmetaG_FD_165043 | JGI IMG/M metagenome (GOLD analysis project Ga0222712, IMG submission 165043) | Estuarine water microbial communities from San Francisco Bay, California, United States - C33_657D | ecosystem: Environmental > Aquatic > Marine > Unclassified | place: USA: California...
ATAGCAAGTTCGACTGGGGCAGCTTTGTCGGTGGTGTCCGTGTTGAGAAAGTTACCAACAAAGGCCGCTCGCTTGCCACCATTCCGGGCGTGACGGGCCAGGTGGAGACTGAAAGCAGCAGCACTTTGGCCTTCCCCAGCCTGCATGTGAATTTCGACGTGACCGACGAACAGAAACTGCGCGTCGGTTTCACGAGCGGGGCAGCACGGGCCGATTATGACCAGATGCGCCCCAATGTCGTCGTCGATGATGCGAACCAGCGTATTTCGGGCGGCAACCCTGCCGTAAAGCCCGAGCGCGCTTATGGCATCGACGCCTATTATGAATATTACGCGCAGCCGCAGGGCTATTTCATGCTGGGCGCATTCTATAAGCGGGTCGAAGATGTGCTTTACACCTCGCGTCGCACCTTCGGCTCGGACGCACTGAATTTCGGCGGCGTTGATCGCTCTGGCTATGCGTTCAGCGGCATCACCAATGGCGGTAAAGGCCGCATCTTTGGTGTCGAGGCAGCCGTACAGGCACAACTCGAACCTTATACGCAACAACTCGGCCTACCTGATTGGATGGGCGGTTTTGGTATCACTGCCAATGCCACCTGGAACGACAGCAAAGTCACCAAGCCGGCGATACTCGACAATGCTGGTCTGACTTTGGTTCCGTCACGCCGTGTGCCGCTTCCGGGCACTTCAGAGGTCGTCTTCAATGTCGGCGGCTATTATGAAAAATATGGCTTATCGTTGCGCCTGCAATATCAGAAGCGCACAACTTGGGCCGATGGCTTTGCTGATAATCTTGCCGATGCGGGCGATACCTATTGGGCGGGCGATGACGAGCTCGATTTTTCGGCGCGTTACGAATTGTTCAAGGGCTTCGAAGTCTATTTCGATGCATCGAACCTGCTCGACAATCCGGGCCGTCGCTACTCTGATCCGTCCAACCTGTTGAATGCGCTGGGCGTCCCAGCCGATCGCAATGGCAACTATACGATCGAGTGGGAGCGTTTTGGCCGCCGCTTCACCGGCGGTATCCGTTTCAACTTCTGACCATGCGCGCACTACCCGTCCTGATCGTCCTCATCGCTTCTGCCATGGCGGCGGCGCAGGACGGGCTTGAAATTCCGGTCGAGCAATTGATGGCACGGGCGCTGCCCGCTAAATCGGTGCAGGCCAAGGTTGAAACCACGCCGGTCGGGACAGCGGATGATGCCGCAGATGATCCGGCGATCTGGCGGCATCCCACCGATCCATCGAAAAGCCTTGTTATCGGCACGGACAAGCGCGCGGGCATCCACGTTTATGACCTGCGCGGCAGGGCAATCAGTTTCACGGCCTCCCCACGCCTTAACAATGTTGACCTGCGCAGCAATGTGATGGTGGGCGGCAAGCCGTCTGTGCTTGTCGTGGCGAGCGACCGGCAGGATGAGGCCAATGCCGCAGCGGCGCTTTTCGTGCTCGATACCGATTCAGGCAAGCTGTTGCCGCTGGCGACCGTTCCCGTCGGTCAAGGCGAAGCCTATGGCATGTGCCTGTGGCAGCGCAAAAGTGACGGACAGATCTACGCTTTTTTGGTGCTCAAGGATGGCCGCATCGATCAGGTCGAGATCAACCTTACCGGTGAAATTCCTAGCGGCAAGGTGGTGCGTCGCATGAAATTGGGTACTCAGTCGGAAGGCTGTGTGGTCGATGACCGAACCGGCCTGCTCTATGTCGCCGAAGAAGATGTTGGGCTTTGGCGCTTCGACGCTCGGCCAGACGCATCCACCAAGCCAAAGGCTTTGGGGAAGGCAGACGGAAGGCGCCTCGTGGCTGATGCCGAGGGTTTGGCTATTGCTCCCTCCGGCAGGAACGGCGGATACCTGATCGCCTCAAGCCAAGGCGACTATGCCTATACGCTATACCGATTAAGGGACCGGCGTTATCTCGGTCGTTTTCGCATCACTGATGGTGTCGTCGATGGCGTGCAGGAAACGGATGGGCTTGAGCTCGCTTTGGGTAATTTCGGCCCTGATTTTCCGGGCGGGCTGCTTGTCGTGCAGGATGGCGACAACAATCCCGAAACCCAGAATTTCAAATATGTTGCCTGGGCCGATGTACTGAAGGCTTTATTCTGATCTGGATGTCGCTGCCGAAAAAGCCTCGTTGAGATGCTTTAGGCGCCTTCGCACGGTCGTTGAATCAAGGTGCCGCAGCTCTGGCGTGTACTCCAACGAGATACCATTTGCCGATTTATGAAGGGTGACGCCTTCAAGCCCGATACCTGTGCCCCCATCAAGGCGTTGCGCCAAGCGGACAGCGAGGCCCCATAGCGTCGCTCTATCCAGTTGTTCGTTAGGCGCGAGCAGCGACAAGAGCGGCGGTCTTGCCTTCTTGCCACCATATGCGGCGTACAAAGCTGAGGCCATGATCGCGCGATCTGCTGCCGTCACGCCTGGCCAATTTCCCTCCAGCGCCAATTCGGCCGCATGTTCGGCACGATATTCGGGATGGCTATTCCAGACGCTGTCGGCGAGCAGGCATACCGTATCGCGCAGCCGTTGTAGGGGAGCCGGATCATCTTCAAAAATCGGTGCAATCCAGTTTGCAATACCATCACCATGATAGGCAAAACGTGACAGGCGGGCACCTTCGTGCCGGGCAGCAGCAAGCAATGGATCCTCCAAACGCGCGTCACCGGATAGCCGGTCGAACAGCAACCCTTCGCGAAGCCCGTAAACGCTGACAATCACTTCCGACGGACGGAAAAGACGGATCAGCGCTTCCATAGTCGCAAATGCTGCAGGCATGAACGGCACTCTTGCTCCGGAAACCACACCTGATTGCTCCATGGCAGACCGGTCGCTCACAATCGCAGACAATCCCGCGGCCGCATCGGGCGGCATCGTGTAGTTGGACAGGATAGTAAGTGGATAATCGGTCACATGCATGTGCAGCTGGGCCAATGTGCGCCAAGCGCCGCCCACAAGGTGCAGCGGCAAACCCCTTTCGATCCGGAAATCAGCGCTATCCTCCAGCTGTTCTTCGATATCACGCGCCAGCGATTTGGCGTTGCAGTCGCCGTCATTGGTTAGCGGTATCGTCCCGTAGGGCATTGAGACCATCTGACGTGGCTCGCCGGCTTCAATCTTGGCAAGCTCAAGGCTGCCACCGCCCTGATCCGCGACATAACCAGTTGCCCAAGGCATATCGCATACCACGCCAAGCGCGGAAGCACGCGCCTCCTCTTCGCCGCTGATAAGGTCGATCGGCACACCGGCTTTTGCAGCGCGCAACAGGAACTCGCCTCCATTTTTCGCGCGCCGCGTCGCTTCAGTAGCGACAACGCGAAGTTCACCGACCTTCATTGCCTCCGTAAGGGTCTTGAATCGCACCAGCGCAGCCAATGCCTGCTCCAGAATCTCTACACTGATTCCGCCGGTTTTCGAAACGCTGTCGCCAAGCGAGATTCGCGCCTTTTCATTGTAGATCGGCATCGGCGCACGCGGCGGGCCTCCATAGACGACCAGCCGGATCGCATTTGATCCGATGTCGATGACAGCGCGGGGGGATTGGATCATTTAACGCGAATAGGCTTACTGCCGGACGAGGTCCAGCTTTGGCACGTCGTTCCGTTCAGCCAGCATGCCGCCGCGTCCGGAAAGCGAAGGGTTGGTCATGAAATATTGATGCAGATTGAAGCGCCTGCCTTTTGGTTTGATGCGTTCATACTCTCCAGTCGGCAAAAGCTTCCAGCTTTGCTCATTGTCGATAAGATTCGCGACCATCACCTGGTCCAGCACCTGATCGTGCACCGTCGGATTTTCGATAGGCAGCATATATTCCACCCGCCGATCGAAGTTGCGGCTCATCCAGTCGCCTGACGATATGAACACGCGCGCGCCAGGATGCGGCATTTCCTGACCGTTGCCAAATGCCCAAATGCGGCTGTGCTCAAGAAAACGTCCGACGATCGACTTTACCCGAATTCGGGATGACATCCCTTGTACCCCCGGGCGCAGACAACAAATTCCCCGAACGACCAAATCGATTTCGACGCCTTGCTCGCTTGCTTCATAGAGCTTGTCGATAATTTGCTGATCTACGAGTGAGTTCAGTTTTGCCCAAAGCGATGCTGGCTTTCCCTCTTTTGCAAATCCGATTTCGGCCTCGATCAGTTCGATGATTTTCTCGCGCATGCCGAGCGGACTCATCGATAACATTTCGAGGTTGTGCGGCTCGACATAGCCGGTGACGAAGTTGAATATCTGACCCGCATCACGCCCAAGTCGCGGATCGGCCGTGAAGAAGCTTAAGTCAGTATAGATGCGAGCCGTGATGGGATGGTAATTGCCAGTGCCGAAGTGGCAGTATGTCTTGATGCCGCCATTTTCCCTGCGAACGACCATCGAAATCTTTGCATGGGTTTTCATGTCGACAAAGCCGTAGATCACCTGAACTCCGGAGTTTTCGAGTTGTGAAGCCCACATCAAATTCTGCTCTTCATCAAACCGGGCCTTCAACTCGACCACAGCCGTAACGGACTTTCCGGCCTCCGCGGCATCGCAAAGCGCCCTGATCACCGCTGACTGCTTGCCCGCACGGTAAAGGGTTTGCTTGATGGCGATGACATCCGGGTCGGCCGCCGCCTGCTGAAGGAAAGCGAGGACAACGTCGAAACTCTCATAGGGATGGTGGACGACGATGTCCTTTTGCCGGATGGCGGCAAAACAATCGCCATCTTGCTCGAGGATACGCTCCGGAAAGCGGGGGGAATATGGTTTGAACTTGAGTGCCTTCCGGTCCTCTTCAACCAATTGTGCCAGATCCCCGATACCCAGAAAGCCGATCGTCTCAGTCACGATTGACTCTTCGCCGCCCAACGCGCGGCGGATAAGCTTTTGAATCCGCGAAGGGAGACCGCGCTGCATTTTCAAGCGGATAACGCGGCCACGCCGCCGCCGCTTGATCGCGCTGCGGAAATAGCGAACCAGATCCTCCGCCTCCTCTTCGACCTCGATATCGCTGTCGCGGATGATCCGGAATGCCCCTGCCGCCAACAGCTTGTGTTCGGGAAACAGCAAACCGACATAGGATTTGATCAGTTCTTCGATCGGCACAAACCGGCGTCGCGCCCCCGGCACACGGATGAAACGCGGCAGTGCGGAAGGAATCATGATTAGTTGGCGAACCAATTCCTTGTCATGCAGCCGCCGCATTTCAAAGATCAGGCTCAAGCCCTGGTTTGGTATAAATGGGAATGGATGTGCAGGGTCGAGCGCTTGCGGCGTCAGCACCGGCAGGATTTGCTCTCGGAAATGCAATTCGACCGCGGCTTCGGCCTTGCGGCCAATCTCGCCTGGATCGATGACCGAGATACCTTCCTTGGCAAGTTGCTTGCGCAGCTGCTGCCAGAGTTTCTGCTGGTCGGCCATTAGCGAGTCAGCTTCCACGGCAATCGCTGTCAATTGTTCGCCAGGTGTCATTCCGTCGAGCGAAAGCTCTTCGATTCCTCTGATTTGCTGGCCACGCAGGCCGGCTACACGGACCATGAAGAATTCGTCGAGATTGCTTCCCGAAATAGAGAGGAACCGGAGGCGCTCAAGTAACGGATGGCTTCGGTTAGCCGCTTCCTCGAGCACGCGGCGGTTGAATTTCAACCAGCTGATCTCGCGGTTGAAATATCTAAAGTCCGTAAAACCGGGCTCGTTCGTCCTCCCGTGAATAACCTTCAAAGCACCCTCCTGTTTGCAGGATACCAATGCTTCCATAATGTTACGAGAAAGCGACAAGCGGGTCGCGTATTTCTAATAGCTGCACTCCGGGACGTGCTAAATTATCCCGTGCTTGCCTGAATGAGAATGCGTAAGTTCTCGGAGGGAGAAATCGCAGACAAGTTATCGACAAATATGGTGCCGCTTACGTGACTCGAACACGTGACCCCATCATTACGAATGATGTGCTCTACCGACTGAGCTAAAGCGGCGACGGGCGGGCGATTACCAGCGTGTGGGCCGTAAGACAAGCCCTGCGCTTACCAATCGATTTTTCCGCTCTTATTTGCCTGTCCAGTTCCCCGGGCGCTTTTCGATGAAGGCCGCCATGCCTTCCTTCTGGTCCTCGCTGCCGAACAGGCCGTGGAACAGGCGGCGTTCAAAGACGACGCCTTGCTGCAGTGTGGTTTCAAATGCGGCGTTGACCATTTCCTTGGCGGCGATGGCAGCCAGCGGCGCCATTCCGGCGATGGTCTCAGCGGTTTTCAAGGCTTCGGCAACAAGGTCTGCGGCTGGCACCACACGGGCGACGAGGCCCGATGCTTCGGCTTCGGTGGCATCCATGTTGCGCCCTGTCAGGCACATTTCCATCGCCTTGGCCTTGCCTACCGCGCGGGTTAGGCGCTGCGATCCGCCCATGCCGGGGGTGACCGCAAGCTTGATTTCGGGCTGGCCGAATTTTGCGTTGTCAGCGGCAATGATGAAGTCCGCCATCATCGCGAGTTCGCACCCGCCGCCGAGCGCCCATCCGGCAACTGCCGCGATCCAGGGCTTGCGCGTTGCTGTCACGCGATCATAGCCTGCGAAGAAGTTGGAGCCATACATGTCGGCGAAGCTCTGGCTCGACATCTCCTTGATATCGGCGCCAGCAGCAAAGGCCTTTTCGCTGCCGGTTAGGACGGCGCACCGCTGGCTATCATCGGCATCAAATTTGGCAAAGGCGTCGGTCAGGTCGGCGAGCACCTGGCTGTTAAGCGCGTTGAGCGCCTGCAGCCGATTGAGCGTGATCAGTGTGACTGCGCCCTTTTGTTCGACGAGGATGGTTTCGTAACTCATAGCGGTTTCCATTCTTCCTTTGGCGGCAAGGGTGCGAAGATCGCGTCGAGCAGTTCTTCGCTCACACCCTCGGCATTTGCCGGATTCCATTTGGGATCATTGTCCTTGTCGACGATCACCGCGCGCACGCCTTCTGCAAAATCCGGCCGGGTGAGGACGCGGCTGCCGATGCGATATTCCATCGCCATATTGTCGGCGAAATCGTCAAGGCCGGCGCTCGTTGCCAATTGCCGTAGCGCAACCTTGCAGGTCTGCGGGCTTTTGGTGCGCAGCGTTGCCAGCTCCTTCATCGCCCAGTCGCTGTCGTCGCCCTCAAGGCTCGCCAGAATATCTTCATAGCGATCAGAGGTGAAATGCCGGTTGATGGCGAGGATGTTGCTGACAATGCGCGCTTCGGGAGGTGAAGCGGAAAGGGTGCCCAAAATGCCGTCGATACGCTCAGGATCCTCAACCGCGATCCGCGCCTTCGCCTCGGCCAGCGCTTCGGAAGGCAGATAGTGCGTGGCAAGGCCGAGCGCGAGGCATTCGGCGCCATCGAGCCGTGCGCCGGTCAGCGCAAGGAAATGGCCGACGCGCCCTTCAAGCCGCGAAAGATACCAGCCGCCGCCGACATCAGGAAACAGACCGATGCCGGTTTCAGGCATTGCAAAACGCGTATTTTCCGTGGCGACCCGGAACCGGGCGGGTTGGCTGATGCCCACGCCGCCACCCATGGTGATCCCGTCCATGAATGCCACCACAGGCTTGGGGTAGGTGAACAGCAGGTGGTTCAGCTGATATTCGTCGTGAAAGAATTTGCGGCCCGATGCGCCCCCATCGTTAAGCGCCGAATTGCGCAGGAAGGCGATGTCGCCGCCAGCGCAAAAGCCGCGACCCTCGGCATGGTCGATGATGATGCATTTGACCGCATCGTCATCCTTCCATTTGAGCAACGCCTCGGTCATCGCGTGAACCATGGGCAAGGTCAGCGCGTGGATCGCACCCGGGCGATTGAGGCTAATAAACCCCGCATGGCCCTCGATTCGAGTCAGGATATCGTCTGTCATCGCGGCCCCTATGCCGATGCTGATCGCTTAAGTCGATAGGCTGAAATCAGGGATTGGCTATGGCCTGCAGGGTCAGCGACTGGATTTGCGGGCTCTGCGTGGGGGCGAGCAGGATTGTCCCTTCCAGCTTCCCCTTGGCGCAGGCCCAGCTGAAGCGGCCCGAAAGATTCCCGGTTGCGCTGATCGCCGGGCTGTCATCGCACGCACCCAGTTGGCCCGAGAGGCCGGCTAGATATTTGCGCCAATTGGCGTCGCTGCGGTCCATGGTGAAATTCATTGCCAGATAGGGGTTTTCGCCTTCCGGTCCACCGCTTTTCCAGATCCGCCTTGCCGCCGCATAAGCGGTATCCAATGCTGGCGAGATCGTGGTCGGCCTCGGCGTGAAATAGCCCGATCGGGAAAGCGCGGTAGCAGCATCCCAGACGGGTGCGGTCGGCCCGGCATAGGTGCGGTTGGTGAGCGCAAACACGCCGACGCCAGCATCAGGTATCAACAGCATATGGCTTCCATATCCGGGAAAGCCGCCGCCGTGGAAAAGCACATTGCCGAGGACGCAGTCGTTAGCCGCCACCAATCCTGCGCCATAAATGGCCGAGAGGCGGCAATTGTCCCCCTCCTTGCCGGGGCGCCTGCGGGCATGCAGCATGCCGCCGCCATATTGCATCGCGCGAACCGTCTTGCGGCTCATAACTTCGAGCTCGCGTGCTGGCCATGCCGCCAGCAGGTAGCTGATCCATTTGGCATAGTCATTCCCGGTCGTGACGAGCCCACCCATCGCGCCAAAGGCACCGTGCGGCATGACCGGCTCGGGCGACCAGGCATCATTTTCCCATCGATAGCCCATGGCGAGCTTTCCGGCAGGCACATCGCGCACCTCATAACGGCTCGACTTCATGCCGAGCGGTTTCAGCAAGGTCTCTTCCACCCTTGCGGCATAATCCTGTTTCGATACGTTGCTGACGATGCGGCCGAGCAGCGCATATCCGAAATTGGAATATTCATAGCGCGTCCCGGGAGCGGTGGAAAATGGGACACCCGTTTCCAGCATCTTGGTGAACTCGGCTTCGGGCAGCGGCTGTTGCCGGTCGCCCCATGGATCATCGGTCACGAAGCCGGCCGTGTGATGCAGCAAATCGCCTATGGTGATGCCGCCAGCCCAAGCAGCCGTCTCGGGCACATATTTGCTCACCGGATCGTCGAGGCGCAGTTTTCCCTCGTCGCGCAATTTGAGGATCGAGAAGCCGGTAAACGCTTTGGTCATGCTGGCGATGCGGAATGCGGTATCGGCTGTTACCGGGCTGCGCGTTCGCAGTTCCTGCACACCCATCGCCTTCAAATGGACCAACCTTCCATCCTTGACGACGCCCCAGACAAGGCCCGGAACATGCGCTTCTTCCATCCATTTGGCAAAGTCGGCGTCGAGGGCGGAAAAGTCGGCTGCCTGCTCTGTTGCCGAGGTAGCGGCATACAGGGTGGTCGGACAGGCTACGGCGGAAAGCGCCAGCAAGACGGCGCACAAGGCTTTTGTGGTCATGGCTGCAGGCTAGCGTTCCTTTGCTGCGGGTCAAGCGCGCTGCATTCATCATTGCCTGCCCGCTGTGCGATGCATAGTCTGACCGAGAAGGAGATACCCCATGTCGATTACCTTGGCGCGCCGCGCAACCATTCGCAGCTTTGGCGGTCCTGAAGCCATCGAGATTGACGAGGTCGAACTCGCGCCGCCCGGGCCGGGTGAGGTGCGGATGCGCAACAGCGCGATTGGCCTCAACTTTATCGATACCTATCATCGCAGTGGCCTCTATCCCATCGAGCTGCCGAGCGGACTTGGCGTCGAGGCCGCCGGGGTAGTCGAAGCAGTGGGTGAGGGAGTCGACGGCTTCGGAGTGGGAGATCGGGTGTGCACTTTCGGCCCGGAGCCCGGCGCCTATGCCACCGCGCGCAACATCGCGGCTTCTTCGCTGCTCAAAACCCCGGATGATGTTTCGGATGAGCTCGCCGCGGCGGCCTTGCTGAAAGGCTGCACGGTCGAATTTCTCGTCGAACGGTGCGCACGCATCGAGGCGGGCGAACATGTACTGGTGCATGCTGCCGCAGGCGGGGTTGGGTTGATATTGGTGCAATGGCTGAAAGCGCTTGGTGCGCATGTTATCGGAACGGTCAGCACCGAAGCCAAGGCAGATCTTGCTCGCGCAGCGGGTGCCGACCATGTGATCCTCTATGGGGATGGCAATGATGATGTCGCGCGGCAGGTGCGCGAATGGACTGGCGGCAAGGGCGTGCGCGTCTCGTTCGACGGTGTCGGCAAGGATAGTTGGATGGCCTCGCTCGACTCGATGGCGCGCCGCGGCCTGATCGTCAGCTATGGCAATGCCAGCGGCCCGGTTACCGGCGTTGCCCTCGGCCAGCTCGCGGCAAAAGGCTCGCTTTTCGTGACCCGGCCCGGGCTATATGATTATTATCGCACGCCAGTGGAGCGTGCGGCTGGCTGCGCGCGGATGTTCGAGATGCTGGCAAGCGGGGCAATAAATGTCACCATTGGCCAGCGTTATCGCCTTGATGATATTGTCATCGCGCACCGCGATTTGGAGGCGCGGAAAACATCGGGTGCAACCCTGATAGTTCCGTGATGGCTGCTATTTACGGGGCCGGGGCCGATTATGGGACTGATCAGAGCACGAAGCCCCCAAAAACTGCTGTTTCTAAGCTTTGACGCACCAATCGGCTTGCGTTATGCCAAGTCAGAATCCAGTGGGCTTTGAACGTGACTATTCGATTGGTGAATTTCCTGGTCGGGCTTCGACGCCTGCCCCCGCTGTCAGAGCTGACTGGGGATGAAGAACGCATGTTGTTCGAACTGCGGCTGCTGTGGTCGACCCAAGGCAGCCTGTCGGTTGCGAATGTCTATGATCTTGTCACATCACAATCGGCCAGCACATCCTATCGCCAGTTGATGGCGCTCAAGAAAAAAGGTCTGGTCAACATTGAGGTGTCAGGCGAGGACCGCCGGAAGCGCAAGATCTCCTTCACCAAATTGGCGGAAAATCTGTTCGCGGCTCTGTCGTGATCGCAAATCCGATCCAGCGCTCGACTCTGGCGGCGCTGCTCTTTTCGCTACTATATATATTGCTGTTTTACGCCTCGGCTGCGTTGGTTGGTAACCAGCGCATAGGAGGGATAGCCAGCCTCGTCTTCCTGCCAGCGTTCATCCGGCTGCTCGGCTTTCTGGTCATCGGCTATTGGATCGTCCCCTCGCTTTTTCTGGCTGGCGCCTATTTAAGCGTGACCGGAGCCTATGACATAGCGCCCGGGATCGATGCCGAATTGATGATTACAGCGACAACGGCCTTGGGCGGGCCGCTGGGCGTCGCCATAGTCAGTCGATTGACCAGATTGGAACCCAGCCTTTCCAATTTGACGCCGCTGCGTTTGCTCGCTCTTTCATTCGGTTGCTCGCTCGGTAATGCGCTTTTTCACCACGCCGCGATGATTTGGCTCGGCCTCTCGAGCGGTGTCACGGCAGGCACGATCAGCATTTTCATCGGCGACATGATCGGCAGTTGGGTGATTATTTACGGAGTGAAGGCCGGGATGGATTTTTACAGCCGGTCGCTGCGGTCTTAGCGCCAACTTGCAAGATTAGTGATCACCGCAACCTCCGCGCAGGTGATTAATATTTACATGTTTGCAATAACATTTTCAAAGAAGCGACAACTTTCCAGAACCAAAACGCGAATTTAAACATATACTTTACAATACATTATGGGAAAGTTCTGCAGCAAATATCACCTAGAACTGGCAGTTCTTCTGTAGATAACTTTTCACATACGAAAAAAATCTGGACAATCTGTTTGCTGATGTTGCAAAGTGTAGCAGCGGAGGCATTTGTTTGTTGGTCCAAGTCCGATAAATGCTTAGAAAGTTGAAGCCTACATTACAGGCAGCCATTTTATTGGTACTTTCCTACATTGCCCTCTTTTATCTGTCGGTGGTCATATTTGGCGATGATTATGAGTTGGGTTTCGCGAGCCTGATATTTTTTCCAGCGTTCATCCGTCTACTTGGTTATTTGATGATCGGCTTTTGGATCATCCCGACGCTGTTCTTCTCAGACCTGTTCATGGCATTTGCCGGAAAACTCAATTTTTCTCCAGATTTGCAGGGCGATCTCGTGATTGTAGCGATGATCTCGGTGGGCGGACCCTTGGGCGTTGCCATTGCCGCTTACCTGACCAAATTGAAGCCCAGTCTTTCAAATCTCACGCCCCTACGCCTGCTTGCCCTGTCTTTCGGCTGTTCTCTCGGGAATGCTTTATTCCACCATATTGGAATGCGCCTGATAGGACAGGCCCAGACCGTCACTTCTGGAACAATCGGCATATTTATCGGCGACATGATTGGCAGTTGGACGATGATCTATTTGTTGAAAGGGCTACTGACTTTCTTCGGCCGCCGGCCGATGTGAGTATATTGTCCGTCGTCAGAACATTTGGCACTGATGGCTGCGTAAATTAGTGGAGCCTTGGCC
>Ga0222712_10005793_pt1 | contig 12375 bp, 7 predicted proteins | sample C33_657DmetaG_FD_165043 | JGI IMG/M metagenome (GOLD analysis project Ga0222712, IMG submission 165043) | Estuarine water microbial communities from San Francisco Bay, California, United States - C33_657D | ecosystem: Environmental > Aquatic > Marine > Unclassified | place: USA: California...
ACGTCGTTCGTTTCTCCGTCACCCGCATGCGTACCTTTTGCGCTTCGACGATTTTCTCGCTCATGGTGACGCGATCGATCTGATCTGATTCGATCCGATCTCGATCTCGATCCGCGTCGCGGAGTGTCGCGTCGCGCTCGCGAGTTCACCATTCCATTCGCGTCCAAGACGCGCGTTTCCATCGCCCACGTCATCGCTCGCGATCAACAACACTCACAAATCTCCATCTTCCACGCATCGGCGCGACACTTTGGGCCGCAATACCACGCGCGTTTACATCGCTCGCATCGCGTTCGCGCCCCGCGTTTGGCGCACCGGTGACATCGCCTTCGTTCGGCGACGAATCTCTGGTCGTCTCTCTCGCGTCCTCGCTCGATGGCTTTAAATAAAACACCAATCGCCAACACTACGGCGGCGCAGAGCGCGAGCGCGACGGGCGCGCGCTCGAGCGCGCGAGCGCTCGCGCGCGAGCCGCTCGCGTCGAGCGCGAATCGCGTCGAGCGCGAGCGCGCGAGCGCGACGCGTTCGTCGTCGCCCCCGACGTCGCTCGCGCGATGCGCAACATCATCATCGTCGTCGTGCATGGAATGACGAGAAAGACGAATGATCGACGTCTCGGACGGCGTAGAGGGGGAAGAGAAGTGAGGGCGATGCGAATGCGAATGCGTCATCGCGCGCCGCGTTCGCGGCTCGCGCGCTCGAGCGACATGCGCGTTCGCATCGACGACATCGACGACGGGAAAGATGAAGACGATGATAAGAGCAAAGTAGCCGAAACCGGCGTTGGGTCGAAGACCGCGATGAGGAAGGCGAAGAAGGAGGCGAAGAAGACGCGAGCGCGAGGCGACGCGCGCGAGCGCGAAGGCTCGAGCGAGGATGATGATCCGTTGAAGTCGCGACCGCGCGGTCGAACAGGGAAGGATTTTGATTTCGTTGGTGGTGGTGATGATGATGATGATGAATGGAGCGACGGAGCGACGACGCGCGGGAAAGGGGTGAAAGGAAAAGGGAAAGGAGGCGGCGGCGGCGGGCGAGCGACGACGACGACGATTTCGACTTCGACCGGGAAAGGGAAACAGACGGGGAACGGGAAAGCGGCGAAAACAGGGTTCGCCGCGCTCGTCGCGAGCGAGGACGAGGACGAGGTTGAGGGGGAAACCGAGAGAGAGGAGGAGGAGAGAGGCGGGAAGGATATCGCGCGAGGCGGGCGAAAGACGTCGGGGTTCGCCGCGCTCGTCGCGAGCGAGGACGAGGAGGAGGACGGAGGCGAACGGGCGGATGAGCGCGCGGTGAAGGTTACGAAGAAGAAGGAGAAGAAGAAGAAGAAGGCGAGTTTCGCGGATTTGATGGATGCCGACGACGACGCCGACGCCGACGCCGACGCGAACGCGAACGCGATTTCGGTGGATGTGAAGAAGAAGAAGAAGAAGAAGTTTGTCGCCGAACCCGAGCTCGTGGTGGGGAAAATTATCGAGTGCGCCAAGCACCAAATGGCCGAACGCTTGTACGTTTGCACGGTGGATTTCGGCGGGGACGAACCCGCGCGAGTCGTGTGCGGCGGCGCGAACGCTCGTAAGGGTTTGATGGTCATTTTCGCCGGCGTAGGGGTAAAAGTTCCCGCCACCGGGCAAATCATCGCAAAGACTCCGCTGCGCGGCGTCATGAGCGAGGGCATGATTCTGAGCGCCGTCGAGATGGGTTGGGCCGATGTCGCGGACGGCGTGTTCGAACTCGATAAGAATGAATTTTCCGTCGGCGACGACGCGCCGCTCGACCCGCCGGGGGCGAGCAAGAAGTCACCGAGGACGAAGGACCGAGAACCCGAACCGATGCCCGAGCCCGAACCAGCTCCAAAGGTGGATCAAGAAGAAACGAACGCGGGGAAGAAAGATAAGAAGAAGAACAAGAAGAAGGGTAAGGAGACGGCGGATGAAGGAGACGACCTCGACGCCCTTCTCGCCGAACTCGACATCAAAGTTGAAGCTAAACCCGAAGAGCAAGGCGAAAGCAAACAGGCCAAGAAGCGAAGATTAAAAGCTGAGCGCGATGCCGCCGAAGCGGCGGCGGCGGCATCGGTCGCGGGTGATGGCTCTGCTGCCGCTGAAGCACCATCTGTGGTGGTCGCTGACGCGGCGGCGGATGCCGACGACGGCGACGACGACGGCGACGACGACGGCGAACCCGAAGACGGAAAGGAACTCACGGCGGCGCAAAAGAAGAAGCTCAAAAAGAAGCAAAAAGAAAAGGAGGCCAAAGAAAAAGCTGCGGTCGATAAGGCCAAGAAGGCGGCGGCGCCCTCCGCGGCGGTTCTCAAGCTTCAACAAGAAGTCGCGCGTCGCAAGGAACTGGAGGAGGCGTACGCCAAGGCTGAGGCCGAAGCGAAACGCGCGGCCGAAGAGGCTGAACGTCTCGAAAAACAAAAAGAAGAAGAAGAGGAAGAGCGCAAGCGTATCAAGAAGGAGAAAGAAAAAGAAAAGAAAGATCGCCTGCGAGCTGAAGGTAAACTTTTGAGCGCTAAACAAAAAGCTGAGCAAGCGCGTTTGGCCGCCATGCGTGAACAAATGTTAGCCAAGACTGGCGGCGAAGCAGGTGAAGCTGATGCTGATGCTGGCAAACCTAAAAAGCTCACGGCAACCGAAGAACGCAAGAAAAAAGCGGAGATGCTCGAACGTCGCAAACGCCAAGCGGAAGAAAAGGCGGCGGCTGACGAAAAGGCGAGACAAGAAGAGGAAGCCCGACGCGCCGGCGCGGTTTCAGACGATGCAGCGGATGATTGGGAAGCTGAAGATTGGGACGATAAGAACATCGTTCTGCCGGGTCAAACAGATGATAAGGACAAGGCCAAGAAAGAGGCTGAAGAAGCAGAAGCGAAACGCAAGGCTAAGGAGAAGGCTGACGCCGAGGCTGTGGCGAGACTCGCCAGGGAGCGCGAAGCCAAAGCCAAGCTCGCCGCCGACAAGCCCTGGGCTAAGGCTGCAAAAGAAAAAGCTGCGGCGCAAAAGGCCGATTCCGAATCCGATGATGACTCCGAATCCGATGATTCCGATCAATCCGACGACTCAGACGATTCCGACGAATCCGATAGTGATAGCTCGGATGACTCGGATAGCTCAGATTACAGCGATGACAGCGAAGACGTTCGACAACGCGAGCACGATCAGCGCATGGCTACCGCTAAGAAGCTCCGTGTTGCACGTTTTGAAGCCGCTAAAGCTTTACGCAGTCCATCCAGACTGCGTTGTCCGATCATCTGCATCATGGGTCACGTCGATACCGGCAAGACAAAGATTTTGGATAACATCAGACGAACCAATGTGCAGGATGGCGAAGCTGGTGGTATCACGCAACAAATCGGTGCGACATTCATTCCCGACGCTGCCATGCGCGAGCGCACGCATCAACTCAATAAAGGTGATTGGAACCTGCGAGTGCCAGGTTTACTCGTCATCGACACCCCTGGTCACGAGTCGTTCACAAACTTGCGGTCGCGAGGCTCATCGCTTTGTGACCTCGCGATTCTTGTTGTGGACATCATGCACGGGCTGGAGCCTCAGACCATTGAATCACTGAACATGTTGCGATCGCGCAAAACGCCATTTATCATCGCCTTGAACAAGATAGATCGCATGTACGATTGGAAGGCGAACGAAAACTTCCCGTCTCGCGAAACACTCAGTTTGCAAAAGGAGTACGTGCAGCGTGAATTCAAAGACCGGCTCCAAAAGATTATTCTGGCGTTCGCCGAAGAAGGTCTTAACGTGGCACTGTACTGGGACAACCCGGATCCGCGAACTTACTTGAATATTGTCCCTACATCGGCAATTACTGGCGAAGGCATGCCGGATATTTTGCAGCTCTTAGTGGATTTGAGCCAGAGCAGAATGAACGAACGTATTCAGTACATTCCGGCAGTGCAGTGTACCGTGCTTGAAGTGAAGATGATTGAAGGTTTAGGTACGAGCGTGGATGTGATTTTGATTAACGGTAAGATCAAGGAAGGGCAGACTATCGTCGTCGCGGGCCTCGAAGGAGCGATTGTCACACAAATTCGTGCGTTGCTCACGCCGCAGCCGATGAAGGAGATGCGCGTCAAGGGGAGCTACATCCACCACAAGGAGATCGAAGGTGCGCAAGGCATCAAGATTGTTGCTCCTGGTTTAGAGAAAGCCGTCGCTGGTACCGCTCTCTTAGTCCTCGATCCGCAAGATGACGTTGAAGAACTCAAGGAGGAAGCGATGAGTGACATGAGAGGCGTTTTCGCTCGCGTTGACAAAACTGGTGAGGGCGTGTACGTACAAGCTTCCACGCTCGGGTCTCTCGAAGCCTTACTCGAGTTCTTGAAGTCTGACGCCGTCAAGATTCCCGTCGCGGGCATCGCTATTGGCCCCGTGAACAAGCGCGACGTGATGGGCGCGAGCGTCATGCACGAGCGCAAGCGACCTGAGTTTGCCACAATTTTGGCCTTTGACGTCCCGGTGACCAAGGAAGCCGCAGCGATGGCTGAAGAGCTCAACGTTCGCGTTTTCACGGCTGACATCATTTACCACTTGTTTGACAAGTTCACAGCATTCATGGACAAGGTGAAATCGGACAAACGCGAAGCGGCATCCGCGCACGTCAACTTCCCATGCATTTTGCAAATCATGCCCAATTGCATCTTCAACAAGCGCGACCCGATCGTCGTCGGCGTCGACGTCGTCAAAGGCATCGCGCGAGTTGGCACCCAAATATGTATCCCATCTCAAGGATACATCGACATCGGTAAGATCGCGTCCATGGAGCTCAACCACAAGCAAGTCACGACAGCGAAGGCTGGGCAGTCTGTGGCGATGAAAATTGAACCGCGAACTCCGGCTGAATCTTCTCGCCTGTATGGTCGTCATTTCGACCATAAGGATCAACTTGTATCTGCAGTCACTCGAGAATCTATCGATATGCTTAAGGAAAACTTCCGCGATGAGCTGACGAAGGATGACTGGCGTTTGATTGTCGAGCTCAAGACGAAATACGAAAAGCATAGCGGCGACCAAATTTGAGAGGAGTGAGATATTTGCGTTGAGAAGCTAGCTTTCGATTGACAATACGACGAACTGTACAACATTCGTTTACGACGCCGCTCAGCATGTTAAATCGGCTGCAAAAACACGCGTCAGTTGAAGAAAACAAATATCGCGTCCGCGATTGACGTACCTCGAGCGCCTCCACTGGAAAGTACCATCCGTACGTCGACGTCGAGCCTCTGTTAACCGCCACTAAACCATCTGCGACGGACAACCCAATCACTGGGGTCTTTCTATATTCTCGACTCACCACGGTGACGCGATAGCACTTCCCACACGTCTTCTCCATTCCGGATTCCCATCCCACTGGATAGCCGACGACGTCCTTGTCCGCGCCGACGCACATGCGTTTGACCGAATCGGCGTCCTCGCGCACTCTGAACCACATCCCGGGTCTCACGGTCGCCGTATCGATAGGTTCGTCGCGTTGCTCTAAGATACGCAATTTTTGTTTCCAAGACGCTTTTCTACGTCGCGACGTCGCGAAAATGCGAACAATTCAGTCAGTCAACGTGAAGCCGTCGCCCACAATCGCTCTCTGAGGGCCATGTTGACCGCGATACGCACCTATAAAACGGCGGCATGTCCCCCATGCGCGCTCCGCGCACGCGCTCGCGCGCGACTCGTTCGCATAATCCTAAATTTTCATTCGTCGCTCGCGCGCTGTCGCGGAAATACGCGCTCGTTTGTTCCAACGCCGCTAAATCCCGCGCCGAGAGCCTCGAACACACCAGCCACAGCGCGTCCTCGCACAAAGTCCCCAACAACGCGCTTCCTCGCTCGTTCTCCCGTCTTCGCGCGCTCTGCGCGCATTGGAATCGCGTTCGTAACTCTCGCGCGCTCGCGCTCACGCGCGGTGCCGCAAAATGAATCGCCTCGCTCGCGTCCAGCGCTTCGCCGGCGTCCCGTCGCGCGCCTCGAGCGCCTCGAACCGTCACTTCGAAAGATCGCGCGGTTTTCTCCCGTTTCTCGACCCCCGTCGCCTTGTGGCGCTTCGACGATGAATCTTTCGACGCGTGCTCGTCGTCGAGCGCGCGTTTGCGCGTTTCATGCCCGTCGACTCGCACGACCTCACTCGCCTTTGGGACACCATCGAGCGCTTGAGCTCGAGCTGTGACGCTCTGACGCGCGCGCGCGACGCGCGCGCCGAAGCGCGCGTTCGACGCGCGTCGATTTGTCTCAGAAGATGACGGCGTTGATGCGTCAGTGGCGACGCGGGCGCGCGCGCTGGGTGCGCGCGCCGCGCGCGCCGCGGTCAAAGGCTGCATCACCGGGCGTTTCCACAATGTGTCGCTCGACGGGACCGCGCTTCGGGCGCACGCGAATGGATTGTTAGCGGCGCGCGTTTGTTTGTTAATATTTTTCAACGCGCTATACGTTGACGTTGTTAGCGAATGAAATGACATGGACGTTGTTAGTTGCCGACGCGCGCCGCGGGGACGCGAACGGTCACGCGAGCGCTGGCGGCGCGTCGTTCACGCGGAGGGTTCGGACAGGCGCTTCGCCGGCGTTCCAGGAGCCGCGGGTTTTATGGGCGTTCCCGGCGCGGACGTCTTGCCGCTTCCGCGGCGGCTATGCGGTAACTCGAGGATCGCGCGCATGGTTTCGTTTTCGCCGTCGGGGACGTGACGGTGCAGCGCGTGCTTTTCAAGCAACGTGCGAAATCGTATGCGAAACGATTCCTTCTCTGACGCGCGCGAGACGCCATCGAGTGCGGTTGCTTCGGTGAGCTCGACTTCGTACGCCTCTTGATAGTGCAGACGATTTTCCACGAGCCGACTGAGTAAGAATGTGGTGCTTGGGAAAACAGCAGCGAATTGCACGTAGAGCGGGGCGATGACAAACTCCATAAAATTGATCTGTGACAGCGCCATCGACGTCGACTCTCGGTCCATCATAGGACTTATTGGAAGCCCTTTGACTCGTTCACGATCGCCTTGGTTAAAGAATTCCTCGATTACGCGCGTTGCCCATTTGACATATAGCTTATTTGGCTTGACCGCGTTGGAAATATCGGCGCAGTGCAGAATAATATTCATCATCAACTGTCGCTCTTCATCCGTTTTGAAAGACCCCATCGCAGTGCCGGCGGGAGCAGAGTCTCTGTCTTGATTCACATTCTGCTTCATCGGCGAGCCGGTGATAACGTTGTTCGTCTTTGATAAGGTTACGATTTCGTTCAAACGTGAAACGAGCTTGAAATGGTGCGCCATATCCGTATGCATCACGCACGAGATGATGCTACGCCGCACTCGCCTGTACGTCGCCTCGTCAAATGCAGACAAAATGTTTGCATCATCTTTGTTATGGCACAGTGAAAAGAACCGCTCGAGATGAAGATTTTCCAGCACGCTCTCGTCGTTGTACATCAATGCCAAAGGATCTCTCGTCGCGATGAGGTACGCGTTCGTCACTCCTGGGTGATCCATGTCGTGCACTAAAGCCGCTACTAGGAGAGCAAACATTTCAATTTGCGACAGGTTCACGTGCTGGCGAACCAACTGAATGAATCGATATGTGGTGTGCGTAACATCGACGGCGTGCTTGAAGCAGTGATACGGATTATCCCGGTACACGTTTTCCACCTCAGCGATGAATCTCCTGAGCTTGAACACGTCGACGATCTCCAACAAGGTGAGTTCGTGGAACATTCTCAATATATACGGCGTGAGTTCTTTGTTTTCGACGTCAAAAACATCGAAATCCCAAGAATTAAGAGCGCCGATGTCCATGTTCATGAACGGAACGCCAACGTCGCCCTTGCGCACGAACGACGACACCACCGACTTGAAGGCACTGATCCGTGACGTCGCACTGTTACCCTTCGAGCTGTTCCCGTGTTCGTATGATACCAACCATTCGCGCGTGCGCCCGTCTATGTCCTCGTGATCCTCGAGAATGGCTTCAATCAACGCCGGGCCGCCATTTTCGGAATCGTTTCTTTTGACGATTTGGCTCATCTTATCCAAAACATACCCGAGAACGCTAATATCCAAACCTTGCACATCCGTGGAATGAAAATCAAGGTCTGTGAGCACCTGTTGCGCGTGGTACTCTAGCGTTTCGATGATCCCTTGCAATGGAAGACCGAGTAATCGCCGTCGTGTGGCGTTGAACAATGCGTTGAAGAGACACGTTGTCAATGCCGCCGCCGCGACTTGCTCCATGCGCTCCAACGCGCTTATGAAATCGGGCGCGCCACCCGAGCTCGATGCGTTCAAACTGTAATAACGTGCCAGTATTTTCGCCCCAAAGCGGTGCTGCGCACCCGCGGTGGGTCCGAGCAAGACGACTGCGACGCTTACGCAAAGCGCCACGTTGATCGCCCCGGCGTGTTCAAGTCGATGAAAAACCCCACGCACGCTTTGCGCCTGCGCGCTGCGCGCGGAGCGATTCATCCAAAGCGCCGACGCCGCACACACACGCGTGAGCAGCGCGCACCGAATAAAAGGCTGCGCGTACGCGAACGCGTTGTCATTCATCGCTGAGCCGAGGACGAGCGGCGTCGCCGCCGCCACCAATGCCGCTGCGTCCAACAAAAGGTGACCAATCGACGCGTACGCCCCAATCGATGTCCCTCCGGACGCGCAATTCGACGAGAATAATAACCGTGTTATCATCTCCATCACAGCGATCGTGCAGATTATCGCGCTACACCTGAAGGTTGTCGCCGTCGACACGCCAAACGATTCGAGCTCCACCGTCGCCAACAACGCCCACGCGCTCGCCGCACCCCACCACCCGCTCGCACACCGTCCCGAAAACATGCGCGGCGAACTCATCATCCTTCCAATCGCGTTCGCTTTCGCCATCGCCTCGTTCGTCGTCTGACCCATCGATGACGACGACCGCGCGTCCGCGTCGGTCGCGGCTCCTCGAATCCCGCGCGCGCGTCCGTCGACGTACTCGACGAATCGCTCGATGTCCTCCACGCTCGCGACGATGAAACACAGATGAACGAATGCGCGCGCGAAATGCGGCGCGGCGAGACGCGCGACGCCGTGCGAGGCGCGCGTCAATGACGCGTCCGACGCGCGCTTTGGGCGTTACTTCGCGTGGAAGACGAACCGGCGCGGGACTCGTCTTGAGTCGTGACTCATCAGGGGTGCACAGAAAAACGCACGCGTCCGCGCGTGACGAGCGGTGAAGACGTACTCGCGCGCGCGCGCGCGCGACGGCGACGTCGTCGACGTCGATGGAGGCGCGCGCGCGCGCGCGTCGTCGACGCCGTTCGCCTCGGACGTATCGCACACATCGGCGCGTGGGCGCGTCGACCGGACGTCGCGCGTGGTGGCGCGACATCGGGTCGGTCGGGTGACCCGCATGCTGATGGGGCGACGAGCCACATGACCCTGTAGGTACGGCGTGTTGAGTCATGACTCGTCACGAGACATCGCCCCGATCGATCGATCGACGGGACGACGGTCGATCGATCGATCGATCGATCGATCGATCGAACGAACGATCGTTCGACACATCGCGCGCGCGACGCCGCGTCGGCGTCGAAAGCGATGGAAGAAGTGTTAGGGAACTTATGGGATCAAATCACGCGCGACAGCTCGTCGGAGACGACGGAGAGCGCGGGAATGAGTGGTGGGGAGGAAGATTCGTTGCTTCGCGCGCGGGAAAGCGACGGTGAACGCGAATCGCGAGCGACGCACGAACCCGGGGACGAAGCGTTACGAGCGATCACGCGCTCGTCGTTCATCGGCGTCGTGTGGGCGCGCGAAGGCGAGGGAAGGGAGGAAGAGGGACGGAGGGAGGCGGTGGATGTGCTGTATCGAGACGCGAGCGGACGGCGGGCGAAAGCGCGCGTGCGCGTGGGCGACGCGCACGACGGGTTCGTCGGTCGAGCGCTGGAAGGGTTTTTGAGGACCGTCGAGGGCGAGGACGGAGGCGAACGAGTTCAGCGAGAAGTTTCGAAGAGAGAGGCGAGGAAAGGAGCGAGCGCGTTGGCGACGACAAGCGAGGGAATAAAGATGTCCCTCGTGGACGGCGGCGAGCGCGGATTGGGGGATATAATGACGGTGGAGCACATGGAAGCCCTGCGTCGGGCGCTTCCCGCGATGTTTAGGATGCGAAGGTGGGTTTTGGCGTACGGCACGAAGCGGGACGGGATCAGCCTCAAGAGCTTGTATCGACACGCAAGCGCGAAAGAGTTTACAATTTTAGTCGTGAGCGACAGCACCGGAGCGATCTTTGGGGCGTTTTGTACGGAGGCTTGGAAGATGCACACGCGATACTGCGGCACGGGGGAGAGTTTTGTTTTCACCTTGGCCCCAAACGGGATGAAGTACGCGTGGAGTGGTGAAAACGATTACTACATGCTCGGCGCCTCTGACTCGCTCTCCGTCGGTGGCGGGAGCGCGCACGCGATACGTCTCGAAGAAGATCTCTTACAAGGATCGAGCGGGGAGTGCGAAACCTACGACTCGCCGCGTCTATCGAGCAAAGACATGTTCGAGACGCATCGCATCGAGCTTTGGAGCTTGGAGTAGCGCTTTGGTGAGTCGTCGTCTTGGACTTAGTCGCGCCTCGTCGGTTATTTGCTTTCATAGAATCCCGTTTGTCATGTACCTGTACTATCAAAAATCAATATCACCCTTTCGTTCGAGATGATCAAGTTGTTGTAAAGAATGCAATCGTCGTCGATGTTACATACGTGTGTCTATCGTTAGGCGTCGCGTCGTCGTATTCAGATCGCGCGTTTCTCTTACTTGCTTTTGAGCGCGGCAAACCCGCCGTCTTCGATCTGAGCCGCCAGATCCAGACCGCCAGTCTGCACGATCTTTCCCTTTTGCATGATGTGTACCACATCCGGGTGAATGAGGTCGAGCAAGCGTTGGTAGTGCGTGATGAGCAACAACCCCTTGTTGCCTTTCCTCAACAAATTCACCGCCTTGGCGACGTCGCGCAACGCGTCGACATCCAAACCTGAATCAATCTCATCAAGCATGCTCATCTCGCTCTCCATCACCGCCAATTGCAAAATTTCATTACGCTTCTTTTCGCCGCCGGAAAACCCTTCATTCACGTTCCGCGTCAAAAAACTCGGATCCATGTTCAACTGATCGAGCTTTGGGGTCAAGTACCCGTAGAACTCTAGCGGATCTAATTCACCCTCCCCCCTCGCGACGCGTCGCGCGTTGCACATCATGCGCAAGAAATCCGTATTGCTCACCCCTGGTACTTCCACCGGCGACTGAAACGACAAAAATAACCCCTGTCGCGCGCGCTCCTCGGGCTCCATCGCGAACAAATCCACGCCTTTAAACGTCGCGCTCCCACTCGTGACTTCATACGCGGGATGTCCCACTAAAACCTTCGTCAACGTCGACTTCCCCGAACCATTTTTCCCCATCACCGCGTGCGTCTCGCCCTCGCGAATGACTAAATCGACGCCGCGCAAAATCTCCTCCCCAGTCTCCGCCACTTTCGCCCTCAAACCTCGGACGTCGAGCAACACCGCGCTCGCGTTCGATGCTTTCGCGTGTGTTCCTTTCGCTCTCACGTCGCGCGCGCGCGCTCGATGCGTCGCATTCACCCGCGCGCGCGCGCGCGCTGATTCCCCAATCGCATACGTCGCGCGCGCCATCTCGCGCGTCGTTCGCGTCGCGCGATGCGCGTCACACAAAGCGTTCTGCGTGCGTCCTCGCTTCTCCTTCGACGCGCGATCGACGCGCGTGCGAATGATAAAAAATAACTGTCGATCAAATCGCGATTCGATCGACCACTCCGTTCGTCGCGCGCGCGCGATTGACGATTCCAACGCCCAGCCGATGGCCCATGGCCATTGGCCCATGCATGACCCATGGCCCGGGGGGTCGTTGTCGAGTCACGACTCGACGAGCGCCACTTTTCGTCCTCGTCCTCGCCATCGCCATCGCTCTCGCCATCGATCGACGTCGATTGGAATCCGATGAACGCGCGCGCGTTCGCGTCGACGACGACGGGAAACGAATTCGACGTCACGCGTAAGCGTAAGGTTACGCGCCGCGCGATGTCGCGCGCGATGTGCGCGACGCGTCGGGACGTCGTCGTCGCGTCGAGCGTCGTGGTGTTTCTCGCGAGCGCGCTCGCGCGCGCGCGCGCGCGGACGACGACGACGACGGAAGACGAGCCGAAAGCGACGACGACGACGACGACGGAGGAGAAGAGGACGACGACGGAGGAGGAGACGAGGCGAGCGGGAAACATGAGGAACGCGATCGATCGCGAGCGACGAGGGATGGAACGGTTCGCGGCGAACGACGTGGAATCAGCGATCGAGGATTTCGACGCCGTCATCGCGCGCGATCGATCGCGCGCGACACGA
>Ga0222712_10005794_pt1 | contig 12375 bp, 20 predicted proteins | sample C33_657DmetaG_FD_165043 | JGI IMG/M metagenome (GOLD analysis project Ga0222712, IMG submission 165043) | Estuarine water microbial communities from San Francisco Bay, California, United States - C33_657D | ecosystem: Environmental > Aquatic > Marine > Unclassified | place: USA: California...
CTCAGAGACCTTAAGAAAATAGGCTTTGAGTCGGACATAAAACTATAAGGAGAAATAAATGGCTAAAGTAACAAAGACACTAAATGCAGTACTAACTAAGAACATATCAGTAGAAAAAGGTGGGGCCTGGTTACTAACAGTAACTGAAGGCTTTATAGGCTCAGTATCTGAAGGAGACATTACTCACTCTGCATGGTCTAACCCATCTGCTGCAAAGCGTTATCTCAAGGCATATGTTCAAGAGCGTACGCCTCGCAAATCAATTAAAATGGTAGTTCTAGCGACAACACCATTAGGCAAGCCGTCAGCTCTAGCAGGTGACATAAGCTGGAAAGTAGATGCATAATGGTAGATACGCAAGAGTTGTTATCATTTATAAATGATCGGATCTCTAACCTTACGGATTTGCGAAAGCAATACGAAGAAGAAGGAGATTACGAACTAGATGATTACACATCTGGAGCTATAGATGCATATGACATCATAAGAATGAAGCTGGAGGAATAATGGACATGGAAACAGTCAAGCCCCGTACATGCAAGATGTGTCACGGGGCTGGCTATCTGTTCTGGGGAGATGACGAGGAGTATGACGTCTCTCCTTGTGATGAATGCCAATAGTAAACCGATAAACAAATGGCCCCTCGTCTCACGACGGGGGGCCAAATGTTTGTGTTGGCGCGATTCTTAGCAGACACAGCCTTCTTCACTGCAATCGCAGTCTTCTGCCAACAGGTCTTCTAAGTCTTCTAGATCTTCTTCATCAAGGTCAAAGTCTTCAAAGCCATCTTCAAAGTCTTCATCGAATAGATCTGGGTTGATATCTTCAGTCATGCTATCTCCTCTAGAGTAGGGGTCCATAATCATACATTATCTCTAACTAGTTTTACCTCACAAGCGTCTGTTGTGCAGTAAGCCTCACCGACTGCATCAAACGCCATTCCCTCATAGACTCCTGTTAAGTCAATTGGGAAAAGTGTCATTCGACCATTCTCATATTCATCTTCAGTACTCTGAGTATACGGCATCTGAGGGTATACACCATCATCCATAGCTAGGAATGAAACAGTCTTGAGCTGGCCATCGTACATGTGCAAAGCCGTTCCGATAGCGGAGGCCTCTGTGCTTGGATCGAACGATACGGTTACTGATACCGAGTTGTCTGACCAATAACGTTGTGCTGTTGCGGCTAGTGCCATCTTCTCATAGATAGATACATCCTTTTCAGAGCGGATAGCCTCAGCCTTGATTGGGAAGTACACGACTGATGTTGTGTTAGGCGAGTTAACCTCAGGCTCTACACGGTAGTTAGCCAACTTAAATAGAGGAAGCATAGGGTCATTGTTAGCGAACCGAATTGTACGTAGGAAGTGCTTTCCACCCGGTGTCCAATGTACTCCTGGGGATTCTCCTGCCAAAATAGATACAGTTCCGGATGGCTTGATCGTAGTAGTCTTTATAGACTCACGAACTCCCAACCATTCTGAGTAACTCTTATCATACTGCTGTACTGTAGCGTATCCTTCATCCATCCACTTACGAAGTATTGGCAGGCCCTTGGTGTCAGCAAAGTTAGCCACACCTGAGATAGAAGTTCCAATGCGACGGTTGCGTTGCATGATTGCGTTAGTCTCTTCCCAGTGTGTAGGCAAGAGGGTAACAGTCTTAGCATAGAGATATGCGAACTTGAGTGTGCGCTTGAAGTCTTCTAGGTTGTCATGACGACCAATGTATGTCTCAACGAGAGTACAGCATTCAAAAGACTCTAATGATTGTTCTGCGCATGGGTTGTATCCCGCTGCACGCCAATCCTTATTGTTAATTGGGTCGGCCAAACGACCATACTGACGAGTTACATCCATCCAGATTACGCCAGGCTCACCGTTGCGAGCAATACCATCAATGACCGGAGATAGGTCTGTACCTACAGCCACCTCTACTGAGTTGTTAGACATCCACCCATAGCCCATGCGGTCAGGGTTTGCCTCGTAATTCTTAAGATTAAGAAATACATCGTCTGTAATCTTGCCCATAAGCAGCTCAGCTGAGCGGCGTACGTTACCTGAAACTACGCATACTCCAATTAAGTTACCTAGGTCAGCGATATCTCTGACGTTTACTTTTTCTCCGGATCTACCTGTGAAGATAGTCCGAACGTGTTGATGTAGTCGTTCCAATGGCTCGGATCCTGCAGCCGTTCCGCCAAATGTTTTGATTGGCGTTCCTGCTGGGCGGATCTCTTTGTAATCAAATACTGGATACTTCTGATCTGGCTTGAGGAAGGCATTGATGAGGGCTGTGGTAGATTCAACCCATCCTTCCCGGGTGTCTGGGATGATGACGGTTTCTCCGGCTTGTGGTTCATAGATTGTAAAGTCCTTGTCTGCTCCCTTTGTATCGAAGCCTACGCCCACTCCGAGCATAGATGCTTCCATTAGGAAAGCGAATGGTTTAGCGGGATTGAGCTTTGTCATTGATTCGGTAGATACGAATGAGCAGTTCTGCAACGCTGCGGAGTTCTTCTGCTCATTGACCAGTGGAGTACCCATCATCCATAGACCTCGTCCAGGTGGGGTCCACTTAAAATTAAACATGCGGTCAAAGGCTTCCTTAGCGGATGAGGCTGCCTTAGTGTCTGACCAAGGAAGACGCTGTTGTTTAGCGTAGTCCTTTTGTAGGGAGTACATGCCGTTGATGACACGTTCGCAAGCATCTACCCAAGTCTCTTTGGTGCCGTCCTCTTTAAGACGAGAGTAGGTTCGGATGAATGTAATTTCTCCTACAGAGTTGCCGGCTGCGTCCTTATAGCCCCAGTCAACCTTCTTGGAACGATAGGAATTCACGAACTCTTCAGCTAGTTTGAACGAAAACAATTTACAGCCTCATTTCTGGTAGATTTTTCTTGTTATCAGGTATAAAAATTACAAGCCCTCATCTAATATTCTACTCGATTGGGCCTCACTTATGCCACCGTTAGGGAGCTCACGCAGGGTGTTAGCTTTATCACCAAACAAGGCTGACAGCACACCCCCAGAGGTTTGACGCTCTGCCGTGATACGAATAAACTCTTTGTTCTCTTCTAATTCTTTGACTTGCCCAACCAATTTGAATAGTCGGTCGATCTCCTGTCCGGTGTTTGGATCAGGGTAACCGCCATTCAATTCCTCAGCAAAACGTGCAAAAGCGACTCTAGCGCCCTGCATTTCGATAATTGCGTTCAATAATCCCTTAAGTTGTTCTTTAGTTTTAATCTCTACTGGGAGACTAAAAGCGCAGGCATTACCCGGTTTGAATGCTGGACAGTTTGCCGCAACGAAGCAAGTATCACACTGACGAAGGGAAACTGGGTTGCTGTTAAGGATAGAAACATCTTTAATAGTGTCCTTTCCATCCTCATCTTTCTCTACGATAGTCTTGACTTTTACACCAAAAACAGGCAAGGTTTGAAGGTCCTGAACGTCTCTTTGCTCTAAAAGTTTCCTACCCAAAACAGGACTGTTATCAGGATCTGACCCCCCTGTTTCCGCAGAACCGGGATCGTCTTTATACTCACTGTTATCAGATAACTTCTTAATTCCTCTTTTATCCAAGTTCTTCTCCAACTGCAAGTAGGACCAAATAGCGAGGCGGGTTACCTCGTTACTATCATCATTGATAATCTTGTCGTAGTTCAATCCGGCCTTCTCAATGATCGATTTATATCGAGGGCGAGCTTGATCCTTTTGCTTCTTCTGGTAACGTACCAATCGGGTACCGTCCCAGACAATTGTTTCTCCACGCATCATTGGGGATAACCAAGCAAGACTGCTGGCTGTAGACAAAGACACCTGGCGTAGGTTATCAGGCTTAGCGCAAGCAATACCGTGAAACTGTAGGTCAGGAAATTGGGTCAACATTGCTCGTGAACGGGCTGCTAAGCTGGTGTCGTCCTCTAGAGTCTCTCCGAGTAGCGCCACGTTTACAAAGCGCTCACAGAGGCTGTAGAGGGCTGTATGGCCGGTCTCCTGGTGCCAGACTACCCAAAGCTTATCGCCAATGATCTCGTACATCTGAGAACGGTGGTAGTTGTTCCAGGCATTTCCCATGGACTTAACATCTAGCTCGGTTGCACCGGCAATTCTCTCAGCATTGTTAGCTACAAAGTCTAGGTAAGCGTCGGCGTACTCCTGAAGCTCTCGCTCAGTCATATTAAGATCATTGATCTGGTGTCCGCCACCATCAACATAGACCACAACATCATCCGGGAATCTTCCCTGGATCAAGTAATCTTTAGTCTTAGGCAGGCCACGTTTAGCTAATCTATAATAATTAAGAGACACGTGCTTTACACCCATGTCGGTGAGAAGGATACGGTGGGACGGAACTTCAGCCCCCATGAATACTATGTTCATTCGAAGTTATTTACCCTGCTACCCAAATGGGCATTGAGTAAAGCTTCCTTTTGGCGTGTAACTTCAGCCTGAAGATCTTCCCAAGGTCGTATATTTCTAACGGTTCTAACAAAGATGGGAGAAGCAAAGTTAAGAACAGGGATACCAATAGATAGAGCTGCGGCGCAATAATCTGCGTCAGCATCAACAAATAGATCTAGCTTACCTTTTGCCTTAGCTATATCTAGGTGGCGTAGTCGTAGGTCTTGTCCTTCAAAGAACATAGAGCTGTCATAAAGCTCGCCGTAGCCTACAACCATGTGGCTTCTTAGCCAATGCTCTGACTTTTGAGTATCCATGTCTGAGCTGATAATTACTCGATAAAACTCTGAGAGAATTCTAAACAGCTTGATGCCTTCTGGGATCGGATCACCGACCTCGTTCTTTAACACACCCTCTAAAGCAATTATAGCTGACATTATTCCTCTTCATAGTTGTCCAAATGTCTCTCTTCGCAATCTCTTGCTAGAGAAGTTACCACATACATCTTCTTACAAATTTCGCACTGCCACCGTGAGTAATCCATGGCTATAGTCTACCGCAAAGATCTCCTGATCAGAGTACTTGTTGTAGGTAATTCTACCCCGTAAGTCTCTTTTTGCTGCTGTTTTAACTGAGCATCTCTTTGATCTTTGATAGATCTTAAAGCTTGGACAGCCCCAGACTTTTTACCAGCTTGCCAACGATAGTTGTGAAAGTCTGCGTAGCCGGAACCTATCTGGCTAAACGCAATCTTTCGCCCCTTATGAATCTCATCATAGATAGATACGGCTTGTTCTTGTGCCAACTTTATTTTTCTTTCAGCATTTACCTGGTAAGCTGTGTTGGGTGCAGAACGAAGCTCATTGATTGCATTGTTATGGCGATTGAGAATCTCAACAGTCATATCGTAATCTCTTTTAGCTTTGTGCTCCCAGTCACGGCTGTATGGCGAATGCTGATTAGGATTAGGTTGAACCGTCCAATAATCACCGATAAGATCATAAGCTGCGTAAGGATTGATATCTCTGATATCTGTCTGTGGGTTTACATAGAATGTAAGTTCATACCCGTGCCAGTTACCAGTGTTAGGCATAAGCTCTGCGTTAAAACCCTCATTGAATACAGCTGCAATCTCAGCATTGCTGTAGCCTGCGTACTCAGGGTTTGCCTGGCGAAACTTAACGTACTCAACCCCTACAAGACAATCCAAATCCCCTGGTTCACGAGCTGCCTGCCATTGATATGACACGCCAGAACCTGCTAACCAAGCCTTGGTCCACTTGTGTGGATCATTGAAGTGAGCAAGCATATAGTCAAACAATAATGAAAGAATTCCTTCTCTCATAGTTATCTTAAGCTGCTTGTCCATAAATAGTTTTGGATCTAGATCGGCTGCGGGCGCACTGAAATACGAAGTAGCTCCAGGTGTTATACCTGGAGCTGCTGCGTAATCATATTTTCCCATATGCCTATTCTTCCATCCATTACGTACTTACGTCTCGGCTTGAGGGGTATGAATATTAGGCTTGAGGTGCTTCTTTGTCTGCGTTAAGGCGGAGAGTTACATATTCCGCTGCTGACTGTGCTTGTAGGTCCATCAAAAGCTCTGAAGTGTATCGACGGATTTCAAGCAAAGATGCTGCACGTTCTACCGGGATAGAAAGCAATGCTGCGTCCTTCTCGACAAATACGTTCCCATCTTCTGAGACTAGTACAACAAACCCAAACTTAAACTTAGGTGTTTCAGGTGCTGATGCGTCTGCAGATGGTGCGTGTGTGTGGTCTTGTGTTTCTTCTGACATGTTTCCTCTATTCGTATAGGCCCATTTTTTTACGGTTTTGTTCTACTACATATGTTTTAGCTGGACAGAAGTCGCAAAGGTACACTTTTGTGCTAGCAGATTTTGCGGCGCTATCCAAGCCAAGATCCTTTCGGATATCTTCAGTACCCTTAGGGATCAATCTTTTGGATTCTAGCTTCCAATCATAGCATCCCTCTACAGGACGGAGATGAAGGTTGAAGCATTTCATGGCATCTTCAAAAAAAGTTGCCTTAGTTGTATAATAATCTGGATCGATATCAGCAAGACCGCCACCAACACGGTTACGAAGGTTCTCAATTATGTGCTTACGTACTTCAGGACGAGAGTACAGCTTAACACCGATCTTAGATAAGAAACCTGTATGAGGAATGCCCGCAGATTCGTGTCGATCTACAAGAACTTGCAGAACTACATCGTCGTCAGGATGCCCCTCAAAGTCAGGGATCTCCTCGATAGTCTTACAGTTGTAACAGTAAAGTAGACGGATCTTAGGACCTTCATCCTTGATCTCTGTGTACTTACCTTCGTCAGCAGGACCTGCCCCGCCTTGACCTAAAATTGGAATACTCATTTGTCCTCCTACTTATACCCCTATATAAAACAGCATACCACACTATTTGAAGTTTTATTCCAGCTCTTTTTTACCGGAGTCTTTATCGAATTCTGCTCGTCTATTGTTAACGACTGCTCTTTGTTCCCTAGGGCTTAATCTGCGGAACGCCTCTCGGTCACGTAAAGTCTGGGCTGTGGCATCCTCCGCCCCAGTGATTATTCCAGTTGGTCGTCCATTTTCATCAACGTTTTCACCAATCTGCTTAGTTAAACGTTCTTCAGCAAACTTTTCCAAAGGTGTTACAGCTCTTACTGTTGCTGCAGCAACTAAAGAATCTTCTCCTGTAATCATATGAGCAGGAAGAGTAGCCTTGGCGTATTCCTCTAAAGAACCATACGGTACAGACTCTACGGACGCACGCTCACTAGGAAGGCTTTGCCCTACTCGTTTCGGTGTAGCTTCTCCCGGCTTTGCGTTTCTTACGTCAGGGTTATCAGAATCTGAAGGCCAACCTGGTCGGCGCAACACACCTTCTTGATTTCTAGGTGTGAATGTATAATTAGTCTTAGCTTTATTTGATGCAGGTGTTGCGTCTGCCACATTGTCTGCTGTACGTGTGTACATTTCTGCGCAGTGAGGGCAATCTTCGGTAGAATTTTCTGAGTGGTATTGTTCTAGGTGGGCATCTTGGTCTATACCAGGGGTAGAGCGAAACTTATCTAGAGCAGTATTAAGAGTATCTTCTTTTTCTAAGTTACTTCTACGAGCATTGGCTTCAGATAAGTTTGAACCAGCACCTGAATGAGCAGCCCAGGTTAAATGAGATTGAATACTTCCGTCATCTGCCTTGGAGGTTGCTCCCTCACCATCTCTAAGATCAGGGCGAACTGCTCCACGAACTCCAATACCTGTACCAGAAGTTTCTTGTCCCCACAGCAAATCGTTTGGCGGTAGAACAACGTTCTTAGGTGGTTTAGGCTCACCTGTTGGTAGAGGAACTGATAGCCCACCTGTTTGTAGCAAAGACTCAAGACTTCCTCTAGAAGAATCAAGCATTGCTTGCTTCTTAGCTTTGTGCTTTTCTATGTCTTGTGTCTTGATAGGTGTAAAACTAATATTAGGATCTGCGGCGTGTTGAATTTGTTTTAACTTTAAATGATGTGAACAAAGAACATAGGGAGTTGATGTAAAAGGATTTTCTTGGTTGCTCCCCATAAAATGAGTACCGGTAGGACCATCAGTACCATGGCTATATGTGCCTCCTGGTACATCACAAGTTAACCCTAGTTTAGGGCTTCCTGGACGTGCTCTTAGATCTTCATACCAATCGTAGCCCCCGGCAGTTCTACCTGGACCAGCTGCTGTAAAAGAAGGCAGGCCGCGAGTATCTCCACTACCGATAAAGTTAACCCTTGTTTCAGGCTCTATATCTATAGTTCTCTCAGGAATACCTGAAGTAGTTTCAGAAGTTCTTGCAACAACATCTGGACCTTTTGTTACAACACGTCGAGAAGTAGGTCTAACAACAGATGGTTTTTCAACAGAACTAGTTTCTTCTGTTGTTGAGCCAAAGGCTACGGCATCCGGATCACTAATATTTGATGTAGCGTAAATGTCTTGAGATGTAACTGGCTTTTTTGCCATGGAGGTTAGTACCCTTCTGGTTTACGAGCTGCACGCTCACCTTTAAGAGCAATACCTCTACGAATAGAAGTAACGTTACCTTCACTGCCGTGGCCTAAACCTTGTTCTTCAAAATGTTGATCTGCTTCAGCGTACTTTTCAGGTACTTTCACAATTACAGCGCCGCTGTTCATACCTGGCTTAAAGTGCTCTGTAGCACCAGTATTAAAGTGATCAGTGCGATCAGCATCAGACTTCATATAGGTATTATCCAATGGAAGTACAGCATCCATTACGTTATCTGCTAAACCACGTAACTTTTTTGCTGCAGAGGAGTTCTTGATTTTATCAATACGTCCCTTATGCCACGGATCTTTAGCCATTTTAGTAGTTAGCACCCATTTGATTATTTTCAATGTTAGCTACAGGTGTAGCTGGACGTGGGTTAGAAGATGCTGAACCAGCACCTGGGTTAACCTTTGATGGTGCTTCTTGGTCAATAAAATCATAGTTCCAGTATGGGTTAAGAGCACGTCGGTTAGCCAACATGATGTCTTCACCTGTACCTGGAGATACAGTTGTATTTGGACGTACCTTGCGGTACTTTCCATCTGTCGCACCATCTTTGTAGCTTTGATTAAGTGAGCGTGATTCGTTAGTTGCCATTATTTTTTATCCTTTGTTTGGTCATTTTTTACCATATCTCTTCCCATCGCTACCAATAAATCCTGCGGTGTTGTGCATTCCAGTTCTTTTTGCTAAGTAAGCTGGAGTACCTTTTACATCAGCAAGTGGTGAGTTGCCTCGATCTACTGGTCCTGGCGGACGTTTAGACTCAGACTTAGGTGGAGTACTTGAAGGTGGATTACCTGATTCACGCTTTGGTTTTGAAGAACGAGAGGGCGCACCTTTTCCACCAGGACGTGGCGGAGAAGACTTCTTAGTTTCTTTAACAGTTTCTTTTTCTTTTTTCTTAAATTTCATAAGTCCTCATCCCAGGCTTTCAATCTAGGTTTTGGTTTTGGTGTGCTATCTTCACGCTTTACTCTCTCTACATCTTCTATAGTAGGAAGGTAATTGTCGTTGTCGCTTGATTCCCCTTTTCGTGCCGCTTCTTTGTTAGCAGCACGAACTCTTCCGCGAGTTTCACCATCAATTTTGAATCTTTCACCATTGTACTTATTCTTTGGTCCTAAGACTGTAACTCCAGCAGGACCTGGCATAGCTGCGCCTCTAGCTGCTTCTTCTCCTCGAGTTTCTGGTTCCTTTTTTGCATTTTCTGCGGAAGTTCCTGGTCGACTATGGGGCATATCTGCAAACTCATCTTTCTCCTCATCGAACCAGCCACCATTTCCATTTTTTGGATAATGAGGACCTTCTACTTCGCTCTTAGGCTTTGGATTCTTGTACCATTGATTTGCTGGTTGTGGTCCAAAATCTTTGGAACTACGAATATCTACGTCTGGATCCCACATATCTACTGAAGCACCGTTCTGTCCACCGAAGTGTGAAAAATCTCCAGCGCTTAGCTTCTCTGCTCCTTCTCCAGCACGTGAAGCTTTTACTTGCTTACGGTCACGAACATAACTACGAATTCCCATTATTTTTTCTTCGCTTTCTTTTTAGTAGCTGGCTTAGCCTTAGCTTTGGCTTTAGCATCAATCTCGGCCTTACGCTCAGGAGTCATGACTTTAAGCTTTTCAACTTTATAGTCCATATCCTTGCCGCTTGGGTCTTTAATAGAAGTCTTTGCCATGGTGTAAGTATCCCCCTTGTTTTAGCTTTTGTCAGGGTTATGTTGTTTTCTAACCCTGGGTCTTATAACTTTTTTTCCTCTAGCGTGGCTAGTTTTTTGTCGTCTCCTGGTAGAAGCTTGAACAGCCCCAGGGTTTAAGGCAGATGACTGACCTGCTGTCCAGTGACCTGAAGACCTTTTTTCCCAGCTATGCACTGAGACGAACTGCTTGCCTACTGTCATGAGCTCATCAACTTCTTTGCGTGCCCCTGATAGTTCAGGTTACGGCAATGCGGGCACAACCCATCATCGCTGTACATAGCCTCTAGTGGAGTCATAGGATAGCCACACTTTTTACACATAATAGTACCATCATAGATAGTTACTGTTGATACATCATCCACAGCTGCAACCTCCTGAAGTATCTTTAAGTGTAGAGCAATCCCTGCAAACACCTGAGGATACCGCATTTATGTGGTGCTCAGTAATTCTGCGTGTCCCACCAGGAGTTTTAACATGACCAAGTTTACCAGCATCCATCCAACGCCCTACAGTTTTAGGGTCAACGTCAAATAAGGCAGCTACTTGTGAAGGGGTGTAGATCTTAGTAAACTCTTTATCGTCAGCCATTACAACCACACCTTCCATCAGTATCCCTAAGAGTACTGCAATCCCTGCATATTCCTGACATTTTAGAGGCCCTATTAGCAGCAACTGCGCCTGCGTAGTCATCCCCGTGAGACCACCCCCTATTTATAAAGCAATTTTTACAATGATAGATAGAGTTTGTCATAAGTCCGGTGTATTCAGGATCTCCCTTTTTTACACCTTTCCATTTTTTTTTAAAATCGTCGTCAACCATATTACCACACTGACTCTGATATATTGCGAGCTGTTCCCTGGTAGGAACCCTTCTCTCCGGTAAAGTCTACACGAGTTGGTTGGAACTCATTGTTAACATCTAGTACGTCCAAGATACCAAGCTCACGTGTACGGTACCCAAATCGTGGAGGAAATAGTTGAATCTGTGGTAGCGGTGGTCGAACCAAGTCTTGTATTAGTGCAGAAGGGATTGTTGCTGAGCGTAGTGCTCGAGACATAAACGCTTCTTGAGCGTTTGCAAATGGGCCCATGTAATCATAGCGTAATAGAGAAGCGTCAGGATCCTCACTTAGGATAGGACGACCTTTACTATAATCATAAATACTATTTTGGTTTTCCATTAGTTAGCTCCTTTGTGAGACCGCTCATGAGCAACAGCTTCTTTTATAGGTACATCTGCTTTACACACATCGCAGCTTAATGTAGAGGTTCCGTTAACCTGTTCTGCTTGTGTAATAGTTCTTGGTTTTGATCCTTCTGTAAGACTATCTCTTAATGCGTGTATTTGATCTTTAGGATAATAATAATCATGTTTACGCACACCGTTTGCGTCAGCTAAACCTTTAAATCGTTTTTCTACTGGTATGCGATTAATGCGTGTAAGAGAGTGCACAGTATCTGGGTGAATACCTAGTAGATCAGCTACTTCTCTGTGATTATAAAAACCTTCGGCACTACGTGACTCATTAAGTGTAGGTCTACGTCCTGTTCTAGGGCGTCCTCCTTTATTCTTAGATGGCTTAGCCATTAATTCCACCGTGGTCTCATGTGTTGAAAGTTTTGACCGGTACGTGGATTAAACTCTGCAGGAACATTTGAAGAAATGTTTGCTTTACCGTCATTAACAAGGTGTGGTGCTGGAGCAAGCTCAACTTCTGGTGCTGTTCTCTTACGAGAGTAGACCACTGCACCGCCGACATCTTCGAGTCGGTAGTTTTTTGGATTAAGACTTCTATCTGGCTCAAGATTTTCTGGCCACATATATTGAGCAGCATCAATGCGTTCACCTTTGTGCACACCGCGTTGGTATGCTCGTTGGTTCTGTCGGTTCTTTAATGAATCAAGAACTGTGTCTCCTAATGAATACGGCTTACCTTTATCATCACGGCGTGTACGAATTGTTCCTAGGTATCCATCTGGATACTCAGCTTGAGGTGCACGACCAACACCCATACGTGCAAAATCCATACCACTTCGTGGTACTACGGGCGTGCCTCCACCACCGGTGGTAGTATAAGCACCGATGTAACCGCTGGCTCCAAGATACTGCCAATTTTGATGTGATGAAGGCATAGCCACATAATACCGTTAAATGCAAAAAGCCGAAGGGGTTAACCTTCGGCCTTTT
>Ga0222712_10005795_pt1 | contig 12374 bp, 7 predicted proteins | sample C33_657DmetaG_FD_165043 | JGI IMG/M metagenome (GOLD analysis project Ga0222712, IMG submission 165043) | Estuarine water microbial communities from San Francisco Bay, California, United States - C33_657D | ecosystem: Environmental > Aquatic > Marine > Unclassified | place: USA: California...
CCCGTGAACGATCGATCGATGGCGCACCGCCCGCGCGCGTCTTCCGTCGTCCTCCGTCGTCTTCCGTCGTCTTCCGTCCTTCCTATCGTCCGCACGATCGTCCGATCGTCCTCCTCCTCCTCCGTCGTGCGTTCCAACGCCCGAGCGCGACGCGCGATCGCGTGGACGCGCGCGCGTTCCGACGCGATCGCGCGATCGATCGTTCGCCCGACGAGCGTTTCGTTCACGAACTCGTCGAGTGGACGGTCGGACGGTCGGAGCGTCCGAGCGATCGACGGTCAACGTTTCGAGCGTCGCACGGTCGAAGTTTCGACGGTCAGAGGGTCAACGTTTCGAGTGTCGACATCGACGTCGACATTTATGTTTATGTAAATATCAACCCCGACCGACGGTCGCGCGTTCGCGGGCGCTGGCGCGATCGACCTGAGGAGAGTGATCGACGTGGAGGTCATGTGACGATTCACGAACTCGTCGACGACGTGACCCCACGCCAACCGAGTGAGCGACTGGTCCCGAGGACGAGTGTCCGACCGACCGCCCGTCGACGACGTCGCGCGCGCGACGATTCGTCTTCCCTCTCTCGCGCTCGAGAGTTGACGACGACGGGAAGCGACAGACGACGTCTGTTCTTCACGAACGCGAGCGACGGCGGCGAAGGGCGATCGACTATAGGGCGAGAGCGGTGATTGAGCGCGAGAGAGCGATCGCACGGCGATGCACCGAACGTGGCGCGACGGACGAACGAGCGCGAACGCGAACGCGAACGCGTCTCGAGAGTTTGGACGGTGTATTTATAGCACGCGCGAGGACGCGAGGGAGGGAGGGCGACGGAGGGAAATGAGCGATTACGACGATGCGAAGACGTCGTCGTGCGTGGTATTTTACGATTATAAGCTGCTTTCACCTGAAGGATGCGAAGACGGTGACGGTGAGGCACGCGAGCGCGCGATGGAGGCGTTTGAGTCATCCGTGAGCGCGTTGTGCGGGGGATGTTTCGAAGACGCGGACGACGACGAGGACGATAGTGACGGCGAGGGAGATGATGATCAAGACGAGGATGAGGAGGATGGAGACGATCGGGTTGTGTTTGATTATGGTTTGATTGCGACGCGAAAACGCGAGAAAACGAACGCGCGCCGCGGGAGCGGATCCAAGGCGCCGCGTCGACGACGACAGTCAACCACTCCAGCGACGACTCGCATCGTGGTGAAGACGACGGATGAGAAATTCGACGATGGTTATAGATGGCGCAAGTATGGTAATAAGTGGGTTCGTGGAAGCACCCATCCGAGGGCGTATTACAAGTGCACGAGCGAGGATGGTGTAGGACTGTTGCAAAAGCACGTCGAGGAAATCGAACGGGATGCGGAAAAATCGTCCCCTTACACGTTCGAGCGTCGGAGGTATTTGGTGACGTATTACGGCAGGTCTCAAGCCTCGAGCTCGCTACTTGATCGACTGCACATATTTTTGCAGTCGCGCGCTCGCGATAGTCGAACATCGATCGATTCGGTGGAAATGTTTTCGCGTTGACGGCGTAGAATTTTGGATGAATGTGGTACGTATTAAATCCTGTATTATCTACCAACGTGATCCACCGCCCTTCGCGGGCTCGTCGCGACGCGGCGGGGCGTATTTACCATCTGCGCGCTCGCCGCCCTCCTTGCTACGGCTTGGTTCCCATTTCTTCGGTTCGTAGCGGTCGCCGCTGCCTCGACCGGCGTCGCGGTCGCGGTCGTCGCCTCGACCTGCATCACCGCCACGATCAGTGAAACCTCGACCAGAGTCACCGCGATCGCCGTAACCTCGACCAGAGTCACCGCGATCGCCAAACCCACCTCCTGTGCCTCTTCTTGGCTCATAGCGATCTCCGGTGCCCTCCCGAGATCGAGGCGCCCATTTTTCGCCACCGCCTTCACGAGCGGGTTCGCGAGCGGGTTCGCGTCGATCACCAAAGGCTGAGCTCGAACCAGAGCGGCCCCAGCGGTCGTCACGAGGCTCTTCGCGTCTACTGACTTCGCGCTCGCGCTCCTTGTTTGCGGCTTCCTCCTCCTCTTGCTTACGTCGACGTTCGGCTTGTTCGATGCGATCCTTTTCGCGCTTCTCCTTCTTCAGCGCCTCTTCAACGTCTTGAAGGCGCTTGATGTACGCGCGTTTTGCCTCGAGCAAACGCTCAGCTTCGCGCTTCTTCTTCAACACCACGAGTTGCTTGGCGCGTTGTTCTTCGAGTGCAGCGAATTCGTCGGCGCGACGAAGCATGATGGCGCGAGCGAATTCAGCGCGGGGGCCATCCATTCGCATCAAGCGCTGCTTTTCAGCAAAGTCAGCCTCCCACTTTGCACGATGCTTAGCAGCCATTTGCACCTGTTGCTCAGCGTGCAATTTTTCGTCGTCGATAGTGCGCTCCTTGTACGCTTTTTCGATCAAGGCAATGCTTTCTTCGCGCTTGGCGCGCTCCAAGTGATCCATCGTCTTGGCGAGCTTCAAAAGCTTACGCTCTTGCTCTTGGCGCGCCTTGATTTGCTCCTGAATAGCGTCTTGCATGATGGCGCGCTTGTCAAGGACGACACCTTCATCAATCTTAACCGGTGCCTTCTTACCACTTCGCCTCGCCTGTTCCGCGAGCAATTCGAGAGCTTCTTGTTTCTCCTTCTCTTCCATTTCGGCTCGGATTCTTGCCTCTTCACGCGAGCGCGCTTCTTGCTCGAGACGCTTGGCTTCGTTCTCTTCGTGCTTACGCTGCGCCGCGACGCGTCTGGCCTCTTCCTCCTTCTCTTGCTCGGCCGCTGCGCGCTCGGATTCTTCCTTGCGTCGTTCGATGACAATCTTGCGGGCTAGCACGCGCTTGTGCTCCGCCTCGATGGCGGCGCGTAATTCAGCGCCAAGCGCGTGCGCGGCAGTGGTGACGGCCACCTTAGGAGCAATTTTGCTCATGCCTCCTTGGAGAAGCTGCGCTGCGCGAGACAGGTGGTTCTTGATAAAGTTTGTCTCGAGACGATCACCCACAAAGTTCAACGAGCCGTTCTGGTGGTCAATCTTCACGGAGATATAATCGCTTCTCACTGCTTGCACCAAAATGCGCTCAACTTCATGATACGGCATGAACGGCACGGCGGCCTTCAATGAATCAATCTTCATCGTCTCAAACACCTTGGACTGTTGGTGCACCATGCGCACGATGCCAAGCGAACGCAGGCGCGGCAAAAAGGAGTTGAAATTGAAGGACGAAACAGGCGACGCTTCGCTGACTTCGATTCTCGTGCCCTCAAGGATCCCAAACAACTTGTTCGCGCGTTTGCACATATCGAGCGGCGCAAAGCTCTGCTCCATGAGCGTGTACAACTGCTTAACGTCGTCGTCAACCTTGCTGATCAATCCGGAACGCTTGATCTCGGCGACTAGCAATTCGCGAGACAAAACGTCGCTGATATCGCGAGAGCGTTCAACCTGATAACCCAAGAGGCTCGCCAGCTTCGTATCTCGCTCAATCTGATTATCTGAGTCGAGGTCACCGAGGATAGACTTTTCCTTGTACGGCGTGATGCACATCGACGCCAAAATCACGCCAGACGCCAGCGCACGCTCGTCTTCAGGCGTCAAATTCCGATTGTACGTCTTACTCACGCTGTACAATTTCATCCACGCGTACGCGTTGTGCAAGTAATTTTTACCAGTCCAGAAAATTTCAGTCAACTTGGCAAAATACAGCGCCATCATTTGCGGTTTAGGCGAGCGACGAAGCATCAACATCAAGCCGTGAATATCTTCCACCGATCTAAACGCCTCTTGCCACATCTCGAGCGTCGTAGCCGCCTTGAGTTGCTCAAAGCGTACCTCCATGTAAAGGTTTTGCGTCTCGGGCAACGTCAAATCAGGGCGATCACGCATGTCCTTGTACTTGATCATGTTGTTCAAGTGCGAGCGCAGCAAATCGCAAACGCGTCTGAACTCGGTCGTGCGTTTATGCTTCAAGCAAAATTTGAACGCATCCTTGACGACGAGCGCGTACAAACCTTCGAGCTTGTTGTTATTACGCAAAATGTCAAGCAAGTTTCTGTACGTTTCCCATAAAAACTTGAACCAAGGTGTGACGGTTTCCTGTTCCGTGGCTTCGTTGTCGCTGTCGAGCTGGTACGCCTTGAGCATCAAACTCTCTGGGGTGAAATCCGCCTCCAAATCCACGCCGGAGTCGAGCGCCAAGCCAAACTTTTCTTGCGCATCCTCCGCCCGCTCCGTCGAAAGCTTCAAAAACCTCCGCACCACTTCCTCGAGCGATTGCACGTTCACCAACAAACACGTATTGCGGTACTGCATCAACCCGTCCTTACACAACCTCCCTTTTTTGAGTTCCACGCACAGCTCGACGTACTTGAACATCACCTCCTCCAGAACCTTTGTCCACGACCTATTCCTTCGGCTCGTCACGATCTCGTGCAGCGCCAACAACGCGGCTTGCTTCTGTCCGACATTGATTAACTCCTCCTACGTCATCCAAGCCCTATCGGTCAGTCTTACATCCTTTTCTCTCGCGTTCTCTTAACGATCTCGCGTCGCCGCGAGGTTTCTCTCCCGCCTCTCGAGCGCGCGCTCGCGCGCCTCCCTCGTTCTCCCTAAACCTCATCCCAACCCAATCCCAAAACACCGCGACGTGATTTCCCCTTTCCGTCGTTGTATCGTTCCCTTTCACCCTTTCGCGCGCGTTCGTTCGTCCGTCGTTTCCCTCGTTCGTCTCCGTCGTTCGATCGCCCATCAGGGTTCGTCATTCGAACGCTCGCCCTTCGCGCCCTCGAGCGCGTCGTCGGCCTCACCGCTCGCTTAATCGCGTTCTCCGGTCGCGCAAAGTTCCCCATGTATCGAGACATTTTTTAACGTCTAAGAATTCGAAGTCGCGTGCGTCGTCGACGCGTCGCGTCGTCCACGAATGCCGGGTCCGTGCGACGCGATCGAGCGACGCGCGCGCGCGATCGCGCCCGCCGCCTGTGCGGTCCGTCGGGGCGGTCGATGTGGTCGGTCGGTCGGTCACTCCGTCCGTCCCTATGGTCGGTCGGTCAGTCGATGTGGTCGGTCGGTCCGTCCGTCCGTCCGTCCCTATGGTCGGTCGGTCGGTCACTCCGTCCGCGAACTCGTGGCGCTCTGCGACGTCGCACCCGTCATTTCTAGCCGACCTGGGACCGACAACTCCCGGCGACCGCGCGCGCGCGGCGCGACAAAGGAATGAACGCAACGAAAGCGCGGGATGAGGTGCGTGGAGTTAAGTGACGCGATGACGTGAACGCGATATAGAGACAAACGCGCGCTGACGACGACGACGACGTGCGCGCGATGTGTGTATGCGCGCGAACAGACGGAGGTGTACCTGAGGTACTTGCCGCGCACGGCGAACGAGGAGCGCATTCGCGCGATGTTCAAGTCGTGTGGAGAAATTACGCGCGTATGGGTGAGCAAAGACCGAGAATCGGGCGAATGTAAAGGGTACGCGTTTGTGAATTTTAAAAAGAAGTCAATGGCGCGCGATGCGGTGTTGCATTATAACGTATGGCCTAAGAATCACATGGATGGGAAGAACGTCGTCATCGAGCCCGCCAAGGCGTGGGACGACGGTAAGACAGAGATAGCGCAGTGTTCGTACGGATTAGAGTGTACGAAAGCGGATTGTTACTTCCGCCATCCCGAGGGTTGGATGTACGCCAAGACCGTGGTGGCGGGGAAGTCCGGCGCGAGTGGGAAGAGCGGCACAAAGGGCGGGAAAGCGAAGAGCGTTGACGGCGGCGTGAAAAAGAAAAAAGTTCGATCGAAGACGCGTCTCGGCGCCAAGGCGCGGCAACGCGCGAAAAAACGCGCTGACAAACAAGTCGCCGAAGCGTCTTGAGTGCGTAGAGTTCATTCAACTAGTCAATATTTTGTAACTTATGTCGATGTAACGTGAAGATGACGCGCGCTTCAGACGGCGACCTGGCGCGCACCGGCTCCAACCTAGCACCACACTAACGATTTCTAAGACGTTCACGCGCCATGGGTATCTTAGAGAAGATAAAAGATATCGAGCTCGAGATGAGCCGCACTCAAAAGGTGAGCACCGTCACCGTGCCTTCAAAGTTGTTGTGCTCTAACGCGTCGAACAGAATAAAGCCACTGAAGGCCATCTCGGGGTTCTCAAGTCCAAGCTTGCGAAACTACGCACGGAGCTGCTGAACCCGCCGAAAGCGCCAGGAACGCCCGGGGAAGGGTTCGATGTGGTGAAATACGGCCACGGTCGCGTGGCGCTGATTGGGTTCCCGTCGGTTGGGAAGTCGACGTTGCTCTCGGCATTGACCGAAACTGTTTCCGAGGTGGCCGCGTACGAGTTTACGACGTTGACGTGCATTCCAGGGGTCATACACTATAACGATGCGAAGATTCAGCTTTTGGATTTACCCGGGATCATCGAAGGGGCGAGCGAAGGCAAAGGGCGTGGGCGGCAAGTCATCGCTGTGGCCAAGTCGAGCGATTTGATTTTAATGGTCCTCGACGCGTGCAAGAGCGAGGCGGCGAACTCGAGGTATGCGCACAAAGACATCTTAACTAGAGAATTAGAAGCCGTCGGACTGAGGCTGAACCAAAAGCCACCAGGGATCTACTTGAAGAAAAAGAAAGCAGGTGGCGTGCAAGTGAACAATACTGTCGTCGGTGGGTTAACGAAAATCGACGAGAAGACGGTCAGCAGAATACTGCAAGAGTATAAAATTCATCACGCTGAAGTTTTGTTCCGCGAGGACTGCAACGTTGATCAGTTGATTGACGTTTTAGAAGGAAATAGAAAATACGTGCGGTGCCTGTACGTATACAACAAGGTCGATGCGCTCACAATCGAAGAAGTCGACGCGTTGAGCCGACGGCCTGATTCGGTGTGCATTTCGTGCTATATGAATCTCGGTATGGATCACTTGCTGAAGCGCGTGTGGGACGCCATGGGCTTAGTGCGCGTCTACGCTAAGAAGATGGGAGAAAAAGCCGACTTTGAGGAACCCGTCGTCTTGAGCGACAGTCGCGGCGGCACCAAAGTCACCCATTTCTGCTCCCAGCTCCACGCCGAGCTCCCAAAGCAACTCAAATACGCTCTCGTATGGGGTACATCCCCCAAACACATGGGCCAGCGCGTGGGTTTGCGCCACGCTCTTGAAGATGAAGACGTCGTGCAAGTCGTCAAATCCGACGACCACCTCCTCGTCGGCGTCGGACGCTTCTCCACGACGAAAAGAAACGATCCCGCCAAGATCGCCGATCGCGTCAAGAAGACAAAGCTTAAAACCTAGTTGTGTTGTATCACCATCTCGCATTCCTTACGCTCGTCGCATTCGTCGCATTCCTCCATAGACGCTCTCCGCGCTCGCCTCGGTTTCCGTCTCGCGCGTTTAAATACAGTCTTTACACGTATTGTGGAAACGCGCGCCTCGCCCGTGGTCATTTCCACGCGCGCTCGACATGCCGCGTCCGAACGCATCCACGGATGACGTGGACGTGGACGAACACATCGACCCCGAGGACGAAATCGCGTTTGAAGACGCGGACGACGGCGATGGGTCGAGCGATGGCGATGGGAGCGATTACGACAGCGAGGCTGAGGTACGAGACGAATGATCGCACCGAATCCGTGAGCGAATGACGACGACGATCGCGCGATGTCGAAGAGCGAACGCGTATGTTTTGATTCTCAGTCCCCCCTAGTCGCGAGCGAAGGCAAAGTGAACGAAGACGACGGTGATCTCGCGCGACGCTCGAGATCTTGACCGAGACCCGCGGTGGGGTTTAAACGCGACACACGCGAGGAAGTCAAAGTTGGCGAAATACATTGACAGTCGAGCGTTTGATTGACCGATCGCGTGCGTGGGTTTCATCGCGAACAGGAGCTGCGATCTCCAGGGGCGGCGGATGTGGCGAAAGCAGAGCGAGAGAGGTTGAGAGAGTTGAAGAGGGCGCAAACGGCGGAGCTCGAACGCGTTCGAGTGGAACAAAATGCAAAGATTGCGCACGAAAATAAAGCTGGGAAGTGGAAGTTCTTGTTAGCGCAGACCGAAGTGTTCGCGCACTTTTTGTCGGGAACGAAACAAGCGCAAGGTGCGGCGCAGAAGGGTAAACGAGGGCGAAATAAGGGACTGGCAGAGGAGGCCGAGGACGCCGAACTCGTGGAGCAAGCAGAAGAGCACCAAGCGGTGCGCTTGACTTCGCAACCGACTTGCATTAAGTTTGGGAAAATGCGCGATTACCAAATTGCTGGTTTGAACTGGATGATCAAACTGTTCGATAGCGGTATCAACGGCATTTTGGCAGACGAAATGGGTCTCGGGAAGACCCTTCAAACAATTTCTTTGCTGGGATACTTGAACGAGCACCGTGGTATCACCGGCCCGCACATGGTGGTCGTTCCTAAATCCACGCTTGGAAACTGGATGAATGAGTTCAAGCGTTGGTGCCCGATGATTCGCACCTTCAAGTTCCACGGCAACGGCGAGGAGCGCGAGGCTCAAAAGGCCAAGTACTTGGTTCCTGGCGGCTTCGACGTCTGTGTTACGTCATACGAGATGGTCATCAAGGAGAAGAACGCGTTGAAAAAGTTCCACTGGCGCTACATCATCATCGATGAGGCACACCGTTTAAAGAACGAGAACTCTCGACTTTCTATCGTGCTCAGAATGCTCAAGGCGAATAACCGCATGCTCATCACGGGTACGCCCCTTCAAAACAACCTTCACGAACTTTGGGCGTTGCTCAACTTCTTGCTCCCCGAAGTGTTCGGTAGCGCTGGTCAGTTTGACGAGTGGTTCTCCAACGTCGAGGATGGCGAAGGTGGATCGGAGGCCGTAGTTTCTCAGTTGCACAAGGTTTTGCGACCGTTCTTGTTGCGACGTCTTAAAACTGAAGTCGAAACTTCTCTTCCTCCTAAGAAGGAAACCATTCTCAAGATTGGTATGACTGAAATGCAAAAGACGTTTTACAAACGCATCTTGCAGAAGGATATTGATATTGTGAACAGCGGTGCCGATCGATCTCGCCTTTTGAACATCGTGATGCAGCTTCGTAAGTGCTGCAACCACCCGTACTTGTTCCAAGGCGCTGAACCGGGTCCGCCGTACATCACCGGCGATCACCTGATTGAGAACTCTGGTAAGCTTTCGCTTTTGGACAAGCTCCTTCCTCGTCTGCAAAAGCGTGGTAGCCGCGTGTTAATTTTCTCTCAAATGACCCGTTTGCTCGACATCCTGGAGGATTACTTGAACTACAGAAGCTACAAATACTGTCGCATCGATGGGAGCACGGATGGCAACATTCGCGAAGACCATATCGACGCTTTCAACAAAGAAGGCTCAGAGAAATTCTGCTTCTTGCTCTCCACGCGCGCCGGAGGTTTGGGCATCAATCTTGCGACGGCAGACACTGTTATTATTTACGACAGCGATTGGAACCCCCAAATGGATCTCCAAGCGATGGATCGCGCGCACCGCATCGGTCAAAAGAAGGAGGTGCAAGTCTTCCGCTTCTGCACTGATGGTTCTGTTGAAGAAAAGGTAATCGAGAAGGCTTACAAGAAGCTCGCTCTGGATGCATTGGTGATTCAACAAGGTCGTTTGCAAGAAAACAAGAAGAACCTTGGCAAGGATGAGCTCTTGGCGATGGTACGCTTTGGTGCAGAGAAGATTTTTGACTCGTCTACGTCTACGATAACCGACGAAGACGTCGACGCAATCATGGCTCGCGGTGAGGAAGAGACAAAGGCACTCAATAGCAAGATGCAAGGTTTCACTGAGAAGGCCATTCAGTTCTCTATGGGTGCCGAGCAATCGCTTTATGATTTCGAGGACGAAGATGAAAAGAAGGACTCGGCGCTTCCGGATGGCATCGACATGAAGGCCATCATCAGTAGCAACTGGATTGATCCGCCGAAGCGTGAACGCAAGAAGAACTACAACGAAACTGAGTACTACCGCAACGCCATGGCACAAGCCGCTCGTCCGTCTAAGTCTGGGCCGAAAATTACCAAGTTACAGCAAATGCTAGACTTCCAATTCTTCAACCAGACACGAATTCAAGAAATCTACGACAAGGATGTGCGACGCAAGACGTACGAATGGAACAAGTCCAAACAGCAAGAGGATGCGGCTTCGGAAGCTGTGCCGATTGAATTATCCACTGAAGATGATGCAAATGCCCCGCCCGCGATCACTGATGAAGAGAAGGCGGAAATGGACTCGTTGCTCGCGCAGGGCTTCACCGAGTGGAGCCGCCGCGACTTCCAGGCTTTCTGCCGTGCTTGCGAAAAGCATGGTCGTGATGACATCGAGAAAATCGCGGGCGACGTCGAAGGCAAGACTCTCAAGGAGGTTAAAGATTATAGCGCGGTGTTCTGTAAGAGATACGCGGAGATTGCCGATCACGAACGCATCATGGGGAACATTGAAAAAGGTGAGCAAAAGATTCAGCGTCAAGCCGACATGCTCAAGGCGGTCCGCGAAAAAATTGCCAGGTACAAGAACCCATGGCGCGAGTTGAAGTTAACATATGGTCCGAACAAGTTCAAATCCTTCACAGAGGAGGAAGATCGATTCTTGTTGTGCTCCATCCCTGAAGTTGGATTTGGTAACTGGGACGAATTGAAGGCACAAATTCGTCAACACTGGCAATTCCGATTCGACTGGTTTATCAAAAGCAGAACGCCTAAGGAACTCGGTCGTCGCGTGGAAACCTTGATCACGCTCATTGAGAAGGAAATGAGCGAACCAAGGAAGCGAGAGGCTGGTGATGACGGCCTAGGTAGCGCCGAAAAGAGATCCAAGGTCGACGACGACGAAGATGGCATGGACGACAACTAAACTCAGTCAACATCGCGCGCGCGGGCGATGCGTGATGTAAAAACTTAGCAGCGATCGATTTGTCCGTTTAATTGAGATTTGCATAACAAAACGAAATCCATAGATATTTAATGACGAACTGCGACGTTACGAGTCGGGGACATCATCGGCATTTCGTCGTCGTGCGTGCTGAAGGCTGCGTTGACGTCGTGAACAGAAAAAGCCGTCTCGGTGCCGGCGCGCGAAGACTCAGAGATTTTTTGCACGTTTGGTGTTGACATGCTCTTTTCGAAGAGCAAACACTCGCCGAATTCAACCGATCGATCGGCTTTGGACGATTTTGTCGCGGGCGTGCTCATGCCGATGCGCTTGGCATCGATCATCTGGTGCGCCTTGTGCACGGCGGCGTTGGCGCGTTGCACGCCGGCGTTCGTGAGCTTCCCCAGCGCCGCACGCGTCGGCGTCGTGGCGCGTTGCGGAGACGCCACGTGCTTTGTCGTCGAAGACATAACTCTCTTGAACCTTTCGTTTCGCGCCTTGCCAACAGATCTACCGCTGTTCGCGAGCATTAACAATCGCGTCGGTTCGTTCACCGCCAGACGCGGATTGTGCGCCCATTCGCACTCCTCCAACCGAACTTCCTCATGCATCGCCGGCTCGGGCTTTTGATCGCGATCAATCACTTCGATAGTCACTTCATTATCCATATCGCTCACCAACCCGAGGACTTCCGCTAAGAAATCTTGCGGACTCTTCTCCCGATAGCTCACCAACTCGTCTCGCCACTTGCGCACGACGACTTCGTGTCTCGCGCACCTCGCCGTCAAGTCGCTCTTTAACACCGTCACTGAATCTCTCAATTCTCGGTTCTCCACCACCATATTCGCTCGCATTCGTTCCATATCCTCTAACATTCGTTCGATCGCGTTCTTTTCCCCGACCACCGCATCGAGTTTCGCCTCCGCCTCTCGCGCCTTGTTCGTCATCGCCTCCAACGCCTCGCGCACGCCATCCACGCGCGCCTCGATCGCTGCTTTCACCTCGTCCTCACTTTCCTTACGCCCACTGTCTCTCAAATGTGACGCGTTCGACGTATTCCCTTTCTTCGTCACTCTGATCACCACCGTCCCGAACGCGGCGGCGCCGAATACGAACACCGCCACCATCGTTCGCGCGTAGGGGAACGACGGTTCGCGTCCCGTTCGATCGAACGCGCGTTCGCGCGCGTTCACCTTCGCCGCGTCGATCGCGGCGATCGTCGATCTCAAAAACGCGTTGTTCACGCGTTTACCCCTCGACTGCGCGTTCGCGTTGTCGATGCGCGTGCGAATACTTTTTCGAATCGTACGATCGCGCGCGGGCGTGTGCGAGCGAACGCGAACGTCGGTCGCGCGTCGCGCCGGTCGCGTTCGATCGGTCGGCGGGGGGGCAGTCGGGGCCACGACCCTAATTAGAGCACTTTCGGGTGTTTTTCGTGGCGGACTTGGTGACGAGTCATGAACCTTCGGTAGTCCCTCCGTCGAACGTCTCCGAATGCCCGGCGAAAGCGAC
>Ga0222712_10005796_pt1 | contig 12371 bp, 18 predicted proteins | sample C33_657DmetaG_FD_165043 | JGI IMG/M metagenome (GOLD analysis project Ga0222712, IMG submission 165043) | Estuarine water microbial communities from San Francisco Bay, California, United States - C33_657D | ecosystem: Environmental > Aquatic > Marine > Unclassified | place: USA: California...
AGTATGGCATTGAAGAAAGTGTACAGGTAAACGAAGTGGATCCAAGAAATTTTGACAGCGATTGGGATTACTACGATGCAGTAAAAAGGTCAGGCCGCTCTAAGAGTGATGATTATGAACCGCCCGAAAAAGAAGATCCTTATGCAGAGTTTGAGCGTGAACAAGAACGTAGACGTGCTAAGGCCGCAAAGACTGAACCGACAATGGTTTATTCTGAAGAAGAAGGCCATGCGCCTAATGGTAAGCGTTATAACATGACTGTTAAGTTTACAAGCTCAGACAAGTTTCGTGCAGACTATGCGGCTGATCGTTGGGTTGACAGCGAGTGGGGCGCAAAGAAACTTGTTGATAAAGAACAACACGAACACAATGGCGAAACAGTTGTAACCATTTACGTTCAAGACAATCACAAGCATGGATACTGGAAGCCATGGAAAGACGAGGAGCCGATTAGCAAAGGCGTCAGCTTTGAAGCTACAAACGAAGACCTAGGCTATAAGTTTAATACAGGTCCTAAGTTTATGCCACGTGATACGTTGGGTACAGACATGAGCTATCACTGGGGCCGCGGCGGCGGCAATAAGTACGGTATTGATTCAAAATTAGGCCCACGTGAAGATCCTAGATTTGGAAAGCGTGACGACGGCAAACAAGGCTATCGTCCAGAATATCAAAAGCCTAGCGAGTATGACCATGGTACTGATAAGCCACAGCGATCACACGGTAACGAATTACACAAGCTACTATCTAAACATGGTCAACTTAACTCTAAACTAAGACGCTTAGAAAAGTCCAATGAGGCTGGTTCTAAAGACATGGCCATCAAGACTTTACAAAGAGAAATCGATTCTCTTGAACGTGTTATAAATGACATGGGTGGATCAGACTTCCTAAGACACTATACAGAAAGTCTACAACAATCTCTAAACTTAACTAAGTTAGAAGAAACATTTGTTGCTAAGTTTGCAAACAAGTACAAAGGAAAATAATATGCCATTAGCTAGTATTTTAAATATTCAAGAAAACACAACAGTAAGTGTCATTCAAGAAAAGACAGCAGTAGTACAAGAGTTAGGTACTCTTGATACTACAGACGTTGCACCATGGATCACTAACCAAACTCGCATAGAAAAGACAGAAGCTCTTGCAACGAATAAGGACGAGTTACTAAGTAAACTAGCGCCATTGACGGCACCTAAGGCGTAATACAGAGAGGTCACACCATGTTATCTAGACAAGATATTGATGCAATGAAAAAGGTTATGCAAAACCTTGGCAATGTTGGAAATAAAAGTACGGTTTCTAATATTGTAGCAGAAGGAGCATCTGCCCTACAGAATAAAACTGTAAACCATCCCGATCCTAATGTGCAGGCCATGGCCAAAATTTTAGGCAGATTCCAGTCTGTAACACAAGATGCAAAAGCAACCTTAGTTGAAGAAGCTAAAGACAACCTTAGAACTCGTCAACTACTAAACACTGAAGAAACTAGCCGTGGAGTGCGTATTGCAGATTTCCACGTTTTAGTTAAAGAAACACAGTGGGGCAATAAAACAAAGAATGTCTACGATATTGTAGATTTAAATACCAATGAAGTCATTTACAGTGATTTGGCTTTATTTGAAAGTGCGGCCGCAATTACTAAATGCTTGTTAACAGGATCTAGTGTAGCCAGCATTAAATGTGACCAAATTTACGAGGCAGACCAAACATACGCTCGTCATTTATATGATGCGGCTGTGTTTAACTCTAAAATTAAGAGATCTAATGATCTTGAACAACGTGCTATCTACGAAAGTAAATATACACGTAGCCATGGACTAGCTAAGGAAGCTAGAACAAGAATACTCAAGAGCTACTAATTTGGCTAAATAGTTCAATAATTGGAAAGAACACCATGAAATTAACCGATTTTTCAGTAAGACCGCAGACTAAACTGCAACAAATTAATTCGTACCTTAAAGAACAGTTTGGCTACAGCCTAAAGCAGGGCAATGTAGACTCGTCTAAGCTACGTAACATTCTACAACAAGTAGAAAAGCAACAATGGGACATTAGCTGTAGCGTTAAAAACTATCAGAATGACCCACGTTACATTAAGAGTGTAATGGTTGGCGAAAGCATTAAGATCATGCTTAATGAAATTGGTCCTAAGCGTAAAGACCAACGCAACGTTCGTCCTAAAGGCATTAACGAAAGCATCAACAATCTTAAAGTTCTATTAGAACAAGACTTGCAACAAGCTGAAGTATTGCTAGCGGCCAAGGGCATGGTTAGTGATGTTCAAGACATGGCAGAAAAAGTTGCTAAAATGCAAACAGAAACGTTGATGGCTCTAGTCGAGCGTATCAAGGAAGTATTTGGTACAGCAGAAGCAGAAGCGTTCAACACAGCAGTCGAATCTGGCTTAGGCACTGTTCTAGATACATTGAAACAAAATCACGATGCACTAGGTAATGCCGTTGCAGTACTAAGTGGCGAAGAACAACCCGACATGTCAGGCGGTGCTGATATGGGCGCTGGCGCTGATATGGGCATGGAACCAGGCGCTGATATGGGCGGAGAAGAAATGGCTGGCGCTCCTGCGGCCGCAGGTCCAACAGAAGAGCCAGTTGGCCGTGAGATGAAGTAATGAAGCTATTTGAGCTTAATAGTTCGTATCTGCAGGATCTTAAAGATTCTGCACTCAATCTTGTCTATACTGCCAGTGCCAATGGCCAAGACAAGATTGAGATGCACGACATGATTTCTGACCTTAACGGCGAAGGATTTTATGTTACTGCTAAAGATATTATACAAGTCTTAGACGGCGAAGCTAGTATTAAAACAGCTAACGCTAAAGAGATCGAACTAGACACAGGCATTAATGACACAGAAGGCGAAATGTCCAGCGGCGGTGAGCAAAAAGATAAAGCGGCTGATACAGTAGCTAATATGGCACAAGCTCAAGCACAAAAAGGTATTCAATAATGTTAACGGCTAAGGAAGCAAGATTAAGAGCAAGAGATGATGCTACTATTCATAGCGAAATTTCTTCTTTAGAAACAGCAATTTTAACAGCAGTAGGCCAAGGTCTATTAACTGTAGCAGTAAACAACAGCACTATGACTTCAGGTGCTAATGCCAGCGTATATTGGAACGTATGGCAAGGCAACACAGATGATTTGGCTAAACAAGACCAAATCGATCAAGTAATCAAATATTTCGAAACACTAAGCTATACGATCGAACAAAGAACTAATAGCCAAACTGGCAATACATTTGGTTGGATAATCGCTTGGTAATGATTGACTTAGTGTAGTAATACTGCTACACTAGGTTATGATTCCATTTAACCCCCCAGTTCAATATACTCCACTAAGCAGAGTAGAAGTAAACGGCAAACGTTTATATGCCAGTCCTGATGGCAAGAAGTTACCCAGCGTAACAACAATCTTAGACAAAACAAAAGACAAAACGCACTTAATAGAATGGCGTAAGCGTGTGGGCGAAGCAGAAGCTAATCGCATTAGTACAGAAAGCGCCGGCTTGGGTACATTGCTACACAAACACTTGGAGAACTGGATCGAAGGTAAAGAACGCCCTGCAGGTAACAATGTAGTACATCAAATGGCTCGTAGCATGAGCGATGTCATTATAGAACGAGGCTTGTGTGATGTTACAGAAGTATGGGGTCAAGAAGTAGGCTTATATTATCCAGACTTGTATGCAGGTACTACAGACTTAGTGGGCCGTTACAAAGGTGTCCCGGCCATCATGGACTATAAGACAACCAAGAAACCCAAGCGGGAAGATTGGATCGAAGACTACTACTTACAATGCTGTGCATACGCACATGCCCACAATAAAGTTCATGGCACAGAAATACAAAAAGCCGTCATTTTTATGGTGTCTAGAGAGCTAGAATGGCAGTGTTTTGAGCTAGAATTAGACCGTTTTGACGCCATGAGCGAAAGATGGGCATCACGTGTAGCAGAGTACTATGACAAATACGCCTGATAAATAAGATAATCAGGAGCCCGCAATGGCAGAAAATTTACTAGCAAAAATACAAATTAGACGTGGCAGTTATATCGACTTGCCTTTATTAAAAGAAGGCGAAATGGGATACGCCATGGACCAAAGTAGGTTGTTTATTGGCAACCCCGTAAGCACCTATACCGGCACCGGCGATGTTGACACTTACGACTTAGACCTGCGTTTCATCCGGCCTGGAGCTCCATTGTTTGTGTTTGTTGACGGCATAGAATTACAACCACAGATTCAATATTCTGTAGCAGGAGCCAAGCTAGTATTCAACCAACCCCCAGCAGACGGTACTGACATCATTGTAGGCTACAACAGTGAAGTATCAATGATTGGTCAAAACCAACCTGTAGACTTGGTACGTCTATTACCTAACGTAACAGTACCCACACCTACTGGTATTCTTATTAACTATAACTTTGCAAACACTGGTGTGTTTGAATTTAGTTTAAGTTCTAGCAACGTGTTAATATCAGGTAACTTTAACTTCCTAACAGATGGAACTGATGCAGAAATGAACAGTACAGTAAATAGTTTAGGGGTAGCGCAAGATTGTTATCTAAGCGTGAGTTTACTTGATCCAGCAGATGGTCCTTACCTAAGTATTGATTACGTAAACAACACAACTAACCCATTTAATCTTTATTATTCAGCTAGAGTGTGGAAGTCAGTATAAAACAAATTTGGGCTCTTAGTGCCTCCGGCCGCCTCAGGGAATGGCGAAAACTAAGATACGAGCTAGAGGAATCTAGCTCTAATCAATTTATCAAAACATACAACTGGTGGACACAAGCACCAGCAGTTCGTAGAACATTTGATCCATGGAAAGTCACAACTTGGCCTAACCCATGGAACCTTCTTTACGCAGAAGATTATTGTCCAAATAGCATTGTTCTAGGCATTTACTACACACTTAAACTAGCTGGTGTAGACATAAACAACATAAGCCTATGCATAGTCAATGACATTGAACAACGGCATAATTGTTTGGCAATAAATGTAGACAACCGCACGTTATTCCTATACAATAAGCAACTAGACTATGACTCAAAGAACGTGGAAGTTTTGAAAACTTTTGATTCAGAAGAATTAGGCGATTTATTTTAATATACTAGCTTTTATCTAGTTGACATCTGAGTTAAATATCAGACCACGAAAAGAAGAACAAAGACGGAGAAACCAATGACAAAAAATATTTACGTTACCAAAAGAGACGGACGCAAAGAGCCCTTAGACATTAATAAGATTCACAAAATGGTGGAAGAAGCCTGTGTAGGATTAGCAGGTGTTAATGTAAGCCAAGTTGAAATGAATGCAGACTTGCAGTTCATCGACGGTATTACTACTAACGATATTCAAGAAATTTTAGTACGCAGTGCCAACGACTTAATCAGCTTGGATCATCCTAACTATCAGTTTGTTGCGGCACGTTTGTTGCTATTTGGACTACGTAAAGAAGTTTTTGGCGAATATGCCGCAATGCCTTTACTTGACTTGGTCAAGCGTAACATTGACAAAGGCATTTATGATGCAGACATTCTTAATCAATATACAGATGACGAGTGGGCAGAGCTCAACGAGCATATGAATCATGACAGAGACTTAAACTTTACCTATGCCGGTATTAGACAAGTTGCAGACAAGTATCTTGTGCAAGACCGTAGCAATGGTAAAATCTTTGAAACACCGCAATACATGTATATGCTGATTGCGGCTACATTGTTTGCACGTTACCCACATGATGCAAGAATGTCTTATGTTAAGAGGTATTACGATGCGACTTCATTGTTTAAAATTAACATCCCTACACCCGTTATGGCAGGTGTTAGGACTCCTATGCGTCAGTTTGCTAGCTGTGTTCTCGTTGATGTTGACGACACTCTGGACAGCATTTTTAGTAGCGATATGGCTATTGGAAAATATGTGGCCCAACGAGCTGGCATCGGTATTAACGCCGGGCGCATCCGTGGAATTAACAGTAAAATCCGCGGAGGAGAAGTTGCCCATACCGGAGTCGTCCCATTCCTCAAAAAGTTCGAATCAACAGTAAGATGTTGTACACAAAATGGCGTTCGCGGCGGCAGTGCAACAGTTCACTTTCCTGTATGGCACAAAGAGATCGAAGACATTATTGTTCTTAAGAACAACAAAGGTACAGAAGACAATCGTGTACGCAGATTAGACTATAGTATTCAGTTAAGCAAGTTATTTTATGAACGTGCATTGTCTGGCGGCAACGTTACATTGTTTAGTCCGCATGACGTTCCTGGCTTGTATGAAGCATGGGGTAACAACGAAGTATTTGATGCTCTGTATGTTAAGTATGAAAACACTGCAAAGATTCCCAAGAAGACAATGCCCGCCATGGAGCTGTTACAAAATTTACTAAAGGAACGTGCAGAAACAGGTCGTGTTTACATCATGAACATTGACCACGTTAACAGTCACAGCAGTTTTGTTGACAGCATTTACATGAGCAACTTGTGTCAAGAAATTACACTGCCCACAGATCCTATTCAACACATCGATGGCGCCGGCGAAATCGCATTGTGTATTCTAAGTGCTGTCAACGTTGGTACACTACGTAACTTAGATGACTTGGAAAACTTGTGCGACTTAGCAGTACGCGGCCTAGAAGAAATTATTGACTATCAAGGCTACCCAGTATTAGCCGCTGAAAGATCTACTAAAGCTCGTCGTAGCCTAGGCGTCGGTTATATTGGCCTAGCACACTATCTTGCTCGCAACAAAGTATTCTACGAAGACATCGAAGCCGCACGTTTAGTTAACAAGCTATCAGAAGCCTTTCAGTATTACTTGCTAAAGGCCAGTAACAACTTGGCCAAAGAGCGTGGCGCATGTGAGTACTTTGACCGCACAAAGTATAGCCAAGGTATTCTTCCAATTGACACATACAAACGTGACATTGACGAAGTCTTGGGTACAGAATTACACTATGATTGGGAAAGCCTACGTGCTGATATTCTACAGCATGGCCTACGTCACAGTACACTAAGCGCACAAATGCCTAGTGAATCTAGTTCAGTGGCCAGTAACGAAACCAACGGCATCGAGCCTCCACGTGACTTGTTATCAGTTAAGAAGTCCAAGAAAGGTACGCTCAAGCAAATCGTTCCTGCTTATCAAAGTTTAAAGAATCATTATACGTTGCTATGGGACATGAAAGGCAACGAAGGATATATACGTATTGTTGCGGCCATGCAAAAGTACTTTGACCAAGCTATTAGCGGAAATTGGAGTTACAATCCAAAGCATTATGAAAATAATGAAGTTCCTCTAAGTATTATGTTGCGTGATTTGTTAACCAGCTATAAGTTAGGTTGGAAAACAAGTTATTATCAAAATACATATGATATGAAGAGTGACGATGGGCAGGAGGCTTTACAAAAAGTTGAGCAACCTGTACAATTAGAATCAACAGCCGACGACGCAGAAGTTTGCGACGCTTGTGCAATCTAAGGTATAACATGAAATCTCTAAGAGAATATATTAATATAGTCACCGAATCAAAGGTCAGTGACGATTGGTTTAAGGATGGTGCTTTTAAAACTTTTAAGAAAGCAAATCCTATTCACTATGAAACTGCTATCGATTCGGGAACTATCGAAACACTGGAAGGTCCTGTTCGGTATGAACAAGGACATAAAATTATTACAGGCCCTAAAGGCGAAAAGTATCCAGTTACACCCGAGTCGTTTCATGACAAATATGATGTAAACGATGATAACACAGCCACACCTAAAAAGATAATTAAGTATGCTAAGTTAGCAGATCATGATGGAGTACTACACACATCATGGGGCGACTTATCTTACACTAAAGGCAATGATGTTATTGTCCGTCACGGTACTGGTGACTATGGTGCTGTAAAGAAAGATATCTTTCAACAGACCTATGATACAACTGAAATGAAATGAAATGACAACAGTATTCAATAAAGATAAAATCGACTTCACCAAAGAGCCTATGTTCTTTGGTGCAGAACAAAATACACAAAGATTTGATACATTTAAGTATCCTATTTTCGACAAGCTAACACAAACACAACTAGGTTACTTTTGGCGACCCGAAGAGATTAGTCTTCAAAAAGATCGTGCCGACTATATGAACTTCCGTCCTGAAGAGAAGTTCATTTTTACTGCTAACCTAAAATATCAAATTCTGTTAGACTCAGTACAAGGCCGAGGTATCCTTACTGCCTTTGGTCCGTATTGTAGTCTACCAGAGCTTGAGAGTTGTATGAACGCATGGCAGTTCTTTGAGAACATCCACAGCCGTAGTTATACACACATTATCAAGAACGTATACAGTAACCCAAGCGAAGTATTTGATACTATCCTTGACGATGAAAAGATCATTGCTCGTGCCAAGAGTGTTACTAAGGCCTATGACGAGTTTATTGAGTACGCACAGAAATACACACAGCAAGGAATAGGCGATAGCCTAACACTAAAGAAGAAGTTATATCTAGCTATGATTAACGTTAATGCTCTTGAAGGCATTCGTTTCTTTATTAGCTTTGCATGTAGCTTTGCATTTGGTGAGTTGAAGAAGATGGAAGGTAGTGCAAAAATTATCGGACTTATCAGTCGCGATGAAGCACAGCACCTTGCAATTAGTCAACACATCATTAAGAATTGGCAAAAGGGTGATGACCCAGAAATGCTTGTTGCAATGGAGCAATGTAAAGATGATGTAATTCAAATTTACAAAGACATCATTCAAGAAGAAAAAGACTGGGCCAACTATTTGTTTAAGGACGGTGCGATTATCGGACTTAACGAAAGATTGCTACACGAATATGTAGAGTTTATTGCAAACAAACGCATTAAGGCCATTGGCTTTGACGCATTGTTCGCCCGTAGCGGAAGCGATAACCCGCTCCCATGGACGCAACATTGGTTGTCAAGCAAAGGACTGCAAGTAGCACCACAAGAGACAGAAGTAGAGAGTTACGTGATTGGCGGAATCAAACAGGACGTTGATATTAACGCTTTCTCTGGCTTCAAATTATAATAAGGATAAAATCATGTACGATGTTGATAAGGTCGAAATTTACTCGACAACAGTATGCAATTACTGTAATATGGCCAAACGTGTTTTCAAACAAAAAGAATGGCAATACGAAGAAAAACTTTTAGATAGAGAACCAACTTTACGAGAAGAGTTACAACAACGTTTAGGTGAAAGTCCTAGGACAGTTCCGCAAATCTTTATCAACAATGAATACATTGGTGGTTACGACAAGTTAGTCGAGTGGATCGACAACAATCAAATTTAAATTTAACAACACACGGAGACATTATGTTAATTAGTTTACCTTATAAAGTGGGTGATGTAGTCAGTATGAAACTTACTACTGGTGAAGAAGTAGTAGGCAAGTTGGATGACGATACCACCGACAGCGTAAAGATTTCTCGCCCACTAGTTTTAGCGGCAGGACCACAGGGTATGAGTCTAGCACCATATCTTATCACTGCCAACGACGTTGGGTCCATAGACTTCAAACGTCAACATGTAGTAGCCATTGCGGCCAGCGCAAAAGAAATGAGCAATAATTATTTGCAAGCTACTACTGGAATCGCTTTAGGAGCATAATATGCCGTATGTAGTTGGTAATGGAAGTCCGATACAGGATGTATTTCATAGTACAAACGTATTTGTAAATAACGTTCCTGTGGCCTTATGGCTGTCTCCAGGTGCCAGTGCTACATTCGTAGGCGATGTATTGGACGCTCCTTATACAGTTGACCCAGCAACCAATGCCACAAACCAAACTAAGTTTGATGCTTATGCGGCTAATCCTTCTGCATCTAAGAACCCAGCGGCCGCGGCCAATGGCGTAAAAGAAAACTATCCTGGTACACCAGAATCTGCAGAAGATGGCGCGGCCATCCCGCCTAATACTAATGCAACTGCGGCTGACGTAAAAACTTTCTTAGACAAAGTTTACGAAGAAGCCAAAAGAGGCATGTGGAGAGAATCGGGTCAAAACGGCAAGCCTAGTAATCCAAACATTGTTGGTATTTGGAAAAGTTTAGGCTATCCTACCAGCGCATATTGGAGTACTGACCAAACACCTTGGTGTATGGGCTTTGTTAACTTTGCTCTTAAGCAATCGGGTTATAGATATTGCCAAGAAGCCAGTTCATGGGCAATTAGAAATAAACCAAGCAGATGGAATGCCACCCCAGTGAGTCCAGCACAGTCGCAACCTGGTGACATTGTGTTGTGGGACTTTGGACACGTGAACTTTGTATACACTAATACTAGCGGCAAGCTATCGTTTATTGGCGGTAATCAAACTCCTACAGCAGGAAAAAATAACAACCCCAATGACGGAGATGTATCCATTAGCTGGCCTAGTGGTTGGACAATCAATCGCGGTGGTATATCTGGAATTTGGAGACCAAGCAAAACCTAATTGGACAAATTGATATTTGACCTTTAACAAGCTCTTATGTTAGAATATAGCATAGGAGCTTTTTATGTTGCTAAAACTTTTGGAAAAATTAGGACGCAAACGTGTCATAATGGACAGGGTGGAAAATGAACCTTATTTGGAACGCTATTATCTCTTTCTCAAGGACAGAACAAGGTTTCCCTTTAATGTGTTCCTACATAAATTTCTTAAGTCAGACCCCGATGATGTGCATGATCATCCATGGCCTTACGCTACGCTTATCCTAAAAGGCGGCTACTATGAATGGGTTCCAGAATTTGATTCGTCAGGTAAAAAGATTGGCGAGATACGCTACTGGCGTGGACCCGGTCACTTTCGTACTTGTGGTGCTAATAGCTATCATCGTATTGAGCTTGACCCTGATGTAACTGCATGGACATTGTTTATGCCAGGCCCGCACAAACGCGAATGGGGATTTTTGGTTAAAAATAAGTGGATACATAACGATGTCTACTTAAATATGCGTAGACAAGAAAAGACACAAAATGTATAATAGAACTATTGCAACTATTTTAGCCTGTGCAGTGTCATTTTGGATTGGATACGAAATGTCAGCTTATCAATCCAAAGTAGAATTTGCACAGTTCTTGAACAAACTTAACGACTCGAAATTTAAATAATGCGCTCACACTATTGGACATGCAGTAAATTTGCCGATTGGCTTCGTGGTACTACTAAAGGTGGCGCCAAAACTAGCGAGGGCTGGCACGAATGGGAAACTAGAGCCAAAGCCGCTTACCCTGTTCGTTGGTGGCTCGCCGAAGAAGGTCTCGACTATATCCAAAAAGTAGTTTACTTTATCCCGGATCAACTCCATGCTGTCAAATACTATATTAACAATCGTTGGGTCACTCGCACTCATGCTCTTACTGCACACCCTAAGGACATCAAGCCTGGCCAATGGCAAGACGTTGGCTATCGTTTCCTTCCTTGTCTTTTCAACGAGCTTGTTGACTATGTCGAAGTCGAACTAGCATGGTGGCACATTGCTTGGGACGAAGAAGCACGTAAAAAGTTTCAAGCACCTTGGTATGCTAGCGGCTGGTTCCGCTGGCGCACATGGCGTTGTCCAGAGGCAGGACTTGCTAACTTAGAATGGCAACGTAATCTCAAGCATGACGAAGATTATTGTAAGGATGAAAAGTACTACGGCGAACCAACTCCTCAGGCAGTTAATGCACAAGAGATCTTGGACTTGTACAAGTGGTGGACAGAAACATATCGCAATCGTCCTGACCCTTATGACGCTAGCGGATGGACTGCGGCTTGCGAAGCCAGCAGACAAGCTAACGGCGGTAGCCTGTGGCTATCCATAAGCCAAGACAAGGATCCTGCTCTGAAAAAGCAAAATGATAAGGCCCATAAACTGCTACAAAAAATTGAAGCGGCTTATGAAAAGGAAGATGAACAAATGATGATCCGTTTAATTAAGGTTCGTCGAGCACTATGGACATGATATGAAATTTCGTTCGTGGGTATATCAAATTTGGTGGGACCACTTAGAAGAAATGATGGCGTGGGAAGGCAAGCTACCTACGTACACAAGCCAGGAATACTTTAATAAGTATCGCTGGTGGTTAAAGAAAGAGTATAGGAATAGAAATGGCATCACGTAAAAAACAAATCGCTGAACTAAAAGCAAAAGACGAACCAACTGTTGTAATTGGTTCGCATCTAACAGTTATTACACACCCTAGTGGTCACACGGAACTAATATGGGATGACGAAGCATTAACTCGCGATGTTCGTGAAGCTATTGCCAGCGTAGAAGGCCAACTAGAAGTTAAGCCTAAACGCAAGAAAAAAATTAAAGAATGAATTCTGTAGAACTAGCAAAACACTTGATAGAACGAGCAAAAAA
>Ga0222712_10005797_pt1 | contig 12369 bp, 9 predicted proteins | sample C33_657DmetaG_FD_165043 | JGI IMG/M metagenome (GOLD analysis project Ga0222712, IMG submission 165043) | Estuarine water microbial communities from San Francisco Bay, California, United States - C33_657D | ecosystem: Environmental > Aquatic > Marine > Unclassified | place: USA: California...
TTGCATCTAGATTCATAATATAACTTTAATTGTTTATAACTTATTAAATATACGAACTTTCTCTTAATTATCCAACTCTACGATCTTAAATAATTTCGTATTTACTCTTTTTAATTCCGGACCTTTTGTTAACAGAATACAGTTTTTGTAGTCAGTCCAGTTGATTTTAAAAGAAGTGTCTAATACTCCGTTGTTAAGTTCTTTGATTAGGGTATTTAAGGCATTAATCGTATACAGGGTATTTGCTTCTTTCTTTCGATGCACTAAAATAGTGTTATCGATAAAGTTAGAAACATTACCAAAATCTACATTGTAAGTGCAGATGTACTCGTCTTGACTTTTGGAATACAAAACGAATATTTTATTATAGATAATTCTATATTTTTGTACTATATTTTCTATTGTCGCATCTAATTCTTCTCCTGTTGAGAAGGTGCAAAACAGCTTATTACTCATATCCTCAGTTAAATATATTTGATCGATATCGTAATCGAATCGATTTTGAGACATAACATTTTCCATTGTGTAATTATAAATATTAAAAGGTTCTATAAAACCAGGTTATCTGATGTTTTTATTTTAACTGGGTATTTTTTATTTTCGCTAAGTATTGAGGCTAATTCTGTAAGTATATGCTCTCCGTCTTCTTTGGCATAATCAAAAAGTATTGCATCGTAAGTATATAAAGCTATTTTTGTCTTCTTATCTCTAAGGTACTTTAACACTTCCTTTAATATAAGAACATTTCTTGCAGTTTCCAACGATTGCATGATATAGTTCATAAGTTTCTGCGGATGCATTTCCTTTAGGTTCTTATTAAAGGGCTTATTACTTATGGGAGTTCTTACTTCACCTTTAGAAAATTCGTTCCATAAGTAGTCTATGTAGTTACTAATCTTAACAAAGATTTCCAAGTCCTTATATGCTTCAGGTATTCTTCCGTATACAGCCTGGAAGTTAATCTGTTTAGCTTGTGCGTATTCTTCTTCTGTTAAGTCTTCTTTACCGGAGTAGAATTTACCTAAAGCTTTGTGAGCTGATTCTCCTTCTATCTTAAAGTCGATCTGTTCTGATAGCAACCTTAAATGGTATCCGTCGAAGTCAAATTCAACAAAGCAATCGTATTGCGGTATAATTGCTTTTCTATATTCTTCTACGTGGGGTATAGCTGCAAAGTTTATACTATTGAAAGCATTAGTTGGCCTTGATGTACTATTATAGAGATTGTAATACGTATAGGTAATATTATCTTTTATATTATACTTTGGTGTATTAGGTTTAAAGAGATCTACAAACGGTTGATACACTACTCTAAGTCCGTGTTGTTCTATTAAGTAGAATACTTTAACTGCAACATCGTTGTAGAATTTAAAAGCACTATCTTCAGGTTCTTCTATATACTTCTGAATTGTATCAAATACTTTTTCACTTTGCTCGTGTAGTTTAGATAGAGGTATTATTTGGTTGATATTATCAAAGTCTTTAAACTTATTATAAAACCAGTTTATTGTTGATAGCTTACTAGGTAGCTCTATCTTATCGTAATACCAAAAAGCTCTCCACAGGTTTATATCTACTGCATCTATAAGCGGGAAGTGGTATAGTACGTTCTTCTTGTCTAAGACATAAACTCTTTTATAAGCTTTAAGAATATCAAAGACTTCTTCTTTACTTACATTTAATCCTTCATCATGGTTTATAGGAATAATATACCCTCCAGTTTCATCTAGGGGTCTTATATAAACTGCTACAGTTGTTGTGAATTTGGGATGAAAGTAATCGTTAGATGAAATTACATCTACATATACGTCTACATCCGGGTAGCTACGGAGCCTATCTAGCTGTTGTTTATTCTCTACTATATAAAACATTTCTTATAACCTTTTACTTAAGATACGAACTAATCTGTTAAGATCAAACTTAACACTGTTTTATATCATAAAGTTTTCCATTTCGATCAATCTTTGCAGTATAATCACCGTATCCTTCTACACGGATAGTGTAGTATAGTTCGTAAGATTCTGGAGATTGAATCTTTGGGTTTAAGCTAGGTATTCTTCTAACAGGTTGGTATACGTTTCCGCTATCTGCATTCTTTGTTCTATAATACACAATATCTTTTTTAGGGTTACCTTGATCATCTAACAGAGGTCCCTCTTGGTTGTATAGCTTCATACTTACCGGTACAAAAGATCCACAAGATCTTTCCGCACTTGGGTTACCTACTTGTGCTTGATACCATGTTAATGATTTAGCATATGCTGATGTAGAGTCCGCGCTTTGGTTTCCTTCAGTAGCTGCTGCTGCTCCAGCTCCGGCTTCTGATTCTGGAAGAGGAGGCAGTGGTGGTAATTCTTCTGCTTCTATTACCTTCTTATTAGATACTCCTGTTACTGTGAGTCCTTGTGTTTCTACTGTTGTTACTTCGTTCTTTTCTTTCTTTAGTTGCTTAAATTTAGAAGCTTCTTCAACTACAAATTGTTTTAAGTCTGAAAGGAATTCTGTCATTCCAGGGATAACTTCTTCTGCTTGTATCACAACGTCTCTATTCCTAGCTATTGCACCAGGGTAACTATACCCATTAACTATTTCATCTTCGGAAGGTCCTAAGAGGTTCCACTCTAACTTAGTTCTTCTGTAGTATCCTTTATCTGCAATACTTTTATAGGTTTCTGAGTTTATTTCTTTTATTTCTCCACTTCTTACATCTTGTAAAAAATACCTTCTAAAGGTTCCTTGTATATAATCTTCTTCAGTTGGTTTAGGGTAGTAGAAAAATTCTGTTGACTTGTTCTTTATACCTGGAGGGACCATATTGTATGCAGGGTTCGATCCTTTATTTTCAAAAAGTAATGTTGCTTTTGCAAAGTTACCTTTTTTCAAATCTTCAAAAGCTAATTTGTATTTACTACCCCAAGAGGTTACAACACCTACCAGATCATCTACAGGCTGGTTAAGTACATCTGTATATTTAGCGTAGTCGTTAGAAGGTTCTCCGGTAGATTGCCCAAGTGCCTCTATAACGTACTGAGATCCTGGTACGTAACTTAGTATATCGCTTTTAATATCTGCCATCTTATAATCTTATTTCTTTATTATTAAGTAGGACGTAAGAGAATTTATTTGATTTTGTTGCTTTCTCACTCTTAAGTACCAACTCCATCAATCTATTATGTTGTTTTAGGTTTGCAAATACCTGACAACCTGCTGACCAGTTATCAACAGTTTTACCTGCTGCTGTTGAAGCACCTGAGTTATGTAATTGCATACCTCCTCCGTCACTAAATAAACCAGCTTGTGCATTACCTAACTTTCCTACCGGGGTAACTGCTAATGTAAGCCAGTTATCACTATAGTTCTTATCTCTGTGTGCAGATTGTGAAGAAACTGATCTCAAAGCAAGGTGTGGTGAAGCACTTCCTCCGTGGTGCATACCTTTCGTATACTGGTTTATGAATTGCTTCTCTCTCATAATACCTACTCCATTAGGATTCTTACTTTGTGCAGCAAATTTTCTGTTAGTTGACAAAGCAAAACTTGCTCCTGGTACTGTAGTAGCTGGGTAGCTTTCCGCATGCTTCTGTCCATTCTCTATCCATGCCACAATTACAATATCTGTAAATCTATTAGTTAATGGATGTTTTACTCCTCCAGCACCATCACTAACTTGTCCGGAAGTATTACGTACACCTACTATGTTTAACTGTAATTCACCACTATACCATTGGTATTTCTTACCTAATACAGCTTCTTTAACTTTATCATAAGAAACGTTTGTTCCTAGTGCAGTTTGATTTTGTAACTTATCTGTAGCATTTGGATCTACTACTGAGTCATCTTTAGGTACTGGTGGTGGTAATGGTTGAACTGTGCCTGCAGTAGCTGCAAATTTAGCTAGGGCAGCGGTATTAACTTTTGGAGCTGGTGCTATATTGTACATCAAAGCTCCTACTTCAGTCTTCCAACCAGAATCTCCTACACTATGGTCAACTCTTGTAATAATAAATCCTATCGATCCTCCTGAGTATGATTTAGGTAATATTTTCATTGAATTAGCAGAAAGCTTAAATACTTCCCCTATTCTAAATCCTGCGATTCCATGTAGAGTAAACGACAGTTCCACCGGTATCGTACCAGGTGCTGGCATGGATTGTTGACTACATACTATAGAAACTAGTTGTGATTGGTACTTCTGATGCCCTGATTGAATACCTTTAAATAAATCCGGATCATATTGCTGGTCTGTAAAAAGACCTGTTCCGTTAAATTTATCAAAAGCTTCTTTACACCTATCATTCCATTCTGCTTTTGCTTCAGCTTCTTTTGCTGTTGTATCTTCTCCTGGTTTTCCTGGTGTTGAATCTTCATTCTTTCTTGGAAAAATTCTATCAGAATGTCCTCTATTCCATTGTAACATCTCTGCTACGTTTTGCTTAGTTCCAGTTCCTGATGCTTGAGCTGCAATAGAAACCTGGCTAGCTAACTTATTGGTAATTTTAGATTCAGTTTTAATATCGTAAGCAAAAGAACCTAATCCTATTAAGTCTATTTCTTTAATAGCATTAAGTGCATCTCCTTGAATTTTACATTTTCTATCTACAATAGCCCATTCGTCTGTATCTTCGTCATAACCTACATCAAATTCATTAATACCACCTAATGCTTCCCCTACTCCTCCTAAAATTGATTTTAATACATCGAGAACTCCTGGTTGTTTTTCTATTGCTTGATCGTCATCGTATATCGCATCTAATTTTTCGTAAAGGTATAAATTAGAGACACATATATCTAATATATCATCTTGAGCCTTTGCAGCGGCTGTTATACCCGGATGAAGAGCTTTTCCTGCTGGTTTTGATTCCCAGAAAGCGTTATTTGCATTTAGGTTGGGTGTTACACATACAAAAGGATTGATACTGTGATGCCATGCGTGTGTAAAGAATGCGTTATACCCTGTTGTACCTGCTTGTGTTTTAAATTTAACAGCTCTTTGATCGTTACCTACCCACATCATTGATGTATTAAGTATCGCTAAAACTGTTCTCAATGAAATATAAATAAAGGTAGTCTTATCGTCAAAAAAACTTGTGGGTGATTTTATATCAAATCCGGGTGCTGTCGCTACATATAAATCGTCAGGTTTTAATAAAGCTGCTAATCCAGGTGCTTTACCTGCTCCTGATAAAGCTCCGGTAACTGCGGCGCCTTTCAACTCTCCATCTGCGGCAGATAATTCTATACGTTTGCAAAAAAAATGCAATAAACTCTTTCTTTCGGACTTATCATTAAAACCTGCAGCTAAAGCTGCTGGAGTCTTTTCAACCATATTTGGGTCGAAAGATGTCTTAATAGATTCAATTACCTCTCCTTTTGATATTAAGCTTAAATTTATATCGTATGTACCGTCTGAATTGAATGTCCAGTTAAAGTTTTTACATATTGCAACTATTGCATCGTAGTTATAATGTGTAGCAACTCTGGCTGATCTTATTGATGCCATAATGTCATCATACTTGCCGCCACCTAAAAACTTTCCAGCGGCTTCTCTATGTTGCATTGTCATTTGGTTACCGCCGTTATCTATGTACATAGAGTGTCCCCATTCTAAAAGAAAACTAAAGCCTGGGCGGCAGTATAAATCGTAAATTATATCAAAATCTCCTACGTTAAAAGCTTTAACTGTGATCTCTACATCTCTCAAAGCACCGAATGCTCCTTTTGTTTTTACTTTTGCATCTAATATACCGGGGCGTGGTGTAAATAATCTTTCGTCATCACCGGCTGCAGTAAGTTTGTAACCTACCGGGTTACCTGATACTATATCTTTTTGAAAAGCTAAACCTCCTTCTAATTTAAAATCACTTGTACTGTAGGTAGGGTGTACTACGCTTGAATATAGGTTTATAAATGGACTATTACCGTGTAATGCAGAAAGTCCACTTTCAAATTTACCGCTTTTTAAGTAACCAGATCTTGCGGTCAACTGCGTGGACACACCAGGTTGTAAGCTACCTCCTAAAAACTTTGCCATTATCGTTCTCTATTTACCTTTTCAAAGGACAGTAGTACAGCGTCTCTATCATGTGGTATTCTTAGCTGTACTCCGGGTGTTGGTATTAAATTAAATCTACTATGTGTATTAGCACTTGCAATAATCCACCATAGAGAAGCATCTTTGTAGTACTGTAGGGCTAAAGTATCATAACGATCTCCTCCCGTGGTTATAACATAGAAATCATCCTCATGTTCTGGAATATCAGGGTAGATGGGGTTACGTTTATAACGTACTCCTTCTGCTGTTTTATATTCTTTTATATGTTGATATCTATTCATTATCTTAATTTACGAATTTTTTCGCTTAAATCCAAAATATTCTTGACCTGATGTTGATACCTTCGGTGTAAACGTGTGTATTACTGTCATATCAAGAGAAACAGTTAACATATGTGGAATTTCAGAGTGTCCTTTTAAGTCTGCATCTATCTCCCAAGGAGTAGCTACATCCCAAGTTATTCCTACGCTATTAAAAAGTACTGGTTGGTTATAGAAGTAAGTACCTATATCTAGTATAACGTAAGTTCCTCTCATAAAGATATCCCCCGAACCATAAGTAGGGGCTGTTGCTGAGGCTAGTTTGTTTAATCTTTCGTAATATAATACTAATTCGTCGTAGTTCTGCCCTGCTACTTTAAATCCTAAAGAAGCTTTTCTTTCAAAACCTCCATAGTTGTAGAAAGATTCCCCACGTCCTACATACCTCTGTCCATTCCATGTAGCATTAAAGTTATCATTCAAACTATCTAAATATGCCCAAAAATGTAATGTTTCTTTAGCTGATGGAGTCACAATAGTGAATGTAAACGGGATCATCTCCTCATTTCTCTCTATATTTGTACCAGCTACATCTTTCTCTTTACGCACACTATCTTTAGCAGCAATACTCTTTGTTTTATAGCTTCCTGCTCCACCGGATCCTTTTTGTTTAAAGTCTCTTAATACTGCGTTATTGCCTACGTTTTTCTGGTAGTTCTTTTCGTCAGGAAAATTTAATTCAGAATCAGTCTTACCGGGGGCTTTATCTCCCTGTAAAGGTTCACCGCCTGGTTGTATATAAGGTTGTAGTTTATTTTCTTTTACAGCAGCACCTATTTTAGGTGTTTTAGTACCTGCTTCGGCTTCTTGTGCATCTAACTTGTTAGTAGATTTCTGGAATGGATCTTTCTTGTCTCTAGTTTGAGCTGCTGTGATATCATACCCTGCTTCTTTATCTACTTTTAAATCTGCTAAAGGAGATTGAAATTTATCAACTACATCCTCAGAAGAATCATTTTCAAGTCTTGTTGGGATACCATTTGATTGTATTCCTGTACCTGCTAAACCTTTTATTAATACCCTACCATCCTGTCTTACATAGGTACTATCAGTGTCTTTTCCAAACTCTTGATCAGTCCTATCTAATCCTTGGTTTGGTGTTGTGTACCCGTTTAATCCAGTATTATCCGGTATTACTTTTCCATTCTCTCTTGCAAGAATACTTGCATCTTGTTTAATATAGCTTTGTGCAATATCTATAGGACGGGCATCCTTAAACTCAATTTCATCAGTAAACTGAGTGTCTATCATAGGTCTGTAACCTTCTTCACCTCTATGGTCAAGGATTACATTCTTTCCGTTTAAGACACTTTTTGCTCCGTTTACTCCTCCGGTGCCTACTGTTGTTTTTAGAAATCTATCTAACCAAGTACTTCTTTGTCCGCCCTGCTTTAAGTACTCATTTCCTCCAAAGCCAATAACAAAGTGTGTACCCGTTCCATTAACAGGTACTTGTGCTAAAGTACTTCCGATGACTTTCGCGGTATTGCCTAGTGTGTTGAGTAACTTTCTCCCAAAGCCTTTCTTTTCATTGTAAGCAAAATTTAATGTTGCTTGATGTAAAGTCCACTTTAATCCAGGAGTGTCAACAAGTAGTTTACTGATTCGTTTTAAATCATCTACTCGTGCAGTTACTTCATTACCTATTACATTATACCGAGGTGGATTATTTATGTCTTTTGAAACATATGGTCCATCACTTCCGTACTTTAAGCTCTTAAGATTGGTCTGAAGAGGTAGTAAAGGCATACTTAAACTGGAGGATTATCTAAATACTTAGAAGGCGTAGCACCATTTAGGTCTAAACCTGAAGTTGCTTTTGTAAACTCCGGTATGTTATTAATAGAAGAGGTTTTGTGTTGAGTAGATTTACCTGTCGCACCTACTGGTACTTTCGGAGTCTTACCCTTCAATCCTAATCTAGAATTTGGAGTTTGATTGTCTAAAATTCCTTTCATTGTTTTTAATTTATTAGTTCGTTTATAAATAGTTTATTATTACGTATTGGTAGCAGTTTGTTGTAATACACCGCCTACCTTTCTACCGTCCATGTTAATGTTCTTACCTTGTTTAACTGCTACTATCAATTCATCAATTTTTGCAATTAATTTATCATTACTTTCTGACTTAGCTGAGTCTCCTCCTCCGCCGGCAATGCCTGATATCATATCTCCTATTGCTCCGGCTGCTGCGATTGCGGGTGCGGCAAATGCTGCTGTCATTATCAAGCCTTGCATTTCTTCTAGCTTCTCAGTTTCTAATGTAGCTAAAGCAGCTCCTATTCCACCTAAAGCAGCGGCGATTGCTGTTAATGAACCTGCTACTGATTGTAACGGTTCTGCCATTGCTGTTAAGTTCTGAAGATCTTCTATAATTCCACCACCTGTAAACAATGATGTAAGTCCTGACATTAAACTTCCTCCTGCTAGAGCTGCTGCGAAGAAAGCTAATCCTCCTGCTGCTGCTGTTAATCCGATACCGGCCATAATTAAACCAGGTCCCATTTCAGCTAATATAGAAAGTTTATCAACTACTCCTTGAATGTCTGCTCCAGCCATTATACCAAATGCTGCGGCGGCAGGTATTAAAGCTAATCCTAATACTGTTAATGCGGCGGCTCCAGCTACTATAAATGGAGCTACGAATCCTAATCCTGCAGTAGCAAATGCTAATAAAGGTAATGCAACTGAGAATGCAAGTATTGAGCTTGCGTCTACACCTTGTAGTAAACTAAAGGCATATGCTGCTGGGATCATAGCCAATGCTAAAACACCTATCGCAAAAGCTCCTGCCAGTACCATCGGACCTGTCATTCCTATGATAGCTGCGGCAGCTCCTAATGCTATTAAACTACCTGTCATAGCTATTATAGACATCGGGTCTACAGATCCTAAAAGACTGAAAGCGTATGCTGCTGGTATTAAGGCTACTGCTAAGATTCCTAGAGCTAAAGCTCCCATTATTATCTGTCCTCCTACATTACCCATAAGAGCTGCAGCTAAACCTAACGCTATTAAGCTTCCTGATAAAGCAACTACTGACATTGGATCAACACCTGCCATAAGGCTAAAAGCATATGCGGCTGGTGTTAAAGCTACTCCGGCTATTCCCATTGCAATAGCTCCTTTGATTGCATCGTTTCCTAATTTACCTACTAGCGCTAATGATGCTCCAAAAATTCCTATAGACCCGGCAAAAGCTAACATCGTAACTGGGTCAACATCTTGAACCATTTTGAGAGCTAATGCAAATGAACCACCTAATGCTAAACCAGCGATTCCAATTGCTAACGCTCCTTTTACTACATCCCCAAATTGCTTACCAATTGATGCTAAACCGTCACCTAGTGATTTTAAAAATCCTCCTGGTCCTTCGCTTTTTGCATCTTTAGTCTTATCGGCTAAGTCTGCAGTTTGGTCTACTGCTTTATCGGTAAGTTTATCCTGTACCTTACCTGTTACTTTGTCTTTTGCAGTATCTGCTAATTTACCAGCTCCTGTCATTCCGCCTTTGAAGGCATCTTTAACACTTGCTCCCCAACTCTTAACTGAGTCCATCATTCCACTGAAAGAGAACTTCATCCCTTTCATTGATTCTGCAAACTTTAAAGCACCTGATGTAGCAGCTCCAAAGAAACTAGCTATTTTACCCGCAGCCATTACCGCTACTATACCTATAATTAAAGGCTTTATTATACCTAATGTATCCAAGAATTTAACTACATACCCAACAATTCCTCCTAGTATCTGAACTGCTGGAGCTAGTATACCTACAACATCTCCGATGATACTCAACAAAGGTGCGAATGCTTGAGCTAACTTATCTACAGACTTTTGAATCTGCTCCTGTACTTCAGCTCTTTTCATATCTTCTGCTCGAACGCCAGCGGCAGCTTCTGCTTGCTCGTCTGTCATTCCTGCTTCTATTGCTTTCTGATATGCTATCTTTCCTAATTCGTCTCTAGTCATACCTAATGCAGCGGCATATGATTCTTGTTGGATACGGTTCATATTACCGAATTCGTTGATATCTGCTGCATTTTTAAATAACTCATTACCTAATCCGGCTAAATCATTATTTAAAGCTAACTCTCTAGCCTTATTTAAGTTTAGATCTTTACCTATAAGCATTTCTGCTTCCATTTCTTTTGAAATAGAATCTTCAAAATCTAGAAGAGAGCTTGCTATCTTATCTACTTGTCCTAATTCCATTCCAAGCCTACGAGCGGAAGCTGCTGCTTTTGCTATTATAGCAGGATTTCCTCCCAACGAAGCTTTAATTCCATCTGATGCTTTTGCTACATCCGATAATACCTGTCTTTGGTTAACTGCAGATCTGTTTGTCTTATTAAATGCACTTGCCTGATCTACAATACTCTCGGTTGTTTTTTCAATATCTCCGTTAGTGGTCTGAGCTATTATTGCAAGACCTCCTGCTTCATCCGCAGCAAGTCCCATTGTATTCTTTAGTTCAGCTGCTCCTGCAATAACTTGAGGTGAGAATATGTTTTGAGCATTCATACCAGTTTGCTTTGTAAGCTCTGATACTGTGTTTAGGTAATCTACTGATGTAGCATACCTCATATTTGCTCCTGCTATTGCATCTGAATTCTGCCCTGTTAATCTCTGTACATCTGTACTTGCTTTATCTACTTTAAAGAAAGCATCTACGATTTTAAGCATCAAAGATAACGGGTCTAATAATGCTTCTCCAAAGCCTTTTGCTAACGGGCCTAAGCCTGCCATCAAGGTACTTAGTTTAGTACCCGTCTTAGCTTCTTGTTTCATTGCTTCGTTAGCCTCTTCTAATCTTTGTTTAAAGATTCCGGAGTTCATTCCAAGCTTAGACATAAGGTCGCCGATGCCGCCTACTATAGCTCCTCCAACTCCTAATGTCTTATTAATCTGCTTCTGTTCTTCTTTTTGAGCTTCAATTCTACCATTAATCTCGCCAAGAGCGTTTCCTTGATCGATGTAATTAGAGAGAGCTGCTTTCTGTTCTGCAGTTAAGGCTTCCGCCATATTAACTAAATCTAGTGCATAGTCTAGATTTTCACCCATAAGGTTACCTACTCCTCCTAATTCCTCTATAAACTCTTGAACCTGTTTTACTTGTTGTTGAGCAGCTTCTGATAGATCCTGCCCTTTTAATAACTTTTCTGATTCATCATCAAGTATCTTTTTATTAAGCTTTAATTTTTGAGTTAAATCGTCTAATTGCTTTAAAGATAAGTCTTGAATTCCCTGTTCATTCATTTTAAGCTCTTCTGCAATAGAGGTGATCTTTCTCATAGATCCTCTGATCTTATTTAATGCAGAAGGTTGGTTTTTGAATTCAGCAGAGATTGCTCGAACTTGATCGTAAAGACTTGTTGCAGATGTGTCTACGTCCTCAAATGATTTCTGTACTCCTCTAAGTTCGTTACGGAGACTTTGAATATTCTTCACAGCTTCGCCGTCCGTCATATTTAACGGAGTTTGGTTAAGCTTAGCTCTTAAGTTATTAATTTCCTGTAAGAGCTTTTTTGCTTCTTGTAATTCTTTATTATCGGCCATTTAACGAAGGTACTTATATCATATAAATAGGTAAAGCTCGCTTTATGGGCGAGCCTTAGTACTATAAGAAGGTTTTCTTACTGAAGGTCCTCTTGGAGCTGCTTTAGTAGGTGCTTTGCTCTTAGATTTATTCATAGCTTCTTGTTCTTTTTCGTAATATTCATTCATCTTCTGAAAGGTGTAATTACGTAGCCATATAGGCATTGCATAGACAGTATCATGATCGTACCCACCTTTTCCGTGGAATACTATTTCATGTATCTGACTAAAGATGTTTGCTCTATATGTTGGCGTCAGGCCAAAGAAAGTTAACCCCGATTGGAATGTCAACCCCTCCTTCTGGTCCATTTTCTGGATAGAATTTCAAATCTACATCTGGTTGAAATTCTGCAATATGTTTTCTAAATGCACGAGAATCTCTTGCTAAGAAATGATTATCTAC
>Ga0222712_10005799_pt1 | contig 12367 bp, 10 predicted proteins | sample C33_657DmetaG_FD_165043 | JGI IMG/M metagenome (GOLD analysis project Ga0222712, IMG submission 165043) | Estuarine water microbial communities from San Francisco Bay, California, United States - C33_657D | ecosystem: Environmental > Aquatic > Marine > Unclassified | place: USA: California...
TGTTGGATTATTGTTATCTAACTGGGCAGGCACCGCTTTCGCATTCAATGCCTTGAATTAGATCGCCAGCCCCAGCCGCCACTACCAAATCAGACAGTGGCTTGACCTTGGCTTTTGCCTTGAGATAGGTCTCTTCATCAACCTCTTGATAAGGAGCTTGCTTGAAGCCGTGTTCCTTATGTAGCAAGAAACTGACGCTCTTGACACTATTCTTGTAATTATCCTTCAACCAAGCCTTGAGGTCATTCAGTTCCTCTGGCTTGTAGTATGCAGTAATACTCACAGCATTGTCACTCCAAATCTCTTGGATCTTCTTGACCAAGTTGAGTTGATCAATCAATGGAGTGTCTTTGGTAAGCAATGATCCTTCTGGAGTTTCGCATGGGAAGTATACCACAACAGTATCGTGGTTGAAGCTTCCGTCGAAATTCAAAAGAAACTCTGTATGATAGCCCAGATCCTTACATACTTGAACCAGCTTGTCGCTGCTGCTCATACGAACGGTGCGTAGATAATAGCGACTGTATGCTGGATGAATACCAGGTGTTGCACCACCCAAAAGGCTCAGAGTGCCACTTGGCTTGACCGTTGTAAGCTTGATGCTTTCAGGCCATCCACGTTGCTTGCTCCACTCCTTGTCAAACTTACGTAGATTGACATAGCACTTGTCCAACCAATCAATCTTGTTGAACGATTGACACAATCCAGTCACACCCAAACCAAGTCGCATGTTCTTGTGAACAATTTTGTTGGTTTCTTCGTGAATGAATGGTAGTGCTGCAATAGCCTTTTGAGTCTTGTACAGCAGCTTGGCGCAGTCGTTGAGTTCTTCTTCGCTTTCGATGTTGTTGAGATACAACTCGCAAAGGTTACAGCACTCGTAGTTGCTCAAGCTAATTTCTCCACAAGGATTGGTGCCAACAACGTTGTCAGAATCGGCGGGATACAGCTTGCTGTCCTTCATAGGACCATCCTTCAAACGACCATACTTTTGACTGAGTGGAAGATTGAAGAAACCATAAGGCTCACCATTGGCACTGCCAGTCTCGGCATTGATTTCGTAACCATTGGTCCAGAACTCTTCCATCAAATGGCTATAGTCGTCAACATACAAAGTATTGTTGCTCATACCACGCCAGTTAGGAATATTTCCGCTGCTCCAGTTCTTGGCTCGCATATACAGAATGTCGTCTGGATCACCCAGTGCAATTTCTGCGCTGCGACGAACGTTACCAGCGACAACAATGCTACCAATGATGTTGCAAATGTCCAACGCATCAATACTGCGAAGCTTCTTGCCTTCACGACCTTGGAAGATGGCCGAGATCTTGGTAATACCTTCAATCAAAATAGAAGGACCACTTGCCTTGCCACCAAATCCGTTGATAGGTTCACCCTTACCACGAATCAAAATGGTGCTGTAGGTGAAGCTCTTGCCAGTGACATAGAACGCATTCAACAGATTCTCCAACAACTTGACCCAACCTTCACGGGTATCTGGCACGATGAAGTCAGCATCCTTGGTTGCAGTATGCGTGATAACCACGTCCTTCTTGATCTTTGGAAGTTCCATCACGTCTTCACGACGAATGCTGAAACCAACGCCTCCACCCAACATCAGATTCTCAAAGAGAAACAGAAATGCCTTGGGTTCATTGATACTGGTGAACCAGCAATTCAACAAGCTGTTGGCACCAAACCGATCCACTGTTGACGTACCAAGCTGCCACAACATGCGACCAGCAAAGTTACACTTGAGATTAAAGACATAATCAAACAGCTTTTCAGCTTCTTCCTTTGTATAACCTGCACCAATCTTTTGCGCACCATTGATGCAGCGTTCGACGGTTTCATACCATTCTTCGGTATTACCATCTTCTTTCAGTCGGGCATATGTACGCTTGTAGACGATATATCCCAATCCATTAAATCCCCACTTGGGTTGTTTGTTTTTGTACTTACGAACGAATTCTTTTGAAAGAATATTTGTGTTGTTATTGTTGCTCATAAACTTGTTTACTTTCCGTTTTGTGGTAGTAGATAACTATGGTTGTTGGCGCAAAGAATTTCGGAGAATTAAAAAATTTCCCGAAAAAATTCTGCGATGTTTTGTACGAGTGTTAACTATACATTATAGACCGTCGTCATCATCTTCGTTGCCCTTGTGAACGTTCCATCTATTTTTAAGGGCATTCTTTACTTGATTTTCACCATCCATCATTTCGTTCTGTAGCGCAACACCCTCACGGCTGTTTTCCGCAAACAATTCGATCTGTCCACAACCAGCATTCATTTTTGCTGGGAATGTCAAACCATCTGGACCGAAACGATTCTTGATGATATGGAATCTTGCTGTGTTGCTTTGCTTGTCTTGCACCTTACGGCTCAAGCTCATAACAAAGTCTGCGGTCATGATCTTGCGATAGCTATCAGCAATATTGTTGGCTTGAATAATATCTTCTTCCATTGCCGCACGATTGCTTTGAGATGCAGTCCACACTGGAACTTGCAACTCACCAGCAATGCTACGCAATTCTTCATAGATACCACCAGCTTCACTATAGCTGTTGCTGTTGCGCTCACTTTGAATAGGACGCAGAATGTCTGCATAGTCCACAATGATCATGTCGATTTTTGTTCCCAACATCTGAATACGCTCACAATGACTCTTGAGACTGTGAGCAGACACAGTTTTGATTGGAAAATATTTGATCTTCAATTTGCCTGGAACCTCCGAGATCTTTTGCTTCACGACCTCGACGTTGTTGCGAATGTTCTGGAAATCAATTCCAGTAAAGCAACTGTCATAACGAAGACCCACATAGTTCTCGTTCAACTCCAGTGTGAAGTGAATAACGTTTTTGCCTTGCTTCATTGCTTCGGCACCAAGCTTGGAAAGCACCCAGCTTTTACCGCTACCAGCACATGCTGTGATAACTCCAAGCTCACCAGGTCCAAGACCACCATCCATGATGGTATCAATCACTTCCCATTTTGTTGGCACAGCATTTCGTGCCATCAGTGTCATACGCTTTTCTACTTCTTCATCGTATGAGTGACCCAGATTGCGCTCCATACCAGCTTTGAGAGCTTCATCAACCTTGGTCTTGATCTTCTCATATTCACCAGTGACCAGCAAATCAACAGCATCGTTGATAGCGTTTTTCAACTTCTGATTCTTACAGAATTCAAGAAATTGTTCCTTGATGAACTTCAAGTCACCATCGTTCATCTTCTGATAAATGACCTTGAGATTGTTGACGATGCTTGCTTTCAATGCTTCATTGGAAACTTGTTCCAACTTGATTTTGAATACATTGAGCGTTGGAAGATCCTTGTATTCAAGGAAGTATTTAACGCTTTCTTTTACAATCCACTTATGGGCATCACTCTGGAAGAAGTCTGCTTCTACGATGTCTGCCAATCTTTCCATGAATGGACGGTCGCTGACCAGTCCAGATATACACTTGATTTGGAATTCGCTTCCAAACTTGTTTAGATTATCAATGATATGTTTATCGTTCATTTATGTTTCCTAGTATCTCTATGTTGAATTACATGATACACCATAGATGCGTGTGTATCAACTTATATGAAGCCTGATTGTTTTTGGTTACAGAACAAAGCTGTTGACTTTGCCCCAAGTTTCGCTCAACCAAACGTTGTAGTTTGGTAGATTGTTCCACATCTTATCCTCGTTGATGAGTTTACTGAATGCCAGCTTGTTGATGCGAGGAACTGGCTTTTGTATGATTTCTTCGATTCGAAGTTGTGTAAAACTTTGAATCTGCGTGTTCTTTAACTGCATCAACTCATAGTTTCTTTCGAGCGTCAGCTTTTCGTTCAATACACGCTCATAAAGCTTGTACTTGCCTTTATGATTTTCTGCATAGTTGTAGATTTCTTGCAGACTGGTTTCTCGCTCGTCGGCAAGAAACGGAAAACACTTCAATATGGTTTTTAGACCTGCACCATCAAGACCTGGAATATTGTCACTGTCGTCGCCTTCCAAAGCACGATAGTAAATGAAGTTGTTGCAACTGATTCCGTATTCATCTACAATTTCTTTGCAACCAAAGATTTTCTTTTTGGTTGGACTCCACACTTTGATTTTATCACTTGCTAGTTGCAAAAAGTCTTTGTCTGACGACATGATTGTAACGCTGCTGTCCTTGAATGTTTGCTCTGCCAAATATGCAATAGTGTCGTCTGCTTCGATGTTGTCCATTGCCACAATGGTCAATGGAAGAACATCCAAATAGTTGATCAGTCTCAACAGTTCTTTGCGAAGGTTTTTTTCTTCGTTATCAATACCAGACATTTCTTCATAAGCTCGGTTGAAACGAACTCTGGTTTTTCTACCTTTCTTATAGTCTGGATAAATCTTGCGACGTTTTTGACTTCCACCTGCACCATCAAATGCAACAATCACTCGGGTAGGTCCAAGTAGCTTGATCGCATATCCAACACTCTTTAGAAAACCGGCAATTCCACCAGTATGCATTCCATCGTCATTCATGCTGGGCACAGCCATAAACGAGCGAATAAAAGTGTTGAGTCCATCTACCAACAGAATATCGGAATTGGTGGTTTTCTTCAAACCTTGCGATAGATCATCGTCCTTGACGTTTTGAAATATTGAAAACAGCTTTTGTTTTTCGTTTTTGCTAAAGTCGCTCATGATTATACTAATATGTCACAGAGTGAATCCATCTAAAACTTCAGTGGGCAACACTCGCATGTGCTGTGCATTTTCCAAAAAGGTTGCTAGTATGGATTCTTCCTCTACTGTCTTATTGTACGCTGCTTGCAACGGATTGTCAAATGGACAAATAACTTCATTTTCTATTCGTTCGATTTGGCGTTGTCGATACAACTCAAAATCGATCATCTTGATATGTAGCATATACAATCCAGAAATTGTATTTGTTCCCACGCCGTCTACAGAACAATCTCCAGTGTGTGCATGAAAACCGCAGCCATATTGCAACGGAATCTTGGAAATCAAAGGTTTACACATGACAGTGTGCAAAAAACCGTAATTGCGCTGGGTATGAATTGGTTTTAACAAATCCAACACTGGTTCAACTTGTGGGTTGTGCATATATTGATATGCTTCAACTCTATACCAATGCTTGGTTTGATCAGCAAGCAAAGATTGTGCTACATAATCCAGTCCAAGCTTGTGATGTATTAATTCATCACTTTCAGCAAAAAACACACACTTATATTTTTCCAATAACTCAGATTGATGCTTGATTACAGTATCTTTAAGTTTGACGTGATCAAATGCACCAGTATCAGATTCTACATTGATGACATTGACATTCAAATTTTGTGTAGAACCATCTTTTGAAAAATCATCCAAAACGTATATGTCTGCGGCATCAAAATGTTGAGAATAATGTTTTAACCACAACGGCAAAAAAAGTCGCTCATTGCGTACTATGGTAAAAACTGCCTTGTCTCGTTTGATCATATCGTGTTGGAAAAAAGCCGGGGCTTTTCAGCCCCGGCGTTGTTTTGCATCAGCAGTGTTATTCTTCTGCTCCAGCATCTTCTTCATCAGACGATACTTGAGCATCTTCCACAATCTTGCTGTTGGGGTCTTTGTACTTCATGATTACTGCATCACAAATGCGAAGATAGATTTCTTCCTTGAGCGCAGTATCAGTCTGCAACGTACTGATGAAATCCTTGGATTGGAACTTCCAGTCAGTGCCGTCGTTTTTGCTATAGGTGTAATAAGCTCCACCTTGCTTGATCAGACCATTGTCCTTGAGAACCTTGATCCAACTGCTATAGTCTGCAATTCCGCTATCATAATAGATATCGAAGTTTGCGAGACGATTTGGCGGTCCCATACGATTCTTGACCACCACTGCCTTACACTCATTACCGATGATTTCTTCACCTTTCTTGAGCTTGCCAGTGTTGTTCAAACGCACACGAACGCTGCAATGATAAGCAAGTGCCTTACCACCGCTGACCACGTACTTGTCTCCGAATGCCATAGCATTCAAATTCTGACGCAGTTGGTTGGTAAACACGGTGAGAACCTTTTGCTTACCAATCATGTTGGTGATCTTGCGCATTGCCTTGCTGATAATGATGCTCTTACCAGTTGCATAACCATCCTTGCCGTGTTCACTCTCTAGTTCAGCCTTGGTAGATGCTGCTGCCACAGAGTCAACAATGAGCGTAAGAATACGATCCTTGTTGCTTTTGCGAACAATTGCAATCATCTTTTCCATGTTCTCGAAAATTTCTTCGACAGTTTCACACTGCACATACAGAAGCTTCGATAGATTTACTCCAAGACTTTTCCAGAACTCGGGTGCAGCAGCGTTTTCAGTGTCGATAACAACTGCAATACCACCCTTGCGTTGCGTTTCAGCAACAACGTGAGCACTCACAAGGCTTTTACCAGTGCCTTCAAGTCCATTAAACTCCACCATCTTTCCTACTGGCAATCCACCATGTGGGCGATTGCTAATAGCAAGATCAAGAAGCGATGAACCCGTACTGATCCAGTCCGTTACATCTGCTGGACTGTCTTGTTCGTCCAAACGAAACGCAATCTTTCCACCGTCCTTGTTGCCTTTGTTAAGCTCGGTTTGCAGTAGATCGATTAGATCGTCACGATTAGACTCTTGATTGTTTGTTGATTTTTTTGCCATAGAGTGTATAACTAGAAAGCCGGTGGGGCATAAAAACTCCACCGGCTTTGTTTTATTTGTTAGGAGTTGAACAGATCATCAAACGCCTTGGAAACGTCGTCTGATGCACCAGCCTTTGCCTTGGCAGCAGTAGGAGATGCTGCTGGCTTGGTTGTTGCCTTTGCAACTGGAGTAGGAACCGTGGTCTCGTCATCAGCATCGGCTGCGACAGACGCAGGAGCGGCTTCTTCTTCAGCTTGCTCTGGATTCAACCACTTATCCATAACGTCCTTGAGTTCGTCGTAACTCAATTCTGGGAACAAGTCCAAAATGTTGGACTGATTCTTCAAGCTTTCGACCAACGTAGCGTTCTTTGGATCAACCGCAGGCGACACGTTTGGACGAGGACGAATGGTGGTGACTGGGAAACTCTTACCAGACTCTTCGCCTGTCTTGAATTCCACAGTAATATCACGTCCGTTCAACACGTCAGTAATATCACCATATTCACCATCAAGAATCAATGCACCAATTTCTTGATACACAGTCTTGCCGAAACCCCAGAACTTGACACCCTCACTCTCCTCACCACGAACGATGATAGGAGCAAAGGTACGCATCTTGGGTTCCATCTTACGACCCATCTGCCAATCTTCCTTGGAACCGGTCTTCTTCAAACGATTAGCAAATTCCACGATAGGATCTGGACGACCAAAGCTGTCTGGAGACAGATAAGTCTTGCCGTTGATGTTGTAATGGAACTTGAGTTCGATGAATGGATTTTCTGGATTGAACTTGTACGGAACGATTCGTACAACTTGCTTGCCAGGCTTTGGCTTCCAGATAAGATCGGACTTTTTGTTGGTAGAGCCTTGATTTTGAAGAGAGTTAAGGCGACTCTTTAGTTGAGCAATGTTTAATGCCATAATTAGTTTATTTTGTTAATTATCTAACGATTAAGTAGCTGTTCATAACACTCGTTTCACTCGAAACACTGAACGAACAACCAACTTGTAATCAAGGTACACTAAGGTCTCAATGATTGCAAGCTATAATAAGTATCACACCGAAAGAATCGAGAATAATTTTAATCCGACTATTTTTACACCTGGGTCAGCCACCAAAATGATGCTGTTTTTGTAGAGATCCCAGTTGAGTTGAAACGTTTTGTCAAACACACCGTTGTTCTCGTCGGCAATCAATCTGTTCATTGCGTTGAGAGTATACAACGTGTTGGTTTGCTTTTTACGGTGTACGCTGATGGTGTTGGGGTATTTGATCTTGCAGTCTGGATCTTTGACCACGTTGAAGGTCATATAGATCTCCCGAAGATTCTTTTCATTCACAAACAGAAATACTTTGTTGTCGGTGAGCGTGTATACACTCTTGATGTCTTTTACCACGTCAAGATATTTTTCGCTGTTTGTGAATGTACACAGTAGTTGTTTTTGAGGAATCATACTGGTGAAGTAGCATCTGGCTCAGAAACAGGCGTTGATGATGCTGGCATTTGCCAAATCCATTCACCGTCACCATGACCTTCAAATCCTAATACGCTGGTAAACGTTTGCCAACCTTGAGCCATCCAACCTTGCAACATTTGTCCAAACTTCAAGATTGTTTCGTAGATTGTTTGCAATCCACTCTTGATGGATTCCCAGAGTTGCACAAAATAGTTTTTCAATTCACCAGTCAATGATTTGATTTTGTTCCAAACATCGCTGAAGTATTTTGTGATATTGGTTCCAAGAGTTTTGATATAGTCCATGGCTCCTTCATCCAGTTGCATTTCTTGCATGGATTTTTTGGTTTTGGCTTTGATATCACCACGAATTGAAATACCACGGGTTCCACCACGATTTGAAAATCTGAACGAAATGTTTTTGTCGTTTTGCACCAAAAATTCTTGAACTGTGTACATGTGGAAATCTCCATCACAGTTCCATGTCATCATGTGATCAGCAATACAATCAACATCACCACCAGATTTTGCAAAACGACGCTTACCCGTAGCAAGTTCTTCGATGATCATACCACGTCGTGGTTGTTGCACAAAAATTTGATTCAGCATCAACATTACTTCGGTAACGTCCACAGGAATTTCTCCGTTTTGAACATAATCCAAATTTTGTTGCACAAGCTTTTTAACTTGCTCTGCTTCTTGCTTGATTTCTTCGACTGATGCTTTTCCTTTGATTGCTGATGTCAGACTCTTGTTGAGTTGTTCTTTCACAGTATCTTGCAGCGGAACATAAAAGCTTTTTTCGAGTCCTTTCATGATGAACGAAGAAACATCACTCATCACTTTTTGAGATTCATTTAGTTCAGCAAGAACAGACGAAACCACAGAATTTACTTCAGCATTTTGCGCACTGCAAATTTGTGCGCCGGTTGCCTTCAAACTGGTTTTAAGTCTGGCTTTGCCTTGATAGTTGCCAGCAAAAATAAGATCTGTCTTAGATGTAGTATCAATATTTTTGAACAAAGGATTGGTAATATCACATCTTAGATTACCCAATGCTTTTGATCCAGTAATTCCTATCTTTTTCAGCTTTGCTGTAATTTCTTTTGCAACAGCATCATTTGAATTGACTTTGTTGAATTCTTTGTTGATGTTATATTCCATCTGCTGTGCATCACACGATTTGGTAGCAGGTTTTTCAACAGTCTTTGTAGATTTCTTTTTTGCCTCACGTTCGGCTTGAATAGTGACTTGACGAGTAGCTTCATCATACACTTGCTCACCAATCAACTCCCCATTTGAATCGTACCAACTAAATCCTTTGTTGTAGAACCCACAACGAACAGCTTCGTCGATGCTGTAATTCACCAGCGGAACATCGCTTACCAATATTGCTGAGACAGCTTGAGCGTCTTGAACTTTTTCCTTGGTGGAACGATGATCTACTTTGTCATCACCAGTGATTTTTTTGTTTAGTTCTTGGTCGAGAGAAACCGTGTCAGATTTATCTGCTTTATCGTCTTTTTGCCCATCACCTTGAACTGCCGTAGACACATCGGATGTGGAGAGGTCTCCAGTGTCACCAGGTGCGTACAAAGTTCCAACGTTTTTCTTTGGATTTTCTGCGAAGTGAGTTCCTTTATCAACTGCTCGGTCACGATATTCCTTGCTTGGAAAGGTAACTAAAATACCATCCTTGTTGTATGCTTGACGTTCTGGGAAGCGACCAGCTTCAAACAACCTAGCAGTTTTGGCTACAATCTCATCAATAGAGTAGCCAGCTTTTTCCAAATACTCTTGAAGGATTGTAACGTGTTCTTGATTTTCAATGCGAAATATGCCGTCTTTGATACGGTCATCGCAGCAAATCTCGTTTATAAACGCTTCAAATTTCATCATGAATATAAATATGATGAAACTTAGACTAATTTCAAATCATTGTAAGTATTTCCTTCGTATACCTTTACCTTGAACCGTTTATTGCGGATAATGTCCACAACATCTTTGATTTCCTCTGGTTTTACGCTACTATCTACGTCAAACAGAATACTATCATAAATGTAGAGAATTGGAACAATTGGTTTACCAGCAACATACTTCAACACATTGCTCAAACTGTTCAAACCATATTCAGTCTCGGTTGCTTGAATTATGTAAGCAAACAGCTTGTTTTTGTTAGGGTCAACAATGTGATGTTGATTGATCTTACGTTTGTAAATAGGAGTCTTTACATATCCTTTGTTGGTGAACTCCTCCCAATACCTATTCTTGAGTTCTTCTACCTTTGTAAAGTAAGGTATCTGTACATGTTTGTCTGATATCTGACCATACAGATTCACCATGGTTTGCTTCTTGGATTTGCCCAGTGTGGTTGCGTCAACAACATCAATCTTGTAATACTGTTTGGCCAGATGCTCATATATTGTTTCATCATCTGGAACTTTGTACTGAATCAGTTGTGCCACCAAATATGGATGAAACCCAGTAAAGTCTACCATCAGCAATTTTCCATTTGCAAATCTCGACGTAAAGCTTTCTCGACAACCGTCCTCTTTGTTTAGAGCTACATAGTTTACGCCATCAAATTTGTTGCTGGGTCTACCAGTGGGATTGTAAATGTAATATTCACTATACACAGTATCAGTGCTACCATCGTCACCACCAACCACTCTGGCATTTGGAAAGCATGATTTGAATTGAGGAGTGTTGACATGCAATCCGTTTTTTTCTACCTCAAATAGAGTATCAGTAACTACATTGTTGAAGAACTTGTAACAATACGAATCTGTCTTGCCGTTCAAATATTCACGAACAGCTTCGATCTCATAATCAAACTCTTTTTGATGAACTGCATAAGGTATGATATGACCCGCTCCGTTGATGCGATTATGTACTGAATGCAGATGATGTGTATATACCGCAGTTTTGGGTTCTAGAACATCTCCATCTTTTAGAAACCTAAACAAATTGGCATCGTACAATTCAATTCCAGACAAAAAGTATTTGTGTCGCTTTTTGTTGATCACAAACACTTTTTTATTGGACAGATACTCACGAAGCTTTGCAAATGTGCTGTTCGACAACACATCGGTGTGAGAGAAGTTATGATAAATGCGACGTTGGGTGTCGCATTCATAGACAAATGCAGCAATAAGTTTATCTTGCGATGGATGCACATGCCCATCACGCAAAATCAGTTTGAGGTAAATTTTTTGCCGTTCTATCACAGCTTTAGTTTACCCACAAGTTTGTGTTTGTCAACCTGTAGTTGGTCCTGCCCAAAATTGAAGATAATTGGTGAGAATGTTTTGAATACCTGGCAATGTCTTTCTAAGCTCATTGACTTGAATTCTGTTGTATTCTTCCACACCCGATATTTGCAACATGGTTCCACTATAAATGTTGTTGCGTGGACCAGTGAGTTGCCAATCACATTGAGCTTTGACAAAAAACGTACCATCCGTCATTTTATAGTCTCTGGCGTTGGTTTCTATAATTTTGTCTTGGTTGCGTTTACCAACGAAATAACGAGTGATAAAGCCATAGTCATAATCCGCTCTGGTTGGACTAGGTAGATATGTAGCTGGGTAAAACAGATTGAATTGATCCAATCCCAGCTTGGTCTTCAGTGCGCTTGATGTGTCGTATATCATACGTCAATAAACTCAAATTCTTGATTTGGAGAACAACGCAACATTGCTGTGACTACGGTTTCCCATTTTCCAGCATTGAGTTGATGATCCACTTCATTGATCATAAATATCACATTGCCTGGAACATATGGTTTTGGCAAATTCTTGATCGCAAAATGTTGAAACATTCTAAATCCCATAATTCCGTCAAACGTTAAACTGATTGTGAAATTGTCGGATGGACCAGCATACTTTGCTGTGTTGTTGTATGTGTCTCCATCATCCAACATTTCTCGCAATTTGCCTTTGCACGTAGAAGGTAGATTCAAAGATACCCAATCAAACTTTGCAGTTGTTGTTTTTTGAACCCCAGTGTATTCCCCAGGGCCCAACAAACCCAATGCGTCAGCAACATATGTTAATCCAGAGATCACTGCGCCAGATGACACGTCTTCTACTGGTCCGTATGGATCTTCACCATCAGCCAACATACGCACTCGCATCATTAGAATTTCGCTATCCTGCTTGCCTTGAGTTTGCATTCTACGAATGTCAAGATGTTGATCAACCAATGGACCATGTGGAGCACCTGCCTCGGTCTTTTGTTGTGGAGG
>Ga0222712_10005803_pt1 | contig 12363 bp, 14 predicted proteins | sample C33_657DmetaG_FD_165043 | JGI IMG/M metagenome (GOLD analysis project Ga0222712, IMG submission 165043) | Estuarine water microbial communities from San Francisco Bay, California, United States - C33_657D | ecosystem: Environmental > Aquatic > Marine > Unclassified | place: USA: California...
AGAAAGTTCATTGAGCGCCGTCGTGGAACTGAAGCAGACCGAGTCCGGTACTGTTGAGAAGCTTAGCTTCTGGGATAATGCCGTCGAGAATCTCAAAGACCGAAAAGCACGTGGCCTTGACGATTCACGAGACCGTATCATGCTTGAGGTCATCGATGCTTCTAATCGAACGCGGGCAATTCTCAAATTTAAGAACGATGAGTTTCCTTTATGGGGGACCAACACATACTTCAGTGATTTGCTCCCCGCAACACGGGAGCACTTTCTTAAGACTAGACTGCGTATAGTGATTTATAAGAATCTCAGTCCTGCCGAAAAGGGTAAACTATTCAGAAGCACCAACACCGTAACACCGGTCAATCATGCCGAGATGCTCAATTCATATGGCGATATGCCTATCGCCAATATGATTCGTAATCTTTCTCGCACCGTCCTTGGTGCTTGTAACTTACCACATGCCTTGTTTGAGTGCCACATGAAGGACTCGAAGAACGGTGAAGAGGAAGTCTTACGTTATAAACATGTCGAATTTGATAATAAGCGCCTGAAGATTGACGAAGCTGTGGGTCGCATTGCGTTTCGTTGTTTCAAGGGAGAAACACTTGGTACATCTTCCAACGAAGAGTTGGAAGCATTTTACGAAGATACGTCTCTTGGTGAGAAACAGTGCGCCGAGCTTCGGAAGAAGGTCGAAAAGTGTCTGGACTTTATTCGTGATGTCTCTATTAACAAACGCATGTTTAAGAAAAAGAACGTGACTTTTAAGGAGTTCACGATGCTTAGCCGTCTCTATTTTTATTGGCTACAAACTAAAGGCGAATATAAGATTACTCGGTGGGATGAGTTTACCCGCCAGTTCATTCTAGCTATGAATGCGTTTTATCACAAGACTCCTTCAAAGTATGCAAAGGAGATAGTATACAATAAGGCTGACGACGGCGGCCGTCTTCGCCACGAGGCCTTCGGCGGGTATCTCGGTGATCATAAAACATCATTCAAGATAAACGATACTGTCGATTGGTTTCTCCATGAGTTCGACGAAAACAAAGCGGGCGGTATTACTTTCATTGCGGACCTCGATAAGCAAAGACAACTCGATACCAGGCGTTGCTTTAGTAGGGCTGATATTGATGCTATGCTTGCTAAGCAGGGCTGGAAATGTGCCATTGATGGTCTGAAGTTGGATGCAGAAGATGCCGTCGGTGGCCATATCATAGCTCATAGTAAGGGCGGTCAAACGACGATGAATAATCTTATCGTCATCGCTCGGTGTCATAACATCGCAATGACGACTATGACCCCTGATGAGTATAAGGCTTCTAAGGAGTACCGGGCCAGGTGTATCCCTCCAGAAAGCAGTAAGAAGCCCAGAAAGCAGAAAGCGGCATAATAATATTACTAGTCATTGATTGGAGATCGGAGGGCCTTCGGGTCCTCCTTTCTTTAGCCGCTACCAGGGTAATAATATTACAAAAATAGCATAAAGAACGACATAAAAATACATTGACAAAACAGCATATTCTATGGTATATTACAAATATGTCATGTTTTAGCTGGGTTTCGCACCGAGTAATATTGTTACAAAATCCAAGCAAACAAAGCAATTGACATACCCTGATATGTATGCTATTATTAGATATAAATGATGAACACCATCGAACAGCCTATCAATCTAAACGAGCTAGACAAGCTCGCCAAGCTATTGGCCAGTGAGAATATCACCGTCCAGCATAGCAGCGCATCAACCGCCTATTTCGATACCGATAAGCGTCTACTTATGCTTCCGATGTGGAAGAATATGTCCAAGACGCTATATCATATGCTAACGCTACATGAGGTTGGTCATGCACTATATACCGATCCGGTGGCATGGAAGGCGGCTATCTTGGATACACCCAAGATAAAGGACATTCTGAACGTCCTCGAAGACGCCCGTATTGAACGCCTAGTCAAGGATAAATATCCCGGCTCGCGGTATGATTTCCGCGTAGGCTATAAGCAGCTATTCGACCAGAATTTCTTCGGCTTGGCCGACAAGAAGGTCTCGGCGCTGTCGCTTGGCGATAGGATTAATGTCCACTATAAGCTCGGTGATCATATCGCCGTGCCTTTTTCTGAGGTCGAACAATCTATTATCGCCGAAATTGATGCCCTAAGCACATTTCACGATGTGGTGACCCTCGCCAAGCGTCTGCTGGATAATGCCAGCAAGGACGATAAGGCGCAGGCGAGTGATCAAGGCAAACAAGCTTCACCGTCTGGCGAGGGCGAAGAAGCTCCGCAGGGTGATGGCGAGGGTGAAGGCGAGGGCGAAGAAGCTCCGCAGGCTGGCGAGGGCGAAGAAGCTTCGCAGACTGGCGAGGGCGAAGAAGCTTCGCAGGCTGATGGCGAGGGCGAAGAAGCTTCACAGTCTGATACTAATGGCGGCTTAGGCAATTTCGACATTACTACGGCCGATAGTCTGACTAACAATATCGCCGACAAGATGGTCAATACCGCGCCTACCATGGCCACTAACTATATCACGCTGGACACTAAAATTCCTCTGGAGGAGTATATCATATCGTATGATCGTATTCTGGCGAATTTCGCGCATCCCTATGTTTGCGACGGTGTGTCAGGCTATTCCTCATTCACTAAAAAGAATGAGCAGATGGTAACCTTGTTGGCTAGTGAATTCGAGCGCAAGAAGGCCGCAGATACTTATTCCCGCACGCAAGAAGCCAAGACGGGTTCTCTGAATTTCGCAAAGCTTCATGCGTATAAGTTGACTACCGATCTTTTTCGACGGAACGCTATTACGCCTAGTGGCAAAAGTCATGGACTTGTAATGTTTGTGGACTTTTCAGCTTCTATGAGCGATAATATGAAGGGAACCCTAGAGCAGCTAATGGGCCTTGTTATGTTCTGCCGTCGAGTCAATATTCCGCACACGGTTTACGGGTTCAAGAATTATACGGATAAGGATTATGCCGAACGGTCGGATCGTCTCAATCTAAATAAGGTTGGCCGCGGCCCAATGCTGACTCCCAGCGCCGGTATGTGCTTAATTGAGTTATTCAGCCATCGTATGACCAAGACTCAATTTCGTGACATGACCAACATTCTTTATGATCAGTTTGTGAGCCGGGTTAGCCGGCGGCACCCTGTATTTCATATGAGCAATACTCCTTTGAATAGTACTGCCCTATTGGCTAAACCCATCTTGGCTGCGTTTAAGGCCTCTACTCAGGTTCAGTCGCTTAGCGCAGTCTTTCTTACCGACGGAGAAGTTTCTGGCGATCATGTTATGTCGGGCTCATATAATAGTATGATTATACAGAATCCCATCACTAAAAAGAATAAGAAGCACGTAGCCGGCCCGTCGCTAACTAATACGCTGATTGACATGCTAAGGGACGATGGATATAATACCATTTCATATCGAATTGGATCAGTGCGCGAACTCAAGCATGTTATGGCCCGGAACAATTCATGGTCCTACATCTCGGGTGTTAAGCCAATTGATGCCACGAAGGTCACAAGTAGCCTCAAGCGTGGGTATGCAATGTTGGATGACTTTAACGGTTTCAACCAATATTACTTCCTGAAGTCGGATAAGCGTGAACTTGAACTGGACGATGATGAATTTGGATTTACCGTAGCGCCCAATGCGACCAAGGCGCAGATTACTAAGTCCTTCATTGCTGCCGCTCAGGCCCGCACTAACATTCGGCCGATCCTAACGTCGTTTATCGACAATATCGTCAGCAATAAGCCGCGCAAGAATGTTTCAAAATCAGCGTAAACAACGAAATATTATTAGTCAATAATATAGTTGACATACCCCGCTTATGTATGATATACTTAAGTATAAGATGAAAACAGTGAAAGCAACTAAGATGACCTCTACCAAGACTGCGAAAAAGCTTGAATTCCTCGCCTACGCGGCCGAGAAATTCGGAGCCAGCGGCACCTATAGCCGATCCGATATGATGCGTCATATCAAGCTGGCTGGCTCAACCTTTAATAAGAGCGACTATCGCTGGGTGTTTCGCCCGGCATATCGAACGGCCGAACGAGCCACATACCAGTTGCCGACTACCTACACGCCCAAGACCAAGAATGATACTCGGGCTGCAAGGTCTAGCGTAAAGCCGAAGCTGCCGGCGGCGTCAAAGCGCGGAGACGGTGCGAAGCCCGGCACGCTTGATGCGACCGGCACTGTCGCTATGGCCACCATGGCCGCAGCTACGGTTGTGCCCTTTCCGCCGCAGCCCAAGCCCGCGGCCGTCGTATTTGATCCCAATGTGGAATCGCAGTACGATCTGGCTAAGGTGCCTGCGCGCGATCCGCTATATGTGCCGTTTGGCGATTTCCGCGATGTTGAAATTATCATTAAGTCGAATAATTTTTTCCCGGTATTCGTTGTCGGCATGTCGGGTAACGGCAAGACCTTCATGATCGAACAGGCCGCCAGTCGGGCCCAGCGCCCACTCATTCGTATTCAGATGACGCGCGAGACCGACGAGGACGACCTGATCGGCGGCTTTCGACTGGTCAACGGCGAAACTAAATTCATCAAGGGCCCTGCTATCCGTGCGATGGAACAGGGCGCTCTTCTACTAATCGATGAGGCTGACCGGTCGGATCCTGGCAAGGTTATGTGTCTACAGGGCATTCTTGAAGGCAAGCCGTACTACATTAAAAAGACGGGCGAACTTATCACGCCCACGACGGGCTTTAACATTATTGCGACGGCCAACACCAAGGGTCGTGGCAGCGATGATGGTCGATATGTAGCGGCTGGCATTCTTGATGATGCTTGGCTGGAGCGTTTCCCGATTACCATCGAACAGATGTTTCCTAATGCTACAATCGAAACCCGTATTCTGAATGGCTATCTATGCGCCAATCGTGACTGCTCCGACGCGGATCGGGATTTCGTGACGCATCTAATTCTGTGGGCTGCGATCATTCGTAAGTCCTTCGACGAACAAGCCGTGGACGATATTATTTCGACGCGCCGTCTGGTACATATCATCAATACGTACATTATGTTTGGTGACCGCATGAAGTCTATTAAGCTCTGCATCAGCCGATTTGATACCGAGATTAAGAATACCTTTCTTGAGCTATACACTAAGGTCGACCCGACCTTGGTTCCCCCCACTCCGGAGCCCTCGCCTGATGGCATGGGTCCCCAGAGTATCGATGCCGCCATTCCGGCTGCACCGATCACTATCTAACCAAAGAGGACTATACTAAAATGGCTACAAAGACTAACTCCGAGCGTCTCCTGGCGTTCCTAAAGACCGGGGGTAACATTACTCCCACGCAGGCTCAGACTAAGTTTGGCATCGCCAATCTGTCTGCGGCTGTTAGCAACCTACGCAGGAACGGCTATTCGATCTATGCGAACCGAAAGACTCTTGCGAGCGGCAATACTATTAGCACGTATCGTATGGGTACGCCGACTCGCGAAGTGGTCGCGGCTGGCTATCGCTGGCTCGGTATGGGCGGTGGTGCTGGCTTCAGCCTCTCTGCCTAATATCTAAGGCATAATCTAACCCCCTAAGACTCGGCGATGTTTTCATCATTCCATCGCCTCCGTCTTGGGGGGTTATTTTTTTATGATCGGTAATAATATGATCCCTGTAGATTACGAAATCGAAAAATCTTCCTATACGTATTACAAGCTAATAACATCACTAAGTAATGCTGATATATTTTCGTCTTATCGTAATGCTCATACATTTGTGGCCAGATCATGGACGCCGGAATATTTTCTATGGTGTTACAATACTATAGGGCACGACTACAAGTGGTGGTACTTTAACTATAAAACGGATCTGGAGCTTTACGAATATTTGAATGATCCTACAAGAGAATATCTAACATTCATGAATGAGGGTAAGCCTAGTGGTATGGCTATTATTAAGTATGAGGATGATCCCGCAGGCCTACCTTCTCTAGACGACATCGACTCGATGTGTAATCTGGAATATTTTGGGCTATTTCCTGATAGCATAGGCAAGGGAGTCGGTAAACAATTTCTGGATTCGTGCCTGACACAGGCCGCGCTAAGAGCCACTACGATGTGGGTATATACCACAAGCTTGGATCACCCAGCCGCATTACGTACATATATGAGCGTAGGGTTTCAAATCACCGAACGTAGAATTGTCTACGAATATTTCCCACAGCTATGCTAAATCATATTTGACATTCGCGTATAGTTGTGCTATTATGATTGACAGTTTCGATATCGCTACTATATAGATAAGTACTTAACTTAGTAATGCATGGAGTGAATATATAATGGAAGTTTCAATTGATGTATCAGAACTACGTAAGCGAAAGCTTGCTATCGCCACGCCTATGTATGGTGGTATGTGTTCTGGTCAGTACACAAAATCGACAGCCGACTTAGCCCGACTGGGCGCGGAATATAAATTAGATATTCAATTCTATTATCTCTTCAATGAATCGCTGGTGCAACGAGCCCGAAACTATTTGGTCGATGAATTTCTTCGAACCGACTGTACGCATCTACTGTTCATCGACGCCGATATTGGTTTTGATCCGAGCGATGTTATCGCGCTATTGGCCATCGCTGAGCCCGGGTCAGATAAGGATGTCGTATGCGGGCCCTATCCAAAGAAATGTATTTCATGGGAGAAGGTGAAGCGCGCAGTAGATAAGGGATTCGGAGATCGCGATCCTGAAAATTTGGCAAACTATATCGGCGATTATGTATTCAATCCCACCGCAGATGTTACTGAAATCTCGGTATCTGAACCTGTAGAAGTACTGGAAAGCGGCACTGGCTTCATGATGATTCAGCGTAACGTCTTCGAACGGTTCGCGGCCGCGTATCCACACCTATCATATAAGCCAGATCATGTTCGCACTGAACATTTTGATGGCTCGCGCGAGATCGTGGCTTACTTCGACTGCCCAATCGATCCTAAGACCAAGCGATATCTGTCTGAAGACTATATGTTCTGTCAGTATACGCGAAATGCTGGAATGAAAGTTTGGCTCTGCCCGTGGATGAAGTTAGCCCACATGGGAACTTATATCTACTCTGGTAGTCTGGCAGACCTTGCGGTACTTGGTGTATCCGCCACGGCCGATGTTCATATGCTAGGCAAGACGAAGAAGCTTGAGGGAAAAATAGATATTGACAATACGACTATGGTGAAGTAGAATAGAATGAGTACAACATGAAACATGAGAAAGTGAGCTATGAAATTATCTAAAGAGACTATCGAGATTCTAAAGAATTTCGCATCGATCAATATGTCTATGCTATTTCGCGAGGGAACAAAGCTAAAGACGATCAGTCCTCCTAAGACGGTGATGGCAACTGCCAATATTTCAGAAACCATTCCTCGTGAATTTGCGATCTATGATTTGAACCAGCTCATTGGCCTAGTGAGTATGTTCGATGATCCAGACTTAAAGTTCGATGATAAGATGATGCACATTAGCGACAAGACAGATGAAGCATCGTTTGTATACGCATCGACCTCAGCCATCATCGCGGCTCCCGACAAGGACGTTAGTCTTCCGAGTGGAGATATTAAATTCCTACTGGAGGGGACAGCCCTGAATCGGGCGCTACGTGCTGCTGGATTTCTGAATGTAGAGCAAGTGGCTATTCTAGGTGAGGAAGGCAAGACCTATATTACCGCACTTGATACCAATAGCGATTCAACGCACGCATGGAAAACTGTTGTCGGGACATCCGATACAAATTATCGGATGATCTTTAGGAGTGACAATCTTAAGGTTCTGCCTCGCGATTACACCGTGACAATTTCAGCCAAGGGTATCTCGAAATTCGCATCAACTTTAAATGATGTGACATACTATATCGCGACAGAGACTACTAGCAAATACGATACTTAATCATAAAGGGAAATACGACATGACTACACCAACTGCACAAATGCATCCACAACAAATGATAAATCTAACTCTATCGGTCGATGCTATCAATATGGTTTTAGCTGGACTAGCCCAACTCCCATACAAGGATAGCTATCAAGTGGTGAATGAAATTACCAAGCAGGGTCAGAGCCAGCTATCGCCTGTCGCGGCACCAGTTACAGATGTTGTGGATGCGTAACATATATACTATAGCAATCGTATGTTCCATTCTAGGAACAATTATGGGTGCGAGCATTATCGGAGCAGTGCTTGTTGTAGCGAATTGTGTATGGTCTATTATGTCAAGGGTATGGTAGGAAATTAATATAATTCTGCGCTATCTTCCGTACAAAAGGGCCAGAATCGACTGCTCGTATGGCGTCGGTCTATCGGTCAATATTAGTCGGGTGATATCGTAGAGAGGGTGGAAATATACAGAACTGTAGTTCATACGGTGTATTTCGCGACCCTCACTTTTTATTATGAATGAGCGGGAGAATTAGATGTTGTGGGTCGAAAGCTATAGACCAAAGCGTATTGCCGAGTGTATTCTACCAGAGGAACTAAAAACTACCTTTCAGAACTATGTCGATGCCAAATTCGTACCTCATCTTCTATTGTCAGGTACCTCTGGCGTAGGCAAGACTACTGTGGCAAAGGCCATGCTAGATGAGCTAGGTTGTGATAGCATCATGATCAATGGTTCACTGAACGCAGGTATTGATATTCTAAGAACCAACATTCTTAATTATGCCAGTTCGGTCTCCATGGCATCTCTCGGGCGTAAATACATAATCATAGACGAAGCGGATAATCTTAAGGCCGATATTCAAGCGGCCCTTCGGGGCTTCATAGAAGAATTCTCAAATAATTGCGGATTCATTCTGACATGTAATACGAAGAATAAGATCATTCCTGCCCTACAGTCACGCTGCGCCGGAATTGATTTCAAGATTAGGCGCGATGACAAAGCTTATATGGCAAAAGAGTTTCTAGGCCGACTATGCGTCATTCTCGACGCAGAGAATGTGACGTATGAAAAGCGCGTTCTATCTGAACTCATCATGAAGTTTTTTCCCGATTGGAGACGGGTCATCAATGAACTTCAGCGATACTCTGCGGGTGGTGTTATCGACCTAGGTATTCTAGGTAAAATAGTCGATACTGATATTCGTGATCTAGTCGCGTCTCTACGAAGCAAAGATTTCGTAGCCATGCGAAAGTGGGTTGCGCTAAACGCATCCGATGATATTCAAATCATATTCAGGCGCTTGTATGATACAGCATATGATCACATGAAACCGGAGTCAGTGCCCAATCTAGTTATGATTCTTGCAGATTATCAATACAAGGCAGCCTTTGTAGTCGATCATGAAATCAATATGGCAGCCTGCATGACGCAAATCATGGTCGATTGTGAGTTTAGGTGAGTAAGATAAATCCATTCATCTATGTCGATGCCATCAGCTTCTCCAAAAAAGACTTGATGCGAAATACAGAGAATGACCTATTGGCCGAGAACAGCTATGTCCCGTTCATGACGAATCGTGCTTTATCATATCACGCCGACGCGATAACATATGCTAATGAAATGAATTTACGTAGCCATATTGATAATCGGTCTCAAAATGATTTTTATATAAATACTATTCGATCAAGAAAGAGATTTGCTAAGTGGAGTAAAGCATCTACAAGTCTCGATCTGGAATCAGTTATGACCTATTTTGGGTATAGTAGATCGAAAGCCGAGATGGCCCTAAAAATACTATCGCCGGATAATATCATTATGATTCATAATAGTCTTGCAAGAGGCGGTACGAATAATGATAAACGAAGCTCTAATAAAGGATCTGATTGAGATTCGCCTTAAGGCGCCAGAAGATTTTCTTAAAGTTCGTGAGACTCTCACTCGAATGGGCGTAGGTCGTAAGATCGATAAAAAATTATACCAATCATGTCATATATTACACAAGCAGAAAAGATATTTCATAGTTCATTTTAAGGAGCTGCTCGCCCTAGACGGCAAAGAGACTAATTATTCAATTCAGGATAAGCAGAGGCGTAATACCATCGCGGGTTTGCTATTCGAATGGGGACTGATTGAATTGTTAGATGCATCACAGATAGCAGATAAGGCCCCAATGTCTTTGGTTAATATCATTCCCTATAAGGAAAAACACGAATGGGAATTAAATGCCAAATACAACATTGGCGGGTATGGAAGGAATCGCGATGATACCATTTCTTGAATATATAAAAGAAACAGCAGACGCTGGGCTCGCGGCCAAATCAGCTAAGTCGGGCATTTCAATTGGTATATTACGCAAAGTTTATCGTCGTGGTATAGCTGCATGGAACTCTGGGCATAGGCCAGGCACTACTCCGCAGCAATGGGGTATGGCTCGCGTGAATTCTTATATTACCAAAGGTAAGGGAACTTATTATGGTGCGGATAAGGATCTTCATGAAGAAGAACTCGGTGAGACTTCGAATTCAGCACTGAAAAGACAAGCAGCAATTGCAATTGCTATGAAGAGCGCAGGTAAGACTCCCAAATCAGAAAGTGCTACGGAAGAGCTATCAAGAGTTGCCAAAGACAAAGAGTCTGGTCTGCCAAAGAAGTATGTGGCCGGGTTATCTTCTGCTACTGCAAAAGCAAGAGCATCACATTGGAAAAAGATGGATAAAAAAAGCGATAGGGATCCTGCGGCATATAAACCTGCGCCTGGAGATGCAACTGCTAAAACAAAACCGAGTAAGCATACATTAAAGTATCGCGAAATGTTTGGTGAAGTTATCATGAATAGAGCCAAGCAAAGAACATAGGTGAATGATATTATGATTAGTTTTCCTAATAAAAAATATAAAGTAATTTATGCTGATCCCCCTTGGTACTTTAAATCATACAGTAAAAAAGGCGAAGGAAGAAATGCTACACAGCATTATGATTGTATGAAGATTGAAGATATTAAAAATCTACCAGCTAAAGATATATCAGAAAATGATTCAACTCTATTAATGTGGGTAACAGATCCTTTTTTAAAAATGTCATTTGAAGTTATTGAGTCTTGGGGATTTAAATATAAAACCGTGGCATTTACCTGGGTGAAAATCAATAAAAAAAGTCCAGGATTTTTTAAAGGGTTAGGTTATTGGACGAGAGCCAATCCTGAAATGTGTTTGCTAGCAACTAAAGGCACACCAAAAAGAATAAACAATGGAGTAGATCAACTTGTTATTTCTAGATTAAGAGAGCATTCAAGAAAGCCTGATGAAGTTTATGACCGTATTGAAAAATTATTAGAAGGTCCTTATATAGAATTGTTTGCTCGTAATAAAAAAGAAAATTGGGATAGTTGGGGAAATCAAGTATGAAAACATTAAACAATGAACATAGGTGAATGATATTATGCCATATTCAGATAAGTTAATAGATCACTTTGAGAACCCTCGCAACATCGGCGCATTCGGCAAGACCGAAGAGAATATTGGCACGGGCCTTGTTGGCGCGCCAGCTTGTGGTGATGTCATGAAACTACAAATTAAAGTTGACGTAGATGGAATAATCGAAGACGCCAAGTTCAAAACATTTGGGTGCGGTTCGGCGATTGCATCAAGTTCACTTATTACTGAATGGGTTAAGGGCAAGACTCTACACGAAGCTGCGACGATTAAGAATACAGACATAGCAAGGCATCTTTCTCTACCGCCAGTCAAGATTCATTGTTCGGTTCTCGCAGAAGATGCCATAAAAGCAGCTATTGCTGATTATCAATCCAAAAGGAAATAATCATGGAGATTACAGAAATTACGCGCAGTGAAGAGGCGCGCCTAGAGAGCTATCGCGATAGAATGCAGTCTACCTCGCCGAGAGCGCCCCGAGAGGTTCGACAGATTATGACAGTAACTCCAGCGGCCGCTGAGCGCATTGCGGCCATCTTCGAAAGTAGGGACAAGGATAAGCCCTCTTTTGGTATTCGGATAGGTGTGCGTGGAGGAGGATGCAACGGCATGAGCTATACGCTTGAATTTGCCGACGAACTGGAGCCCATGGACGAGACCGTTCTAGTGGGCGATACTAAAATACTAATCGATCCTAAAGCGGCCATGTTTCTAATTGGCACAGAGATGGATTACGAAACTGATTTTATGAAGTCAGGTTTTCTATTTCGTAATCCCAACGAAAAAGGTCGGTGTGGATGCGGGAATTCATTTAATGTCTAACGAGGAGCCTTCTCCCATGAAATCTTTTTTTGAATTTATTCAATCTGAACTACCGATGCAGGGTCGCCCGGATATAATATCTGAGGGTGTTTATGATAAGAACATATTCAAGGTAGTATTTTTGGCTGGAGGCCCAGGTTCAGGTAAGTCATACGTCAATGGAAAAATTCTAACCGCGCACGGCCTGCGAGTAGTCAATAGTGACGTTATTTTTACTCTACT
>Ga0222712_10005805_pt1 | contig 12361 bp, 9 predicted proteins | sample C33_657DmetaG_FD_165043 | JGI IMG/M metagenome (GOLD analysis project Ga0222712, IMG submission 165043) | Estuarine water microbial communities from San Francisco Bay, California, United States - C33_657D | ecosystem: Environmental > Aquatic > Marine > Unclassified | place: USA: California...
TGCAGGTACGCCCATTTACTTGGGAACAAATCCAGTGTCTACAAGTAATATAGATTACAAGTTTGGAACTAGGTCTCTACAGTTTCCGGGCACAAACCATACAGGAACAGTTGCACTTAACCCGATTACGTTTTCTTATGGAAGTGCGATTACTTTGTCCGCGTGGGTCAAATTTGCATCGTTGGATACAGTTCCTCGAACGATTCTTTCTCTCACGAATACAACAGATTCTATCCGGTTGTCAGGTTCCGCGACCAATTATTTGCTGTATCTAAACGACTTGTCATACAATGTGCCGGTTACACCTGCAATAAACACTTGGACACATGTTGTCGCAAATATGTCAACAAATGCTTGGACAGTTACAGTCAATAAGGTATTATACAGATATAATATTAACGATGTTAGTAAAAACTATTCAACCTTTACAAAGTGTGCTGTTGGCATGGACGCATCATCCAACGATTTGAAGATGGACGGTTTTATTGACGACATTCGCATTTATAACTCAACTTTATCAACTGGTCAGATTTTCCAACTTAATAATGGAAAAGTAGATATAAATACACTTGTGAATTACTACACATTTGAACCAACTTCTCTCAAAGGAAATACTACAACTGGCTATGCGTTGGCCAACTTTGCTTCAGAATCGGTGGTATATGACGCCTCCATAACCAATATTAATTTACTAACAACTGCAGACAAACGCATCGGCACTGGCTGTTTGTTCTTTCCGTCTTTAACCTATACTGGTCAAGTCAATCTTGGTCCGGTTGATTTGCGGGCGGATCCTAGCAATGCAACTATTTCTACCTGGGTGAACTTATCTTCTCTTGGTTTAGTACCAAGAACTGTATTTTCTCTGAACCAGAACAACCGATTCATAACACTGAATGCAACTTACCAGAATTATACGTTTACTTATAGAACGGCCTCTTCAAGTCGGTTTATCAATGTTCCAGGACCAAACTTGAATACATGGAGCCACATAGCAGTTGAGATCAACAATGGTTCTACAAACACTTGGTCATTCTATCTGAACGGTTTGAAAACGGTTTTCACAACAGATTCGTCATTCTCTCAAGCACTACCCACCGTTGATTTTGGAAATGTTTATACTTCAAATGCTTTTGGTGTTAGTTTGGCACCTGATACTTCTGCCAACCCAATGCATGGCTACATTGACGACACACGAATCTATAATCGTGGATTAACGGACACTGAAGTACTCAATGTTTTTAACACTGATTATACATTCTCTGTGGAAACTAGTGAGGGTATTAGTTTAACAACCGATATTTCCGTAACTTATTTTACCCCAATAGCATGTACAGGTGACACTGGAACCAATGGTTTTGCGGGACCTCAAGGCTGGACGTCCAAAGGTATTAAGGGCATTCAAGGTCCCACCGGATTTGCTGGTCCCACCGGATTTGCTGGTCCCACTGGTTTTACTGGTGAAACAGGTCCTGTAGGATGTGGGTCTCTGGGTTCACAAGGAATAAGTGGAACTATGGGTGAGGCGGGTCCCACCGGCCCTGAACAAAGGGGGCAAGGTTCACAAGGTGCAACAGGTCCTATTGGTTCTACTGGTTCTACTGGTTCTACGGGTCCCATAGGTTCATTTGGACCTTTGGGTTGGCCCGGCATTCAAGGCGAATCCGGTCAAACTGGTAGCACAGGGTTGCAGGGAACGACAGGTCCCACTGGACCTGCTGGTCCATATGGTCAAACTGGACCCACAGGTGCAACTGGCGCTACCGGAACTACGGCTCTTGTCGGCCCCACCGGTTTCCGCGGTTCTCTTGGTTCCATTGGTCCGATGGGTTCCACCATCGATTTGACGCCAATCCCACCCAAACAGTATGCGTTCCAGGATACGATGAAACATAGTCGCCAATTGTATTCCAAATCCATTACTTTAAATTCTTACACGGTTCCGGATACAACAGTCTATGCGTCCATTCAGGGCGACAATGTGCGACTCAATACGGATATCATTTACACGTTTGGCAAAAACAAGTTGCCTGTCTATATGGCGCTCACCGGCAATTCCACTACATACGGAAAATCGGTGTCTCGGTCCTTATCTACATGGTCGCCGGTCGTAGATGTTTCTTCCAGTCAGTTCTCTCGGGTTATCTGGGACGGAGTTAAGTGGATAATTACTTATTTGGACTCGCACACAATTAGCACCACGTATGACCAAGTATCATATAAGCACTATGCGGTGCCGAACGAGTATGCGTCCATTGCTCACAATCCAGTCACCAATCAATACGTGGCAATCGGAAACTCGGGTCTCTACAATAGTTACGACGCTGTGCATTGGACCACAAATCCTTCCGGAACTGCGCTCATCCAGAATGCCTCCAATTACCACAATGGAAAGGTTGTGTGGAGCGGGGCGCTTTGGGTGGTCGCCGGAAACGGCGGGCCGAATTCGCTCTTGTATAGTGAGGACGGCGACACCTGGTACAGTGGTGGTGCTAACATATTTGACACAGCATTTGGTTCATTTGATGTGGCATGGAACGGGTCCATTTGGGTCGCGGTGGGTGCGCCAGTGGACGAGAGATACTGCATTGCTTACAGTTACACTGGCAAATCATGGACGACACTACAGTTATCTAACCAGATTATAAAGTCGAATAATAATGCGTTGTACAATACAAACAAACCCTTCTCTATTGAATGGGACGGTATGGCATTTGTAATAACGCTCAATGAACTTGTATCTTCCGGAAACCACAATTACATTACGAGTTATGATGGATTGGTCTGGACGCACGTGCAAGGTCCGATTCTCCAAAGCGCAAACATTGCGAAATGGACGGGGTCCAATTTTGTGATTGCAGGTGAAGATCCGGTAAATAGCATTTTGGTCAAACAGAACGGCGGATATGCGGACTGGCATTTAGGTCACAATCAGTACAATACTACCATCTATGATTTGGACTGCAACGTAGAGTATCGGAATACAATTGTGTTCCCGCGTTCTCTCATGTTATCCAATAAAAGTCATAGTCATGATGGCGGATTAACTTGGTCTGATGCCAGTTCGAATATTGGATCATTGATGACGACGGTCAATAAGACGCATAATAATGGCAAACTGTGGGTCGCGGTCGGCCAAGGCGCAAATACCATTGCAACATCAGCAGATGGAATGCACTGGGTCGGCGGTGGCGCGGATATATTCACGACGGCAGGTTTAGATGTGTATTGGTCAAATTCTCTGTGGGTAGCCGTGGGTCAAGGAACAAATACCATTGCATATTCAAACGATGGAATTTATTGGAAGGGGTCTTAAATATATTATTTTATTACACCGACCGAAAATAAAAAAAAGTAGTTATAATAAAGAATAAAACACGAAAATTAAGAAAAAATATTTATAAATCTCATTTCGAAATGGGAGTTTGTAATAACACGGTCATTTGATTAAAGCGAACAAAAAATAATGAATAAATATATATATCTGTATATGTTTAGTGCAATTTTAAATAATGGAACAACATGGGTGGCGGGGGGTTCAACGCTGAAATACAGCACAACCGGCAAAACATGGACCACCGCATCTGGACCCACCAATGTCAAATCATTGGCCTGGACCGGCACACAATGGCTTGCCGGGTGCGATGGTTCCAATAACTTATATACTAGCAATGATGCAATTACCTGGAATTTAAACACTTCTCTCCAGGCCTATAATATTTCAAAGGTGGCATATGCCAACAATACCTTCTTTGTTTTGTCTGTCGGGACCATTTTCTATTCAACAATCTTTGGCACATGGTCTTCCCGTGTGGAAAGTGTCGGTTCCATTACTGGTTTCACTTACACCGGCACCCACTATCTGTTCTCTTCGGGAACCACACTGATTTCAAGCCAAGATTTAACCACTTGGACTATTTCCACTTTACCAAGTGTGAGCAAGTCTTTAACCATTAATAATTCATCGCAAGGCTCAGCAACGGTGAAACCAATGACTTTGGCGTGTTCCGACAGCAGTTATAATACGCTGGGATACACTTACGACGGAATCCAATGGTATGGTACGGGCAATACGGTTCTCCAAATAAGAGCGAATCATGCGGCGTGGAATGGAACCATTTGGGTCACTGTGGGCAAATCGGTCGGCACGTGGTTTGCAATCAGTCGCGACGGAATCAACTGGCAACAACAGTCCGACTTATTGTTTGACGAGGCCTATGCGGTTGCATGGAACGGGTCTTACTGGCTTGTTGCTGGAGAAGGTGCAACCTATTCATTAGCCAAATCTACGGATGGGGTCTTATGGACCGGAATCGCAAACTCAAAAACTATCTTTTCGACGAGAGCCACCGACGTTGCTTGGAACGGGACACAATGGACCGCTTACGGTTCGCCCACTGCGGTTGCTACATCGACCGACGGAACCACTTGGACTTTGTTACCCACAGTTGTAGGAGACGTGAGCAGTGTCTTAACACCAAGTGTATCCGCAACTTCGTCCTCCGGTGCAAATCCAGAATATGCATTTGATTTGTCGGGATCCACGACATGGACTTCGGGAACCGGATTATATGATTCGGGAACGGGATTGTACTCAGGGTCGGATCCTGCCGGAGGCGAATGGCTCCAGATCGATTTGACAACTACATATGCAGTGAAGCATTATTTGATGATGACACCAAATGGTTTGCAGTGGTCATTCGCAGGTTCTCTCGATGGGTCTTATTGGACGACATTGGACACACAAACAATGAATTATACAACAACTTCGACAAATTCGCTCTTTTTATCCACGGCGAATACAACCGCATATCGTTATTACCGATTTGTGTTCCAAAAGGTGGTTTCAAGTTCCACTAGTGTTCAAGTTAAAGATATTGATCTTTTTTTGGTAGATTCAAGTAGAGAACTTTCCAAATATTACCGAATTAGCAATACTAAAAATTGGATGTCGTCTGTTGTCAATACGGGCTACTCTTCTCTCATGCAATATGATGGAATACCCAGTGCCTATTTGAATACACGGTTCCTGAACACTTTGTCGCCAATTTCTCTGCAGACCTCTTTTTCATATGATGGACAATACAATCTGATAACTGACTTGTCAAATGCAAATGTGTTTTATGCAACCGATTTTTCCAACAATGTTTTTACACCAGTGAGTCTACCAACTATGGATAAAAAATACTCGTCATGTTACAATGGAACACATTTTTTCGTGGGTGGATCCGGAACCAATTTGATTATGTATGCACACCCCAGCGATATAACAACGTGGTTTCCTACTGCGAATGCGGACACAACGTTTAGTGGTGGAAAGATTATTTCATTGGTTTCCAATTCCGGTTTGGGATTTGTATCTCCACCAAACTCTATTTATTTGACACCTGGAGAGAAACTTTCTCTCGTGGCACCCAAATTCTATGATGAAAACATGGAGAGAAGAGGGGCGACGTTTAATTTCACCCTTAGGTGACATTTTCCTTATATATATATATGAAACGGTGCAATTTAGATAAAACACATACATGCAAAATATACCATACAAAAAACAAAACATGTTGTAAAAATGCCAACCAGGACTGGTGCTGGAATAAAAATAATAAAAAAAATTGTTCTGTCATAAAACAAAAAATGAAATGTCGAATTGTAAAAGGTAAAAAAGAAACGTGTTGTATTAACCCAATGAAGGGTCACTGGTGTTGGAGCAATAGAACAAAGAAAAATGTAACAATAAAAATGAAAAAACAGTGTTGTAATGCAAGAAAATAGTATAAATATAATGCTATAATAAATATAATGTTTTTTGAAGTGTTATTGCATTTGATGGCGCACAAATTAGCGACCCATAAATGGTATATTGAGATTCACGATATGCACGAAACTGGTGCTAATAATACATTGATTTTATCTGGTGCTTCTTATCCGTTGTTGAGAATCGGTTCTCTATTTATTCCATTCATTTTTATTGAATTTAGATGGACACCGCTGTTAATTGCCTGGGTTTTAACCGCGTAAATTTGTTTTTTTAGTGGTCTTTTTTTTTTGGATGCACGATTTGATTTTCTCTGCAGAGACACCAATTCGTTTTGCGTATTTATCAATATAATGGTTCACCAAAATAAGTGTGGTGGGTTTGCTGTGCAACAACATATATTTTTGGACTCCGCCGACCTCGTTCATGTAGCAGAACGACGAGACCTGGACAACACATAAAATTAAGGTAAGAATTCGTGCGAGCATTTTAATTTGAATATTTTGATTTTATACAATAGAATCAAAATAATATAATTTTTTCAATTTTATAGGGAGAACTACGTTCCCCCAACCCCCCTCCTTATTATAAAATGAATAATCTTGTCCCTTAATTTGGGGCGTAAGAGAAGCGGAGCTTCTCTGAATACATTTGGTTCTCCCTACTATATATAAATGTCATTTAGCGATTACATTCAGTTGCGTAAGTTGAAAGAGACCAAAAACACATATCCTTATTTTAATTCCGGAAATTATGCACAACATAAGAAGTTATGTGCCGTTTTGGATACCACGGAAGTAGATGAATATGGCGATGTAGTACCCCAAAGTTTGTTTAAAATCCCGATTCTAGACGATATGAACAATTGCCCTCCGAATACATATACAGGGAAAGTCACGACGCCCGTAATTAACTCAACCCCCAGAATGACCACTCAAAATGTGAAGACTTCCAAACACCAGAGGTTTTAATTATCGTGGTAATATATAAGGATGAGGAGTAAAAATCGAGTTGGCAAGAGAACCAAGAAGAAGAAAACTATTAAGAAGAGGTTGAATAAAATAACGGGTGGAAACCCTAAATTTACAGTGATGTCGTTTAACGTGGAGTGTTGGTTGAACCAATTAAGTAAAGATTTTTTTAAAAAATTTTTGGAAAATCATGATACTAGCATTATTTCAAAATGGCAACAATTGAAGGAGATATTTAATGACGTGGATATTGCTTGCATCCAGGAAAATGCGGTCATTAAACAAAGAGACGGTTCGTTTAAAAACTTCATCGATAAGATTGGAGATTTGAACTTAATTTCTTCATGTCAGTCTCATGATTTTCATTGGCCACAAACCCAGGGTTTATATGGCGTTGGAAGTAAAATATCAAATTCAATATATACCAAACATGGTTCTGCTACTGATTCTCCATTGGAGTCTCAATTAACAAAAGATGGAGAAAATACTATAGATACACCTCTTGAACTAACTGGAAAAAAAGAAAAACACCCAAGGTGTTGGGCGATAAGCGAAATAACAATAAATGAAAAGAAGGTTAAGGTTGCATCGATTCATTTGAGTGGTGGGAGATTTGATGACATAGCATCTTTAACTGGTAAAAATTTTTTAGTAAAAAAAAATCAAATACTTCAATTGCTGGAAGAAGAAAACCCCGACATTGTTTGCGGAGATTTAAATACAAAATTAGTTCGTCCAGAAGTAGATGATTATTTTAATGGTTTGTTAAAAGCCGAGAAAAAAACATACACTAGAACAGTTACTAAAAAATGGAATACATGGATGTATGGTTTAGATAAGGTTTTTAAAGAATCCAGATATGTTTCAGTATTTGAAGGTCGTCAAGCACCTGACACATCAATTTTTGGTGGAACCGTGGATATGATTTATTACAAACCTGATATTCTAACTTGTTCTGATAGTTATGCAGTTGATGGAGCAATAGAATTAGGAAAACCATTTGGAAAACGAATTTTAAGCGACCATGCACCAATTAAAGCTGAATTTACTTTTAACAAGTAATATTTGTTTGTATATCGTATAATGCCCTACACTATTCGTAAAGTCCCACGAAAAAACTGTTATTCGGTTAAGAAAGCCAAGGGGAAGAAGAGACGCACCTTGTCCAAATGCACAACTTTAAAGAAAGCCAAAGCCCAAATTCGTTTGTTGAATGCGATTGACCATAACCCGAACTTTGTTTCAAAGTAAGGGAACTCGCCGTTCCCTTATGATCCCATGCTACATAACAATTTAAAATCCAATTTTATATAAAAACAAATTACACCATTGAAGATTGAAAACGGCACGTTTTCAATCTTCAATTGTGCGGTACCAGTGCGGTTTTAAATATTCACCGGTAGAAAAAAATGGCACAATGTGCCATTTTAATTTAGGTTTAATTAAAGGTTTATACAAAAGGTTTATTATACAAAGTTTTTTAATACAAATTTTTTATTATTTTTATCTTCTTAGTGCGAAGGCATCTTCAGTCAGTTTGCAGATTTTGCAGTTTTCAACATTTGGATCAAACCATCTTGCGCGGTTCAAGTGGCATGGATAATTAAGGTTCATGTGGTTGGTCTCGCATTTTTCATTGCAATATTCTTTGCCAAATTCCATGTTGGCGGACCCGCATCCGTGGCATCGTCTCAGCAATTCAAATGCCTCGGATTCCGATATATTCAATGCATTTTTATATGTCTTTATTAAGTTTGTGTGTCGATTATCGAAAATTTCAAAATCGGAAGCTTTCTCTCTACGAGTTGGTTCGGGATAATATAGTTTTTCATAAGCTTCTCTCAGGTCTTCGTCAAGTTGTTCCAGATGTGGTGTGGGTACAAACAAAGGATCATCCAAAGGTCTAAAAATCATTTCGAAAAGCATATCCATATTGTGACTAGGAATGTCATCTTTGCTAGGTTTTTTATCTTCGTCTTCATATGTTCCGCACATTAATTCATATCTGTCTATCTCGCAAGTGTTGCGAGTTATTTTCAATGGAGCCCAGAGACCACTTTCGATGTCCCAACTCTGTACGATTTTGTTCAAGTCAATTGGGGTGGAGTTCATTTTTTCGGTCGATCTTTCGTTCGGTTTAAGTTACTTTATCAATTCATGTATTTATTATATTTATGCTATTGGTTAAAAATACAAAAAAAGATTTCAATTTTACAAAAAAAATGGATACAAAGAATCAGAACATATGGTATATTATGTCTGATAAAAGACTTTATCGTTATAATTAATAAAATATTGGTGCATATTCCCGAGAATGACAAATTAAAAATCAAACTGCAAAAGCTGTTTGACAAATATTTATATACGGCACCTGAAAAAACTGCAGGGTTATGGGATCTTGCCCATGACGTTATTATGAAACGTTTTGACCAAACGAGTTCTCTCGATTTGCCAGATTGGGCTTTGACCATATTGAATATTTGAGCTAACAAGGAATAAGTTATCACTTATATATTTGTTAAAATACAAATATATAAATACAATAATAAAAGCATATAATGAACCCCATCAGCGAAGAACAAGCGGTTGTTCTGAAACACATCAAAGCCGGAGAGAATGCAGTCGTTAATGCGGTTGCCGGTTCCGGCAAATCCACAACCGTTCTCTCTATTGCAACTGCCATGAAATCATCCAAAATAATCCAATTTACTTACAACTCCATGTTGCGCTACGAAATCAAAGAGAAAACAGAAGCACTCGGAATCGAAAATCTGGATGTCCATACCTACCACAGTATGGCCGTGAAATATTACAATTCGAGTGCTTATACCGACACGGGTATTCGAGATATTTTGTTAAAAAAGGTGGCTCCACGCATCCGCATTCCCAAGAAGAATATTGTTGTCATTGATGAAGCCCAGGATATGACTTTTCTTTACTTCCAGCTCGTTGTCAAATTCACCATGGATATGAATCACCCGTTTCAGCTCATCATTCTTGGCGATTTTATGCAGGGGCTTTACGAATTCAAGGGCGCCGATACTCGTTTTCTAACATTGGCCGACCAATTCTGGTGCCATCATCCCCGTATTAAATCCACTGTTTTTAACGCATGTGCATTGAACACATCTTACCGCATCACCGACCAAATGTCTTCCTTCATCAATGAAGCGTTGTTGGGTGATGACCGACTTCGCACATGTAGAGAAGGCCCGGTGCCGGTTTATTACCTGAGGAACAGTCGGCGGAACCTGGAGAATACAGTGGTGTTCCATATCAAGCAGTTATTGGTGGCAGGGGCGTTGCCAAGTGATATTTTCATTTTGGGTGCATCTGTCAAAGGTCCGAATAGTCAGATTCGCAAGATGGAGAACATTCTGGTGAGTCAGGGGATTCCGTGCCACGTCCCGATGTTTGAATCTGACAATGTAGATGAGAAAATTATCCAGAAGAAGTTGGTTTTCTGCACATTCCATAGTGTGAAGGGGCGACAGAGAAAATACGTTTTTGTGATGGGATTTGACCAAGGATATATGCGGTTTTACGGGAAGGATTTGGACCAAGATTTATGTCCCAGTACTCTTTACGTGGCATGCACTCGAGCAACGCACGGACTTTTTTTATTAGAGCGCAACGAATTTGATACGGACAAACCGTTGGAGTTCTTGAAGAAGACCCAGTCGGAAATCAAGCGGATGAAGGCGGTGGAGTTCAAGGGAACACCGTATTTTCCAGTCTATGAGATTCCTGATAAAGTTACGGAAGATGCCGTGAAACATTTTGTTACGCCCACAGATTTGATAAAATTCATTCCGGAGACGGTCCTGGAAGAAATCACACCGTATTTGAACCAGATGTTTTCTATCGTAAGACAGAAAGGTATAGAGATAGACATTACAACAGTTTTGGAGACGGATCAGGGGTATTTTGAGGAAGTGAGCGATTTGAATGGGCTAGCTATCCCCGCAATGTATTACGATTTCTTGAACAGCATTTGGGAAGAAGGTGCAACCAACGTTTTGTACCAGAACATTTTGATAATTTTGGACGAGTTCAAGGACCATGAACACAAATTTTTGAAAGAGATTGCGACCAAGTTACCAGCCAAATTTGCAAAACCCGCGGACTATCTTTTATTAGCCAACGTTTATACTGCGTTCCAAGAGAAATTGTATTTCAAGCTGAAACAGATCGGCGAGCATGAATACAACTGGATTACCGATGCAATGATGGAGAGAGCCAGACAACGCCTAGAGAAAACGGTCGGACCTGAATGCAAAGATAGCAAACCACTCATAGAGAAAACGATTATTCACCAGTCGCAAGAACAGGAACACGAGGCAATTGATAATTATTTGCAAGAGTATTTTGAGGAAGGAATACATTTCCGGTTTACGGCGCGGACCGATTTGATTACATCCGATGCAGTTTGGGAAATCAAGTGCGTGAGAGAAATTACGATGGACCACCAGTTGCAAGTTGTGATTTACGCGTGGCTTTACAAGTTGCTCGGATATCCAGAGAAGAAATTCAAGATATTTAATATCCGAACCAATGAGATTCAAGAATTAAATGCGGACATGGAGGAACTGGATTTTATTGTGATTTCTCTGTTGCAAGGGAAGTACCAGAAAGTTGCAAAGTTGTCGGATGAGGAGTTTTTGGAAATGAATCAACAATTATTTATTTACTAGTAACTGCTAGAAACTATTAGTGAGACCTTTAAAAAAGGTCCGGACTCCATCTCCAATTGATTTAAGTGCGTCTTCGGCCGTATCTTGGAACGCAGGTTGTCTATAAAATTGTTGCATCAATTCTTGGTTCAAACACAATTGCATGACACGTTTCGCGACTTCTTCTACATTTTGTTCGTTCAAAAACAGAATGCGGTCCTTATTAAAAATCCGCTCATCTATTTCGTCTAAGTTGCCAAAATAGATAGGAATTGCCCCAGCAAGACAACAGTTCATCAATTTCTCTGTGATGTATCCAGGATGACACTCGCCAAAATTCTCGGAACAAATGTTGAAAATGAATTGTTTCATATACTCGGGTGTTCCAATCCGATCCACTTCTTCACTAGAACAATTGTTTGCTAATCGGCCAGGACAAACCACATGCATGTATTTGGATAATTCTTTCATAATGGGGAGCCGTGTGTTTCCGTGGTCGTGTCTACTTATCAAGGTGCATAATTTCTTTTTTTCCATTTGGGTTGTAGAGATGTATTCATTTGCCTTTTTAAACTGGATGTTTTTGGTATAATAAATTGGGTACTTAATCCATTTTCCAGGTTTGTTGGCGATGGATCCAATTGCATAGTCGTACACATTTCTTGCAAAAATCTCGTCGAAAAACTGCGTGAATCCAAACTTGCCAATGGGTTCGCCCACGTAAAGTATTTTTGGGTTTTTGTAATCCATTATGATAGGCATATCAGTCTTTTGAACAAAACTGCCAATTACCATAATATTAGACTCGCGAATATCAAACACAATTTTGTCGTCCGGATTAGAGAAGAACTGTGAAAGCATGTTTGTTCTTGGAAACTGAGGGTTTCCATATTCAAACCCAATATGGAACATACGAATGGGCATTAATTACTTGTAAAGAAACCCTTTATATTTTTCTCTAT
>Ga0222712_10005806_pt1 | contig 12358 bp, 9 predicted proteins | sample C33_657DmetaG_FD_165043 | JGI IMG/M metagenome (GOLD analysis project Ga0222712, IMG submission 165043) | Estuarine water microbial communities from San Francisco Bay, California, United States - C33_657D | ecosystem: Environmental > Aquatic > Marine > Unclassified | place: USA: California...
TCCACAACGTATATGAGTTGAATGTGCCTGCAGGTATTTATGTAGTGCAAATGCAATTCAACGACGGTGTAGGTAGCCGCAAGTTGATGGTTGACTAATTTATATCACCTTATACTTTCCCAAGAAGGGGCGGTCGCAGGCCGCCCCTTCTTGTTTTAATAGTTGGTATATTCACCAACTTTATCTTTCCGTAACCCAAGATTTGAATTTTCATCACTACTATTGTTGCCATGTTTAGGAGATTTTCATTTTTTCTGCTCGTCAGTGCATTGTCGCTAGGTTGCAATAGTGCGTTCAGAAGCAACTATACAGCCATAAGAATCACAGCGCCCGTTGCCGAATATCTGTCGAAGCAAACCGTAAACATACACAACAACTCCTCCAACCCAACGGTTAGACAGGTGGAAATTGTTCAGCAATCGCCCGATAGCCTGTATCAAATCCAATTCAAAAAACTCGCCGGACAATCATTGATTTTGGAAGTTGAAGATACAGCTGGCAGAATTCGAAACGTGGCCATCCCACAAACCAAGCTCAAGGCATTTCCCTTCTTACTGAGCACCACCACTGCGCCTACGTTATCATCCATGATTATTGCCACCAGAAACCCCAACGTCAGACTGTCGCGTAATCTGACCGACGTTCTGGCCACAACCAGTTACATCGCTGCCATGGGAATTGATGCAATTGCCTATCCCATCGTAAAAGCAGCTTCCAAAAACAAACCATACGCCGTTCCAAGGACTTTTGTTATTCGCGACCTTCGTCAAGTTTATACCTTTGATTCCAGCAATAAAAAATCCATTTATAGAGTGGTTGCACCTGTCAACAAGGTTGTGAGCCCATTTTTGGATGCCGATTTTCAAAAGCGACACCTACTGATTTTGGGTTCAACGGCAGGTTTCGGATTGGTGAATGAATATTACAACTCCAATGCAGACATCGGTCTAAAACAATCGCCATGGTATGCGATAGAATACAATGTTCAAGGCAGTCCTTACTTGCGTTGGGGGCTACACCACACCTGGTCTCAACACAAGGATTTTCAAGCTGGAATTACATCCATGCAAGCGGCATATGTTCACAACAACGCCAACAATGGAAGATTTATTTTTGGAATCGGTGTGGGGTCGGGCGGGTTTATACGGTATACTGCAGACAACAGAACCGATTCAACACGCATGTACAAAAATAGAACGCTGGGACCCGACAGCATGGTGATTAAAACTGCTACATTTATACCAGACAACAAGTATTTCTTCCTTCCGATGTCGGGTTTTATCAAGTACGAACAGGTGCTATTCAAACAGATCAACTTGAATCTCGGAATAAACGTGACCCAAGTTAGATCACACACCGATTACAGCGTACAAGATGCCCTAAGAACCACAGAGAACATCGCTCCAGGAGTTACTGCATCTCGCACACACGTTTATGGATACCCAACCATCGAACGGCACAAAGCAAAAAACCTTCTTATTCAATTTAATTTTGGCATCAACATTCAACTCAACCGTTAACATGAAATCATTCATCAAATTAGGTTTGTCCGTCCTTTTGGTATTAAGTGTGGTAAGCTGCGATCCATCTTGGGACGACGAAAGGAGATTTAGGGTATTACAAATCCTGCAAAACGATCAGCCCAATACTGTCTACAGCAAGACAATGGTAACCTATGGGGGTAAAAACTATAATTATGTTTACACTTGCGATACCATCTACTTCAACAGAACCATTAAACCCGGAGATACTGCTCAGATTTATCTTCAAGATGTTTATTCATCAGGGCTGATTGAAGTTGACACTGTGACCATTCACATTGAACTCAATGACAATCAAAGTTTCTATCAAAAATTCCCTCGCACATACATCCGTGAGAAGTATCAAGGCATCAATGATTTTGTAGAGACCATCCGTTTCTAATTCATCGCAGGCCTTTGCCTTGCAAATGCTACTTTCCATTGGAATTCAGTAAATTTGTATTTTTACTGATTACCCACGAATGTATCCTACACTCAAACAATTAAATTGGCCGCAAATTGAGGCGGAAATCCTTGCTTTTTGGGAGCAAGAATCGGTGTTCCAACAAAGCGTCGACCAACGCCACGATGCACCGAGCTTCACCTTTTTTGAAGGCCCCCCGAGTGCCAATGGCATGCCAGGCATTCACCACGTGATGGCCCGCGCCATCAAGGATATCTTCTGTAGGTACAAAACCCAACAAGGCTTCCGCGTGGCCCGTAAGGGCGGATGGGATACCCATGGACTGCCCATCGAACTGCAAGTAGAGAAACGGCTTGGCATCAAAAAGGAAGACATCGGCACCAAAATCTCCATGGAAGATTACAACAAAGAGTGCAGAGCCGATGTACTCATGTTCAAAGACCGTTGGGATGAACTCACCAAGCAAATTGGGTATTGGGTAGACCTCGACAACCCCTACATCACTTACGAAAACAACTACATCGAAAGCCTGTGGCACCTGCTCAAACAACTCCACGAAAAAGGCTTTTTGTATAAAGGTTATACCATCCAACCCTTTTCACCCGCAGCAGGAACTGGCCTATCGAGCCATGAACTCAACCAACCCGGCACCTACCAAAATGTGAAAGACACCACCATCGTGGCGCAATTTCAAGTGCAAGGCACGGAGGATGAATACTTTCTCGCATGGACAACCACCCCATGGACCTTGCCCAGCAATACGGCGTTGGCCGTGGGAAAAGACATCGATTACGACCTAATTGAGACTTTCAATCCATACACTGGAGCCAAAATCAAAGTGACTTTGGCGTCGGCCTTGGTGGGAAAGTACTTCAGCGCCGAAGGCGCTGAAGCCCCCCTGGAAGATTACACCCCACAGCAAAAAATCCTCCCCTGGAGAAAAATCAGTACCCAAAAAGGCAGTGATTTGGCCGGCACCCGCTACCACCAACTCCTTCCCTATGCCCAACCCGAAGAAGGCGACGCCTTCCGCGTGGTCATCGGCGACTTCGTATCAACCGAAGACGGTACCGGTATCGTACACATCGCACCCAGCTTCGGAGCAGACGATTTTAAAACAGCCAGAGAAAATGGCATCGGCGCCCTCACCCTGGTCGACAAAAAAGGAAAATTCCTTGATTGCGTAACCGATTTCGCCGGAGAATACGTCAAAGAAGCCTACCTCAGCGATGAAGAAAAAGTCGCAGAAGCCCAGAAACAAGGACGCGACAAATACCTTGGTGTGGATGAGCGCATCGCCATCAAACTCAAACAAGAAAACAAAGCCTTTAAAGTCGAAAAATACGAGCATACCTACCCCCACTGCTGGCGTACCGACAAACCCATCCTCTATTACCCCCTGGAAAGTTGGTTCGTGCGCACCACCGCGGTGAAAGATCGCTTGGTAGAACTCAACAAAACCATCAACTGGAAACCTGCCTCCACCGGCGAAGGTCGGTTCGGAAACTGGCTCGAAAACCTCGTCGATTGGAACCTCTCCCGCTCTAGATTCTGGGGAACTCCCCTGCCCATCTGGCGCACTGAAGACGGCAGCGAAGAAATCTGCATCGGCAGCATCGATGAACTCAACAAAGAAATTGAAAAGGCCAACCAAATCCTCGGCCTAAACCAATCCGCAGAAGACCTTACCCAAGACTTGCACCGCCCTTACGTGGATCGCATTACCCTGGTGAGCGCTTCCGGCAAGCCCATGACGCGCGAACTCGACCTGATCGATGTCTGGTTCGACAGCGGCGCAATGCCCTATGCCCAATGGCATGCTCCTTTCGAAAATCAAGACATTTTCAAACAGAATTTCCCTGCAGATTTCATCGCCGAAGGCGTAGACCAAACCCGCGGATGGTTCTTTACCCTCCATGCCATCAGCACCCTTCTGTTCGATGATGTGGCCTTTAAAAATGTCATTGCCAACGGACTCGTTCTCGATAAAAACGGCAACAAAATGAGCAAACGCCTCGGCAATGCCATCGATCCGTTTGAAACCGTGGCCAAATACGGGGCCGATGCCGTTCGGTGGTATATGGTCACCAACGCACAACCATGGGATAACCTCAAGTTCGATATGGATGGCGTGGTTGAATCGCAAAGGAAATTCTTGGGTACCCTTTACAACACTTACGGATTCTTCGCCATTTACGCCAACCTGGACCAGTATAACTTCGATGCCAACAACCCGGTGAATCCCGCTCACTTCAGTGAAATGGATCGATGGATTTTGAGCAAACTCAATTCCCTCATTTTGGAGGTCGAATCAGCCCTGAACGATTACGACCCCACCCGTGCCGGTAGAGCCATCGAAGATTTCGTGGGCGAGCAACTCTCCAATTGGTATGTGCGCCTATCAAGACGCAGATTCTGGAAAGGGGAACTCAATGACGATAAAAAAGCGGCTTACGAAACACTCTATCGCTGCTTAAACACCGTTACACAACTCACCGCGCCCATCGCCCCTTTCTTCAGCGATTGGTTGTACCGCGCTTTGAATACTGCTGGCATCGCCAATCACAACGTGCCCAGTAGCGTGCACCTGACAGCCTGGCCAAAAGCCAACGAAACCGCGGTGAATCCCAAGCTGGAACATTCTATGGCCCTGGCACAACAAGTGTGCAGCCTGGTGCTAAGCCTGCGTAAAAAGGAAAAAATCAAGGTGCGTCAGCCACTGCAGAAAATCTTGTTCCCTGCCGATAAACCCGAAGTCAAAGAAGCCGTACAACACATGAGCGAACTCATTTGCTCAGAAGTAAACGTGAAAGAAATTGAATTTGTATCGGCCAACCACCCCAGCTTGGTAAAAAGCATCAAACCCAATTTCAAAACATTGGGCAAAAAACTCGGGGCCGAGATGAAAGCCATGGCGGCCATCGTTCAGTCTTTTACTCAAGACCAAATCAGACAGTTAGAAAACGATGGAAACATCCAAGTTTCGCTCAACGGCATCCCCACATCCCTGCTCCTCGAGGATGTCGATATCGCCACGCAAGACATGCCCGGTTGGCTCGTTGCTTCTGAAAATGGCGCTACGGTTGCGCTCGATATTACCATCAGCGAAGCCCTCCACCAAGAAGGTATGGCAAGGGAGTTTGTAAACCGTGTGCAGAACCTCCGAAAAGACATCGGACTCGACCTAACTGATCGGATTGAAGTACTTTTCAAATCCGATGCAGCCGTTCAAGAAAGCGTAAACCATTTTAACACTTATATTTGCGGGGAAGTATTGGCCCATTCCATCCAAACTACAGAGGATGATAGTGAGCACATACTCGACGTTTACGATTACCCCGTACACATCCACATCCGAAAAGTTTAAGCCATGGAAAAAGAAAAGACCCGCTACAACGACGATGAACTGCAAGAGTTCAAAGAGATCATCTTGAAGAAAATGGAAATCGCCAAAGACGAATTCAAAACCATTCAAGCCAACCTAAAAGACGGTGAGAGCGGTGGCGAGGGTACCAACAACAATTACCTTACACTCGATGATGGTGCGGATACGTTTGAGAAAGAAAATCTCAATCAGTTGGCAGCACATCAGCTGAAATTTATCAAGAATTTGGAAGCCGCTTTGGTGCGTATCGAAAATAAAACATACGGCATCTGCAAAACCTCAGGCAAATTGATTCCCAAAGAACGCTTGCGTGCCGTGCCGCATACCACCCAAACCATCGAAGCCAAACTGAAGCGCTAAACCTTCAATGTCTTACGCCCAATCTCTGCTGAAAAATCGGAAATTTTTGGTTCCGATGGCCACCATTTTGCTGCTGCTCATTACCGACCAGTGGATCAAAACCTACATCAAAGGACATTTCATGCTCGGAGAAATCAAACCCATCTTTGGTGATTGGTTCAAACTCTATTTCATCGAAAACGATGGGATGGCCTACGGCATGAAACTCTTCGGAGGAGGCAAAGTAGGAAAACTTATCCTTACCTTCTTCCGATTAATCGTATCGGCCTTCGGCTTCTGGTATCTCATCAAATGTATCCGCAACGATGCAAATTGGGGGCTACTCATCTGTATTGCCTTGGTATTGTCTGGAGCGATGGGAAACATCATTGATTCTGTTTTCTATGGTGTTTTGTATGCCGATACCAACCACTACCTCGGTGGATGGTTTGAAGGCCAAGTCGTAGACATGTTCTATGCTCCCATGTGGGAAGGACACCTACCCGAATGGTTGCCTATCTGGGGTGGACAGTTTTTTGTCTTCTTTTCGCCCATTTGGAATTTCGCCGATGCCTGCATCACAGTAGGTGTTGCAATCATGGTGCTTGGCCAGAATACCTTTTTCTCCAAAGAAGAAGTGGAAAAAGCATTCACTACAAATAGCCCAAGCAACGACACCGAGGATTCGGATTCTCCCCAATAATATCGCGAATTTTGGCTAATTTTGCAAGCCAAATCGCATGGAAACCAACCTTAACGAACAACAAGTACTCCGACGCCAATCGCTCGAACAACTCAGAGCCATGGGCATCGATCCCTACCCAGCAGCACTGTATCCAGTGAATTGCCTGGCTGCAGATATTCGGTCGCATTATACCGAAAGCAGCGAGGATCAAAAATGGAAAGAAGTTGTTTTGGCCGGTCGCTTGATGACCCGTCGCATCATGGGTAAGGCCGCCTTTGCCGATTTGCAAGACTCAAGCGGACGGATGCAGATCTACGTGAACCGCGACGAAATCTGTCCAGACGAAAACAAAGACCTCTACAATACTGTATTCAAGAAACTGCTCGACATCGGAGATATCATTGGTGTGAAAGGACATGTATTCACCACCCAAACCGGTGAACTTTCTGTCCATGTAACCGAATTGATGTTGCTATCGAAGTGCTTGAACCCCCTTCCCTTGCCCAAGCAAGATGCCGATGGGAATGTCTACGACGCGTTCACAGATCCTGAAGCGCGCTACCGCATGCGCTACGTGGACTTGGTGGTCAATCCCCAAATCCGCGAAACATTTATCAAGCGCACAAAAGTGATTCAAAGCTTGCGCAATACTTTCAATGAACAGGGTTACCTCGAGGTTGAAACCCCCATTTTACAAACCGTTCATGGTGGCGCAACGGCACGCCCGTTCATGACCCACCACAATGCCCTGGATATTCCCCTTTACTTGCGCATCGCAAACGAGCTATACCTCAAGCGCTTGATTGTGGGTGGATTCGACGGCGTCTATGAATTTGCAAAAAATTTCCGCAACGAAGGCATCGACAGAACCCATAACCCCGAATTTACCGGTTTGGAAATCTACGTGGCCTACAAAGACTACTATTGGATGATGGATTTCGTGGAAACGATGTTGGAGCGATGTGCAGTAGATGTTACAGGCAATGCCACAGTTACCCTGGGCGAGAACCAAATCTCCTTTGCCAAGCCTTATGCCCGCCTAACCATGGCCGAAGCCATCAAGAAGTATGGAAACATCGACATTGAAGGGAAAAGCGAAGCGGAATTGGGTGCTGAAGCGAAAAAGTTGGGTTGCGAAGTCACTGCCCAAATGGGTGTAGCCAAATTGATTGATGAGATTTTCGGTGCCTGTGCTGAAAAGCATTTGATACAGCCAACCTTCATCACCGATTACCCCATCGAAATGAGTCCGCTCACCAAAAAACACCGCTCAAAACCCGGATTGGTTGAGCGATTCGAACTGTTTGTCAACGGCAAAGAAATCGCCAACGCCTACACTGAGTTGAACGACCCCATTGATCAGCGCGAACGCTTTGAGGACCAACTGAAATTGGCAGCAAGGGGCGATGAAGAAGCCATGGCCTATGACCACGATTTTGTGAGAGCATTGGAATATGCCATGCCCCCAAGCAGTGGATTGGGTGTGGGTATCGACAGGCTTACCATGATGCTCACCAACCAACAGAGCATCCAAGAGGTACTGTTCTTCCCGCAAATGCGTCCTGAAAAATTTGACTGATGTTTGAAATCGGCGACGACGAACGCAAAGTGTTGCTTTGCCTCATACACGCTGAAACACCACTTACTGTGGTTGAAGATACCAGTTTGGCTGTCAATGTTGTGATCGACATCATCCGTCAATTGCATCACTATCGCTACATCAAAGCCATTGGAAGCAACAACCAAGTGATGGGAAATTTTGACGTTGACAAGATCCGAAAAACACGTTTTCAATTAACGGCAAAAGGGTTTGATGAAATATCTGGCAATCCCAAACCATTTTCTACCTGAGGGTGTTTATTAATCAATTGTAACGATTTGTCCGAGTTGTCCACCAATCTTGGCGGTTCTCGGGTGATTGATTATATTCGCAGTAGGCTAATCCGCATTAACAAATATCCATGTCCGAATCAGTAAAACTCATCGTAGAAGGTAAAGAATTTGAATTCCCAGTTATCACAGGTACCGAAGGCGAAAAAGCCATAGATATCAGCAAGTTGCGTGACCTCACAGGCCACATCACCCTGGATATCGGTTTCAAAAATACGGGCTCTACGAAGAGCGCAATCACTTTCTTGGATGGGGAGGAAGGTATTCTTCACCACCGCGGATACTCCATTGAAGATTTGGCCGAACACGCCTCTTTCTTGGAAGTTTCGTATTTGTTGCTCTATGGAAAATTGCCCAACGCTGCAGAATACGCAGAGTTTGAAAATGCCATTCGTGAACATACTTTGGCGAACGAAGGATTGGAAGCCATGTTCAAAGCATTCCCAACTGGATCTCACCCCATGGGTCAGTTATCCAGCATGGTTGCAGCGCTTGGCCTATACTACCCCAAAGCCTTGAACCCCCATCGTTCAGAAGAAGCCATCAACAGAACCATCATTCGTTTGATGGCCAAGATGCCAACCATCTGTGCGATGATCTACAAAAAACGCAATGGTCATCCTACGGTTTATCCCAAGAACAGTTTGGACTATGTGGCCAACTATTTGAATATGACCTTTGGTCAGGTAACCATGCCTGAATACGAGCCAGACCCTGTACTCGTGAGCGCGATGAACAAGTTGCTTATCCTACACGCCGATCACGAACAGAACTGCAGTGCCAGCACCGTTCGCGTGGTGGGTAGTTCACAATCAAACCTTTACAGCAGCATATCTGCAGGTATTTCCGCCTTGTGGGGTCCATTGCATGGCGGTGCCAACCAAGAAGTATTGGAGATGTTGGAACAAATCCAAAACGATGGTGGCGATGTTCAAAAGTGGATCAACAAAGCCAAAGACAAGAACGATCCTTTCCGTTTGATGGGATTCGGTCACCGCGTATACAAAAACTTCGACCCTCGTGCAAAAATCATCAAAAAGGCTTGCGACGATGTATTGGCGAAGTTGGGTGTGAACGACCCTGTATTGGAAATTGCCAAACAGTTGGAAGAAGCGGCACTCACCGATTCCTACTTCATCGAGCGTAAATTGTTCCCCAACGTGGATTTCTATTCGGGTATCATTTACCGCGCCATGGGATTCCCTACCGATTTCTTCACCGTGTTGTTCTCTATGGGCCGCCTTCCTGGTTGGATCAGCCAATGGCAAGAAATGCGCAAAGAAAAACAGCCCATCGCACGTCCTCGCCAAATTTATACCGGCGAAACCCCACGTGCCTTCGTACACATGAAAGACAGAGCCTAACCAACGTCGGTTGGTATAATTCCAGAGAAAAGGCACCCACCGGGTGCCTTTTCTCTGGAATCCAATCATCAATTTCCCTCTAATCTTGGTCTTTCATCGACAAATGAGCCGTTCGTTTGTTATTCCTACAAGTACCTTTGTAACCGCAATGCACCGCATCCTAATTTTCCTGCTCTTTAGCACATTCAATATTGTCCTTGCTCAAAATTTCACCCTGTCTGGATACGTTAAAGATTCCAGTTCCCGTGAAACGATCACCAAAGCACAAATCACCGTGACCATCAACGGCGTAAAATACACGCCCACAGAACTTCGATCCACCACCAATGGATACGGATTCTACTCACTGACAGTTCCAGCAGGCAAGCACAACCTTATCGTAACAGCACCCTCCTATGCGCCGCTCGCTGCCCAATTGGATATCACCAACAACCTTGAATACAACATTCTGTTATCCCCCGATGTAGAAGGAATGGGCACCGTAACCATTCGATCAAAACGGAACAACAATGTCAAATCGCTGGATATATCAACCCAAAACATCAACGGACAAACCATCAAAAAAATCCCCGCATTTCTGGGAGAAGCCGATGTCATCAAGAGCATCCAGTTACTCCCCGGAGTGACCACGGTTGGTGAAGGTGCGTCGGGCTTTAACGTCCGGGGTGGAAGTATAGACCAAAACCTCGTACTCATGGATGAAGCACCCGTCTTCAATTCCGCCCACCTGTTTGGTTTCTTCTCGATATTCAATCCAGACGCCGTGAAAGATGTCGAGCTCGTGAAAGGCGGAATCCCCGCAAACTACGGGGGTCGACTAAGCTCTACCTTGGATGTAAAATCCCGCGATGGCAACAAGCGTAGCTATCAAACCAATGGCGGCATTGGAAGCATATTCTCCCGACTCACCGTCGAAGGTCCGCTCGCCCTGCCCGAATCCAAAAACTTGCTCAAACCAAGGAAAACACCCGCAAAATCAAGTTTCATGGTTTCTGGTCGCCGGTCCTACATTGATGTGCTCGCAAAGCCATTTCTGCCCGATAACCTCGCAGGTAGCCAATTCTACTTCTACGACCTCACTGCAAAAGCGAATTACAGCTACAAGCGCGACAACATATTCATCTCTACCTATATCGGCGATGATGTTTTCAAGGCGGCTGGACTGTTCGGTGTTAAGTGGGGTAATTCTACCGTAACCGCACGCTGGAACCACGTATTCAATAAGAAATTGTTCTCCAATTTTACCTATTACTACAGTCGTTACCGCTACAACCTCGAATTCATGAACCGCGATGTAACTTTTAATTGGAAAAGCAACATCGTCAACAACAGCGCTAAGGTCGATTTCAACTACTTTCTAAATCCCAAAAACACTTTGGCTTTTGGTGGACAGATCACCCACTATCGATTTATTCCTGGTGAGGCCATTGCCAAGTCTGCTACCCTTAATTTGAAGTTTGGTTTACCTGATCGATATGCCCTTGAGAACGCGGTGTACATCTCCGATGATTGGAATGCGAACGGTAAATTCTCAATCCGTGCAGGCATCCGACTGAGTCAGTTCATGTATTTAGGACCAGGTAAAGTATATCTATTTAACCGAGAACCTGGCAAACAAGGCATACTAGATAGTATGTATTCGACCCAAAAAGGCGATATCGTTGCCAATTATATCAACCCAGAACCCCGCCTCGGCTTCAAATACCAACTCAATAGCAGCAGTTCCATCAAAGGGGGTTACAACCGAATGGTACAAAACCTCCACTTGATCTCAAACACAGCAGCATCAGTGCCTTTCGATGTTTGGCAGCCCACAACCAACAACATCAAACCCGAAATCGCGGACCAAATTGCCCTGGGTTATTTCAAAAATTTCAACGGAAAACACGAATTTGAAACCAGCATCGAAGGATACTACAAAACACTCCAAAACCAAGTTGATTACATTGACGGTGCCAGCTTACTCCTAAATGAGTTACTTGAAGCAGATTTACTTACAGGTATCGGAAGAGCCTACGGATTAGAAGCCTATATCAAGAAGTCCTCCGGTAATTTAACAGGCTGGATTAGTTACACCCTCTCACGCTCTGAGCGCAAAGTTGTAGGGATCAACAACAATGAATGGTATGCCAATCGATTCGACCGACTTCATAACTTGTATGTTGTGAGCCAGTACAAAATCAATGAGAAATGGGAGTGCGCCGCCAACTTCGTCTTCAGTACCGGCACGCCGGCCACCTTCTACACAGGACAATATACCGTCCAAGGATATGTGATTCCCGATGCCGGATCCAATGCCAGAAACAATGTGCGAAACCCCGATTACCATCGCCTCGATCTGAGTGTAACCTACCACCGCAAAAAATCGAAAAAGTTTGAAAGCAATTGGGTGTTCTCTTGCTACAACGTATACAACAGACGCAATCCATTCAGCATCTATTTTGCCACCAATTATCAGGGGAAGGGACAAAATGAAGCCATCCGCTACAGTGTTATCGGCAGCGCCATCCCATCCGTTTCCTACAACTTCAAATTCTAATTATCACCCCATGAAACTCAGCAAATCAATCATATTCAATGGTCTTGTCGCCCTTAGTATCGGCCTACTTTCCACGGGCTGCGAAGATGTTATACAAGTAGATGTCATCCAAAAAAGTCCCAAAATTGTTGTCGATGCGTTTGTCAACAACCAACTCGATACCCAAACCATCAAACTTACCCGTTCCATTGGTTACTTTGACTCAAGTGGAT
>Ga0222712_10005807_pt1 | contig 12358 bp, 21 predicted proteins | sample C33_657DmetaG_FD_165043 | JGI IMG/M metagenome (GOLD analysis project Ga0222712, IMG submission 165043) | Estuarine water microbial communities from San Francisco Bay, California, United States - C33_657D | ecosystem: Environmental > Aquatic > Marine > Unclassified | place: USA: California...
CCAAATTATATCAGATACAACATTTAAGGAATTATATTCTGAAGATTTATATTAAGAAAGTTATGAAATACGATTTAGACATATTGAATGATTACATAGAAAGGGGATTGATAATAAAGCAAGTTCATCCAACTTTGCCTTTATCAATCTATAACTATTCACGTTCGTGCCAATATGGTGGGCAATGGGATGATATTACCTTAAATTGTAGAGGATTGGTATTGGATAACGAAGGTAATGTGATAGCTAAGCCATTCCCTAAATTCTTTAACTACGAAGAACACACTGCGGAAGAAATTCCAAATGAATTGTTCGATGTGTATGAAAAAATGGATGGTAGTTTGGGTATATGTTTCTATTATGAAAGGGAATTAACATACACAGAAAGATATAAGTTATGGTTCAATGGTAACTATGAAACTGGTATGGAGTATTGTGAAGAAATAGTTCCTAACTTCGATGACCCTTATTTTCACCCAACTCCAAAAACAAAAGGTGAGTGGTATATGGCAACAAGAGGTTCATTCATTTCAGAACAAGCTATCAAAGGTAAGGAGATGTTGGATAAGTTAAATATCAGATTCGGATTGATACCTGGCTACACTTACTTATTCGAAATCATCTATCCTGAAAATCGTATCGTTGTAGATTATGGTGGAGCTGAAAGATTGGTTGTATTGGGTTGCTATAACAACAAAACTGGAGAAGAAGTTAGTATTAATGAGATGGTGAATGAAGGTTTTGAAGTTGTTACTAAATACAATACTTTTGGTGAAGGATTCGATGAGTTGAAAAGAGAAATATCAAATTCAAAAGAAGGTTATGTTATTCGTTTCAAAAATGGGATGCGAATGAAAATCAAAGGTGATGAGTATGTTCGCTTACATAGAATCTTAACCAACTTTTCAACCACCGATATATGGGAGTTGTTAATGAATAAAGGTGATATGGATGAATTCTTAGAAAGAGTGCCGGATGAATTTGATAAGTGGGTAAAGAGTACAATATCAGAATTAAAGTATGCATTTTTCCAAATCTCCGAAAGAGCTGGTAAGTTGCACGATGGATTCCGATATGGTAAGTATGGTGATGTATATCCAGAACCAACTAAGAAGGAGTTCGCTGAATTTGTGCTGAAACAAAACGAAGTATTGAGACCTGTTATGTTCGCAATGTGGGATAAAAAACCATACGATGATATTATTTGGAAACTTATCAGACCTAAGTGGAGCAAACCTTTCAAAAAGGATTTGGATAATTGATAAAATTGTTGTATTTTTGTAAACTAAAATTATGAGACGTAAAATTATATTCATAGATGTTGATGGACCATTAGCTTGGGGGACTTGGAATGATGGCAAGGTTACTATCACCGGTGGGGTGGAGGACTTTACAATACCATACCCTTGGGTTAAAGAAGATTGTGAGGCACTACAAAAAATATGCGATGAAACAAACGCTGAATTGGTGCTTAGTTCGGATTGGAAAAAACATTTTACATTCAATCAGATGAAACGAATTTTCTGGCACTATGGTATTACTGCCCGATTGATTGATATAACCACACATCAGGACTTATGGAATAAAATGAGTAGACCATCCATAGACCACGAAAGAGCATTAGAAGTTGTGAAGTGGGCTAAGGATAATAAGATAACAAATTGGATTGCTATTGATGACCTTCGTTTAGGTCATCAATTCAAATGGCTATCACCCAAAGTTCCAATGTGGAGGCATGTTCAAGTTGATGGTGATTGGGGTAATGGTGGTAGATTGAGAGATAAGGTAGATGAATGTATAACAAAACTAAACCGATAAAAATGAGCAGAAGAAAAGCAGTATTGGATAATGAAAAAAGACTTATTGAAAAATTAAAGAATATGGCGTTTGATGATTTAAAGTTGGAAATAGACGAGGATACGCCTGATGATTTACTTGAAGCTATTAGAGATGCATACGATGCGCCTGCCATTAGTGGTGGGGGTGATTCGGCAGCACAAATACCAACAGGTCAACCATATCGTTTAACTGATTCGGATGATTTTCCATTTGGTACTTATGTTCAAAATCAAACGGGTAGGATTGTAACAAAACACTTCAGAATTAGTGATGAATATCAAATCAAACAAAATTCGTTTATGAGTGTTATTACTGAAATGGGATTTGGAAGAATCTATGTTAGAGAATACTATGGGCATAACAACTATGGTGCTACCGAAGTATGGGAAAAGCGAATTGGTAGTTCAACTACATTAATTAATATATCCAACGTAATTCGTAAATGGACAGGTAAGGTTAAAAAATCATATAAAGATAGTCAGGGGTTAGATATTCAGGTGTACTCAAATGATGATTCAAAATTATATACCGAATTGATTGAAAAGATTATCGAATTGGGTAAGAGAAGAAGGCATGAAAGTAATAATATTGCCTTAGTGATTCAAACACCACGAGGATATGATACAACAACATTCGAACTACCAGACCAAAAGTTGGATATTGAATTGGGATATGGTAAAGGATTCAAACCAATTCACGATAAGATTATCAATACACTAAATCAAAAGGATGGTAAGGGATTGGTTCTATTGCATGGTACGCCGGGAACTGGAAAGACTCACTATCTAAAGTATATTGCAAGTAAGATTAAAGATAAGAGAGTCCTATTCATTCCACCGTACTTAGCAGACTTCATTACATCACCGGAGATGACTCCATTCCTAATTCAAAATAGTAATTCAATTCTATTCATTGAAGATGCGGAAAGAGTAATTACCGATAGAAACAATGGTGGAGCAAATGGTGTATCAAATATCCTTAACATTACCGATGGTATCCTAAGTGATATTCTAAAGATTCAAATTGTGGCAACATTCAATATGGATAAAGCTAAAATTGATTCGGCACTATTGAGAAAGGGAAGATTGATTGCAGAACATAAGTTTGATGCATTACCTATCGATGATGCTAATAATTTAATTAAACACTTAGGTAAAGATTATGTGGCAACCAAACCAATGACCTTAACTGAAATATATAATTTAGAAGAAACCGAATACAAATCGGAGGACAAGTATTCACCAATCGGATTCAATAATAGATACTAATTTATTAATATGTTTGATAAAAGTAAAATGATGATATTGGTAACAGGTACTACAATAGAACCTTGGGCCCAAAATTGGAAAGAATGTGAAAGTACTTGGATTCCTGAATTAAGAAAATTAGGATACAATATAAAAGTTGCCATTGGTAATCCTGATTTGGAAACCGAATGGAAGATTGATGGTGATATGATTTGGTTTAAAGCCGAAGATACTAAAAGAGGATTGTATGATAAATCAATTAGAATGCCAATAAATTGGATACTTAGTGAAACCGATTATGAATACTATTTTAGAATTGATTCAGATTCATTTGTACATCCTGCTAGATTTGATTATATGATAACTGAAAATTTAAGCAATGGTATTCCACATTATATGGGATGTGCGCACCCAGCCGCATCAACCAATCCATACGAAAGTTTTAAGTATGTGGTTTGTAAGGAAAGAACAATTGCAAGTGGGTGTGGGTATATGGTATCAAGAGCTGCTATGAAAGTGGCTAAAGAAAAACTGAGAATCGATGAGGATATTGATTATGAAATAGATGATTGGGTGTTAGGTAGAGCAATGTGGGAAAATCAAGTTCCACTAATACATGATAGTAGAATACTATTCGAATCAAAACACAAACCATTAGCAGCTGACCCACATAATATAGGATTACCATATATAGGAGATTCACATTCGCATTTAGCAATTCAACATTATATGAATGGACATATGGAAGAAGCGATGACGAGTTTAGGATATCGAAATTAAAAATATAAAAATGACAGAAGTATTAATTTTTTTAAATATTATGATACTAGAAATAGTATTGAGTATTGATAATGCGGCGGTATTAGCGGCGATGGTAAAAGAATTGCCAAAGGACCAACAAAAGAAAGCCTTAACCTATGGTATAGCGGGTGCATATGTATTTAGAGGATTGGCTTTACTATTCGCATCCGTGCTTATCAAATTGGTATGGTTGAAAGTAGCAGGTGGGTTGTATCTTATGTATTTGGCATATAACGCCCTATCCTCAAAAGTTGAAACGGAGGGAAGTAGTAAGATGACAATTAAGATACCATTCTTATCCGCATTATGGTCTACAATCGTAGCAATTGAGATGATGGATTTGGTATTCAGTATTGATAATGTATTTGCCGCAGTAGCATTCACTCCAAATCTTTGGTTGATATGTGGTGGTGTATTTATTGGTATCTTAGCTATGAGATTTGCAACAACTAAGTTTGTGAAAGTATTGGAGAAAAACCCAATCTTAGAGAGAGTGGCATATTGGGTAATTGGGGCGTTGGGATTGAAGTTAGTATCATCCTATTGGTTGCATGATTTAAATACTGAGAGCATAGACGCGATATTTTCAATCTTAACTTTATTGGCATTTATAATACCTTTAATAATAAAAAAGAAATAAATTATGATTACCCCCTTTTGTTACATCGGGGCCCACAATTGGGAGTACCGAAAAGAAAAGCACGAATGTAAAGGACATCCACTTGGTAGGGATGTTGTCCGAGTTGTTGTTAGAGAGTGTAAATGGTGTGGGCATAGAGAGCACCATTCACTTCCAAGAACAAATAGGAAGTTTGGAAATTGGAAATCATTTGATGATATTGGTAAGGATGATTGTGTAGATATAAAAAGATTAAATAATGAATTTTAAAACACGTAAGTTAATTAAGTATGAAGATTTAAACGCAAGAGGCACGCTCTTTGGTGGACAAGTATTAAAATGGATAGATGAAGAAGCATCTATATTTTGTATATGTCAATTATTTACTAGAAGTATAGTTACCAAAGCGATGAGTGAAGTGAACTTTGTATCCTCTGCTAAATTGGGCGATGTTATAGAAATAGGATGTGAATTAATTTCATTTGGTAACACATCTATAACAATAGCATGTGAGGTTCGTAATAAAGATACGAAGAAAACAATAATCAGAATAGATAAAATTGTATTTGTTGCAGTAGATGAGAACGGAAAACCAACCCCACATGGGATAATTAAATAATGAATCCAAAGTATATTTGTTCATATTGTGGTAAATCTACTTATGAGGTAGATATAGATTATCTATCAGGATATGACCATTTATCTTGTGTTATAAGTAATAGTAGAATGAAAAGAAAATTAGAAAATTGGAATAAGTTAGAAGGTCAGCAATTTAGTATAATGGGCGTTGATTTTCAATTTGAAAAAGCTGAAGAAGTTGATAGTAGATATACCATTTGGTTAAACGAAAATATATCAAACGCACCAATATCTTTAATGCGAGTGGATTTGTATGTGGATACTATGGAAGTAGATATTAAAACATTTGTACCTAATACGTTTAGTTCACCGCCACATCATACAAATAAAAAGATAACAAAAGACCATATTAAAAATCCATCTATCTTTGTTCAAACCATTGGGCAGATGATGATGGGTGATAGTGAAATTAGAAAGGTATTAGATTACTTATCCGAAATTGGTGGTAATATGGGTGCAAGAAGTGGGATGAGTGGTGGAATAGTAAATAAAGTTATAAATACTGGAACTTCGGTGAAATATAATAGTGGGGGAGCTAGCTCTGGATTTAATGGAAGTAGTGCAACTAATCTTTGGTAATATGGAAAAAATATTGTATCTTTGTTAAATGAATTTATTAATAGGATTCCTTTACGGATTAGTGGCGCAGGTATTAACCTTTTTACAATTACAAGGTAGTATCAAATATGGATGGTATGAAAAATATCCACTTGTAATAATTTTAGCATCCATACCATCGGGTTGGTTGTTTCTAAAATCAGTACAACATTTTGTAACTGCATTTGAAGGTGAGATATGGCCATCGCGTCTTTTGGGGTATGGTATCGGTGTTATAGTATTTACCTTAATGAGTTGGCAATTATTTGGTGAACATCTAAATACTAAAACATTAGTTTGTTTGGGATTGAGTGTTTTGATAATATTGATTCAAATATTCTGGAAATGATAATTAATATTCTACCGGATGAGTTAGAGCCGGAATTTGTAAACAGTTGGAAGATGGGATTTATAACACACCCATCCATTGATTATGCAGATAACGCAATCTATGCAAACTTCGAAGGTAAGGTTATAATTATATTTAGATTTAATAAATATGGGTGGATAAATGATAATAGATTCAACACATATTTAATATCGGCCGGAAGTGCTGGTATAACAATTAAAATAGAACGAAAATGAACATAGTAGTAACAGGTGGTTTGGGATTTGTAGGAACTAATTTGGTGAAACGTCTTTTAGTGGATGGCCATAAAATTATTGTAATAGATGATTATTCAATTGGTAAAGTGGAAAACCAAATAGAAGGCGTGAGATACCTACCAATGAATGTGGAGCAGATAGAATACATAAGAGGCGATGAAGTTGATTTATGTTTTCATTTAGCCGCACTAAGTAGAATACAACCATCATTTGAAGCCCCATCCGAATTCTTTAGAGTTAACGTAAGTGGTACTGAAGCGGTATGTGAGTGGGCTAGAAAGTGGGATGTAAAAGTTGTATATTCAGGCTCATCTTCACAATGGCATGACCCATTTCAATCACCATACGCAATGTATAAGAAGTTGGGTGAAGATGTATGTAAGATGTATCGTAAAGTATTTGGTACTAACATTGAAATTGCAAGATTTTATAATGTGTATGGACCGGATGAAATTATTGAAGGTAAGTGGGCAGCTGTTATTGGTAAGTGGAGAGGACAAGTTGAACAAAACTATCCGATTACAATAGTTGGTGATGGAGAACAAAGGAGAGATTTTACCCACATTGATGATATAGTAGATGGTTTGATTAAGATTGCGTTTGGTGATGAAAAGCACGAAGATGCTTGGGAGTTGGGTACGGGATTTAATTATTCTCTAAATGAAGTTGCCGATATGTTTATCAAAAAGTTTAGTTGTGTAAAGGTATATATGACAGATGAGAAGGGTAATTATAGAGAAACGAGGAGAGAAAATAATGATGCTCTAAATAGACTTGGTTGGAGACCAAAAGATGTATTAAGAGAGTATATTGAAAATTTATAAAAATAATATATATGAATGGTATATCAATTTTGATATTAGTTTCCTTATTAATTTGGAGTTGGATTGCGTATGAAGTGTGGAGAGCACCAATGATGCGAGAAAACGAAGATGGTACTTACACTACTATCAGACCGGAAAAGAAATTTAGAGACCTCTTTAAGAAAAAAAATAAGTTATGAAAGTAGAATTTAAAGATTCATTCTTTGAGAGTGTTGAGAAATTGATATGGTACGATACTAACCTGTGGAAAGTATGGTCCGCTATCCGATATGATATCCCATTGTTCTTTAAGAATGTGTGGAAATTCAGAAAGGAGTTATATAATCATCAATGGTGGGATTATCGTTTCACTTTGGAAATGTTGTATCGTTCTTTGAGTATTATGGAGAAGGGAATGAGTGAGAAAGGAATAGAGGTAACCGAAACCAGAGATGTTAAAGTACAAAAGATGCGTAGAGCATTGGAGTTACTTAAACATAAATTGGATGATGATTATATCCAAAGAGCTGAAGTTGAGTTGGGTGAGTTAAGCCATAATCCAATTGAGTTTGAACCGATAGAAGGTAAGGATGGTTTATATAGATTGGTTGATAACGATACACCTGCTGAAAAGAAGCACGCTCGTAACGTATATAAAAGAGCTAGAGTTATAGAAGAAAAGGAGTGGAAGGAATTGTGGGATATCTTCAAAGGAAAGAAGTTCACTACTTGGGAGAAATATAATGGTAGTGATTTGAGAGGATGGTGGGATTGATAAGAAATAAAACAAATAAAACAAATATAAAATGGGCTTGGTTATTGGATTGATTATTGCTGCAGCAACCTTAGTAAGTTGGAGATGGGTTAAAGGAATAGATTACATGATAAAAAATCATCCTGATTATAAGGGTGAAGATTTATTCGATGAGGATTTGCATTCCGATAATGACGTAACCAAAACCGCAGGTAGAGATGGTTGGAATGACGATGCAATACATACGGAGCAAGATTTTATGTGAAATAATACAAAATACAAAATATGTTACCATTAAAAGACGCAATCGCAGAGAAACATTCGTTGGCGGAAAAAATGCCATTTAATCAAAGAATGTTTAAGGGAGAATTATCGAAAGAAGAATACATTTTGTACCTTTCACAGCAATTGGCAATATTTGATGCAATTGAAATGCACGAATTACCACACCCAGCATTGGATAGAGCTAATAAAGTATTCGAAGATATTAAAGAACTAGTAGGTGAAGGGCAAATTCAAATTACACCATTGGTATCTACCAATGAATATAGAAAATACCTCAATTCATTAACCAAAGAACAACTTTTACCACATGTGTATTTGAATTACTTAGCACTTATGTTTGGTGGGCAGATGATGAAAGATAAAATACCGGGTAGTGGTAAGATGTATGAGTTCGATGGTGATGTTAGAGAAATTGCCGGAAGTATTAGGGCAATTCAAAAAGATGAATGGGCAGATGAAGCAAACAAAGCATTGGATTACAACATAAACATTTTAGATGAATTACAAAGAGTATCTGAATCAGCTAGCAACGAAGTTGAAGTTGATGGTGGAGAAGGCGCCTAATTGCCAACCACTACATACTGACGATTATGGGTGGGAAAACCACCGATACGAATCAAATCATTTTCGATTAGCGCACGTTGAAAGATATGCCGATGGTAAGATTGAGGTATTACACTTCACTACGTTTCCGCATAAGTGGTCTCCCGAACCGATATTTGGTTTTGATGTAATATGTACAGGCAAAATTGTAACAGGTGCATATATGGATTTAAGCCCCATCCTAGTCACATATCCTTTTGATGAGGGTATAGACTTTAGGGAGAGAAAAAAGATTCCTGAGTGGGCTACTGTGTTCTCTGACCGGTTTATAATGATAAAGCCTGAATCGGATGAAGAATTTGTAAGGTTTTGTGATTGGGTAGTGGACAAATACGATTGGTATCTTAATTCATTACTTTGGTTAGAAAAAAAGACGGAAGATATTGAAGGTGTAACCCAAAAACAAAATATTTATTGTAGTGTACAAGCATCTAATCCACGAACCTATTCAGCATTAAAAGCTCTGATAGGTGAAGAAAGGGCCCGTTATTTTATGGAAAACATTTTATTCCCAAAGATATGAAACCAAAAAAAATTCAAGTAGCAATAGGAACTCCAATTGAAAGATGGGCAGATGAGAATAGAGGTTTGATAATGGATTCGATATATTACAATCTATCTGAATTTATAGAATCAGAGGAAGATGATAGGGTGGTACTTCAAGTCATACCAACTATGATTCAAAGAAGTAGAATACAAAAAGATATGGAACTCCCAATGAATGTGGATTTCATAATTTCAAAAGATGATATTGATTTAACAATAAAAAAAGTACTTGATTATTATGTTGAGATTGAGGAATATGAAAAATGTGCCGAAATAGTGAAGATGCAAAATCAAAAGGATAATCCAAAGCCTAAAAAAATTATAAGAAGAAAACGCAAAGAGGTTTAACGAATATTTATATACTTATAATAAATAAAATTTAAGTAGTAATGTTCGTACCAAATCATTTACATCTATTGGTAAAGGGATACTTAAAATCCCCACCACAAACAGAAAAAGTGTTAAACATATGGTTTACACAATTAGTTGATAACGTAGGAATGAAAGTTGTTGCAGGTCCTACATCGGTTTATGTTAAAGAACCGGGCAACGAAGGAATAACCGGAACCGTAACATTAGCAACATCGCATGCTAGTATTCACGTTTGGGATAATGATAAACCACCAATGTTTCAATTTGATTTATATAGCTGCTGTGAATTTTCACCTAAAGTAGTATTAAAGCACATAGATGATTGGTTTGGGCTATTAGAAGCACATTATCAAATGATAGATAGAAATGGCAATGATTTTAAAGTAATAGATTCTGGTAATTTTAAAAAAGGTTCATTAAAAAAAATTGTGGATATATTTAAAAGAAATAAGCACTAATGAATTTGGATGATTTAAAATATGGAAATCCCACAAAAGAATTGCATGATAAAGTACAATCCGATAGAGCTGGTGTACTTAAAGCGTGCTTAAATAATGGTATTGTGGAAGATATATTAAACAATCACCCATTCCCTGCAAATTCATCTGAAGAAACTAAAACCGAATTGGAATATTTGGTGAAAATAAATAAGGAAGCAAGTGAAGAAGATTTTAGATTTTGTGAATTGATAGAAACTCATCACTATAAATTCTTTGAAGTGGTTGGTAAAAAATTAGGATTGGATGTTACTGAAAAAGAAATCGAAGATTGGTGTTCGGATGTTGATCCTGTATTATTTTATTTAAAGGATAAATTGAATAGACCTAGACCATATCAATTGGCAAAAGAATTGGGAATGGGATTATATCCAATTACAGCAACCGATGCTAGTTCGGCAGCATACCCATCCGGTCACACTTTAGATTTCTTAGTGATACTTTATCATTTTGGAAAAATGAAGCCTGACGTGGCTGGTGATTTGGATGATTTTTATCACGAAATAAAAAGAGTAAGAGAGTTGAGTGGATTACATTATCCATCTGATAGAAAAATATCCGAATATTTATTTAAAGAATTAGTAAAAAAAGGATTAATAAAATAAGTTACCTATCTAAACGAAATAAACCACAGATGGACGAAGGTGATAGTAAAAACAATAAACAAATTAAAAGACAAAAGCAATCGCTTAATGTTGTACAAAGACATGGCATTGATGTTGGCTCTTTTCTTCAATCCGTTTGGGTTCGATGCCGTTCAGTATTCCCTAATACTACTGACGGGAAGTTTATGGAGAGCGAACTTCGTCTTGTATTGTATTGCGGGGTTATTTTTTGGGGTTTATATCTACTTTACGAAGCGATTAAATAAATTTGGTAATTCGGAATAAAATTCGTATATTTGTATTACAAAAAAGGAGGTCAATATGGAAATCAATGAAAAAGTATTAGAACTTAAAGTTAGAGAATCCGAATTAAAGGATGAATTGGCAAAATGGGAATCCCATCAACCTGTAAATAATATGGGTAAATGGGCTCGTCAAACTAGAATTGATAGTATTTCCGAAAGATTAACCAAAGTTCAAGAGAAAATCAATTTCCACGATTCTATATATTTATCTAATGAAATATACAAAGAATGGAAAAAAGATGTAAAGTAGTTCGTTTGGATGAAGCTTCTTTAGGCAGAGTCCTACAACATATCGAAGGAAAAAAGAGTGTAAAAAATTGGGGTATGCTTACCGCATATAGATATGCCAATACACCAAATCAAAATAGAAAACTCAATAAAGAATTAGAAGCTGAATTGAGAACAATGGGACATGGCTTTTTTAAAGTAGAAGGCCATTGGGTTGAGTGTCAAGATGGTAATCTATCTTACGCAGATTGTCCAAAAAACTTATTGAAAGATGCTATCGAAGAATCTCTATTCGTACCAAATATTTCAGCAAAAGAAATTCACAACTTAGGTAAAAAGTATGAGCAAGATGCAGTTATCTTTGGTGGCGAACAAACTAAAGGAAATGCAACTCTTATATTCAAGGATGGTAAAGTGGAAAACATTGGTAAGTTTTCACCTGATAAGATACAACAGGCATATTCAAAATTAAAAGGTGGTAAAACATTTGTATTTCAACCCGAAGAACCGAAGGTATCTGATGATGAAGCTAAATTAATGGCTTTAATGCCAAAGGATGTTCTTAATAAAAAAGTTAAGAATCCCCAAACGGGTAATATGATTAAGGTTCAAACGGCATTGACATACGATGAAAAGCACCCAGCGTTCAAAGCAGCTCAATCGTTTGTTTCTAATTCTAAAAAATAATTAAGGTATGGCAATAGGTGTAGGTGGCCAAATTTCTTTGGCTGATATAGGATGGCATGTTGGTAGAGGTTGGGGTAGTACTGTTGGTATATATGAAGCTAGAAATGGATATTATCAAGGTATAAATGATGCTAGTGGTCCAAGACCTTTCGCAAACGGACAAAGTGGATACGAATTTGATGATTGGTATGGATATGGAAATGAATACACATATTGCTACGCATATAGATATTTAAGGGAGAGTTCTACTGATACCGATATGCGTGTTAGGCATTGGGACTATTATGGTAACTATGTTCAGGAAACTTGGAATTGGAGTACTAAT
>Ga0222712_10005810_pt1 | contig 12357 bp, 16 predicted proteins | sample C33_657DmetaG_FD_165043 | JGI IMG/M metagenome (GOLD analysis project Ga0222712, IMG submission 165043) | Estuarine water microbial communities from San Francisco Bay, California, United States - C33_657D | ecosystem: Environmental > Aquatic > Marine > Unclassified | place: USA: California...
AATCTGATCCTTGTTGTTGGCGATGAATTGTTCAAAGACAGGAATGAGTTGTGTCTGAAATACCTGCGCCAAATCTTCAAGAACAGGAATGAGAGCATAACCAAGAGTTTCTAAAGCCTCACCAAATGCGATGCGGATGGCAGTCATTCTGCCTTCAAATGTTTGTGCGCGAGTTGATGCTGCGCCTGCAAATGTCTTGCTTAGCTCTTGAAGAGCGCCATTGAGGTCTTTGCTCTTCTTAATATCGGCAGAGAGTGGAATGCCAAGTTTTGTTAGGGCGCCAATGTTCCCACCGACGGCTTTGGCAAGTGCCAAGGAAACTGTCTGCAAATCCTTTTGAGTTCCCGCCGAAATATCAAGGGCAAGATTCTGAAGGCTTTGAGCTTGCGCAACATCCTTGGTCGCATTCACAAGGGTTGCAAGCGATGGTCTCAACTCGTCATCGGTGACGGCGACGGCTTTTTGTTGCGCCGAAATATAATCTTCGACTGAAGCGATGGCGGCTTCATTCGCCCCTGTTGTGTTGCGAAGGGCATTGGCGAGAAGTGCCTGTGACTTTTGATCCGCAATAGCGGCTTGAACGCCGTCAACGGCGAGTTTGGTTGCCAATGCAGCCGCCGCGACGGTGGCGGCGCCGAAGGCTTTGGCAATTTTCTTGGCAGAATTAGTAAAGGTTGCTTCTAATTTCTTGAGGTCATTGAGGGCTTGCTTCGAGCCTTTGTCGTTATAGACCGTGACAATGCGTTCAATAATTGCCATCGGTTATCCCTCTCTCCTGCTTAAATTCTCATCCATTCTTGCCTGCGCTTTAGATTCAGCATTCTTGACCGCTTCAAAGATAGCACGCTGCGCAGATTTCTTGTTGTCATCAACTGCGCGAATAAGTGCGCGACCTTTATCTTGACCAAGACCTTTGGCAGTTGGGAGAACGCCATAGTATTTCTCAACTGCTTGAATGAAATCTTGTGAAGCAGTTGGATTTGTAGAACGCGAAGCGCGAGTTCTTGCGCGACTTGCTTTGCTTCCACGACCGGCAGTTTCAAAGATAGCACCTGCCGCGTCACGCTGAATGACTCCATACGAATTGCGGAAACCTGTTGAACTTGATTTTGATGTTGGTGTTGTTGCCTTGATTCCTGCTTTGGCTTTGGCAGCGTCAAATCGCTTAAACATTCCGCGACCTTGACCTTGTTGCAAAGGCCCTATGAGGCTCGCGTTTTTGTTTTCTCTTGCCCATCCTGACGGATGAATGTCAAAAGGAATGTGACCACGAGCTTCTTCTACAACTTTGCTCAAGATTCCTTTGACCTCGCGGTCAAGTTGCTTCTTGAGATCAGGCGCGAAACGTTCAATGGCAGAGATTGTGTTATTCAATCCCTGAATTGAAATCCGATAATTCGGTGAGTCCATTACTTGTTCCGCGCCTTTGCTCGATCTTTGACATAAGCAAACATTGCTTCCAAGATGCCGTCAGGCGCATCAACTAATGCGACCGGCGAAATTCCCGTCTCCACAGAGAGAGCTGCTATTGAAAAAATCAGACTGTCTCTGTGGATTCGGAAGAAGGGTCAGTGACCAGCGAAACTTCTTCAAGAGTATCAAGGAAGTCGGAGCCAAAAGGCTTGACGACACGACCATTGTGTTTCATCGCAGACCAAGCAAGGAAGTAGATATGTTCCAATTTCTGCTCTTCTGCAATAAGTTTAGCCAAGCCCTTATTGTATTTCGTTTCAAATTCGACAATGATTCTTGGGCGCAACGAATAAGTTGCATCCATTCCATCAGTTGTCTTAACGCGGATTTTCAGTCCGTCCATTTTTCCCCCTTATAGTTTTAGGATGTTGATTTTGTGATGGCACCCGAAATCGGCCAAGTGACACTCGCAGTGGCTAATTCTCCCACGGCACCATTGAGCGGTGTCCATTCAGAGATGAGCACTGAGAAGGTGTATTTGGGATTTGTGGCGCTGACTGTGGTGTTCACAGGTCGAACCTCACAGGCGATTGCGGTTCCGAGCAACGGATAAATCGTAGATTCAACCGAGCCTGAAGCGTAGTCCTGATGAAATTCAAAGCTGACAGAATTGTCTGCCAAGCCCGCCACTCTCTTCTTTGCCGTATCCCCGAACGCCGTCGTTTCAACGATGTCGTAAGTGGTGTTGAGTGACACGCTCGCAATGTGATCCGACAAGTCGGTTGATGCGAATGTCACATAGGCATTAGTGAGAACGAGTCTAGCCACTACGCAGTCGCCTTCGTGATTGCTCCGCTAACAGGCCAAGTCACCGATGCAGTTGCGAGTTCGCCGACTGCGCCGTTGAGTGGTGTCCACTCTGAGACGAGAACTGTTGAAGTGTATGAAGGGTTTGTTGCGCTTGTGGTTGATCCATTTGGCTTCACAACAACCGTTGTGGTGCTACCGAGTAATGGATAAACAGTTGCTTCGATTGAACTTGAAGCATAGTCCTGATGAAATTCAAGACTGATGGAGTTGTCTGCGAGGCCACCGATGCGGGTGCGTGCGCCGGTTGTTCCGAATGCAGTGGTTTCAACAACATCAATGGATGAGTTGAGGGTTACTGATGCCACATGGTCGCTGACATCAACAGAGTTGATGGTGACATAGGCATTTGTGAGGACAATGCGTGCCATTAGTTTTTGGCTCCTTCTTGTGCTGGTTTGATTGTTGGTTTGCTTGCTTCAAGATGACCGCCGACAATGAGAGCATCAATGTTTGCGCCTGCATCTTCGAGTTCTTTCAAGGTAAGAATCTCACCTTGCTTCTTTCCACAGACCTCGCGGTCTGAGATGACCTTGTAAGTCATAACTTCTCCTATCCCCAGAGCGTTAGTCTGTATCTGTAAGAGAGAAAAGTGACGCCTTGTGAATCATAAGTGCCTGCTTCAGCTCCTGTGACTCGCAATGTGTTCACTGCTCCCGACAAAGTGCGATCACTTTCAAGCGCGGCCTTGATAGAACTAGCACCTGACCCTGCAAGGTAGGCATCTAATTTGTCTTGTCCTGAGCGTTCTGAAAAGCGTTGCACAATCACAAGGACATCAACTTGCGCTTGGTCAAGACCGCGAGCGTTGTCAATATCGAATGTGAAATCTAGTTGACCGACAACTGCGGCAGGTGGAACGACAGTATCGGGAATCAAGTCGTAAGCGCGAAGACCTGTAATGGTCTGAAGATTTTGTTTGAGTCGATCACGAACAGTGCTTGGATTCATACTGCAAGACCATTGTTTCGTTTCATTGGGCGAAGTAACGCTTCAACATCAGGATCAAGTTTAGAAGCCAAGCGAACTGTGCCAAGTTCAGGCGTTCCTGCAATACCGAATGGCGATTGTTTGCGAACAAAGAGACGAGAAGATTGAATGATGCAGGCTTGATTCACTTCTGATGGAACTGCCGACCATCCCCACACGCCTGTCACCTTGACTGCCTGTGGTAAGTAATAAGGAAAGACATAAGCGCCTGTTGCCAAGAGTCGTGTATAAGGCCAACTGCGACGAGGATTATTGATTGGCTCAGTCATAAAGTCAGAAGTTGACCATACTGTTGACCAAGTCTGATTGAAGTTGTCATCGGTGGCAATGCCGGTGATGGAAGTAAAATCATCAACGGCAAGACTCCAAGGATTTTGTGCGGTGTAATATCGAACGACAGGGCTTTGGCTTGTGCCATCAGCATAGAAGAAGCGACCGCAATAGTCGTCAATCATTCTGCTCGTGGCAGTGATAGAGATTTCAAGCAGAGCATCATCGCTTGTATCAGTTATCGCTAGAGATGACTTTACTTCCGCGAGAGTTGCGTAGCCGTTGGTGATTGCCACTTGTTGTCCTCTTCTTTGGTTTCGATTGAACTGCTCTCTCTAATTTTGGAGTAGCAGTTGCAGTTTCCTTGCGCTTTAGTCGCGCCATGAGTCGTGATGTTCCTCTTTGAGCCAATAAGACTTTTGATGAGGCAAGATTGCGGCGGTATTGACATAGATTGGAAAGCCAAGAGATTTGATTCTTCGACAGAAAAGTAAGTCCTCGCCTATCCATTCGCCCTTGACAGGCCCATCCCAAAACCAGCACCAATCCTTGCCTTGATTAGGATCAGCATTGTCGCGTATAGCTTCAAGAACGCTTCGATGAACCATCAAGCATCCTGTGCCTGCGGCGTCAATCTCAAAGACTGAGTTCTTGTCATATTTGTAAAGCGGAAGAAATCCATTGGGTGAGTCTTGAAAGATTGCGGGAACAGGCTTTGGGTAAGGCTTGCCTGCAACGCCGAACCCCGCAAAGACTAGACCGGCAACGACAGGGCGTTCTTTGTCGTGTGCGGTTTCGCATAATCTGTCGAATGTAAGCACATCAAGTTGCTCATCCGAATCAATCATCAAGAGCCAATCTGAATCAGTCATTTCTAAGAATTGCTTGACGACTCGATTGCGCTGCTTGGAAAGTAAGCCTGAACCTTTAATGCGAACAAAAGGCCCAAGCCGTGAAGAACGTGCCGAGGCGAGTTGAATGAGGTGATAGGCGAATCCGCCATTGACCATCCCAGGATCGCACGACCCGATTGAAACTTTGTGACCTGATTTCATAAGTTCCCCCGAACTTTAGGAAGTGCAGAGACAATCAAGTCGGGGGGCCTTGACTGCCTCTGCACAATCTTGACTTCTAGTTAAAGACTAGAAGGTTGGTGCTGACAAGCCTGTTCCACTAATGATGGAAGCGGCAGTTGGGTAACGACCTGCGGTATAGGCAGCGTAACCATAAACAACGGTCTTGATGGTGAGGTTTCCTGCACCTGTCGCGTCATAGCGAAGAGTGAATGGAGAACCTGGTTGTTCCCAAAGGTGAGATTCGCCTGCGGTCACAACATAGATTTCATCTTGATTTGTTGTGGTGCCATAGGTTGTTCCGATGTTTGCATCGGTCACGATTGGAAGACCCATCATCTGATAGCCCGAATTTCCGTAAGCTGCAGCACCTGCACCGACACCTGAAGCGTTCGTTGGGCCATTAGCCGCAGGAACAACAAGTGGACGGTTTGTTGAATCAACCGCAGCGAGCAAGAATGCGAGGCGGCGTGGGTGCATTACGAAGTGAGTTGGGTTGTTGAATGAGTTTGTCTGAATTTGCTGAATTGCGTCAGCGAGCTTTGGATAAAGCAATCCGACTGTTGGAGCAGTTGAGGTGAAAGTGATTGCATTTCCACCTGCATTGCGAAGACCCTGAATCTGTCCTGCGTTGCCTGATCCATTGAGAAGTTGTGCATCAAGTGTGGTGTGCCAAGACTTGATGAGGTCTGCTGCTACAAATGCATCAATACCTGTTCCGCGTTCAATTGCTTGACGAGAAATATCTTGCTGACCGGCGATGGTGCGAACATTGATGGTCAATAGAGTGTCATCAACATCGGTTTCGCTGACTGCGTCGTTCTGTGTTACTTGAACGGCAGTTGACGAGCCTGTGGTCATGCGAGAGATATTCAAGGTCATTCCGCTTGGTGGGAGTGTCATCTTGTTTGTCACGAAGTCTGCGAATGGCCGACCTGCACGAGCAAGTGGCGCAGCGAGATCAACGAGATATTGTGGGATGACTAGACCTTCAAATTGCGCAGTTCCGACATCGCGGCGTTCAATTGACTCTTCGCGCTGATGGCGAGCGAGGCGCTCTTGTGCTGCATAGTCTGACTTGAACTGTGCGTTGTAAGCATCCTTGAAGAAGGAAGCATCTGAATCAGATGTGTAGGTGCGGGCTTCGCGTGTTACCTTGAAACCGCCGACCTTTGGTGTTGCGATGTCTGCTACTGCGGAGCGAGCTTCTGCGGCTTTCGCATCGGCTGCTGCTTGTGCAGTAAGTTTTTCAATCTTCTCATCGAGAGAACGGGATTCAGCGACTAGAGCATCAACCTTTGCGGTTTCCTCTGCGGTTAGATCGGTGCGGTTCTCAGCGGCAACTGCCTCAAGAACTGCATCCATTTCTGCCTTCACTGCATCACGGCGCTCGACTACTTTGTCAAGATATGACATTGAGTTTTGCTCCTTATGAGTTTGGTTGCGAGGTGGTGGCGAAGATGCTCACGGCGCTTCAAGGGTGTGAGGTTCGCTCCGACTTCAATCTGCTCGGATGAGCAGAAATCTATTTTGTTGCGTTAATAATTGCTTGAGCAAGGCGCAAAGAAATTTTGCGACCTTCTTCTTCACTTGGCGCAGGTAGCGGATTGATAGCGCGAAGTTCTGATGATTTATGACCAACGAGGGTTTCAGTCTCAACCCATCCATCGCGGAGTTCACGATAAACGCGAATTAAAATCGCAGGGTCGCCTTCTTCGGCGGTGATAGAGAAATCTGAATTTGGAATACCAAGGACGCCTTCACGCATAACATGTTCAATGCGACCTCGTGCAGTTCCGCCTGATGAATCCCATTCGACGAAGTCACCGACAACATCAACGGCGCGAGAAACTTCTTCAACAACATCTTCTTCGGGCATAATGCCAAGAAGTTGCTCAAGCATCGTCTTGCCTTCTTCAAGGTATTCATAGGATTCGTCAATCTTGTCAAGAATTGCTTGAACCACAATGAGAGATTCGCCGGTTACTTCACGGCCTTCTTTCATTGCCTTGATTGCTTCCTTGATATGTTCACGAGCTTCAACTGTGGTAGTTGGATAAGCAGGATAAGTCACGACTGAAACATCGCCATCTGCCAAGGAAACCTCGGTCAAGACTCGACGGCTTCTATCATCATTCCATTTTTGACGAATGACTCGAAAAGCAAATGACATCTGATCGACATCGCCACGCTTGACAAGTTCATAGATGTCTCGACCTTCTTGAGTATCTGCAAGGTCGGCATCAAAGCGCAATCCGCGCTCGTCTTCTTCAAGAGTAAGAGTTCCATTTTTCGTTCGCGCTAGTGGCAGACCTTCGTGATTGATAAGAAGGCGAACATCAGGTGTTTCACTTAAAGTCTTTCGGAATGCTCCTGGCGCAATGCTTTCCTTGAATGGAAGGGGAAGGCTTGAGTCGTTGAAGACTGCGGCATAACCTGAAAGGCGCATCCCGTCGCCATCTGCGCGAGCTTCTACATCGCGCACTGTGTAGGTGCGGCGTTCAATTTTCTTTGCCATTTTGCTCCTTGAATCGGCTTCAGCATTGAGGGCATCAATCTTGCGTTGCGCCCATTCCTGCGCTCTATCACTAAAGTTTGAATCTCCGCCCCACAACAACCAAGCAACGAGTCCTGCGCCTGGATATTGCGGATCAGATGAGTCTTTGTTCTTTGGCGCTTGGCCGTCAACTTTGTGACGAGCAAACCAAGGTGCCATCTTGCGAACTTTGTTTTCTGTGATTCGACCTGCTGCCATCTCGCGTGCTTCACGCTTTGTGGCATCTGTCAAACCATCTCCCCCAAAACCTTCACTTACATACTTCAAACCGCGAGCTGCATTGTCTCTAATGAATTGCGGTGCGCTCAAATCTACCTGACGAACTTCTCCGCCTGGCTCCATATCTTCAGAAATTGAAACTGCAACCATTTGGTCAATCGCATCTTGCTTGGAACTGTGGCATCCGATTGTCGTGTAAGAACCATCAGATTCTTCTTTGACTGTTGCCCATCCTTGGCAATCGCTTTGCTTGTCTGAAATGTAATATGGCATTTTTTGTCCTAAATCAGAAGCAGAACTTCTGCATCGTCTTCAAGTATTGAGAAGGTAATTTCTGCCATCGCTTGTGATCCGAGCAAACCAAGTGAGGCTCTTGCTCCTGCGATAATTGTTGAAACTTCAACTTTTTGTGGTGGCGTAGGTTGAACGAAGTTCGGTTGGACATAACTTGGCGAACCGATAGTTGAAGCGGCAACAGTTGGAGTGACAGGTTGCGTGTTGGCAGTGGCACTCAATGAGCCAAGAGGCGCATTGGCGGTGGCTTGAATTGTGTCTGCCGCCCTTGCCGTTGCAGTGAGGCTTCCGAGTGCGCCGGTTGCCGTCGCGTTATGCGTGACAAGAGATGTCGAACTTGATCCGAGACTTCCTAAATCTGCCGAAGCAGTAACAATGACAACAGGCCCAAGAAGGTCTGTGTTTAGAAGTCCTGAATCAAGAACAAATTGTGATGGCATTCTAAGAAGCCAAAGTCAACGATGCCGTTAGTGAGCCACTTGGAATGGTGTAAGTATCACCGGCAGTATAAGCATTGCCAGTGATAGTGCCACTGAATAAGAAATTGCCAGCAGAAGCATTATCCCAAGCAGTGAAATAAGAAGCGTCTTCAGAACCAGCGATGTTCGTCCAAGTGACTGCGGCATCAGAAGCGATTGCGCCACCTGACGCAGCAGCGAAAGTGACTTCCTTGCGAGTTGTTTCGGTTGCAGCATTAGCAGTTCCATTCGCCCCAGGGTCGCCCGTGTGGAGTTTGACATAGACATTCGCTGCCGAATAAGCAGTTGCATTGCCTACTGCATCAAGGAATTTGTTTGCTAGGTATGAACTTAATCCTGTTGCCATTACTCATCTCCCTCGATGAACTCTTCAATGACTTCTGCGATGCGACCAACTTCGTCACGAATGACCTTCTTGCGAACCTTGCGTCGGTCGATTTGATTTGTGACTTCGACCTTCGGTGCTTCGACATTGACTGTCGGTGCATCAACGCGAACTTCAGGTGACTCAAGCATCACCATTGCAGGTTCAATGTTGACATTTGGAGCGGCAACATTGACAACAGGTTCAGGCATATTGACCACAGTTCCATTTGCGCGAGCTTCACGAACATCGTAAGCAGCCGCAGGGTCGGCAGGATCAATCTGAGAAATTGGTTGAAGTTGTGAACTTGGAACGCCGGTGTGTGCGATTGGAACCATCTCAACTGCCTTCAAGACTTCTTCAGGATCAAAGCCAACTTGGACGAGTTTGCTCACAATGTCGGCACGAAGATTGAGTCCGACATCCTTGGCATCGGCAGCGTCAATGTTCTGCAATGGAACACGGAACTGGTCGCCTGCCTCACCAATCGGAGCCAAGTCTTCAATGGATCGAACATCGTTTAAGGATAAGAAGCCCTCACGAAGTCCTTTCGTATAAGCCTCATAACGCTCAAGAGTTGTGCCACGAAGAAGAGCGTCAAGGTTGAACTTGATAAAGCCATCAGACTCAGGAAGCAAAGCCGACAGGCTCTGCTCTAGGCGCTCAAGGAGCGGACGAAGGCTATGTTGGACGAATGAGAGGTTTTGAGCTTCGACTGAGGCAAATGACATTGCCCCACTCACGGGATGCCCTAGAAGGCTTATAGGAACGCGGAAAAGGCGTGCTATGTCCTCGACATTGAAGCGACGAGCCTCAAGCAACTGAGCGTCGGCAGCATTGAGCGTGAGAGGCTTGAAAGCCGCGCCACCTGAGAGAATGCCAATCTTGCCTGCGCGATAAGGGCCTGTATGAGTGATGTTCCAATCACGGCCGATGTCTTGTGCCTGCTCTTGAGTAAGTTCGCCAGGAACTTCAATGACTCCGCCAGGGTTGGCAGCATTGCCGAAGTAAGCAGCAGCATAAGTGTCGGCCGCCATCGCCGCGCCAATGGTCAGGCGAGCGGCAGAGACAGGGCCAAGGCCATAATGAGAACCAGGAAGTCTGAACATCGGGATATGCAAGATTTCTCTGTTGGTGAGAATCTCGGTGCGAGCTTCATTGGCGTCACGAATGGTGACTTCATAGACAAGCGGTTCATTTGGACGAAGGCGACGAATGCGAACCTCGTCAGGGTTTAAGCAATAAAGTTCAAAGACTTCGTCATTTTCGTCGCGCACTGTCAAGATGAAAGCGTTACCATGAAGGTTAAGCGAGGCAATAACTTGCTCAAAGAACTCAAGGCGCGAAGTTTCAGGGTTAGGTCGGTTCACCCATTCAGGTTGCGAACCATAAACGGCAGAGTAAGAAATTCGATTGCGACCACGGCGAACATAAGCGCCAAGAGGAAGCGATGAAATCGTGTCACCAAGCAAACGAACGCAGGCATAGACAGTTGACATTCGGATTGCAGAGTCGGCGGTGACATCAATTCCTGATGGCGCCATAAACGCAGGGCGACCAGGAATGAGCGGTTCAACCCATTGCGAATCATTTGCTCGCTTGGCAAATCCACTGCGAATGCGCTTTGAAATTCCCATCAGTTAGCCTTCTCCGTGATCCATACTAGAAATGACCCCAAGCAGACAAGAGCTAGAGGAACCGACACCATTGCAAGTCCGACAGAGGCGATGACAAGACCGCCGAATCCGACGAGTGCTGAAATATCAATCTTCTTCATATCGCCTCTCAAACTTGAATTGAAAAGAATTTAGCCACAGGCGCCTTCGGCGGTGGCGGTTGCGTTGCGCGGTCATAGCCGAAAATTGCAGCGACGGCGGCATCGACCTTGCGCCTTGCAGATGCCTTGGCCACCATCACTCCGCGACTTGATTGTTTCGTGACGCAGTTGGCGATATGTCGTGCAAGTCCTTCGTGACCATCGTGGGTGAAGGATTGATTGACGACTGCTTCATAGAACTTCTGAGTTGCAGGAACCATTCGCTCTGCTGAGTTGGGATATGCCACCACGGGCAATCCTTCTTCGTCAAGAACCATGAAGGTTCTGTTCCATCTCGCGGGATCGAAAACAATCTCGCGGACATTGATTCGATTATTTCGTGCAGTGTTGATGATTGACTGCTCGACCTCTGCGACCGGCACGAACCATCCTTGTTCTGCATTGTCAGGCTTCTCCCATAATCCAATGACTTCACAGTGAGGCTTTTCGCCGCCGAGATACCACGCAAGAAGCGCAGTTGAGTCATTAGAGAATGAACCATCAAAGGCAAGCACTACATCTTCGCCTGGTATGTGCGGTCTGCCTTCGTAGATAAGAGCTTCCCACGATCCTTGCGGAAGCCACGCAGTTGTCGTGCTGACAAATGTGTTGCATCGCTTGGTGCGAAATTCTGCTTCAGGTGTTCGCAAGACTGCCGATTCAAAGTCTTGAGTGTCAACAATGTCGCCAAGACCAGGGTTGGCTTCTTGCCACACTTCAGGTTTGCGATGGTCGGCGTCAACTGCCGTTGGCTCCCACCACGCAAAGAAGAATGATGGATCAACGCTTTCGCCTTTGACTAACTTCTGTCCGTATTGATAAAGCGAGTAACAGAGCGAGTCTTGCCCGTTGGCCGTTGACTTGACGCCCGCAGTCGTAATACCGAAAAGTAAAGAATCCGCACGAGCGCCACCGGCAAGGGATAACGTGTTCCATAAATCCCACGACGGTTGTGCATGAACTTCGTCAAAGATAACAAGCGGGGAAGGGTTGAGTCCTTCTTTAGTGTATGCCTCGGCGGATAAAACACGATAGACGCTCGCTTTGTCTTTGTATTCAATCGCATCACGATAGAGCGTGAACATTGATGAAAGTTCTTCATCCATTTCAATCATTCGCTTGGCAGTGCCAAAGACGATGCGTGCTTGATCTCTATCTGCTGCGCACGAATAAATTTCTGAACCATTGCCACCGATAGTCAAACCTGCAAGACCCATTGAAGCTGCCAATGCGCTCTTGCCATTCTTGCGAGCCATTCCGACAAGTGCGGTGCGATGTCTAAATCTGCCATCGTCTCGACGAGCAAGTGCGTGGCGTAAAAGTTCCTTCTGCCAATCACGAAGAACAAGAAGTTTTCCGGCAGGAGAAGCGACGGAATCCTTTGTCACTCGACAGACGGCTTCCGCAAACTTGGCATAGATGTCGCCATCGCCATTGTCTTGTTCAGACTGTGGCACCGGCGTTAGCCAGCGCGGGGGCCAACTACTTTGCGTCATTCTTCTGCGCCAATATCTCTTCGAGCTTGGTGCGAGCCTTTACTTCTGCGACGCCCATCTTGCTTCGATCCACAGGCGTCAGTCCTAGTTGGCAAAGAAGTTTGAAAATCTCAGTCTCAATCGTTGAGAGCATTCCAAACAAAGGGTTGGCATAGGCATAGCCTTTGTCGGTGTAAAGAACGAACTGACTTTTCTTCATCTGCTTCGACAGTTCTTTTTGACGAGTCATCTTTTCCACAAGCGAAGTCAACAAGTGTTCATCAGTGACCGCAATCCAAGGCGCAAGCCTGCGCAACTCAGACCATTTTTCTTTTTGAACCTTGCTCAAGTGCGCAGGTGGTTCGCCTGCTAGTTGTGGAAGCACAATGACCTTGCCTTCATCAGGCAGTTTTCGTCTGCCAGGATTCCCCAATAAACGCTTAACTTCATTTGGTTTTGGTTGTGGGCCTGGCATTACAAATCAACACTCACTTGAATAAAACCCCCGTAGGTTGTATCTTGCGAACAGGTGCAGGAAGG